>Ga0302325_10028110_pt1 | contig 11640 bp, 8 predicted proteins | sample Palsa_T0_2_FD_201948 | JGI IMG/M metagenome (GOLD analysis project Ga0302325, IMG submission 201948) | Peat permafrost microbial communities from Stordalen Mire near Abisko, Sweden - Palsa_T0_2 | ecosystem: Environmental > Terrestrial > Soil > Palsa > Peat permafrost | place: Sweden: Abisko... | reverse complement strand
TCTGCGTAGCGTGCAGCACGATCCCCAGGACGATCGCGGCAAGGTGGTGATCGTCGAATTCATGCAAACCACTTGTCCGCATTGCCAGAAATTCACCGGCATCCTGGAGCAGGCGAAGGCGAAGTACAGGGAAAAGATCGCGATCTATTCAATCGTCACGAATCCCGACAACGGACAGTCGATGCAAAAATACATCGTCGACTATAAGCTGACCACCCCGATTCTTTATGATTCGGGGCAGGTGATGGCGTCTTACATGAAACTGAGTCCGTCCAATCCCACCATGAGTTTTCCCCACGTTTTTCTGATCGATCAGAACGGGATGATCAAGAACGACTATGGATACGGCACTGCCACTGCCAACGTCTTCGAAACCACTGGCCCTCTTTTCGCGGAAATCGACAAGCTGACAGGCGGAAAGTAAGACCGTGTACTTCGTACCGTGAGCCAGGACTATTCGGCGGAATTGAGCGCCGCGCTTCGCCGGTATTGGGGGTACGAATCTTTTCGCCCCCGGCAGGAGAGAATCGTCAACAGCATCCTGCAAGGGAAGGATGTCGCCGTCGTAATGCCCACCGGCGGCGGCAAGTCGCTTTGTTACCAACTCCCCGCTTCCGTCTCGCAGGGGACGGCGATCGTAATCTCCCCGCTGATTTCACTCATGCAAGATCAGGCCGCGCAGTTGGCCCAAATGGGGATCCCTGCGGCGGTGCTCAACAGCTCCTTCAGCGGACAGGAACAGACACAAACCATCCGCGACGCGGGAAAGGGCGCTTACCGTCTCCTCTATCTATCCCCGGAGCGTCTAGCGCGACCCGACACGGTGGCCTGGTTGAAGCGCGTGCCGGTTTCTTTCTTCGCGATCGATGAGGCCCATTGCATTTCCGAGTGGGGCCACGAATTCAGGCCGGATTATCGCCTGCTCAGCAGGCTGCGTACCGAATTTCCCGGCAAGCCCATTGCAGCCTTTACCGCCAGCGCCACACGCCGCGTGCGGCACGACATTATCGATCAGCTCAAGCTCGATAACCCCGATAAGTACATCGCCAGCTTCCACCGGCCTAATCTTCGCTACGTCGTCCAGCGATGCGATTCGAAGACCGAAGCCAGGCTCTTACTGAAAGCCGCGAAAGCATACAAGGGCAGCAACATCATCATCTACGCTCCCACCGTCGCGCGCGTGGAATCCACGGTCGATTTTCTCGGTGAAAGTGGCATCCGCGCTCTTCCTTATCATGGCCAGATGACCACGGAGGTGCGCCAACGGAATCAGGAGCGATGGACCTCAGACGAGGTTCCCGTGCTGGTCGGTACGCTAGCCTTCGGCCTCGGCATTAACAAGGCCGCCGTGCGCGCTGTGATTCACATGGCGCTGCCGAAATCGGTGGAACAGTACTACCAGGAAGCCGGACGCGCGGGGCGCGATGGCGAACCGGCGGATTGCGTCCTGCTTTGGCAGAACAAGGACGTCGGACTGCTCGCCTACTTCATTGAACAACTCAAGGACTCCGCTGAGCGTGAGCGCGCATGGCAGCGCTACCACGCCATTCGCAGGTTTGCCGAGCAAGACGTTTGCCGGCACAGGCAGATCTGCCTGCATTTTGGCGAAGTACCGAAGTGGGAGAACTGCGGCATGTGCGACGTCTGCGCGGAATCTCCGGACTGGCTTAGCACCCGGACCTCCAAGAGCAAGACGCCCGTGCGGGCGGAATCGCCCCATCCCGAGAAGACCGCCGCAGCGGAACCCGCCGATACCGAACTAGTCGAGTACCTGCGCGAATGGCGGCGCGAGGTGGCCCGCCGGAATGGTACCCCAGCGTTCATGGTGATGAGCGACGCCACACTGCTCGATCTATGTCAGAAGCGCCCGTGGACCATGGAAGAGCTCCTGCGCGTAAACGGCATAGGCGTGAAAAAGGCGGAACTCTATGCCAACGAGATCTTCGCCGGGCTGGAGGCTTTCGATGCGGGGCGCCGTGCGCGAAAAGAGCCCGACGGCGAACCCGTAAGCCCTGCGGATGAGACCTTGAAGCTGATACGTGAAGGCCACTCACTTGCCGAGATAGCCCAGTTACGCAACCGGCAATTCGGCACCGTCGTTGGAATGATAGCTGACCTTGTCGAGAAACATAAGCTCGACTTCCGCGATGACTGGATCCGTGCTGAATACCGTGAGGCGATCGAAGAGACCGTCCGGCGCATTGGCCCCCAATGGCTCAAGCCACTAAAGGAAGCTCTTCCACCGGAGGTAACGATGGAAGAGATCCGATTAGTAGTCGCGAAGGTTAGAAGTAAAACTTAAGCGCAAGTTGCAGGTTACGTGGCGTATTAATCTGGCTGCCTGCGCCGGTTAGGACGCCGAAAGACTGACTCTGCAATTGAGTACTGCCAGTACCGAAACGAACGCGATTGAAGACATTGAACGCTTCCGCCCGGAACTCCATTCGGATCTTCTCGTGAATCGGGAAGGTTTTCGTTAAGGACATATTCTCGGTCAGATTCGGGAACAGTCTCAACTTGGGATTGTAGCGGGTATCATTCCCAATACTGTTGAGCGTGGTGCCCGAACCTTGCAGTGGGAACGGACCAGTTCCGTAAGGGACAAAGAAGTGGTCAACCTGCGGATCGAAGCTACCGCTGTAGCTCGGTTGCCATCCCGAATAAGAGGTGATATACGGCGGTAAGCGAGTTGCGCCGGAATCGCCTGAAGCGTAAATTGGCAAGGTATATGAGGTGGTGATTGAGATTGGGGTTCCGCTGGCATAGAGATTGATGCTGGATACGCGCCAGTTGCCGATGATCCAAGCCGCGGGACCGCTGTTCATATACTTCTGGCCCTTACCGAAAGGTAGATCGTAGACGCCTGAGAACTTAAAGTCATGAGTGACATCATAGGCGCCGATCGATTTTTCCAGTCCTCTGTTGTACAAGTCAGCCGCGTAGCCGTTGTTGGCGCCCTCCGAACCACCCCAGGCCGAATCCGAATCGCCCAGTAGCTTGGAAAAGACGTACGAAGCCTGGAAAGTCAATCCGTTCGAGTAGCGTTTCTGGAACTTGAAGATTGCGGCATGGTAAGTCGAGTGGCCGCTATGATCGCCCTGGCCTGCAAAGGTGTCGATCACGTTGTATTGCGGATAGGGACGCAGAGATTGTGCGACAGTCCCTGTGAACCCCGGATAAGGAGCTTTGATACCGGCAGCAATTGCGGCAGCGGAGCCAACCTGGCTGTTTAGCACCACGAGGCTCTGGGCGACCGTGCCGAAGGCAGTCAAATAACTGGGATTGAGCTGGTTGTAATCCAGTAATTCGCTTTGCAGGTGTTCACCCATGACGCCGCTGTACTGGGCTTCTATGAACATGGAGGCGCCCAGCTGACGCTGAATGGAGAAATTGAAGTTGTCGTAAGCCGGAAGTTTAGTCGTTTCACTGCCCTGAAACCAGGAAGTGCTCGTACCGTTGGCAACGGTTGGGCTGATGAACGGCGGAACTGTGTAAGGAGGGAAGCCGCCGTCTAGAGTGAAAGTCGGAGTAAGTCCGGCATTCTGGCTGCTGTCCGTCTGAGTAAGTGTGAAGCCGGAGTTATGCGTCGATCCACTTACCGAAACCAGGGCGCCATAAGATCGCGCATAGGCGCCCCGAATCACGGTCTTGGAATCTTTCGAGTATGCAAAGCTAATGTGCGGACCGAACCCCCAAGGCCACATGGGCGCAAGAGTTCGAGATCCCGTACAACCTGAGCAGTTACCCGCAAAGACCACAGCTCCGAGAAGTCCGCCGGCCCCGGCATTCGGAGTTGTGGGCGAAAAGTTTGACCATTCGTTATTGAGTCCAGTCGGTGGTAGATTTCCATCCCAGCGCACGCCCAGGTTCACGACCAGCTTCGGAGTGATTCGCCAGTCGTCCTGGAAGTATCCGCCAAAGTAATAGAATTGCTGGCCGATGAACCGGGGTGTATCGATTTGGCCGCTGTCGGCGTAGCCAAGCAGAAAAGACGCGAATGCGTTTCCGCCGGCGTTGGGGTTGGAGCCTCCTGGAACGCCGGTCTCCTGATAGCTAAAGCCGACACATCCGGCTTCGCATTGCCGGCCGAATCCGTTGTAGTGATTCAGTTGATAGGTGCCGCCAAACTTGAACGTGTGATTGCCGTGAATCCACGTAAAGTCGTCATTGTATGAATAGACGGTGTTCTCTGAGCCGTTATCGGCTTGTCCGCCCCAGGTGCTGTAAGTGTCACCGGTTCCGCCAGAGAATAGATTCACCAGGTTGGCATCGCAATTAGGAACATCGCCGAGGCAGAATTTGCTCTTCCAGTTGCCGATATATTCCTGTGGTGGCTTGTGATCCTGATTCCAATCATTTCCGCCCGCGTAAAAGTGGTTCAGTTTCGTCGGGCTGAATGTCCAATCCCAACTCATTCGGAATACCTGTGAAGACTGAACCAGGTCGTTGTAATTGGAATACAGACCCGGGAGCGTCGGGGGTCCGTCGGGGCCATAAGTCTGATGCTCGTGATCGGGACCCCAATAACCGGAAATGCGTTGTTTTTCGTTAAAGGTATGGTCACCCTTGATGCTGTACTTGTTGACCGGGTAAATCTGGGTACCTGACGTTTCCAGGTAGTTATTCGTTATGTATGCGGCTGTACCCGGAGCGGCTCCGTTATTCGGAGCGAGCATCCCACTAGTCTGAAACACCGCTAAGGCCTGCTTGGCAGCCGGGCTAAACAGACTGGCCGGGATGATATTGCCGGGAAACACTTGCCGGGTCACCGTGCCATTCGCGGCCGTGACCTGGGTCGTCGGGTTATAGATCGGAATTTGCACACCCGCGGAAGTCACCCAGTTAGTGAAATTGCCCTGGTACATTTCTGGAGTCGGGACAGTAAAAGACGTGCCGTTCGCGCCGGTACGGTTCCGAAATCCTTCATAGGAGAAGAAGAAGAACGTCTTGTTCTTACCGTGGTAGAACTTCGGGATGTACACGGGGCCTCCCACGGTGAAACCGAAATCGTTTTGCTTATAAATCGAATTAGGGATCCGGGAAGCATTGTTGAAAAAGTTGTTTGCATCGAAATCATTATTTCGAAGAAACTCATAAGCTGACCCATGATACTGGTTCGTTCCGGACTTCGATGCATAAGTCAGGTTGCCGCCGCCCGCATGGCCGTATTCTGCCTTGTAGCCGTTGGAATCGACCGTGAACTGATCGAGAGCTTCGACCGAAGGCGAATTAGAAGCCACCCAACTCTTCTGCAATGCCCGGCTGGTGTTTGTGGAAACACCATCCAGAGAGGTTCCGTATGCGGCCAGTTGTCCGCCGCCAATGCTGTACCCGTAATCCCCTCCAAGATTCTTGGCATCAGGCGCCAGGGACGCCAGGTCGAAGGGAGTTCTCACTGTGCCATTCACTACTAGCGGAAGGTCGTCGACCAGTTTGTTGCCGAGCGTGACGCTGTTCTTGGCGTCTTCCGTTTGCAACTGGACGGTCGATGCCTGAACTTCGATCGATTCCGTGGAATTGCCCACTTGAAGTGTTGCATCGGCTCTCACGGTAGTAGCGGCATCTACCGTCAAACCCCTTTCTTCAGCCGACTTGAATCCTGTTTTTTCGACTCGGACATTGTAGATGCCAGGCTGAACGCTGGGAACGGTAAATTCACCTGTCGCGTTCGTCTCGGTATCTACCTTTACGCCCGTAGCTGCGCTTGTAATTGCGACTTTGGCCCCAGGAACAGCGGCTCCGGAAGGATCTCGTACGGTGCCAGTGATGGTACCGCGCTCCGATTGCGCGGCGGCAATCGTACAACTGACTAAAGCTAAGACGCCAACCCCTATGACGCTACCTAGCGAACGGCTGAGAAACATACGTAGTTCTCCCTAAGGCAAACTTGCCTACTGTCGCGAAACGATATCAAGGTTTCAGCTGGATTGCAATCGGCTCGCTAAAGCTGTAGTGTTATGAGCCATGAGAACCCGCTTTCTTCTCTTCTTGATTTTTGGCTGTTCCTTGCCCGCTCAGATCTTCACTTTGACGCCGGAGCAGATGGTGAAGTACACCTCCGCGAACCCTTACGATCGCTTTCCGGATGGACGTCCGAAAGTTCCCGATGCGCTCCTGGAGAAGGTCAAGGGCCTTTCGATTGAAGAGGTTTGGGCCGTGTTGCCAGGCAAGGGCTTCCGCCAGCAGTTCGCGGGTGATTTCAAAATCATGCATCCCGATATGAAGCTGGTGGGCCGCGCCGTGACGCTGCAATTCATGCCGCAAAGGCCGGACCTTCAGATGCCTTCCGATCCGAACACGGGTAGTTCCGGGCCACGCATCCAACAGCACCAGCGTTTCATTGATGCGCTGCAACCGGGCGATGTGGCCGTCGTCGATTTGGGTGGTCAGATCCAGGGCGGAACCATCGTCGGCGATAATCTGGCCACCGCCATCTGGAATGCTTCGAAGACGGGACTGGTTGTAGACGGAGCGATTCGCGACATCGAAGGTATCTTTCCGCTTCCCATGCCGGTGTACTACAAAGGCGTGCATCCATCTGCGCTGGATTATCAGAGCGTTATGGTTACCGGTGTGAATGTACCGGTGAAGATTGGCGGCGCGACCGTAATGCCGGGCGACGTTGTCTTCGGAGACCGTGGCGGACTTTACTTCATTCCTCCGCAGTTAGTGAAGGAAGTGGTCGACAAAGCCGAAGTCACCCACATTCATGACGAATGGACCAAGATGAAGTTCGCGACGGGCAAATATAAGTCGAGCGACATCTATCCGAGCCCCCATGATCCGGCGCTTAAGAAAGAGTACGAAGACTATCTGAAAGCTCACCTCGGTAAGTGAGTTAGCGTTCGATTTCGACGTGGCGGTAAACGTCGCGCTTCGAAAGACCGCGCTGCCTCGCGACCGTCTTCATCGCTTCCATGCGCGACATGCCACCGCGGATGCAGGATTCGACCGCGTCGTTGATGGGCGTATCGTCGGCTACCGGTTTGGTGGCTTTGCCGATCAGCACCGTGAACTCACCCCGTACGGCATCGCGGCTTACCAATGTCGCGCGGATCTCCGCGGCGGTTCCACGTAGGTACTCTTCGTGGATCTTGGTCAACTCGCGAGCAACTACCACCTGGCGCGGTCCGAGAGCGCTTTCGATATCGGCAAGAGCGTCGAGGATGCGGTGCGGCGCTTCGTAGAAGATCACCGTCGCGTGCTCATGACGGATCGCTTCGATCGCGTGGAATCGCTGACCCGGCTTGACGGGCAGGAAGCCGCCGAAGTGGAACTGGTCGGTCGGTAGGCCCGACGCAGCAAGGGCAGTGAGGGACGCGGAGGGTCCAGGCAGCGCGACTACCTGAATACCGGCTTCGACTGCCGCATGCACAAGTCGATAGCCGGGGTCGGAAACAAGCGGCATCCCCGCATCCGAAACCAGTGCGCCAGATGAGCCCGAGAGCATGCGCGACACAAGATCCTTGGCACGCTCCATCTCGTTGTGCTCGTGATAGCTCAGAGTGGGCGTTTCGATGGCGTAATGATGGAGCAGCTTGGATGTCTGCCGCGTGTCTTCGCAGGCGATCCAATCGACCTCCTTGAGTATTCGCACCGCTCGGAAAGTAATGTCTTCGAGGTTCCCGATGGGCGTTGCAACAACAAAGAGTGTCGCGGCCATAAAGCGTATTATAAGTCCCGGTAAGCGGTGAGATGTATTCCGGCCTCGGCGAGGGCCGTCCGGGCTTGCGGCGAAGTGATCGCTTCCAACTCCTTCACGCGTGATTCCTTCAATCGCGTGGGCGCGGCGCGGAGTTCCTCCCCAAGGTATCCTGGGTGGCACATCAGCTCCGTCAGGCCGTCGGGCAATTGGCGGAGCATCGCAACCAATTCCGCCGTGCCCATTCGGCCAGTGATTTCGAAACCGGTGAAGTGGCTCGTAAATCGACAGCCCGCGCGCTGGAGGACTCTGTCGAAGCGGCGGGCCGCAAACTGGACTCCCGCGTTGACCACCTTCTCGAGCAGCGGCGATGCTTGAGCGGGCATCGTGAAATCGGCGGGTTTACGCACCCAGGGGATTTTGAACTCGCGCGAGATCTTCACCACCGCGTTGAGCACAGGCGGCGCGAGGTGCGTGTGCTTATGCGTATCGAGATGGGTGGGCTTCAAGCCGGCATCGAGGATCGTCCGGACTTGCCGGCGCATCTCCGCGGCAACATCATGGCCGCGGGCTAGCCGGGCTATCAAACCAGCTACGGATGCCGGCTGGCCTGGACCTCCGACCAGCACCAGGTGGACGCCGATATCAAGGGTAGGGTTTTCCTTTGCCAGACGAACCGCGTCGTCGAAAGCATCGCCGTTCGCCATCAGCGTGGTCGCGGTGAGGATGCCGTTGCGATGACATTCGACGATGCCGGCGTTCACGTCGCGGGTGAAACCGAAATCGTCCGCGTTGACGATCAACTGCTTCACTGGCTAGAAGATCGACAGCTTGATGCGGAGGAACTTCTTCGGGTTCGCGCGCATATCCTTCACCAGCAATTGAGCTTCGCGCGTTGCTCCGTTCAAGGAATCGTAGAGCTGCGGATTCACCATCAACTGCCCGATGGTTCCCTGGCCCGCATTGATCTTGTCGATCGCTGCGTTGACCTTGGTTGTGATGAGCGTCAACTGGTTGTACAGGTCGTCATCCTTTAGGACTTTCCCCGCGCTGCCTTTGCCCGCCTTCAGGTTATCGAGCATTTCACGCAGGTCCGTAATGGACTTCTTGGCGTCATCGTACACCGCGTCGTCTGTGAGGAGCTTACCGGCGCTACCTTGGCCTTTTTGCAAAGCGGCAATCATGTCGTCGAGACGCTGTAAGGGTCTGCGGAGGTCGTTGTAGAGCGTGTCGTCGTAAAGGAGTTTGCTGATGGTGCCGTTGCTATCCCTCACCTTCTTTACAAGGTCGTTGACATCCTTGACGGTGTCGTCGGCGCGGTTATAAAGCTCGTCGTCCTTCAACAGCTTGCCGATGTTGCCTTGACCGGCGTCGATGCCGGCCAGCAGACCGTTCACACGATCGACTACGGTCTGGAAAGAAGCCAGGATCGCAGTGGCGGTTTCGATCAACTGCGGAATGTCCTGAACCTGCAGGCTCTTGACCTCGGCATTCGGTTCGACATGCTTCGCGCTGGAACCCTTGGTGATGTTGATGTACTTATCGCCGAGCAGATTGGCGGCGCTGATGGCGGCGAGGGAGTCGTCCGGGATCTCGGTCAGGAAGCGATTGTCGATCTGCATTTCTAGCACGACCATGCGTTTTGGATCTTTCGACCCGGAAAGCTGCACCTTCTTGATGGTGCCGGCGAGAATGCCGTTGAGGCGAACGGAGGAGCCTTCCGCCATGCCGGCCGAATCCGCCATATAGGTCTTCAGCTTGAACGAACCTTCAAACGGATTCTCATTTCCCGTTAGCAGCAGGATGAGCATGCCCGAGATGATCATCGCAACGAGGGCTAAGATGCCAACCTTTAGCTGCTTCCACTTAAGTTTCTTGGCTTCGGGCATATCAGTCGGTGTGCCTTACGAATTTTTGAACATAGCTGTCTCTCGAAGCTTCGAGTTCATCCTGCGAGCCTTCAAAGACCAGACGGCCTTCCTGCATCACCATGAATCTGGTTTGAGGCTGCGTCTGCGCGGGCGCTCCGGCCAATTCACCATTGTCCGGATTGTAGCGAAAATTGGCTACCAGATTCCCGTCCTGATACCTGTAAGTGACAACAAGGGCGGTAGTGTTGTCCAAGTCGCGCTCCTTGATGATGAGCGCCATGATGGTGTAAGCGGTGATGGGGTCGAGGCCGGCTGTAGGCGAATCGTAAAGCAGCAGAGGCGGTTTGGTAACCACGGCGCGCGCAATGGCGGCACGGCGGCGCATGCCACCGGAAAGCTCGCTCGGGAACTTCTTCAGGGTCTGGCCGAGTTCCACGAACTCCAGAGCCTCTTTCACTCTTGGCCGCACTTCACCTGGCTGGCACTGCACGGCTTTCTGGTTCAAGAGAGGATACGCCACGTTCTGTTCGATGTTGAGCGAGTCAAAAAGGGCGCTCTCCTGAAAGAGCATGCCGAGCTTACTGCGGACGGCGAAGAGTTCCTTTTCCGGCAGACCTGTGATGTCCTGGCCGAAAAGGAAGACGCGGCCGGACTCGGGACGGATTAGACCCATCGCGGTCTTGAGTATGACGGTTTTGCCGCTTCCGGCAGCGCCAAGCAGGATGCGGGTCTGGGCTTTGCCGACTTCGAAAGAGACGTCCTTCAACGCGGGCACGCCGTCAAAGGAGACAGTGACGTTCTCAAAGCGGATCACTGGTGGATCTTCAGCCGGCATCAGGAAGGCGCCTGACTGACAAAGACTTTGCCGATGAAGAAAGTAAGGATGAAGATCAGGACCGACGCGACCACTACCGCTTGCGTGGTGGCGCGGCCCACACCTTGCGTGCCGCCGGTGGTTCTTAATCCGAAATAACAACCGACCAAAGATACGACGAACGAGAATACGAACGGCTTGACCAACCCCTGCGCTACGTCGTTCCATTCCAGCGCTTGCCAGGAGGTCTGCCAGTACTGGGCGGTGGTGATGTAGTAGACCAAATGCGCCACGATGTAACCGCCGACCATGCCGACGAAATCGGCGATGACTGTGAGGCAGGGCAGCATGATCATGGTCGCGATCAAGCGCGGAGTGACCAGCTTCTGAATCGGATCGGTACCCAGCGCGCGCATAGCGTCGATCTGTTCGGTGACTGTCATTGAGCCGAGTTCGCTGGCGATACCGGATGAGTTGCGTCCGGCCATGACGACGGCCGTTAGTACGGGGCCGAGTTCGCGCACCAGGATGATGGCGACGACCATGCCTGTCCGGCCGGTCTGGCCGTATTGCGCGAGGGCGCGGCCCATTTGGAGCGCCATGATGGCGCCGCTGAAAAATCCGGTGAGCAGGACGATGGAAATACTGCCGACACCAATGGAATCCATTTGGACAATAATGTCGTCACCGTAGTGGGGCGACCGGACGATATTTCGCAGCGCCTGACCGGTGAGAATGTAGAAATCTTGGACGGCTAAGACCCACACCTTCAAGAAATTGAACAATGCTGAGCCATCCCTGATGCGATCCTAGCATACAGAGCCAAGAAATGAAGGGACTTACAGACATACCAGGAATCAAGGTCGGACACGTCTCCGACCTGAAGGCAATCACCGGCTGCACGGCGATTCTCTTTGAAAATGGGGCAGTTGGCGGAGTCGATGTGCGTGGCTCCGCTACTGGAACACAGGAACTGGATACGCTCAATCCATTGCATGTGACCGACAAGATCCATGGGATCTGTCTGGCAGGGAGGAGCGCGTTCGGATTGGAGGCGGCTTCCGGCGTTAGGAAGTACCTGGAAGGGAAGAGGATCGGCTTTCATGCGGGCCGGTTCATCGTGCCGATCGTTCCGGCGGCCATTTTGTACGATCTGCCGGTGGGGGATGCATCTGTTCGGCCAACCCGTGAGATGGGTGAAGCGGCTGCGGCTGCCGCTACCGACGGCATGGTGGAGGAGGGCTGCGTTGGAGCGGGAACCGGGGCGACGGTCGGGAAGATGTTCGGCATGGACCGGTCGATGAAGAGCGGCA
>Ga0302325_10028106_pt1 | contig 11641 bp, 12 predicted proteins | sample Palsa_T0_2_FD_201948 | JGI IMG/M metagenome (GOLD analysis project Ga0302325, IMG submission 201948) | Peat permafrost microbial communities from Stordalen Mire near Abisko, Sweden - Palsa_T0_2 | ecosystem: Environmental > Terrestrial > Soil > Palsa > Peat permafrost | place: Sweden: Abisko... | reverse complement strand
GGCCCCGGTCAGACACAGGTTGGCTTCGATGGAGTTCGTAAAGAAAGTTGCCAATATGCCAAGCAAGGTCTTGAGCATGGGATCTTCCGGTCGTAATGTGTGCGATCGGATATCCCTAGGAGCTCCGGGAATTGAAGCTTGCGAGCCAGTGAATTTTGAGGTTCCAACAGCCGATTTTGGTGCAATGAGGCTGATCGAACATGGATGACTTTCCAATATACCCATACAGTCTTTGAGGTGATTTTCATAAACTTCATCGAAATTGTCATCGCCCCCGATATTCCCAGCCAAGACAAGGAGAAAGTCCATTTCCAGATCATGAGCTCCAATAGTCCGTTGCGATCCCTCTGATAATACCTGGCTTGTCCAAAGCAGAGTTGTTACGGCATATCGATGATGCCGCCTTAAAATAACGGAGACAAGTTGTAAAGTCACCGAGATTGTTTGTTCGCTCGATGATCGCAAACTTCCTTGAATGAGATCAACGAGGTTGAAGAGCGCAGGGGTAGCAGCATCTTCTGCTTGAAAGCCTTGCATCATGGTAGCAAGGTCCATTGATTTTCTTTTTCTGGCAGCACTGACGGAGGCTCTTGAGCCTGTCGGCGCTGGAGTTGTGTCAGGTAAAGCAAGAAGGTAGTGTAAAATGAGGTGAATCATATCTGGATGGTCGAGTGCTTCCAGTATCCGCCTGAGGTAGGTGAGGACTGCCACTGATGAGCCGCCGTCGACATCGGACGATTCAAGGAGCGAAGGATATCTGAAGTGTTGTCAGCTGAAATTTGGATAATGATACGAAAAAACTACTCACAGCAATTGTTGGAGAAAGATGACTTGGAAATGTTCCAACAGCGTTGACTTGACCTCGAGGGATTTGCAGTGGTTCAGAACATCCTGCCAGAACACCAAATGTGACAGAAACGTTTCCATGTGCCCTTGGAAATCTGGGGACGACGAGCTGACGATTTCGAAGTTTGTGATTGGATGTTGGTAGTCCGAAAGTGCCAGAATTGGTGGAAGCTCATCAGATGGATGGTCAATGACCAGCTTCCGGCTCAACTGACTATATAACGCTCCCAGTCCAGTCGCCATCAATGTTGCCAGATCACTTTCAACAATCCATTGTTCCAGAGCTACCGAATTTGACGCCGCTTCGATGATATATAGCAGACCCGTCCTTGCAAAATCTCCGATCCTCCCTTCATGGTGGATGTAGTCTATCAGAAGATAGAATAAAGGAAAATCCTCCTTGTGCGTCTTCCCCGTGAACTTCTCGTGTGCACCTTGACCTCCTTCTGCCTCCTCGTGTTCGCGGGCTGTAAACCAGGCTGGCAGAATCTCCGGGTCAAGCCTTATTTTGGTGGTAATATTGAATGACAGCTCCACTACCTCAACCTCCGTATCCAAGCCCAATCGTATGCTGTTTGCCCCAGTAATCCGCACCAGCAAGTTCATCAAGCTATGCGAAAAGGTCTCATTTTCAACAAAATCCTCCTCCTCGCTATCAATCAACGTTGCGTATAAAGCAACCGCTTCTCGGATGATCCCTTCATTGTATGAGGTTGTAGCGATCTTGCCTATCGGAATATATATCTGCTTTGAAGCTGCGAAGGCAATGCACGGATGTGGGAGAGGCCGTCTCGACTCATCGCTGAGAAGGTTCGTGAGGTCCTGGATACTGCATCGAATATCTTCCGCTGCTTCAGAGTCATTTGCCAGGTTAGATGCATTGCGCCATTCTTGCTGCAAGCACCGTTAGTACCGCCTATAGCTGGTGATCAAACATGTGAAGTCCCCATACCAACAGCTGGCTATATTCCTTCTTGAAGCGTGCCAGACGCTTCTCAGGATGATGGCTCGAGTTCTTTGAACCGCGCGAGGAGTCGAGACTCGTACCAGCGATCAAGCGACTCCACTGTTTGAACGTTCAGCAACTATACGGCATATCGATAGGGGACAATACTCACGAAATCCATGGCTCTTCCGAATCATCTTCTCTTCGTCGACGCGCATGAAATCTAAAATGACAACTGTAACGCGCGGTGGTGTTGCTGAGAAACCCCTGCCCTTTTTAGCTCTAGCCTGCGGCCGCTTTCACCGCCTGCCATTCTTGACTGCCAACGAAGTTGAAAAAGTCGACAGCTCAACATCGCAAGTCTCACTTTTAACGTATCGTGATAATGATTTAGAGTGACCCATGATCCATCTTCTGATCTGTTATGATAGACCGGTGATCGTTGCCTCTATCAGCCCACACCAGTATGAGAGCACCCCAATGAGAAAGCTATGGATGTCTCCGCCGCCAGTCGCGTCCCGAGCCGTGTATTTCCCATTGCGGGGTTGAGACCGTCTCAACTTTTTCCATATGCTGCTAGTATAGCACGGCAGGTTAGTGGAATGGTTGATTTGTTGTTGTAGAATAGTTGTATTCACGTACATATCCTCAAATTGCCTTCCTCCAAACATGTCATTGACTGACCATGGTCTGACGGCCAAGAAGTTAGTGTTGGCGTGATACGTAGCTGCGGCACCAAGAAGCTTATTATAAAGACGATTGATCCGTCGCATCTCGATACAACATCAGTCTCTGGTCTGGAGCTTCATCCTTCTCCTACTAACATCAAATCGATATCGCGCTACAAACAATCTAACAAGTCGCTCAAAATGCTTCCCCCTATTAAAATCCCCGTTCCTTCAGGGACCAACGCCATCTACCTCACAGCTCTGTCTCTGTTCGACCAGCCTTCGACGGTGTCTGTCTCCTGGACTGACGGCAGTGCAACCTACGGTGCGGACTTCGAAGGGCCAAGCGACACATACGTGCTCGGTGACAGAGTGTTTGGGCAGCCCATCATTGCTGTTGCCCCAGTCCCATCGGAGGTATCCGTGAGCTTCAACTTTGAAGATACGATGGCCTCTCAGCATTCTGTCTCGGAGCCGATCACGAAGAAGGTCGGTCCAGCAGGCTCAATCCAGATTTCGGGCTACGCAGCAGCTGACCATCATCACCACAAACCAACGACGATCACAATGGGTTTTCAAGGCAGCCTACGTGGGCTATCTGCTCAGAGTTAGGATGTTCATGGCTACCACAGTAAGTAAACTTCGTACCTGCTTCTTTGGACCCTGGCTGATACCATGGGAAGGGTACTTCAAGGACGTGAAATTAATTTGATCTTACAATGTTCGGTGTTCAGCCTCCGCAAAGATATCTTTCTGATGTACTTTCAATGTATCATCTCTAAGCTTTACGATTTCGATCTGAAGTTTTGTTTTGACCGACAGACACGCTTCGCACATGTCGCGGGCTCTTCGGCGGAGAAAAAACTGGCCGAAATTGGCCCCTGCGCGAACACCAAAACTACCTTCTTCAACACACGCTCTTGTAAGAATTGAAGACAACTAACAAGCTAAAGGGGCGTTTAATTATTCGACAAGTTACAGTAAGACACCAGAAACATTTTGGTTCGATTTATTAAGGAATTAAATGCTGATGTTGCGATATTGTTGGAGGTGCCAAAATCGGCCAGTTTCTTCTCCGCCGAAGAGCGCGGGGTAAACATGGAAAAGCTTGGCAGAATATCTTGGCGAGAACGCTTAAGAAGTTAAGCTATCAAGATGGCATCTGTTCCGCATAATGACAGGTCCCCCTGTGCGTCTTCTGCGCTACTACCTTACAACCTGGTCGACTTTTTGTACTGCGTTAAAAGACCTCCCTAATCAGGAAGCTAGCTTTGGCTGCTGCCAGGACTAGCTTAAGCGAAAGCTTCCCCCAACCACCTCTACCTTTCCCCTGCCAAACCTTCCAATCGATTAAGGCAATATTTGTAGGGCTCGTTGAAGTACACATCGTTGCATGAAGCAGTTTCTACCATTCCCGGTGCGGTTTTGCTTTGCTGTTGAGCAAATGTGATCGCGATTCGCTTCTGCATATTCAATGCATGTGGCTGCCAGGGTTAAGAGTGCAGATCTGCAGTGAGATTTCCCCGCGCTTCTACTGGTAGGCCCTATCTCATATGCTCAGCCGCTTTCTGACCCTCCTTCCAGAATGAGACTCAATTATTCAGGTCACGGTTCATGATCAGACGAAACGGCACAGTAGCCCGGAAGTCGCCCGAGGTTCATTGCCCATCATTGGCCCAACTGGAGGCGGAGCAATCTTATTCCTAGGTTCGGGATTCAGGAACTAGAATATGAGCGTAGCCCCTCGCCCTGTCATAGTTGAAAGCTTGCCTGCGATAAGAACTAAGATAACGACCTGGTTATTACACACGGCCCTTGCGGCAATCATTCGAAGAAGCTCTACCCGGCCTGACCAATTACGTTGATATCTCCCAAGGCAACCTCTGATCGCCAAGTATGACAATATTTGATACTGGAATGAGCTGCTCCTCTTGTTGACGAGCACCCGCATTACAGTACTTCCTGTTTCACTCAAGCGCTTTGTCTCTGGATCCCACTCCCTTAGTCCATTTGACGGTAGTCGATCCTACCGCAAACGCCTCCAGGGCTCCGCCCTCTGGCAAGTCCCAGATTGACTCCAAACCTTCCTATTACGGACGAAGATGCAATTAAATATCGAGCGATCACTTCGGACTGCCGTATTGCTTCCCAAGGCGGGAGCAAACCAAATGTCGGGGAAATAGTGTGCAGGGGTAGCATGCACTAACAACAACCTTGAATAACCAGGGCGGGCTCCGATGGGATGATCGCTTGATCATCCTTGAAGGGCTGAGATATATATTCTAGATCATTTCCTGCTACATTTCGAAGTTCATCTCCTCATTCCAGAGCAAATCCCCTCTCTTCATCATGAAGGTTTCTGCCTTGGCAACTCTTACGGTGTTGGCGGCATGTGCCTCAGCCGTGCCGGCTCCCGTCCCTCATGTCGTGCATGAAAAACGATCAACTCAGATGCAAAAATGGACCCGTCGTGATGTTAAACTCAGTCGTGACACGATCATCCCGGTTTCCATTGGTTTGGCCCAATCGAATCTCGACAATGGTTATGACTTCTTGATGGATGTGTCCCACCCGGGAAGCCCCAACTTTGGCAAGCATTGGTCCATGGAAAAGGTAAATATGATTGTTCCTGACTGATTGCCATTGCTAATATCAAACAGATCAAGCAGACTTTTGCACCATCAAAAGACACGATTGCCGCTGTCAAGTCGTGGCTCATTGATAGTGGCATTGACTCTGACAGAATCACGCTTTCTAAAAGCATGACCTGGGTGAAGTTCGATGCAACTATCGGAGAAGCCGAATCACTTCTCAAAACCGAGTACAACGTCTACACTCACGCCACCACTGGGGATGACTTCTTGGCCGTCGAAGAATACAGCGTGCCAGCACACATTCAAGACAAGATCGATTTCATTACCCCTACAGTCCACTTTGACCTCGCTGTCAAGTCGAAGAGCAAGCGAACGGATCTCGAGGGCCGCGCTGTCGAGACCATCAAAACCAAGAGGCCTGTCCCAGATATCCAGCCTGACCCCTTGAGAGTTCCACTCGGTTCCGTCAAGTTTAGCCTCGCCAATTGCAATCGTTACATTACTCCCGAGTGTCTCCAAACCTTATACCAGTTGCCCAATGGGACAGCAGGAGCGTAGGTTCTCCAAAGTTACAACTCTTGGAGTTTTCTAATGTAATCAGTGCTACCTACTCCGTCGTGGAATACACTCCTCAAACCTACATCCAGTCAGATCTCGATCTCGTTTTCAAGACTTTGGGTCTCCCAATCCCCGCTGGAACTGGGCCATCGCCCATTGACTTTATTGATGGTGCCGTCCTTCAATTTGAGCAGGAGAATTTCAACGTGAACGGAGAGTCCAATCTGGATTTAACATACGCCATTGGACTTCGTAAGTTCTGAAAGCAAATAATCCACCGCTGAACACATCTGACGAGAAATAGTCTATCCTCAGAACGTGGGACTTTATCAAGTAGGAGATTTGGTTGAAGGAGCTTCCTTCAACAATTTCCTCGATGCACTCGACGCCTCATATTGCACCTACGAGGGAGGTGATGACCCAACCCAGTAAGTCGGCAACCTTCACCAGCCATTTCACATCCTAATATCTAGCAGAGATGGAGTCTACCCAGATCCCAACCCTGGAGGTTACCCAAAACAAGACTGCGGCACTGTAACTCCTGCTCAAGTGATATCTACCTCTTATGGCTACAACGAAGCCGACCTCACAGCTTTCTACGAGCAACGCCAATGCAACGAATACATGAAGCTTGGTCTTGCAGGCGTTAGCGTCATTTACTCATCTGGCGACTACGGCGTGGCCGGTAACGGCGGCGAATGCTGCGTACTCCCCGGATGCGCAGGCGGCGAGCAAAGCGTGAACGGAACCACATTCAACCCCTCCTTCCCCGGTACCTGCCCCTACGTAACCTCCGTCGGCGCAACGCAAGTAAAGCACGACTACAGTGTCACCGCCACCAAGCCAGAAGCTGCTTGCGAGACAGTTATCTACAGTGGCGGCGGATTCAGTAATGTATTCCCTATGCCAGCATACCAAGCAGACGCTGTTGGGTTCTACTTCAAACACCACACTCCCGACAAATACAACAGCACCATCTACAACGACAGCCAGAATGCCCGCGGCTTCCCAGATGTCTCTGCCAACGGCGCCAACTACGTTATCGCCGTTGATGGCACGCTCAGTCTCGTGTACGGAACTTCCGCCTCCGCCCCAGTTTTTGGCAGCATAGTCACGATGATCAACAATGAGAGGTTGGCGGCCGGCAAAGGACCCGTCGGCTTTCTGAATCCGACGCTTTATGCTAACCCCGCGGCGTTGAATGATATCACGCTGGGTGATAATCAGGGTTGTGGGACACAGGGTTTCAGAGCGGTGTTGGGCTGGGATCCGTTGACGGGGTTGGGGACTCCCAATTACCCTAAGTTGCTCGAGGCTTTCATGGCTCTTCCGTAGAGACTTAATTAGAAGAGAGGAATTAATTGGCTTTTAAGCTGGAATAAGGATGGCTATTCAGTAATTCGAGATTTAGAATGTATAATGTCTTGAGTATGCTGGCTTGAATCATGTTTGTTTACTCCCCGTTCATTCTATTTTCATCCTACGAGGCGTCGAGGTCCATTTCCACCAAATAAATTGGACAGTCAAGTCGGGATAAAGCCATACAGCTTTGTCTTAATCAACTCTACAAGAACTCAAATCTGCACCGCAAGAAGTTCTCCCAACCTAGGAGAAAAAGGTTGGCTAGTCACGTGATTCGGGAAAAGGGGAGGCTAACCGAGAATAACGGTTGCACAGTAGAGCACAACAGATCCGCAAATTACCATCCAAAGCTTGTTGTCATACCACCGGCGAACTGAGGCCGAGCTTCATATAACCTACGTGGGCCCTTGCTTAAACCGATGTAGGCAGCAATGAAACCTTATTGCGTTATTGTTTTGACGGATATCCAGTGGATATCCGATCCGGCAATCTATTACACTTTTGAATCGCTTGAGCGATACCGTATCGGACTTGATATAATACGGGTACGAAAGATTCGCTTCTATGAACTTGTACAAGGCAAGAGCTTAGTGTGAATCTGAACAGACTGATTTTTCCAAAATGCGGATGTGAGGGCACGGGTACAGGGATAGCCGTGGACTTCCGGAAGGAATAGTATGAACATCCACCCGGAAGGATTGACCTGGCTAAAGCAGCGTCTTTTGGAATTGCATGAATATTTGATGGGTGCCATATCCGAGTACATCCGGATACCCACTCATGCAGCTGGGTTTTCCTAAGATAAACGTTTCCCCGTCAAAAGCCCTCGATACTATCCATCTTACCTCTGCTCGATCGGGATTTTACACCGACTCTTTCAAAACTATTGAAGATGATGTATAAGTAGCAGCAAATTTCCTCGTTTTGAAGCTAGCAAACAAATCACCACTGGACCCTTCTTCAAAGTTAAAATGTCCGACCCAATCAACCTGTCAAAGCCTCATCGCACCATTCAAGTCGGTGTTATCCTCGTCAATTCGTAAGTCACTTCTCTTTTCCCATTCTACAAAACAGCTACTCATTCAGAACGCAGAAAGACTGAGATTCTCGATGTAGCTCCAATCGATATATTCAACGCCATCTCCACGAAATTCGTGCATAACTTCGAAGCTGTGCTGCCTGACCATTTACGAGCACAAGCTCTTGACTTCGAGTTCCACTGGATCAATGAGAAAGGGAATCCAGCAAACCTAACCGCTGGTGCAGTTGTCAACCCAACTGTAAGAGCTCCGTGGTATCTTAACACATGGTAAATGGCAGCTGATCACATGGGCAACAGGACACATTCGCGACTTGCCCACCATTGGACATCGCCCTCATGGGCGCACACGATATCAAGTACACTCTCACCGAGGCCGAGCTTACTTTCATCAGAAAAGCCTTCGATGACTGTGTGGCTTTCATCACCATCTGCGGTGGCTTTTTAGCCGCGCTGCAAGCGGGGTTGCTTGAAGGGCGAACTGCCACGGGTCCACGACCAATGTTGGATAGCCTCCGCCAAGCTGCACCTGGAGTGGAGTGGGTTGAGAAGCGTTGGGCTAGGGATGGGAAGTTGTGGACTAGTGGTGCATTGTTGAATGGGTTGGACCTTACGAGGGCTTTTGTTGAGGAGTATTGGGGTGGGAAGGACTCGTTGGTGGAGTCTGTGTTGGCAATTGGGGCTTATCCAGTTAGAGATATTGATTATAAGGATGTGGAAGGGAAATTGTAGATGACAGATGCTACTAGTCAGGTGCTATGTGCAAGATATGCCTAGGATTCATTTCTGAGACTTTAGCAGCCTAGTGCTGTCGAACCACTTCTATTCCAGAGGTAAATTCCTCATTAAACAACACTTGATGTCTGAAGCTAATTATAGTTCATTCTGCAATTGAATTGGTGTCATAGGATGTCATTTAGGTAGGAGGTGGGTCCTAGATTAACACACCTAAACATTTCAAAACACCTTAACACCGACTTATTATGTAATCTCTTCGAGTCAAAATCTTAGGCGAAAGTGCATCTTAAAAACTATTAGACCTGCTTCGATCGAGAACTGTCTTGAAGAAAGTATTGAAAATTTAAGTGTTCCAGGTAACTCCTAAACAATAAGCGAGCTCCCTAATTATTGGGGAGCCCTTACCAGTGCATGGGCTCGCAAAACAGGCATTCGCACTGCTCGGCAAATTATCTCGTCAAATCTGCAATATCAACTAGATCTTTTTCCTCTAGTATAGCTTGCCGTGTCCTGCAGATTTGATCTGTCCAAAATCTCCGCAAGCTCCCTCGCCACCAATTCCGGATCCTCTTTACGAACAAAGTGTCTACTGCCCTTTGCCTTAAGTGGCCACTTACTCAATATGTGGCTTTCTGAGTTCAAACTAACCCAGCTTATAGTCGTGCCAACACGATTCTTTAATTCCATCTCTAATGAGGTTGATAGGGAATGAGATGAGAGCTCTGGGAAATACGGAGAGATTTTTAAGTGACCCGGAACCGAGGCTGAACAATAATCCTGACATCCAAGTTGGACTTGAAGAGCCATGTGCATATTGTGGTGCATGATCAATAGAGTGCTACTAAGCACGAATCCATGGTCAGATATGTTTGTGAGGAAATAGGAGTCTCGAGCTCAACTCAAACAGATAATTACTAATACTTTACTTAGCCAGGTGATAAAATCTTGCCATTTGAAGAGTCCTCAATTGTATAGACTTAAAGAGCTATGAACGACTATATAGGGATGAGGAGGCTTGCCCCAATACAGAGGTAAAATGAATGAGATTCTCAACCGACTTTTCGACCCCCTATTTACAACATCTCAACACCGAACCTACGGACCCTTGCTCCTTCGCTAGTCAGCGTAAATCTTCCATCATGTTTTATATCCTCGAAATCCTCATTCGTACTTCAGATAGCAGGAACTTCAACCCAGAAGCGGGTGTCATCAGTCAAATATTTCGAGTTTGACTGAATCTGGCTCTGGATCCAATAGACAGCGTTTTTGTAATCTAGGATTGTCAATACTCCTCTATCCTATCAACATTCCGTAGGGAAAAATTCTTACTGTTGATATCAGCCGTGTTTGGGTTAGCCAATCCAGCCGAACCGTCACGGTGACCTGCAAACCACTTATCAACACCATAGTAGCTCTGGCATTGATGGCGGGCAGTGATATCCTCGCCTAGGTTAGAACTACCGAATAAATGTCAGGTTAGCTGACGATAAACTCTTTCTGAATGACGTACTTGAGAACTGCGCCGTTGTTATACTGGCTAGTCGACTGGCCCTTGAACTGATTTGCGCAAACGCGCAACATGCCCCAGTTCTGCTTCATGATCCCGAAGTTTGCCGAGTCGCCTGACTTTCCGTCCCCGTACGTATAGTCTGCCTTCATGTCCTCCGTCTCAAGCATAGCAATTGCCATGTCCAATGTTGTTCCTCCTGCGGAAGTGACAGCCTTCTTCCGAGTACCAAGTCCAGACACGGTGTAGGAACCAGAACTCGCTCTCTTTGCTACAGCGTAGGCTTCTGTTGGACCTTCATTTGTTGTGGCAGTGGGAATAGCGACTGCGGCTGAGGCCAGGCCAAGGGCGTAGAGCAGATAAGTCGAGAAATGCATTGTGAATGGGGGCAGGTTTGAAGTATATGAGTTTGTTCTTGGTCAGGAGAGTGATGAATTGGTTTAGAGAGTTGTGATTCTTAAATTCTCGGGACACTTGAGAGGTATTTATATTCAAGAACCTATCATCCTAGAAAACTAGTTGTCAAGAAAATGGGAAATCTCCACTCGTACGCGGGCGGGAAAAACATGTACTGAGATGTCATAGTTTAAAATGTTAAGATAAACCTTAAATTAGTCGCTGCCCAGTTTAGCAGCCATCTGGTGCTTTTCAAACAAGCAGACGCCGATCGAGTGAAATGATAGGTGTAATTATTCTACGCGATTTTCAACACACGACGATATAGACATGGTTAATATATTCCCTACTTGAGGGTGTTTCAGCCCCGATCTAGTCCCGGAGGAGCGACCTCCGTGAGGTGGAAAATCTGTCATGACGATGCTTAAACGTTAAGAAGGCTTGGCATTTTAAGAACGTATTAGGTGAATTCGATGCGGGAAGAACTTGGGCGGGAAAAATTAGCGTAGATGTGATTGGAGAATTAGTTGGAGTGACGGGCCGAAGGTGCTTGTACATGACTTATGGGCAGTATGTTTTCATGTTAAGTTCCTCGCATATTCCCCGCATCTTCCCCACATCTTCCCCTGGTCCTTCTCGGCAAGCCCACCTGTCAATCGTGCAGCCACGTTGTTTCTCGTCCACTAACAGGCGCGACTTGATTTTAATGCCCTGGTGGTGATCTTAGATTCCACGAGTCGCCCAGAGCCTTCTCTTTGTCATCCTCAACTCGCATTGCCAACCTCTCAACGGCTCTTCGAATCATCAGTAGTTAGACAACCAATCTCGGATAGTGCGCCCGAAGAAGAATACGGAATCTGCTACACCCGTTGCAAGCTTCAGAGCCCTCTACCTTCCAGCGCATGCTACAAAATTAATCAAGGTTTACAGTGCTAGTATCTGAACCCCCAAAAGTGACTGGAATTATTGAAATGAATAGCAGAGAGA
>Ga0302325_10028105_pt1 | contig 11641 bp, 10 predicted proteins | sample Palsa_T0_2_FD_201948 | JGI IMG/M metagenome (GOLD analysis project Ga0302325, IMG submission 201948) | Peat permafrost microbial communities from Stordalen Mire near Abisko, Sweden - Palsa_T0_2 | ecosystem: Environmental > Terrestrial > Soil > Palsa > Peat permafrost | place: Sweden: Abisko... | reverse complement strand
ATAAAAGCAAGGCCCTGGCAGAAGGTCCAGTGCGCTTTCCAACCTTCAACGTGGGTGGCTACAATCTGAGCACCTTCGTCAAGTCGGGATTCTTCGACCCCAAAAAGCCGCTCAAAAAGTATACGAAAGAGGAGTGGCACGACTTTCTTTACCGCGACGACACGAAGATCAAGGTCAACAAGCAAGGGCAAAGATTCAGCTCGGGGTACGATGGCGTGATTCCGAAATTCAAGCGCCTGTACCTGAGCAAGGAAGCGGAGAAGATGCCGGCGAATCTTCGTGAGTCGTTCGAGAAGATTGTGACGCAGGGGCCGTGCGACGCGTGCGGCGGAACGCGTTTGTCGGAGGCCGCGCGTGCCTGCCGTATCGACGGAACAAACATCGCGGAATGCTCGGCCATGCAGGTGAGCGAGCTCGCTCGGTTCATTCATTCGCTTCGCGCGCCGAATGCCGCTCCGCTGCTGGCTCGTCTGTCGGAAAGGCTCGATCATCTCGCCGACATCGGCCTTGGTTATCTGAGTTTGAGTCGTGAGACCGCGACACTCTCCGGTGGAGAATCGCAAAGGGTGAAGATGGTCCGCCATCTATCCTCGAGCCTGACGGAGGCGCTCTACATCTTCGATGAGCCGACTATCGGTTTGCACCCGCACGACATCCAGAGGCTCAATAAGACGCTGACCAAGCTTCGCGATGCCGGAAACACGGTTCTCCTCGTGGAACACGAGCCGGATGTGATGGCGATTGCCGATCACATCGTCGACATGGGGCCGGGCGCCGGCCGGGCCGGTGGAACGGTGGTGTTCGAAGGTCCGTTCAAAGAACTCAAAAAGAGTGACACTCTGACGGGAAAACACCTTGCGAAGCATCAGGCGCTGAAAGAGAAGCCGCGCGCGGGGAAAGGACATCTTCTCGTTGAGAACGCGACAATCAACAATCTCCGCAACGTTACAGTGAAGATTCCCAAAGGCGTTCTTACCGTCGTCACGGGCGTCGCCGGCAGCGGGAAAAGCTCGCTGATTCACGGTGGTCTTTCCAAACATTATCCGGACGCCGTCTTCGTCGATCAATCGCTAGCGGCGGGTTCGCGACGATCGAACCTGGCCACCTACTCAGGAATGGCGGACGCCATTCGGAAAGCATTTGCGACGGCCAACAAAGTTGAGCCGGCGCTCTTCAGCGCGAACTCCAAGGGAGCGTGCCCGGCATGTGAAGGTCTGGGTGTCCTCTACACGGATTTGCAACACCTCGATCCGGTCGCGATTCGCTGTGAGGCCTGTGAGGGACGCTGTTTCACCGCTGCAGTTCTTGCGCTGACACTTCGAGGGAAGAATATCAACGAAGTGTTGAACCTCTCCGTCCTGGAGGCGTTGTCTTACTTTACCGAGAAGCCGATTCTTGCGACGCTCGGGGCGCTGAAAGACGTGGGACTCGGTTACATCGCGCTCGGGCAAAGACTCAACACGCTGTCGGGCGGCGAACGTCAACGTTTGAAACTGGCGGGTGAACTCGAAAAGCCTTCTGAGATCGTGGTTCTCGATGAGCCGACCACTGGTCTGCACATGGCCGACGTGGCGAACCTGCTCGCGCTCCTCGATAAGATGGTCGACAAGGGAACCACTTTGATCGTGATTGAGCACAACCTGGATGTTGTCGCGCGCGCCGATTGGATCATCGACATGGGGCCGGGCGCGGGCGCCGAAGGTGGCAAAGTGGTGTTTGAGGGAACGCCGCGCGAGCTGCTGAAAGCAAGCAAGTCGCTGACGGGGAAACACCTCGCCGCGCGATTGGGATGAAGGTTAGCATCGGTGCGACGTGAGCCGGGAGATCAGAGCTGCTCGTTCGACACGATCTTCCCTTCGCCGTCCAATATCAGTTTCTGATCGCGCCAGATCGCGCTATGGCCAAACAGGCCCGCCGCCCACACCGCTACGGCTCCGAGGTCCCGCAGCGGGATCGCATACCAGTATTTCCAGACGTCGCTTGCGCCGAGCAGGAACCAGCCGCTGGTGATCGCCATGGCCAGGCGGATCGCAAGCAGGGGCAGCGCAACCCACCACAGTCCCAAGCCCGCCGCGATCGCGGCCCACAGGCTGGCATAGGTGATTGGAAGGCCGGCGTAGCCCGCGCCCTGGGACAATCGAATGGTCCTGGCCCAGCGCACTTGGTGATGCCACGCACCCAGCCACGATTTCGCGGAGAGCCGGGTATTCACCACTACTTCTGAGATCACGTTCCTCCGGCCTAGCGCGTGCAGCCGGTGGCCGAGTTGATAATCGTCGGCGATGTAATCCGCAATCGCCTGGAATCCGCCGATCTGATCTAGATCCGCGCGCCGGAACGCGAGCGTTGATCCCAGCCCGAAGTCCGAAACGCCGAACATGCGCGCGACGAGCGTACTCGGTGCAAAGTCGGTTGCGATGGCCAGCGCTTCGAATCGGCTGGGCCAATCCCGCACCTCTGCGCGGTACAAGCAGGTCACGAGGCCGACGCCAGGATCGCTCAGCGGCGCTGTCACATCGCGGATGTAATCGGGAGGCACGCTGATGTCGCTGTCATTGACGATCAGAATGGGATGCCGCGCCTCGCGCGCGAGATCGATCAACGATCCAACCTTCAAGTTTGGAGTAATGGTGCTGCACCGGACGATCCGAATGTGCAGGGCGGGGAACTCGCGAATCAGGCGCTCGACGTCGGCGTTGGCCGGATCGTCGGCCCGCCGGATTCCAAACAGGATCTCGAATTCGGGATATTGCTGGACCGCATGCGTACGAATGGCTTCGTAGAAGTCCGGATCCCTGCCAGACACTGGTTTCAGGATTGATACCGGGAGACCGGAGGACAGCCGTTGCGCGGCTTGCCGCTGGGGGTGCTGACGATGCCCCAGAGCGGCAATCAGGGCGAGCAGTTGATACAGCCCGGCTGCCCCTGCAATCGCGCTAACGGCAATGTGGAGTGCACTCACATCGCGAGCAACGCCACGCCGCAAGCCACGGAAAGGGCACCGGCCCAGCGCAGCGCCGTTACCTTTTCCTTGAGGATCCAGCGCGCGAAAACCGTCTCCAGCGCCACGCTCGCCGCCGTCACCGGAACTGAAAAGCTCAAATCAGCCACTGAGAGCAGCTTCATGAAGGCGAAGAAAGAGATCGCCATAAAGAAGACGGCCACCACCAGAGGAAGCCGGCGTGCGAACGAAGCCAGCAGCCCGGCCACGCGTCCCGGCCGCAAGTCCTCAACAGCCACGGTGTGCCGCTTCATCTCGAAGCTCTGCAGTAAGTCGGCCAAAACTGTGGAGCCGACGATAATGCCCACCATCATCCATTTCATCGCGCGGGCTCCTGCTTAGTCGTATTAGCGGCGGTCAATCCGACGAAAATAATGCCGAGGACAATGAACGCCGTTCCGAGCCAGCGCTGCCACGTCACCTGCTCGCCGAAGAATACCTTCCCCAACACCGCGCTCAGCACGTAGCCGATGGAGGTCATGGGCAGCACGTAGCTCAAATCCGCCCAACCGAGCAGCGTCATGCGCGACAGCAGCCACAGAATCAGCAGGGCGGTTCCCAACAAAACCCACGGGGTAAAAATCAGGCGGATGTACTCGTAGGGCGCCCAGCCCAAATCCGTGGTCTGGTGTTTCATGCCCCAGGACATCGAGAAATTGCCGAGCACGTTAGTGATAACCACGAACGCGGTCAGCAGTTTTGTCTTGAGGTCGACTCGTCGGGTGCCAGGGCTGGTGAGCTGTACTTGCTCCACCGCAGGCATTCTAGGAAGCGCCGCCTTCGGCCCCCCGGAGCGCCGCTGCGGAGGCTTCCTTCTGTTCTCTAACGAACTTCTTGCGGCCTTTGCTGACGAACAGATATTCGCGCGCTTCTTTGTAAAGACGCGGAATGTCGTTGTTGCGAACGGCGCTTGACACCACGCGCCAGACAGCTTTCGGCCGGAAGTAATATTCGGAATAGAAGCGTTCCACCCATTCCACCAATTCGCCGCGATCGAATCCAGGATAGACGGCGTTAGGAAGCTGATGGCCGCCCGAGTCCGTCATGCCTTCGATCGACACCAGGCCGTTGGCTTTGGCGTGCTCGTAGAATTCGGTACCCGGAAACGCATGGCCGAGCGACACCTGGATGGTCTCGACGTCCAATTTCTTCGCGAACTCAATGGTCTTGCGCAACGATTGACGGGTTTCGCCGGGCAAACCGACAATGAAATCGCCGTGGATGGTCAGGCCCAGCTTGTGGCAGTTTTCAGTGAAGCGCTGCGCCATGTCGATGGTGGCGCCCTTCTTGATATTCTTCAGAATCTGCTCGTCGCCCGATTCATAACCTACGATCAGCAGCCGGCAGCCGGCGTCCTTCATAGCCTTCAAGGTTTCATAATCGGTGGTGACTCGCGAAGTGCAGCTCCAGGTGAAATTCAGCGGGCCCAGTTTGTTGGATAGCTCAATCGCACGCGCCTTGCGATAGTTGAAGGTGTCGTCGTCGAAAAAGATTTCCTTCAGGCCGGGGAAGTTTTCGAGAGTATATTTGCACTCAGCCGCCACGTCATCCGACGATCGCAAACGCCAGCGGTGACCGGAATGCGTTTGCGGCCACAAGCAAAAAGTGCACATCGCCGGACATCCGCGCGTGGTGTAGAACGATACGTACGGGTTAAGGAGAAATGGAACGTTGTAGCGGCGGAAATCGAGATCGCGCTTGTAGACTTTGGTCACCCACGGCAGTTCATCCAGATTCTCGATGACCCCGCCTTCGGGGTTGTGCACGACATCCCCGTCCTTCCAATAGCTCACGCCCGGCAGGTCCGCGAGCGGCGTGCCTTGCGCGTACTTGGCGATCTGATAATCGAACTCGCGGCGCACCACGAAATCGATGGCTTTGGACGCCCGGAGCGACTTTTCGGGCTCGATGGTCACAGGAGGTCCGACAAACCCCACCTTCATCTTGGGATTGACGTCTTTCATCATCTCCGCGATGCGGACGTCCACGTTGAAACCGGGGCTGGATGTGAATAGAACCAGCAGTTCGAAATCGCTGGCCATGGCCACCGTCTGCTCGATGCTGACTTTGTGCGGCGGCCCGTCCACAACCTTACTGTCAGCCAGCATCCCGGCCGGATAGGCCAGCCACACCGGATACCAGTACGACTCAATCTCGCGCGAGGCCGGCCAGCGCGATCCGGCGCCTCCATCGAAGCCCTCAAAGGAAGGAGGGTTGAGGAACAGTGTTCTCATGGGTTTAGTACTCTCTCCGCATCAGCTTCAGCATACGGTGTTTATCGCCTAACAACAACAAACAACAACTTTTGAGTGAATTATTCCGGCCGAGAAGCCAGTTTAGCCGGTTAAAGGGTTCCCTATTGGCGCTCGCCAACGCCGGCATCGGCCACAGCCTCGGTATCATCCACTTGGCTCCCAGCCTGCGCGGTGTCTTTTGAGAACGTCAGATAGTTGATGTTCAATTCCACCTGACCGAAGAAGCGAGTCTCCACCCGGCTCTCGGTACGTTGCGGGATGGAAACGCCGTTCTGTAGCTCGTAGTCGCGCACGAACTGCATTTTCTTCAACATGAAGGAAGGTGATTTCACGAATGAGCCCTGTTCTCGCACTGGCATATACGTCTCGGCGTCCAGAAACAACTCACCTTTGAACAGTCCGACCTTCTTTTCGCGGGGATTCAGGTGCAAAACGTACACTTGCCGGCCGTGTAGCTCCTGCGTGCCTTTGTATTTGAATTTGTAGTTTTCCGGGGTAATCGAGAGCTTGGACTGGCCTTGGGCCGCTTCCACTTCTGCTTTGAGGTAGTTGGCAATTACCTCTGTTTTCACGATGTTGTCACCGCTGAACCCAAGGGCACGATAGGTGATTTTCCCCAGCTTGGAGATGTTTCTGAGCGCGTGAAGCTTGCCCTTCTTCTTGAACTTGGGAACGGCAGCGTCTATATCCACTTCTTCGGTTCCACCGCGCAAGGCACTTTGCTGAGCCACAGTGGCCTGGACGTAGCGATTCACCATCTCCTGTTCAGGCATCGGAGGAGCCTTGGGATCGCAGAAAGCTGCGCTAGAGCCAACAGTTACGGCAAGAACAACCGTGAGAAGTAGCTTCAACATTCTCCCCTGATAGAGCTTCCTCTGAACTCGCGAAGTAGTACACCCAGCACCATCGAGACCTATTGCTCTAATGTACCAGTTACGATTCGTTAACACAACCCGACCTCTACACCCTTAGACTCCGGGGCCGAACTGCGGGATGCCGATAAATGAAGCTTATTTTACCGAAGCCCCGCTACTGGATGTCGGTAACCTTACCGTCGGTTAGCGTGATCTTAAGGAACCGGTAGGCGTAGATCTCCTTGTCGGCGACTTTGGCGATTGTATCCGGTGGTCCAAGGATGGCGACCACCTGCTCTGTGGTCTGGCCCAGCGAAACGACTTTGGGAGAGCCAGGCGACGAGTCCACAGGTGCCGGCGGCGGCGGGATCGGTTGCGGTTGATCGGTCGCCTGCGGTGGGGCTAGTGCTTGTGGAGCAGGCTGTTGGGGGTCAGGCCGTAATGCAGCAGGGTGCTCTAGAGTAGGACGCTGTCGAGGCTGCTGGGCGGAGACGGATCCGGCATCGATCACAACCGCCTCGGTCAGCCGATACGTGAACCGGGTTTCCGGCGCAATCACGACGTTTTGCCCTACCAGAACTCCTCCCAGAGTTCCAGCGGCACCGCCTGCTGCAGCCCCTATACCCGCTCCCAGGCCGCCGCCCGCAATGGCTCCGATAGCTGCGCCGGTGCCGGCCCCGACTGCAGCACCCGTCGCGGTCCTTTTGGCCTGAGAGCCACTTTGAGAGTCCAGCTTGCCGGTTTCCACGCTGACCCTCTGCCCATTGATGGTCACTGCAATGAGGGAGAGAGATAGGGAAGCGCGGCGCTTAAACCCGGAACGCTGTTTGTCGGTTACCCGGACGACTGCGCTTGTGTTCGTCGGCACAACCGTGACGTCGTCAACCACGATCGGATCGTCCAGGCTGGCGGCATATTCCCGATGCAGGTCGGCCGTCTTCGAATCGATGCGGTCGATGGTGCGAATGGCGATCGCCGTGCCAACTGGGAGTGTAATGCTTTGCGGTTCCGCAGACACCGGCGCCGGCGTCTGCGCGAGAGCCGCAATACTCGATAGCAGACAGACTTGCCAAGAAATGAATAGCCAGGGTCCCTTCATAAGCCTCCGTTGTGTTGCTAACTGATTATGGAACGACACTCCAGTGCACTGTGCAGCGCTTCTGCGGGCTAGAGCTCTTGTTTCTAAGAATCACCCTTTGCGTCTGGCCGTCGCCGGCCGCCAGGCGCGCGTCCCAGATTTTGGTGTCATAGTCGAGTTGCATCTTCACCACGGGCAAATTTCGAAACACATATTCGGCATTCTGTGGGATCGGTCCCCCGACGCATTCCAGTGTGCCGGTCTGGGCTCCATTGTAGGTCGCGGGAGCTGTAGCAGCCGGGGCGGCTGGAAGCGCGCGGCGCGTCGGTGAGGAATCAGCCGCCGGCGGGCCAGGGGACCGGTCAGCACCCGTGGGAGTGCTGTCGTTTACCGCGGCTCGGGTGGACGTTAACCTTCTGCGCGGGCTTTGCTGCTCGTTCAAGTTGCCGGGCGCGTCCATCTTGAGATCCGACATCCAGACCTGAGCCCGATAGCTTTTTTCCCGGTCGCTCCCGTGGATATCCTGAGCCAGAAGACTTTCGGCTGTCCGGCGGTAATGAGGCAGGATCCGCAGGGCGCTCTTCCTCCACATTCCGATATCCGGCATGTCGAGCAGAATCCGGCAGGTTGCCTCCGCTTCCGGCGGTGACAGATCTGGCGTCTGAGGTCCGAGGAGATCGTCCAGGAAGGGCTGAGAACTCTCCGGGAAACGGGTCATGAGGTTCACGAACATCGATGCGTAGGCCGGATTGAAGGCGGTTGGGCGCTGTTCGCGCCACGAGAACTGGACGATTCCCGATGCTACCTTCGCATCGGCCAGTGGTCCCATGACCTCCGTCAGATTCGCCCGGGTGTCTTTCTTCCAGGCGGTGATCAGTTCGTCGTCGACAATATCCCGGTACCAGGACAGCAGGCCGGAAAGCGTGTCCACCGTTTGCTGGCGATTCGTGGGATCAATCCCTTCCAGCAACGCCTTGATCTTCTGGCGCGCAACAGAGGGTGTGTAGGGGGGAGGCCCGATCACCTTAAACTGCGCCAGGGCGGTGGTGCCGGTTACAAGCAACGCCAAACATGCGCTCGGGACCAAAATCCGAAAAATAAGCTGTAGGATTCGATCCATTTGGGCCCGCACTTAGAAATTAATCGCGATCCATTGTAGCGAACTGGGCCGGTTATCGCTTGGTCTTAACCGCGGGGCCGGTTACGTTGTTGAAATCCCTCTACCAGGCCGGTGACCAGGCGTTTTCCGCGCTCCAAGGCATCTTCATAAGCGATGCGGCGTTCGGCGCGCGTGTACGCCCTGCCCAGACGGTAGTAGCGCTCGAGCGACATCCCAGCCACTCGCGTGCCCGCGTATGCGATCGCGGCCTTCGGGATCAATCCGCCGCCCCAGGGTATTTTGCCCACCAGCTCGCGCGCCAATGCACGCCACCCGAAAGCCCCCAGGATGATGGTGGCGATTTCACCGCGCTGTTCGTGATAGCCGACATCGCGGTCGTTGGCCGCCGCCAGCAGGAACGCCAGACGAATCTGGTTGGCTGTGAGGACTGCGGTATCGGACGCGAATTCGCCCACCGCCCAGGGCAGGGAAATGAGCGGAATAATATCGGGAACGGCCGTGGCCAGCGCAAACAGCGCGTTTTCCTTGGCGATCTTCTTCACCATGCGGCGCGACACTTCTTGCCGAAAAGGTAGAACGTGCAACGCCAACGGAACAGCCAGATCCGGGCGGCGGCGGAGCACCTGATCCATGATCGCTCCGGGCCTCTCGGGATTGAACGCGAATACCTCCGGGGAACCCGACAGTTCACCCGAATCGTCGAAATAAATTTCCAGATCGCTCGAGGCTGCCGGCACCGCGCCATCGGAAGCCCGATAAATCAGGCGCAGGACCTGAGCGCGTTTAGCGGGCGAGAGATCTCGCGGAACCAGAAAATCCTCCATGGCGCGATAATCCTGCTCTTGCGCTCCGTAGAGGAACAGGCGCACAGGACGGTCAGTATGACGCCGTATGTCCTCCGGATCCAGATTGCGAATTGCGTCCTTAATGTTTTGGAAGACTTGGATCGACATGCGGTTTAGGCGCGGTACATCACTTTCAGCTCCTTACGCCATTCTAATCCTACGCCCATCCGTTCGACTGAAATCTTGGGAGAAAAGTAACGCAGCACGCGCTCGTTTGAGGGATGCATGTCGAGCGCGGGGGAAACCAGCAGCAAGCGTGGCGGCTCCCGCCGCAGCTCGCGGCCGGGAAAATAGCCATTGGCCTGAAACTCCCGGCGTTCCACGTGCCACCACACGCGCATCCAATAATCCAGGGCCTGGAGCGGCAGATGCACGTCTTCGGAAGCCTTTAACTCGATTACCGCCAGGCGTCCGCTGGTGTCGATGGCGAGCAGATCCAGCACGCCCCGGTGAGCGGCTGCAAAGGCTGGAAGCTGGCCATAGATGGGGGTGGTCGCGAGAGTGGCGTCAATTTCCTGGATGTGAGCCCGCACTTGAGATTCGAGCCACGCCTCTGGGTTTCTGAGATACAGGGGATTCCGCCGGTCCGCCGCATCGGGCGATCGCAGCCTGGAAAGCTCGGCGACGTGCTTGGCATTTAGCCTTACTCTTACCTCCGAGTTCGCTTCGCCACTGGTTCGCGCGAATTCAAGACCATGTACTCGAAAGCTGAGATCCCCATCGCCGCGGTCTATAGTTTCTGCTCCGGATACGCGCGGCGAAGGCTCCAGCGAGTGGCGCCGACACGGATCCAGGTGTGTATCGAGATTGCCGTAATCGCTCAGATCGGCCTTTTGCTCCAGCCCCTGCTCGTCGTACACGAACGCCGAGTATTGCGCGACGGCGGGATCGAGAAAGAGCAGCCGCAGACAGGTGGTTTTTTCCGCGCCAGCGGGAAGGTAAAGGACCAAACCGTGGATCGCGAGCGTTGGCTCACGGCGACGCAGATAGTCCAGCCAGATCAGCCCAAACGTAAGAACGCCATCTGGATGGACGGCGTCCGCAGCGACACCGATCGCAGCCCAGGCTGAAGCGCCCTGGCGCAGCAACGCGCGCGGGTATGCGGGTGAAAGGCTATGCTCCAGATCAGCTTCGGTGGTCAACTCAGCGAGCTTGTGCGCCGGGTACTGGCGGCGAAGAAAAAGGCGAAACTGTTCGCGGAACCCAAGTCGCGCGCTGCGGAGCGGCACGCTGTCCAGCTTTACCTTGCCACGATCGATCAGCTCCAGCGTGCCGGCCAGCTTGCCAAATCGCACCACGCGCAGGACCAGTTTCCCGCGCCCCTCGTGCTCAACGGCGCTGATACGGCGCACCAGATTGCGCTTGTGATCCCAAGCCTGCAGTTGGGCGCACGCGCCGCGTACTTCGACCACGAAATTTGCGCGAGTTATGGCTAGCGATTCTTCACCGGGCTCGTAAAGCACGGGGTCTTGGCTGGTTTCGAGAAAACGCTCGATGACCTGGAGGACTTCCGTCGCAAAGGCTTCTGTAGACAACTTCTCACGCTAGGGCATGCGCTAACCTATCTATCGTCCCTTGTTAAAGCAAAAATTAGACCAAGTCGAATCCCGCATTGCTTACGCGGCATCGCGCGCCGGACGCCAGCGGTCCGACATCCTGATGGTCGCGGTCTCGAAGAAATTTCCGGCCGGCGCGATTCGCGAAGCCTACTCCCTCGGCTTGCGCGATTTCGGCGAAAACTACGTGCAGGAATTCGACGACAAACGGGCCGAATTGGCGGATTGTACAGGCGCGCGGTACCACTTCATCGGCCATTTGCAATCCAATAAATCGAAGCGAGCCGGAGAGATCTTCGACGTCATTCAGACCGTCGATTCGGCCAAGCTAGCCCGCCGGCTGAATGACGATCAGGACTCGTTCGGCAACAGAACCGGCCCTCACCCTAGCAAAGAAGTGCTGATTGAAGTAAAATTGTCGACCGAGCTAGCCAAAGCGGGCGTCGCGCCAGGGGATTTGCCGGCGCTTGTGGAGGCGATTCGAGGGTGCCGGCATCTGCGGCTGTTGGGTTTGATGACAATGCCACCGTGGTCCGATGACGCGGAAACGTCGCGGCCGTACTTCGTGCGGTTGCGCGAGCTGGCAATGCAGAATAACCTCGCGCAATTGTCGATGGGGATGTCGCACGACCTTGAAGTGGCCATCGAGGAGGGCGCGACCATGGTGCGCGTCGGGACCGCCCTGTTTGGTCCCCGTCCGAAAGCCTGGTCTGCGTAGGAAATTTGACCGTAGGATTCTTTTCGCCTCTGCCTCCGGCGCGCACCGGCGTCGCCGATTACTCCTCCGAACTGCTACGGGTGCTGGAGCCGCTGGGTTCGGTTCAGGTGAACGCGCGCGATGCCGACGTCCCGCTGTATCATCTCGGCAACAACCGCTTGCACGGCGAAATCTACGCCCGCGCGCTGGCTCATCCAGGCGTTGTAGTGCTGCA
>Ga0302325_10028104_pt1 | contig 11641 bp, 11 predicted proteins | sample Palsa_T0_2_FD_201948 | JGI IMG/M metagenome (GOLD analysis project Ga0302325, IMG submission 201948) | Peat permafrost microbial communities from Stordalen Mire near Abisko, Sweden - Palsa_T0_2 | ecosystem: Environmental > Terrestrial > Soil > Palsa > Peat permafrost | place: Sweden: Abisko... | reverse complement strand
GCGCAGCTGCGCGCGCAGGGGACGCGCTACCACAACCTGCACCCCTTCCATCAACGAATGGACGCGGGGTCACTCACCCGCCAGGAGCTGCAACGCTGGGTCGCCAACCGCTTCTACTACCAGAAGTGCATCCCGCTCAAGGACGCGGCGATCCTGGCCAACTGCCCCGAGGTCGAAGTCCGGCGTGAGTGGATAAGCCGGATCATCGATCACGACGGTAGGACCGAGGGAACCGGCGGCATCGAGTCCTGGCTGCGGCTCGGCGAGGCGCTCGGCGTGTCGCGGGAGGCATTGACGTCGGAGCGCCACGTCCTGCCTGCGGTGCGCTATGCGGTCGACGCCTACGTGAACTTCGCGCGCCAGAAGCCGTGGATGGAGGCGGTCGCGTCATCGCTGACCGAACTGTTCGGGCCGGCCGCGATCCGCGTGCGGCTCGAGGCACTGGAGAGTCACTACGACTGGATCGACCCGGCGGGACTCGAGTACTTCCGCACGCGGCTGGTGCAAGCGCCCCACGACGCGCGGCACGCGCTCGAGATCGTGGTTGAGCGCTGCCGCGCTCGCGAGCAGCAGGACGCCGCGGTCGCGGCACTGCGCTTCAAGACCGAGATGCTGTGGGTGCAGCTCGACGCGATTGAACGTGGCAACACGCAGCCAGAGCCGGCCGCATGACGCGTCCCCGCCTGGTCACCGGCGCTCGACTTCAGTTCGACGACGTCCGCGAGGAGCACGTGCTGCTGGTCCCTGAGGGTGTCGTGCGGCTCAACCCCACCGCGGCGGAGGTGCTCGAGCTGTGCGATGGAGAACGCTCGCTCGACGACATCGTCGGCGCCCTCGCTGCGCGTTACGACGGCGCCGATCTGGGCGACGACGTTCGCGGGCTCGTCGGCGCCATGGCTGAGAAAGGACTCGTGGTGGATGCCGCAGCCTAGGCCGTCCACGCTGATCGCCGAGCTGTCCTACCAGTGCCCGCTCCACTGCCCCTACTGCTCGAACCCCCTGCACATCGGGGCGGAGACCTATCGCCGCGAGCTCGAGTCCGAGCATTGGATCCGTGCCTTCCGGGAGGCGCGCGGGCTCGGCGTGCTACAGCTCGCGCTCACCGGCGGCGAGCCGATGCTGCGCCGCGATCTGGTCGACCTGTGCGAGGGCGCGCGCGACGCGGGTCTGTACTCGTCGCTGATCACCGCCGGGACCCTGTTCACCCCCGATCGCGCGGAGGCGCTGAAGTCCGCTGGGCTCGACCACGTGCAGATTTCGATCCAGAGCCCGGACGCGGAGGAGAACGACCACATCGCGGGCAACCGATCGTTCGAGAAGAAGATCGCCGCTGCCCGCCTCGCGAAGGAGCTCGACTTCCCGCTGACCATCAACTGCGTCCTGCACCGGCAGAACCTCGATCGGATCGAGGAGCTACTCGATCTGGCACTCGATCTCGGGGCGCAGCGACTCGAGCTGGCGAACACGCAGTACTACGGCTGGGCGGTCCCCAACCAGGAGGCGCTGATGCCGTCCTGGGAGCAGCTCCGGCGCGGGGAGGAAGCGGTCCAGCGCTTCCGTGAGCGGGTTGGCCCGAAGGTGCACGTCCTATGGGTGCTCCCCGACTTCTATGAGGAGCTGCCGAAGCCCTGCATGGGCGGCTGGGGCGCAACGGCGCTGGTGGTCGCTCCGAACGGCGACGTGTTGCCTTGCCACGCGGCGTCAACGATCCCTGGGCTCCAGTTCGCCAACATCCGCGAGCATCCGCTGGAGTGGATCTGGAGCGAGTCCGACGCGTTCGCGCACTTTCGCGGGACGGACTGGATGCAAGAGCCGTGTCGGACGTGCCCGCTCGGACGACAGGAGGTGGATTGGGGCGGCTGTCGCTGCCAGGCGCTGCGACTCACGGGCGATGCGGCGGCCACGGATCCGGTCTGCCGGTTCTCGGCGCATCACGATCGCGTCGTCGCAGCGCGCGAGTCGGCGCAGACGAGCGAGTTCGTCTATCGCACGGCGAAGCGGCCTGTGCGCGCCTGAACTGCGCCAGGGGTTGGCTGCACGTGGCCGAGGCTAACCTCCCTCCCATGTCCACGAACCTCGGGTCGGCGAAGCTTGAGCGGGTGCGGCTCGACTGCAGGCTCAAGCCGCAGGATGCATTGCGCGCGATCGCCGACGAGCCGTGGCCGTTTGCGCTGACCGGCGACTGGGTCGGCGGGGGAGCGGTCGTCGGTGCGAGCCCACTCGTCGTCGCCGACCCCGACGCCGACCCGTTTGCCCTGTTGGACGCGCTACCCCACGTCGGTGAGCACAGGCACCGCGGACCGTCGGTCGGCGGCGGCTGGTTCGGGTGGCTCGGGTACCGACTCGGCCGTCGCATCGAGGACCTGCCGCTGGGTCCCCCGCGACCCGTCCCCCTGCCCGAGTTTCACCTGGCGTATTACGACCACGTGCTGCACCTCGACCCTTTCGGGCAATGGTGGTTCGAAGCGCTGCTCAGCGACGGTGCGGAGGACCGTATCGCTCGTCGCCTGAGTGATGTGCGCGCGCGGCTCGCCGCTCCTCAGCGCTCGGCGTCCGCGTACATTGCTCCGGCGCAGTTTCGTCTCAGTCACACCGACAAGCGCCGTCATTTGGCCGCGGTCAGTGAATGTCGTGAGCGCATCGTCGCCGGGGAGATCTACCAGGCCAATATCTGCCTGCGGCTCGAGGCGCCATGGCGCGGTTCCGTCGCCGAGCTCTATGCACGCGGGCTGGATCGCATCTCGCCTGCCCACGGCGGCGCCTTTCAGACGCCGTGGGGTGGGATCGCCAGCTTCTCTCCCGAGCTGTTTCTGCGCCGCGCGGGCGACGTAGTCGTTACCGCGCCGATCAAGGGCACGATCAAGCGCCCCGAGGACGGCGGAATCGCGCACGCAGCGCTCGCGGCGCTCCGCCGCTCCGCGAAGGACGCCGCCGAGCACGTGATGATCGTGGACCTGATGCGCAACGACCTCGGCCGAGTGTCCGCTTATGGAACGATCGAGGCGCCCCGGACGCCCGACGCCGAGCCACATCCGGGAGTCTGGCATCTCGTGTCGAAGGTCCGCGGCCGTCTGCGCCCTGGGGTTGGCAACGAACAACTCCTGCGCGCCACATTCCCGCCTGGTTCGGTCACCGGAGCGCCGAAGATCCAGGCGATGCGCGTGATCTCTGAGCTCGAGCAGACCGGCCGAGAGGTGTACACGGGGGGGATCGGTTTCGCGAGCCCCGTGGCGGGGCTCGAGCTCAGTGTTGCGATCCGCACCTTCGAGCAACGGGGCGGCCGACTGTGGCTGGGGGCTGGCGGCGGGATCGTCGCCGATTCCAATCCGGAGCACGAGTTCGACGAGGCTCTGATCAAGGCGACCCCGCTGGTTGCCGCCATCGGCTCTCGGATCAGCCCGCCCCGTTCACGAAGCCGAACCGGCATTGCTGAGCGCGTTGCGGACGAGCGTCACGACGCGGCTGTGGCGGTGAGGTGATGGGGCGCCGTCACGCGTGGCGATAACCGCCTATAGGAGGTGCGATACGCCGCTGCCGCAGGAGCCGATTCCCAGCTCGGCCAGGATCGACCGCAGCTCGGCGGCGCTGCCCGCCACGGCATCGGCACCCGCCAGCGCGCCCCTCGTGAAGGATCCGGTGGCCACCGCCACGCAGTGCAGCCGGTCAGCCCGCGCACACGCGATGTCCAGCGGCGTGTCGCCAATCACGATCGTCTCCCCACGGGGGTACCGAGCTTGGCCGGTACCGGCACGTCGCCTGGCGATCGCCGGCAGGGTAGTGCGATCCTCGGCGTCCGAGCCGAAAGCTCCCTGCCCAGGGGGAAACGCCCAACCGATGCCCGCTCGGGCCAGCTTCAGCCGCGCGATCGGCTCGTAGTTGCCAGTCAGCAGTCCGAGCTTCACGTCCGCTTGCTCAGCGAGCCAATTCAGCAGCTCGCGCACCCCGGGAAGCACAGCAGCGGAGAGATCGTGGGGGAGCAGTCGAATGCATGACTGGCAGCAACTCTCGCGCACGCGATCAGAGAGAGCGTCGATCCGCTCCGCGGAGACGCCGGCTTCGAGCAGGATCGCACGCGCGATTTCGCCGTCGGTACGGCCGGCCGTCACGATCTGGGTCTGTATGAAGCTCGTGTCGACTCCGTGCACTGCTCTGAGGGCCGTGCTCATTGCCTCGCCCACGGGCTGCGTCGTGCCTTCGAGCAGCGTCCCGTCGATGTCAAACAGCACGAGCACAGGTGGTCAGCATGGCATTCGCATAGGCACTGCGGTCAGGCCACGGATATCGCTTGGTATCTTGGCGGCATGGATGAGCAGCAGCTCGTGCGGTGCCGGCGCTGCACCTACATGTACGATCCCGCCGACGGATCCTGCCCGGTCTGTGGCGCGAAGGAGGACGACTTCCGGCCCGGACGAGAACGTCTCGGTGGACTGACTCGAGGTGGGCTGTCGAGGTTCGCAAATCTGAGCACCTTCTCTTACCGCGTGGCCCGTCTGCAGTGGGATGCCACAGCCATCGACCTCGCGCCGGACGCCCATGCGTGGCCCGAGTTGCCAACCGCGCGCCGCCGCTGTCTCACCACGCTCCTCGCCGGCTTCTGCGTGGCCGAGGACGCCGTCTCCGAGCATCTTGCGCCGTTCGCCACAGCGACTGATGACACCTTGGAGGCCTGGGTCTTCTTTCTGCAGCGCCGCGACGAGGAGCGTCACGCGCTGTTCTTCGACCGCATCGCCGCCGAGGTACTCGGGCTGCCCGGAACCACCGCGACGGAGCGACGCGCCGCCGCGCGAGCCCACGCCCCCGCCGGGTTGCTCGAGCTCTTTGAGGTGCGACTGCCCGCGCTGGCCGCCGAACTCGCGGCCGGCCGCGCCGCGCTCGAGGACGGCGTCAGCCTCTACCACATGGTGCTCGAGGGAATCGTCTTCGCCGCCGGGCAACGCGCGCTGCTCGACGACCTCGCCGACGGTGCCCTGCCCGGCGTGCGCGAGGGCGTGGAGCATGTCGACCTCGACGAACGCTGGCACATCGGCTTCGGCCTGCGCTGCCTGATCGAGGCCCAGCCCTCCCCGGATCTCATCCACGACCTGCTGGCCGGGGCGGAGGGCGCAGCGGCGGCATGGGGCGACGCCGTCCCCACCGCAACGCGCGAGCGCGCCGTAGACATGTGTACACGGCGATTGGCGATCGCCGGACTCGCCGAGGCGAGCGTGGCGGCCTAGCTGGGCCGTCAACGGGGCGCCGTCGCGGCGGACGCCGACGCCGTTATCGGGTGTCCGGCTGGGCTGGTTTGGGGCGGACGTGCTGGAAGCCGAAGCGACCCTTGATGCAGAGGTTGCCGCGGGTGATGTCGTGGTCGTTAGGCGAGGTGACCTTGACGATCTCGTTGTCCTGCACATGGAGGGTGAGGTTGCAGCCCACGCCGCAATACGGGCAGATGGTGTCGGTCTCGGTCTGGCGGGACTCATCCCAGGCCGCGGCCTCGCGCAGCTCGTGCTCGGAGCTGAACATGAGCGCGCCGGTTGGGCACACGGCGATGCAGTTTCCGCAGTACACGCAGGCGGACTCGGGCAGCGGGTTGGCGTATTCGGTGGAGATGCGCGCGTCGAATCCGCGCCCGGCGACCGTGATCGCGAACGTATTCTGGTATTGCTCGCCGCACGCGTCGACACACTTGTAGCAGAGGATGCACTTGGAGTAGTCGCGCACGTAGAGGTCGTTGTCGACCTTCGTGGGCGCGTGCACGGTGGCCGCCGTCTGACCGTCGGGCCGCTCGTGGTGGCCGGTGCGCTTGAGGTCGCGCTCTGGGTCGGGGGGCGCCGGCGGCCCATACCGCTCCGGATGGGCGTCGTAGCGCTGCAGGTAGTCCTGCGCCGCGGGCGTGATCGACAGGTCGACCGAGGAGGCCAGGAACTCGATCACCATCTTGCGGCTGTGACGCACCCGGTCGGAATCGGTCCGGATCGCCATGTCCGCCTCGACCGTGCGCGAGCACGCCGGCACGAGCGTGCGGGCGCCCTCCAGCTCGACCACACAGATGCGACACGCGTTGGCCGGCGCCAGCGTCTCGCCGTAGCACAGCGTCGGCGTCTCGATCCCGAGCTTCTGGCACGCGTCAAGCACGGTCGAGCCCTCGGGCACCTCGACCGGCCGCTCGTCGATCGTCAGCGACACCAGCCGAGGAGCCGGATCCGCGGACACCACGGGCAACTCGATCATGCCACCGCTCCTCCCTTGAACACGCCGAGGCGTGTGATGGCGGACTCGATCGCCGAGGACGCGGTCTGACCCAGGCCGCAGATTGAGGCGTCGCGCATCGCCGCTCCGATCTCGGCGATCAGCGCCAGTTCGTCCTGCACGGTTCCCCGCGTGCGACCGGACATCAACCGCGCGATGGCCTCCTCCTGGCGCACGGTGCCCACGCGACACGGCACGCACTGGCCACAGCTCTCGTCGCGCATGAACGCGGCGATGATGGCCAGCAGGCCGCCGAGATCGACCTCCTGATCGATCGCCACCACGACCCCGGAGCCCAGCGTCGCTCCCGAGGCGCGCGTGTCCTCAAAGGTGAGCGGGAGATCCAGGTCCTTGGGAGCGATGAAGCAGCCCGCTGCGCCCCCCAAGAGAATTGCCCGCAGGCTCGAACCCGCTGGCAACCCGCCCGCCAGCTCGAGCAGCTCTCTCACCGTCGCCCCGAACGGCACCTCATAGGTGCCCGGGTGCTCGACGGCTCCCGAGACGCAGAACAGCTTCGGCCCGGTTGAGCGCTCGGTGCCGATGCTGGCAAACGCGGCGCCGCCCTCGAGCACGATCGCCAGCGTATTGACGAGCGTCTCGACGTTGTTGACCACGGTGGGCTGGCCGAACAGTCCTCGTTGCACAGGAAACGGCGGCTTGTTGCGTGGCTCGCCACGGTAGCCCTCGATCGAGCCGAACACAGCGGTCTCCTCACCGCAGATGTAGGCACCGGCACCCTTGCGCAATTCGATGTCGAAGCTGAAGTCACGGGAGAGGATGTTCTCTCCGAGGAATCCACGCTCACGGGCCCGCTCGATGGCGTGCTCCAAGCGCCGCTGCGCGAGCGGGTACTCGCCGCGGAGGTAGATGTAGCCATGCTCGCAGCCGGTGGCGTAGGCGGCGATCGTCATCGACTCGAGCAGCGAGAACGGGTCTCCCTCCAGAATCACCCGATCCTTGAACGTCCCCGGCTCAGACTCATCGGCGTTACAGACCAGATAGTGCGGACGGCGAGGCTGGTGGGCCACCGCGTCCCATTTGCGGCCGGTCGGAAAGGCGGCCCCGCCGCGGCCCATCAGCTTCGAATCGAGAACCTCGCGGATGACCCCTTCCGGGCCGAGATCGAACCCGCGCCGCAGCGCTGCGTATCCGCCGTGCGCGCGATAGTCGTCCAGGCTCTCGGGATCCGCCATCCCGATCCGACGGAGCAGGCGCAGGCCGGGTTGCCCGGCCTGGGGCGGTACCGCGGACCGGTGCGGCGGGAGCGTCGCGCCGGCCATGACCGCCAGCAGACCGTCGCTGTGCACCGACGTCAGCTCACGCGCCACCGGCGCCTCACCGGACTCGATCACCAGTGCGGCGGGCGCCACGTCGCATTGCCCCAGACACGGACTAGGGAGCCACGTGCTCCCGTCGCGCTCGGTCCCCGGCGGGCCGATCTGCTCCGTCAGGGTGGCGATCAACGCTTCCGAGCCGGCGCAGCGGCAGACGATGTCATCACAGACGTGTAACACCCGCGGCGCCTGCGGCGCGAGCGAGAACAGCCCGTAGAAGGTCGCCACCCCGTACACGTCGGCGGGGGGAATCGTCAACCTCCGGGCGATGTAGTTCAGCCCACCGGGACTGATCCAGCCGACGTGCTCGTGGAGCGCGTGCAGCGTCGGCAGCAGCTGGTGGCGCTCGGCCCGCGCCGAGTGTCCGCCATGAGCCGAGTGCTCGTCGTCGACCCGATCCGCCCCGACCCAGCTCGACAGCGGGGGACCCAGGAATGCATCGACCGCGTCGCGCTCCGCCGTCGCCGGCTCGGCGTCAAGCAGATGGACGTCCACGCTAGTCGCCGGCCTCGCCGCTGGCCACGCCGGCGGACTCGCGGCGCCTGCCGTTGACCTTCTCCACGCGCACCGCGGTGGCCTTGAACTCGGCCGTGCCGGCCTTGGGATCGCTGGCATCCGTGGTCAGCACGTTGACGTCGATGTCGTCGGGGAAATGCATCGTCATGAACGCCAGCCCGGAGCGCAGGCCCGGATCAATTCGCACCGGCGCCTCGATCGCGCCGCGCCGAGAGCTCACCTGCACGAGCTCACCCGGCTCGACGTCCAGGGTGACGGCGTCCTCGGGAGAGAGGTCGAGCGTCTCCCCGCGGCGCAGCGGTGAGCTGTAGAGATTGGATTGCACGCCCGTGTTATAGGAATCCAGGCGCCGCCCCGTGGTCAGCCGGATCGGGAACTCGTCATTGAGCTCGTCGATCGGGGGCGCCCACGGGGTGACCGAGAACGGTGCCGGCGCACCCTGGATCGGCTCCTCCCACAGTCGCCCGTGCAGGAATAGCGAGCCGGGGTGATCCTCGCTCGGGCACGGCCATTGGATCCCGCCGAGCTCCTCGAGACGTGGGTAGCTCATCCCTCGATGCATCGGGCTCAAGGAGCGCAACTCATCCCATACCTCCTCCACGGTGGGGTGGCCCCAGTCGTGGCCCAAGCGCCGCGCCAGCTCACCGATGATCCAGTTATCGTCGCGGGCCAAGCCCGGCGGGTCGAGCGCCTTGTGCATGCGTTGCACCCGCCGCTCGCTGTTGGTCACCGTTCCTCCCTCCGCCTCGCACCACGAGGCTGAGGACGGCAGCACCACGTCGGCCATCTCGCAGGTCTTCGTCATCAGAATGTCCTGCGCGACGAGGAAGTCAAGGCTCTCCAGCGATTCGAGCGACTTCTTGGAGTCAGCCTCGGATTGTGCCGGGTTCTCACCCAACACGTACAGCGTGCGCAGCTCGCCGCGTTCCATCGCCTCGAACATCTGCGTGAGATGCCAGCCGCGCTGCGGCGGGATCGTGCATCCCCATGCCGCGCCGAAGCGGGCCCGCGCGGTGTGATCGTCCTGGACGTCCTGGAATCCCGGAAGCTTGTTGGGGATGGCGCCCATGTCGCCGCCTCCCTGGACGTTGTTCTGACCCCGCAACGGGTTCAGGCCCGATCCATAGCGCCCGACGTGTCCGGTTAGCAGCGCCAGATTGATCAGCGACAACACGTTGTCCACCGCGGTGACGTGCTCGGTGATCCCCAGCGTCCAGCACAAGATCGCGCGCTCGGCCCGGGCGTACGCATGGGCCAATTCGCGAATCGTCCGCGCCGGCAGGCCCGTCACCCGCTCGCCCTCCTGGAGCGTCCACGGCTCGACCGACGCGCGATACTCGGCAAAGCCAGTCGTCGCGCGCTTGATGAACGCCTCATTGGCCAATCCGGCCTGGATGATCTCGCGGCCGATCGTGTTGGCCAGCGCGATATCGGTGCCGACGTCGAGCCCCAGCCACGTGTCGGCCCATTGCGCGGAGCCCGTTCGACGCGGATCGATGACGTGCAGCGACGCGCCGCGGTGAACGGCCTTGAGCACATGGTGGAAGAAGATCGGATGCGTCTCGCGGGCGTTCGAACCCCACAGGATCAGCAGATCCGTCTCCTCGACCTCTCTATAGGACGATGTACCGCCGCCCGCACCAAACACCGTCGCCAGACCGACGACGCTGGGAGCGTGTCAGGTGCGGTTGCAGGAGTCGATGTTGTTCGACCCCATCACGGAACGCACGAACTTTTGCGCCAAGAAGTTGACCTCATTCGACGCCTTCGAGCAGCTGAACATGCCGAACGAGCGCGTCGCGTCCTGGGCCCGGGCATGACCGAACCCAGCCGCCACGAGGTCGAGCGCCTCATCCCAACCCGCCGGGCGAAGCGTCCCGTTCTCGCGCACCAACGGCTCCGTCAGCCGGCCGCGAAACTTACGCATCCAATCACCTCCCTTCGTAACCCGAGGCGGTCAAGCCGCCAATAGAATCGCCCTGAGCGTAGGAGAAATGGGCGAATCGCGCAACCGAGGTCCGACTCCACCATTCCGGCATACGCTCGGTGGGCGGCTGGATCTCAGCCGTACGCCGCGACGCCGGCGTCACAGACCTCGTGATCCTGGTCGGGGGTTCCACCGCTGACACCGACGGCACCTACGACCGTGTCACCATCGACAAGCGGGATGCCGCCGGCAAAGATGACCACTCGGCCGTGGGTGGAACCCTCGATTCCGAACAGCGGCTGGCCGGGCTGCGCCATGGACGCCAACTCTTGCGTCGCCATATCGAATGCTCGAGCAGTATAGGCCTTGTTTTGGGCAATGTCGATTGACCCCAGCCAGGCTCCATCCATCCGCGCGAACGCCGTGAGGTTGTTGCCGGCGTCGACGACGGCGATGTTCATCGCGACCCCGATCTCGCCGGCCTTGCGCTCCGCGGCCTCGATGACCGCCCGAGCCTGCTCGAGTGTCACGCTTGCTTCGTTTGAGGGCACGTTGTTCCTTCCTGAGAATCCGAGGAATTGAGGGGACGCCGCCACCTTGCGCTGCCTATCCCTTAGGCTGATTTCAGCACGCTACCCCGTCTGGGATGCCATTACGCCGATTCAGGAGTACGCAATTACCCCCGTCGAGCTGCGTCAAGATCGGACCGAGGAAATCGGTTCCGCGATCTTCTCTACTAACCCCTATCGGCCGCCTACCGCTCGTGCAAGCCGACGTGAGCGACCAATGCGTTCCCACGAATCCCTCTGCTCCTCGCCAGAACCACTCCAATCGCTCGACGCTCAACACCATCGTGTTGCGTCGACCGGATGAATCCGCCCATCTCTGACGAGGCGCTGCAGTTCCGCAGACAGGTACTCAGCCATTTGCTCCTCTTCACGGCGTATCCGCTTGGCGAGTTGGGCTGTATCGCGGTCTCCCACCTCAACAGCGAATGTCTCGATCCGCGTGTAAATCGCGATCTCTACCTGTTCCTCGCTTAGTTCCTCCTGAGCGTTTCGGAGATGAGTGTCGGCCTGCTCGGTCACGAGCGCGCGCGCGAGTCCGAACTGACCCTTGACGGCAGCCACTGTTTTTCCCGCGGCCTCCCCGATCGCCACGGCAACCCCGGCAATGTCCGACCCCGCGGCCGGGACTCCTCCTAGCGACTTGATCTGCTTGCCCACTGAACGCTTGTGCTCGCGCGTCTCTTTCAGATGCTGCTGGAGGCGCTTTCTATAGGAAGCTTTCAGGGTCAGCGCGATGTGCGCGTTGAGGCTGGCCTCGAGCTCCAATTCCTTCGCGTAGGCCTCATTTAGCCATTGAACGAGCTTGGTATTGCGGTCGGCGAGCTGCTTACGGACGGCCATTATCAGGCTCCTCGATCGGAGTGGCAGGTTGGGCCCCTTCCGGCCAAGGCATCGATGCCTACTCATGATGCGCGCGGCTCTCACGGGCATAACCCGGCGGGAAATGTACACGCCGGATGGGGAGGAATGGGTGTCGGCGCCGGTGAGGGCGGGGAGTTCTCATCCCGGTCTCGATTGCGTCTTGTGCGGCGCGGAGTCGTGTCGCTGCCGCTCGAGTAAGGACG
>Ga0302325_10028101_pt1 | contig 11642 bp, 13 predicted proteins | sample Palsa_T0_2_FD_201948 | JGI IMG/M metagenome (GOLD analysis project Ga0302325, IMG submission 201948) | Peat permafrost microbial communities from Stordalen Mire near Abisko, Sweden - Palsa_T0_2 | ecosystem: Environmental > Terrestrial > Soil > Palsa > Peat permafrost | place: Sweden: Abisko... | reverse complement strand
CCGCTTGCCGCCAGCGCCTTGCTGACCGATTCCGTCGACGGCCAGCGGGCACGGCCCGACGCGGTGACACGCTTGGACTTGTTGAATGTCGTGGGATCGAGGCCGGCCTGCTTGGCGAGGTAGGAGGCTGACCAATTCTTGCGCTTGGCCAACTCATCGATCGCCGACCAGACCTGCGCGTGCGTGAGCATCAGAACCCCGTTGAGTCTGCCAGAGCATAGGAATTATTGCCTGCGCGCTCAAGGGCCGATAGGGTCATAGCGTGCGGAAGGAAATGCGGTGACGACGATCTATAAAATCTGCGGGCGGCCAGATTGGCGCGCTGCCGAGCGCGAAGGGATGTATCGAGGATCGGACATCGACGCGCGCGACGGCTTCATCCATTTTTCGAGCGCGGCACAAACCGTCGAAACCGTTGAAAAGCACTTTTCCGGCCAGCGGGATCTGATGTTGGTCGCGGTCGACGCCGCGGTACTGGGTGCGGCGCTGAAGTGGGAACCATCGCGCGGTGGTGCGCTGTTTCCGCACCTCTACGGCACGATGCCCCTGTCGGCGGTGCGCTGGGCGAAGCCGCTGCTGGATGAAAACGGCGGCAAACGGGCATTTCCGGAGCTTGAGCCGTGATCGGTTTGCTCGATCGCCTGGCGCGGCCGTTCCTGCTGGCGCTCGACCCAGAGGATGCCCACGGACTGACGATCAAGGTGCTGAAACATCTGCCGCTGCCGCCGGTGCCGCGCGATGACCGGCGGCTGGCGATGCGGGTGTTCGGCCTCAATTTCCCGAACCCGGTCGGGATCGCAGCGGGCTTCGACAAACACGCCGAGGTGCCGGATGCGCTGCTGCGCGCAGGGTTCGGCTTCGTCGAAGTCGGCACCATCACGCCGCTGCCGCAGCCCGGCAATCCGCGGCCGCGGGTGTTCCGGCTCAACCCTGACGGCGGTGTCATCAACCGGCTCGGCTTCAATTCGCACGGCGCGGATACGGTGCTGGCGCGGCTTGCAACGCGCGCCAGTTCAGGCGGCATCGTCGGTATCAACGTCGGCGCCAACAAGGAATCTCCGGATCGCGTCGCCGATTACGTCAAGCTGATCGAAAGCTTCGCCTCGGTCGCGAGCTATGTCACCGTGAACATCTCCTCGCCGAATACGCCGGGCCTGCGCAATTTGCAGCAGGCTTCCGTGCTCGACGATTTGCTGGCGCGGGTTATCGAGGCCCGCGACCGCGTCGTGCAAAACGCCGGTCCAACGCCGGTGCTGCTGAAGATTGCGCCCGATCTCACACTCGGCGAGCTCGACGATATGGTCGGCATCGCCCGATCGCGCCGGGTCGATGGCATGATCGTCGGCAATACCACAGTCGGGCGGCCGCCGAGCCTGCGCGACCGCAAGACCGCGGCCGAAGCCGGCGGATTATCGGGCCGGCCGCTGCTGCCGTTGGCGAACCGGATGCTCGCGGAAACCTTTGTGCGGGTCGAAGGCGTGTTTCCGATTATCGGAGCCGGCGGCACGGAAAACGGCGAAAACGCGCTGGCGAAAATCCGCGCCGGCGCGAGCCTGATCCAGATTTATTCCGGCCTGGTGTTCCGCGGCCTGCCGCTGGTTGCCGAGATCAAGAACACGCTCCTTGGCGCGCTCACGCGCGAGGGTCATGACAATCTTGCGGCGATTGTCGGTGTTGATGCAGCTTCTATCACCGCAGAACCATGGCCAGGCTGAATTGGTCAAACTGTATTCGGCAGGGATAAGATAATCAGCAGATAGGGAGAACGACATGATCGATTGCTACACCTGGATTACCGACAACGGCTACAAGCCGCGCGTGATGCTGGAAGAGACCGGACTTCCGCACAAAATCATTCCGGTCGATCTGCGCAAGAAGGCGCAGATGGAGCCGGATTTCATGAAGATCAGCCCCGGCCACAAGATCCCGGCGATCGTCGATCATGACGGTCCCGGCGGCACGACCGTGACAATCTGCGAATCCGGCGCGATCCTGAAATATCTCGGCGAAAAGTCCGGCAAGTTCTATCCGGCCGATGCGGCGAAGCGCGCCAAGGTCGATCAATGGTTGTTCTACGGCTCGGCAACGTTCACGACGCTGGCGCAGCAGTTCGGGCATTGGGTCATCCGCTCCCCGGTCAAGCCGCAGCCGACGCAGGACCACTACACGGCCAACCTGCGCGATATGCTCGGCATCCTCGACCGGCATCTGGCGTCGCACGAATATTTCGGCGGCGAGTATTCGATCGCCGACATGACGATGTATTCGGACGTCCACATCCACGGCGTGCGCGATATCGGGCTCGGCGATTATGCCAACGTGAAGCGCTGGCACGATGCGATCGAGGCGCGGCCTGCGGTGCAGCGCGCCTGGGTACCGTTCGCCTCGTGATGCGCAGGGAGTGAAACGATGCCGGGTGAGTTTTTTGGAAAAGTAGCGGTCATCACCGGCGGCAGCCGCGGTATCGGCCGCGAGATTGCGGTTGAGCTCGCGCGCGGCGGTGCGCAGACGGTGATCGTGTCGTCGTCGGCTGAAAATCTCGCGGCCGCCAGCAAGACCATCGCTGAAGCAGGCGGCCCGGCAGCGCTCGCGATCAAAGCCGATCTGCGCAATCTCGACGGCTGCCAGCAGGTTTTGGACGCTGTGAAGTCGAAGTTCAACCGCTGTGACATTCTGGTGTGCTCTGCGGGCGCAACCCGCGCCGGCAACTTCGTCGATCTGCCGGACGAAGCCTGGATGGACGGCTATGCGCTGAAACTGTTCGGCTGTGTGCGGATGTGCCGGCTGTTCTGGCCGATGCTGAAAACGGCGCAGGGCTTTGTCGTCAATATCGGCGGCGGGGCGGGGCGGCGCGCTCGCCCGGCGCGGACTTCTCGATCGGTGCATCGGTCAACGCCGCGATGGGCAATTTCTCAAAGGCGCTGTCGCAACTCGGCAAGCGCGACGACGTCAATGTAAATGTCATCCATCCGGGCGCGACCGAAACCGAGCGGCTCTATCAGTTGATGGAGCAGCGCTCGAAAGCATCGGGTAAATCGGTGGAGCAGCTCAAGCAGGAAGCGACCGCGAAAGACGGCTTGCGCCGGCTGGGCAAGGCCGAAGATGTCGCGGCGCTGTGCCTGTTTCTCTGCTCGGAAAAAGCGCGGCACATCCAGGGCACGGCCATCGCGGTCGATGGCGGCTCGACTGTCGGGTATTACTGACGCGCGCCTTCATCGCTGAGTTTGTTGCCTTTCATGCGGTCGCTTTGGGCGCGAAGCGGACATTCAGTCAACACCGCTCACGTGTAGCGATTGATCCATAACTGACATCGCGCCTGCTGAGGAATAAGCTGTCGGGCTTTAGGAGGTCAGTTTGAATTATCGGTCTCTCCAAAGGCAATCATGTACCCCTCCGGGTCTTCAAGATAAAAATCATTTGTTCCCCATGCCGTGCGATCCAGGGGCTTCAAAATGGTCGCGCCTTTCGCTTTGCAGGCGTCATATAATGCCCCCACTCCAATGACACTGGCATAAACGTCCAAATGTTCGTGTTGCCGCCGGTTTGCGCGGTCCTCGGCTGATTTTGGCGCACACTTTAGATGAACTGCAAAGCCGTCTCGTTCTCCAATAGCGTAAAATCCGCGCCACGGCGGACCAAATGAGAAACCGAGGATTTCACTGTAGAACTTAATTGCTCTCTCAAGGTCATCCACCAATAATTGGGGTGCAAAAGATCTTATGCGCGTGGTAGTTACCGCCATGGCACATTGCCTCCAAGGTTAGACGGCCAAGTGCGCCGGATATTATTCATTTCTCCATTTGCAGGGCGCTAACTTATCCCAATTTCTCATTAATGTCTGTTGTTGGACCCGTGGAGGAAATTGAAGTCGGATAACAATCTGGGCAAAGTTAAAGTGCAGTCATCAGAGGATGGCTACCGGCAGGAGGGCTGACCGATGGTCGTTCCAAGCGGTACAGAAGTGGCACGCCCCTTTATTCCGGCAAAGGACTTCGATTTAAGCAAAGCCTTCTACGAAGCGATCGGTTTCAAGAAACTGCTCGATGGCGACGTGGCTATCTTCAGCGTGGGTGCGAGCGCTTTCATCTTGCAGCGATATTATAAAAAAGAATGGGCCGAAAATTGTATGCTGCAGATGATGGTCGACAACCTCGACGCATGGTGGGAGCATATCGAGGCCGTAGAATTACCGAAGGTATTCGCTAATGACCGTTCCTGGCCCATCGCGTCATTTTGGTGATGAGCAGCGGTCGTTTTCGGACCGAAGCGGATATTGAGCCATATTTTTTAATTGCAGGCCTAAGGGTTGATCTCGAAGCCTTAGCGTTGGAGATCGCGATCGATGGCGGCTCGATAGTCGGATATCTTTGAAGCGCGCCAGATCTAATCCAGCTTGATATTGGCGGCGCGGATCACGTTGCCCCACTTCTCGGTTTCCGCAGCGAGGAATTTCCCGAAGGCTGTGGGCGCAAGCGGCATCGGAACGGCGCCGACGTCGGCAAGATGCGCCTTCATGGCGGGATCGGCGAGTGCCGCGCTGATCCCGCGGTAGAGTACGTCAATGATTTCGGTGGAGGTGCCCGTTGGCGCGCCGATGCCGTACCAGCCGCTCGCCTCGTAGCCCTTCACGAATTCACCCACAGCAGGTGTATCCGGCAGCATCTCCTGACGCGCTTCGGTGCTAACCGCTAGTCCGCGCAGCTTGCCGTCCCGGATATATTCGATCACCTGAGATATCGGGGCGAACACCACCTGCACCTGTCCCGCCAGCAGGTCGGGCATGAAACTGGCACGATAGGGAACGTGCACCATGTTGACGCCGGCCATCGTCATGAACAACGCGCCGCACATATGGCTCAGGCTGCCGTTGCCGGACGATGCCATGTTGATCTTGCCGGGATTAGCCTTGGCGTAGGCGATGAACTCGGGAACCGTTTTGGCCGAGAGTGCCGGGTTGAGCACCATCACGTAAGGCGCACGCGCGATGCCCGCCGCCGGCGCGATATCGTGGAGAAAATTGAACGTGAGGTTGCCGTAAAGCGTTGCGTTCGTGGTCGTCGACGGACTGACGAGGAGAAGCGTGTAGCCGTCCGACGTTGCTCTGACGACGAATTCGGTGCCGATATTGCCGCCGGCGCCTGGCCGGTTGTCGACGATGAATTGCTCCCCGAGCCGTTCGGATAGCGCTTGAGCAGCAAGGCGCGCAACGATGTCAGAGGCATTGCCGGCCGGAAAGCCGGCGACGATCCGCACGGGCCGCGACGGATAGGTCTCTGCCGCGGCAGCGCTCGCAGCGAGGCGCAGAAATTCACGGCGGCGCAATCGCATAATTGTTATTCCCGGCTTGAGATTGGCGACCTGCACCACCTTCGCCATTTGTCGGTGCCGCGGGATTCCCCGATAACCGCGATGCTTGAGGCAAATGGTAGCCGATTTTCTGAGTGGTCCGGAAGATCGCCTTGATTTCTATTCCGCCTTGATGCCGAGGTCATGGACCAGGCCGGTGTAGAGCTCGGTCTGACGGCGGATATGCGCCGCGAAATCGGCGCCGCATTTCGGATTTGGATAGAGCGCGAGGTCGACGAGCTTGGTCTTGACCTGCGGCGCCAGCACGGCGGTCTGGAACCAGTCGATCAACTCTGCCGTGACATCCTTCGGTGTCTTCGCCGGTGCAACGACGCCGAACCACACGTCGGTCTCGAAACCCGGAAAACCGGATGCCGCAACCGTCGGCAAATCGGGCAGCGGTTCGATAGGCTGCGCCGCCATAGTCGCCAGCGCCCGCGCGCTGCCGGACGTGATCTGCTGGCCGATTTCCGACCAGTTCAGCACCGCGGCAGTGATGTGATTGCCGAGCAGGGCGTTGGTCGGGGTCGCGCCGCCCGGGTAGGGGACATAGGTGAGGTCCGCTTTGGCGAGCTTTTTCAAGCGTTCGATGCCGATGTGCTGTGTGGTGTTTGGTCCGACGCTGGCGATCGACAGTTCACCGGGCCTCGCCCGCGCCGCCTCGAGAAGCTCCGCCAGCGTGTGATAGGGCGACGCGCTGTTGACGACGATGATCTGCGGCGTCGTGACCAGATTGCAAATAGGCTCGAAGCTGGTGAGCGGATCGTAGTTCACCTTGTGCAAGATCGAGCTGACGATGATGGAATTGTTGTTGCTGAGCAATGTGTTGCCGTCGGAAGCGGCGTGCGCGACGTATTCGGCAGCGATAATGCTGCCGGCGCCCGGTTTGCTTTCAACGATCATGTTAACGCCGGCGGCCTTCGAAATCTCCTCGGCCAGGATGCGCGAGAGGATGTCGATGGCGCCGCCGGGCGGCACCGGCAGGATGACGCGGATGGTCCGGCTTTGCGGCCACGCCGCGTGATCGGCCGCGGCGATGAGCACCAGCGCGGCAATGATTGCGCCGAGAAATTTTCGCAACGCGTCTCTCCCTGCGGAGAGACTAGCAGCATTGCTGCCGGGCCGGGCGAGGGTTCCCGGATCGGCCCCATCACCGCGCTGATTTCGAGCGCCCACTCCCGGCGGGATTGATTGCAACGGAGGCTTCGGTCGTGAGCAGGAGGAACGTGAACGTCTCCTGAAGATAAAGGCGCACCGATGTGTCGGTATGGCTCCAATAGCCGATGGATATGTCCTGGCCGATATGGAAGCCGAAATCGCCGCCGCGGGTGGTAAGCACGAATGCGCCGGCGATTGCGGGAGCCCAGATGATCTCGCCGTCCACCATGCGTTTGATGTGTTCCATGACCGGATAGCCATGGTCGCTGGTCTCGCTCAGTTTGGTATAGGCATCGGCACTCAACAGCACTGAATAGGGGCCGTTGACGCCGACTTGACGCAGCTGCGTGAGCGCTTGCGCAAAAACGTCCGGATAGCCGCGCACGTCTGCCGGAAGCGTCATCACCGGATTGCTGGTGCCTTCGCGGATGCCGCCGATGCCGGCCGCGGCGTAGCCGTCAAAAATCGCACGGTCTTCGGCGAAGGCCAGAAGGCGGGCGGCGTCCTTTGCCGGCTGCCAGTCGGAATCTTCGGCGCCGCGCTCCACATCGTCGACCTGCTGACGATTAAGCTCAAACGGCACCCGCAGTTCGACGAGCGCGTTCACGTCGCGCTGTCTTGCGAGAATTCCATTGTCCGGCGTTTTGATGGTGTGCAGATGGCCGGTGCCAATCGCGGAAAGTGCGACCCCACCCGGGCCCTGCACGTCCACCACGCGCCGCGCAGCGAGATAACGCTTGAGCGTGCGCGAGGTTTCTTCCTCAATCTCAGCCCACGCCGCGTCGGAAATCGGGGCAAGCTCGCGGTGAAGATTATTCATGAGAGGAATCTCCTTTGAGGGAACCAATGCCAAGCGAACCGTCGCGCGCCTGCGCTGTAACAGGCGCTTCGGGAGCCGTCGTGTCGGGCGGAGGTGCGGTGTCCAACGCATTCTCGAGGAACGTGGCCGACGGGACGAAGAACAGCGTGCCGGTCGTGGCGGTACTGAAATCCAGCAACCGGTCGTAATTGCCGGGAGGGCGGCCGATGAACATGTTTTCCAGCATTTGCTCGATCGTTCGCGGCGAGCGCGCATAACCGATGAAATAGGTGCCGAACTCGCCCGCCGCGGCGTTGCCAAAAGACATGTTGTCACGAACGATATCTATTTCCTTGCCGTCCTCGACAATCGTGGTCAGCGCGTTATGGGCCGATGTCGGCTTGACCGCGTCATCGAGTTCGATGTTGGACAGCTTGGTACGGCCGATGATGCGCTCCTGCGCTTCGGTGGGCAGCCCATTCCAGCCTTTCAGATCGTGCAGGTATTTTTGGACGATGACATAACTGCCACCGGCGAACGCGGCGTCTTCTGAGCCAATCGTAACCGCATCGATCGCCGCCTGATTCGTTGGATTCTCCGTTCCATCGACGAAGCCGATCAGGTCGCGGTCGTCGAAATAGCGAAAGCCATGCAATTCCTCGACCGGCTTAACGGCGTCGCCGAGCCGGTTCATGATTTGCGTCGCCAGTTCGAAGCAAAGATCCATCCGCTTTGCGCGGATGTGAAACAGCAGGTCGCCTGGCGTGGCGATGGCGTGGCGCGGTCCGGACTTGATCTCACGGAACGGATGCAGTTCGGCCGGGCGCGGGCCGCCGAAGATTTTGTCCCAAGCGTCCGACCCGATCCCCATTACGCAGGACAGGTTGCCCTCGATGTCGCGGAAGCCGACGGCACGAACGAGCGCCGGGAGATCGTCACCGCCGAATGCCCGGAGCGCGGCCCGGCTGTCGGCGCCGGGCTTTATCGTCACCACCAGGAAAATGGCGGCGCGCGTCAAAGCCTGAACGACCGGCTGCGTGAGGGGAGATAAAGCGCCTTGTGCTCCCGTTGCGCTCACGCGGCCGGACTCCATCAGCGCTGCAAATTACAGGAAATAGTCCTGCTTCCCTGACAACGATGCGACAGACGATGACGGTGTGCAATACCGGGTTAGCGTGCGTAATCAGGCACTGGCGCACCTCCGGAGAAATCCAGCCCGGTTTGCCCATTTTTGGCCCAACGATGCCTCCCATCTTTTCCCGCTGCCTCACGGCATCGCGGTGCCGGCAAGCCTCATCATTGCCATTCTGGACAGCCGGGGTCATCATCGGCGCATAAACAAACTGCGGCGCATGGTCGGACACAAAAGAATCCGCCAGCGGGGAGGACACGATGCAGCGCAGTACCGACCGGATTCTCGTCACCCATGTCGGTAGCCTAGTGCGCCCGACGTCGATCCGCGACATCCTGTGGGCGCGCGAACACGGCCAGCCTTACGACGAAGCGGAATATCAGAAGACGCTGCGCGACGAAGTTGCCGGCGTCGTGCGCAAGCAGGCGGATGTCGGTATCGACGTCGTCAGCGACGGCGAATACGGCAAGTCGGGCTGGATCCGCTACGTCGCCGAACGCCTCGGCGGCTTCGATCACCGCGAAATCCGCCGCGACGATCACGAACATAATCCCGTGTACGTGATCCGCGAGGCAGAGAAATTTCCCGAATTCTACGCCGCTTACACGCCGATCCAGTATTACGACTGGCTGCCGCCCGGACAGTCGAAGACCTCGGTCAAGGCCGATCTCGCCGCACAGCGGCAAAATCTCCTGGTGTGGGAGTGCGTGGCGCCGATCACCTACAAGGGACAGGCCGCGATCAAGCAGGACATCGACAACTTCAAGGCGGCGCTCAAAGGCGTGAATGTCGAAGGTGCGTTCATGCCGGTCGCGGCGCCGATGAGTGCCCGTGGATTGTGGCTCAACGCCTATTACAAATCCGACGGCGAAATCGTGGTCGCGCTCGCGGATGCGCTGAAGGAAGAATACAAGGCAATCGTCGATGCCGGTTTCATCCTGCAGCTCGACGACGCGTTCCTCGCACACGAATACGACCGGCTTCGTGGCACCATGGACGAGCGCGAGGTGCACAAATACGCCGAGCGCTGTATCGACCTGACGAACTACGCGCTGACCGGCATTCCCGAAGACAAGGTGCGTTACCACGTGTGCTGGGGCAGCTGGAACGCGCCGCACACCACTGACGTGCCGCTTAAGATCTTGTCCGATCTGATTCTCAAGGTCCGCGCCCAGGCCTATTCGCTCGAAAGCGCCAATCCGCGCCACGAGCACGAATGGATGGTGTGGAAAGACGTCAAGCTGCCGGACGGCAAGATGCTCATTCCCGGCGTCGTCACCCACTCGACCAACGTGGTTGAACATCCCGAGCTTGTGGCGTGGCGGATCAAGAATTTTGCCAGCGTCGTCGGGCGCGAAAACGTTATTGCCGGCACCGACTGCGGCTTCGCGCAAAGCTACAACATCGTGCGCTGTCATCCGTCCGTGCAGTGGGCGAAGCTCGAGGCGCTGGTCGAGGGCGCGCGCATGGCATCCAGGGAGTTGTGGGGGCGCTGAAGCTGCACAGCCGGCTATTGCGAAGCGCGAAACGGCGAAACAATCCCCGTACAAGAAATTGTTCGCCTCGCCGCCAAGCATTCGCGGGCGGCTCGCCCGCGACGACGACAGGGGGAGGCTTGTGGGGGGAGGGCTTGGCCAGCATGGAAGCAACGAAGGAAGTCCAGACCATCGAACCCCTGCTTTGACCGCGGCTTGAGCGAGTAAGGTCCTTAACGCATCGCCGCCGCGCCCGGCGAGGGCGCCAGCACCGGTTCGAGCGCTGGGACCAGCCGGCGTTTCTCACGCCGCGCCGGGATGGCGCGATAAACCTGCTTGGTGGCTTCGACGATGTGCACGCCCGCAAACGGCGAGGCGAGCATCGCGCCGGTGCGCTCCCAGGCAATCGCCGAGCGCAGGAACCAGCCGTGCTCGATGGGCGGGACATAAAGCGCCTCGTCCCATGCGGTCGGCGTGAACCAGGTCTCGCGCAGGAGCTGCATGATCTGCGAGCGCGAGTAAGGCCGGCCGTGACCGAACGGCGTGGTGTCGAGACGCGCCCAGACGCCGCGCCGGTTCGGCACCACGACCATGAGCCGTCCGCCTGCAGCCAGCACGCGCCAGGCCTCGCGCAATAGCTCCATCGGGTTGGCCGACATTTCCAGCGAATGGACCAGCAGCACTCGGTCCACCGCGGCGTCGGTCAGCGGCAGCTCGTCTTCTTCGACCAGCGCGGCAAGGGCAGGCCGGCTCGATGGCCAGCGCACCACGCCTTGCGGCGCCGGCATCAGCGCCAGGCATCGTTCGGCTTCTTCTCGGAACAACCCGAGATAAGGGGTCGCGTAGCCGACGCCGAGCACCCGCATCGTCCGGGTATCCGGCCAGCGCGAGCGGATACTGTTGCCGATAAAGCGCCGCGCCACGACGCCCAGCCGCTGGGAATAGAAATTGCGCAGGTCGACGACATCCATGGCGATAAATTAGCACGGATTGGTTCGTCATTCCGGTCGGAGCGCCAGCGAGGAGCCCGGAATCCATGGTCCCTGACCTTGCGGTTAGTGGTTCGCCGTGCCTACCTCTAAGCGTCGTGATTATGGATTTCGGGCTCGCGGGCATGGGCCGGCGCCCCGGAATGACCGCGATAAAAGAGAGTGAACCATGGCCGCGCAGATCTATCTGTTCCCCTGCCTCAAAGACAATTTCGGCGTGCTGCTGCACGACCCGGCAAGCGGCGCGACAGCCGCAATCGATGCGCCGGAAGCGGCGCCGGTCGAAGCAGCGCTGCAAAAGACCGGCTGGAAACTCACTGACATTCTGGTGACGCATCATCACGCCGATCACACCCAGGGAATCGGGGAGCTGAAGCAACACCATAAATGCCGTGTGGTAGCGCCACGCGCGGAAGCCGCGCGCATCGCTCATGTCGACGAGACGGTCGGCGAGGGCGATACGGTCAAGGTCGGCGGCATCGCGGCGCGCGTGATCGAAACGCCCGGCCATACCGCGGGGCATATCTCCTATTTTCTTCCGGAGGACAAACTCGCTTTTGTTGGCGACACGCTGTTTTCGATCGGCTGCGGCAGGGTGATCGAAGGCAATCCGGAGATGATGTGGAATTCGCTGCTCAAGCTCCGCGCACTGCCGGACGACACGCAGTTTTTCTGCGGCCATGAATACACCGACGCCAATATCCGTTTCGCCAAGACCATCGAGCCGAACAACAAGGCGCTTG
>Ga0302325_10028099_pt1 | contig 11643 bp, 12 predicted proteins | sample Palsa_T0_2_FD_201948 | JGI IMG/M metagenome (GOLD analysis project Ga0302325, IMG submission 201948) | Peat permafrost microbial communities from Stordalen Mire near Abisko, Sweden - Palsa_T0_2 | ecosystem: Environmental > Terrestrial > Soil > Palsa > Peat permafrost | place: Sweden: Abisko... | reverse complement strand
CTAATCACCATTGCGGTCCTCAGATCCCCTCGACGAGTGGCGCGTGAGTGACCTGAGGAAAGTTGACGTGTCTCCTCTCTTCAGGACCGAGCCTCATTAGGATGCGCGCCCATGGGCTCAGAAGGCATCCCATTCCTCGAACCGGGGATCGAGTGTGTCTGCATCGACAGTGCGGACCCGCCTGCGTTGGCCGCATGGTGGCAGCGGCTGGTGGGCGGGGAGGTGCGCATCGACACCGACGGCGACGTGGAGCTCCGCACCGGCGGCGTCCGATTGCTTTTCCTGGCCGTGCCGGACTCCAAGCGCGGCAAGAACCGGCTGCAACTCGACTTGCGCGCCACGGACTTCGAGTCCGCAGTCGGGGCCGCTCTCGCCATCGGAGCTCAGCGGGCCGATGACGTCTATGACGGACCCCGCTGGCAGGTCCTGCGGGATCCCGAAGGCAATGAATTCTGCATCCTCCGGCCGCGGCAGAACGGCGAGTAGCCGTTAGCCAGGCGACTGGTCGCACTCTGCCATAGTGGGACATCCGGCACGACGGTCACGACGGACCGGCGATCACGGGGAGGGCGCCCACGAGCTCATGGTCGATACGGATGATCTTGTCGAACACATACTCAGGAGCTACCGCACCATTACGGTCGTGGGGGCGAGCAACACGCCGTCGAAGGCAGCGCACTCCGTGCCGGCGCACATGCAGCAACATGGATGGCGGATCATTCCGGTCAATCCCCACGCCGAAGAGATCCTCGGGGCACCCGTCTATCGCTCCCTCGCTGACGTTCCCGAGCAGATCCGACTAGTCGACGTCTTCCGGCCCTCTCCGGAAACGGCCGACGTGGCCCGCCAGGCCGTGGCGGCCGGAGCAGAGGCGCTCTGGCTCCAACTGGGGATCAGGTCCGAGGAGGCCCGCTCGATCGCCGAGAGTGCCGGCATGCTGTACGTAGAAGATCGCTGTCTCATCATTGAGCAACGGCGATTGAGGCTCGATGCCCCGGACTGACCCCCCGTGTCACCTCCACCGTGCCACTCAGGTCGGCGAAGGCGGCCCGCCCGCCCGTTCACAGGGGCGTCACGAGCGGGCGCGTCGGTGGCCAGACCGATCCGGGCGGCGCACAGCCAAGATTTATCCCCCTCATATCTTTCCTTGACCTGGCGTACAGATCTCTACGCTTCAATGGCTTCATGGCAAAGCCCTCAACAGGGAGGCTTTGGCCGAAGGAGAGACGATGACGGACGAAGGATCTGAGTACCCAGCCGCTCCGTACGGCGGCGCTCAGGAGCAAGACACGCCACCAATGCCCATGCCAGGGGTGCCCGGAGGGGGTATCCCTCTCCCGCCCGTGGGCGGTTCATTTCCGGAGACTCCGCAGCCGAGCACCACACCGCTCGCCCCGGCCGCGCCCCCGGCCCCGAGCCCGCCGCCCATTCCGCCCGGCGGTCTTCCCTACGGCTCTTCCTACGCGCTGGGAGCCTTGGCCGGCAACCCTCACCTGGGCGCCCCGTCGGGCCCCGGACAAGGCGCGCCGCCGATCGGTCCTGGTCCGTACGGCTGGGCCGCCCCACCACCGCCACCTCAACCGAGTCAGCACTCGCAGGGGCGCCGCGGCCGCGTGGCGGCCGTTATCGGGGTGGCGGCAGTCGTCGCCCTGGCGGCAGGTGTCGGGATCGGCCATGTGGCCTGGACGAACAATGCATCCTCGAACTCGGCGGCACCTGCCTCCAACTCATTCGGCGGCTCTGGCTCGTCGGGCGGCTCTGGCTCGTCGGGCGGTTCGGGATCATTCGGCGGATCTGGCTCGTCGGGCGGTTCGGGATCATTCGGCGGATCTGGCTCATCGGGCGGTTCGGGATCGTCGGGCAGTTCCGGCTCGTCGGGCAGTTCCGGCTCGAGCGGCCCGAGCGATGTCTCCGCCATAGCCCAGAAGGTGGACCCGGGACTGGTCGATATCGACACCACGCTCGGGTACCAGCAGGAAGAAGCTGCAGGGACCGGCATCGTGTTGACCTCGTCCGGCGAAGTGCTGACCAACAACCACGTGATCGACGAAGCCACGTCGATCAGTGTCACTGATGTCGGCAACGGGAACACCTATTCCGCCAGTGTGGTCGGCTACAACCGGACCAAGGACATCGCGGTGCTGCAGCTGCACAACGCTTCCGGGCTGAAAACGGCAACGATCGGGAACTCGTCCTCGGTATCGGTGGGCGAAGACATCGTGGGTATCGGAAACGCCGGTGGAACCGGTGGGACCCCCAGCGCCGCGGGCGGCACGGTGACGGCCCTCAATCAATCGATCACCGCCAGCGATGAGGGAGATTCCAGCTCCGAGCAACTGACCGGTCTCATCGAGACCAACGCGGACATCCAGCCGGGCGACTCCGGCGGCTCGCTGGTCGACACCTCGGGTCAGGTCCTCGGCATCGACACCGCGGCATCTGCCGGATTCTCGTTCCAATCGTCTGACCAGTCCTCGGGCAACCAGGGATACGCGATTCCGATCAACCAAGCGATCACGATCGCCCAGGAGATCGAGGCGGGAACGAGCTCGTCGACCGTCCACATCGGCGCCACCGCCTTCCTGGGCGTCGAGATTGCGCAGGGCACTTGTAGCAGCGGCGGCTCCGGCTCCGAGGGCTCCGGAGGCTTGGGCTTCGGGGGCACCGGCTTCGGCAGCGAAGGAGGGTCGGGACAGAGCTCCAGCGGCAGCAGCAGCACCTCAGGGGCAGTGATCTGCTCGGTGATCACGAGCTCGCCGGCACAGGAGAGTGGGCTGGCCGAAGGTGACACCATCGTCTCCGTCAATGGCCAGTCCGTCACGACACCCAGCGCCCTTACCAATCTGCTCGAGCCCTTGCACCCTGGCGACAAGGTGACGATCGGCTACACGAATTCATCCGGCAACACGCAAACTGCTTCGGTGCAGCTTTCTTCGGGGCCGCCGCAATAGCCATCCTGGGATTGGGAGCGAATCGGAACACCCCAGCTGTCATTAGGCTTTGATTGTTGCCTGGCCTGTTTTCCCGCAGGCCGGGCAACAATCGCACCGCTACCGGCTGGAGGAGACCCCACCGTGCTCATTGACATCGATCCCGAGCCACTACCTCGCCCCCTGGACGATCCGCTGACGGACGCCGAGTTGACTGAACTCGCCATGGCTGCCGACCCCGACGCCGTGCTTGACGACGACGCCGCGCCCGTCCATGTCCATCTGGCCCAGTTCGCGGGAGCGGCCCTACCCTCGTGGTACATGGCGCCTGCCATGGCCGGCCCGGGGCGTCGTTGGCGGACGCCGGTAGTACTGGCCATCGTCGCCGCTTTTCTGCTCATTGAAGCACTGGGACTCTGCAATACCTTTGGTCAGCTCACCTTGGGGTAGCCGGCTCGACGGGTTCAAAAGCCCAGCACAAGGCCGTCAATCAATCGGCGCCACTCGTAGCCATAGCAGAGCCTTAGGTGAGCCTCCTACGGCTTACCAGCCTCCACCCAGCTGTTTACCCGGCTGTCACTGATACGGCGAGCGGTCGCCATGTTGGCCCAGGACCGGAAACGCGCCTTCTCGTCGCTGCTCAACTGGGAGAACAGCGTCTTTTCGCTGGGTCCGGGGGTTGCGCGGGCCGTGCGGGGCCGCGACGCACCGCCGCCTGATGCCCGCCCCTTGGCAATGAAGGGTTCAAAGGCCGCGCGTACCCGGGCCGCATTGGCCGCGTTGACGTCAATCTCGTAGGACTTCCCATCCAAAGAGAAGTGGACGGTCTCTTCGGCGTCTCCCCCGTCAATATCATCGGTCAGCTTTACTATCACCGTTTTTGCCATGACTGTATAATGACAGATTACGGGCTTTTAGGCGAATGGCGCGAGAACTTCTAAAAATACTAGGCCTAGACCTGCCGTTTTATCGGTAGAAAAAACGCCGTCGTCCGCTTAGGGACGCCGGGGTTAGAATTTAGCGAGAACGGGTCCAATCCGGAAGTGACGATCGGCTGGACCAAACACGCTGCATCGTCGGTGTGCCCAGGCGTTTTTCCATAACCCGGGTGCATCATTCGTCAGTAGGGTGTTGTTCTCGTAGGCTTCGGCTGCCTCGGCGCGCCGGATTCGACCCCTTTTCCCCCTCCGTCGGATCATGGCGCGTCGAGGCCCTTTGTTTGCCGCCGCCCTCACTGTCGCCGCCCAGTCGTTTCTCTGGTGCACAGGTACAGCCCAATTCCAGGCAAAATGGGTTGGTGAGCCGCCGCAACCTTCCAAAGCGCGGGAGCCACAACAGGCGCGATGACCCCCGACCGTTCTCTCTCGGTTCGCATTGGCGGGCCGATGGAGCGCCCAAGGCCGTTTTCCGGTCCCAGCAGGATGCGCTTCGCGCCGCCAATGTCCGCCGGCTCGAGTCGGGGATCACGTTGAATGTCTATGAGTGCGACTTCTGCTCGCGCTGGCACTTGGGGAGCTCGACCGCCCGCGAGCGCTGAGTGCACCGGGCGGGCGGGAGCCGGTCCCGGGCATTCCGCCTGGCCCCGGAGGTGGGGCCGGGGCGCCGGGCTCCTGTACCGGGATCCCTGCGATCATGGGAATATCGAACCCACCGAACCAGCAGTGGAAAAAGCCGGAGAACACGAGGCTCAACCGCCTCCGAGGCGGTTCGATGCCTGGAGACGACGCTCCGCCATGGGCGCCATTGCCACCGGCGTCGCCCTCGGCCTCAAGGAGATCTTCCAGCCGACCAACATCGAGCCGGTGATCACCTCACCCGCACCGGGCGACCCGCCCGATGCCGACGAGAGGTTGCGCGTCATCCTTCATCCGGACGATCCGACAAAATCCGTGGCCATCATGCCGAAGGACACCGGAGCCGACCCGGACCCGCTCCGTTGACGGGATGAAGAGCAGGACATAGCATCTCATAAATCAGACACTCTGTCCGATCCACGAGGAGCAGTCCGAAATGACCCAGACCGCACCCGACATCACGCCGGTAGACCTCTCCGACTCCCGCTCGTTCGTGGCGGGGGTGCCCCACGCCTGGCTCGCCTACCTGCGCCGGCACGACCCGGTCCACTGGCAGGAGGAGCCGGGCGGCCCCGGCTACTGGGCCGTGACCAAGTACCACGACTGTGTCACGGTCAACCGGGAATTCGAGCGCTTCAGCTCAGCCGCCAAGGGGACCATGCCCTTTGAGATGGGCGAGGACGAGATGGCGCAGCAGAGCCTCATGATGCTCAACATGGATCCGCCCCTCCACACCCGCTACCGCCGGCTGGTGAACAAGGGGTTCACGCCCCGCATGGTGCGCGACCTCGAGCAGAGCATCCACCGGTCCGCCGATGCCATCATCGATCAGGTGAGCGCCGCCGGGGAGGCCGACTTCGTCACCGACCTCGCGGCCGAGCTGCCGCTGCAGGTCATTGCGGAACTGCTGGGCGTGCCGATCGAAGATCGCCACAAAATGTTCGACTGGTCCAACCGGATGGTCGGCAGCGAGGACCCCGAATACCAACTCCAGGGTGACATCGCGCTGAACGCGGCCATGGAGCTCTACGCCTATGCAGCCGAGCTCTTCGCCCGCAAACGAATCGACCCGCACGCCGACCTCATGAGCGTTCTCACGACCGTGGAGATAGAGGGCGAGCAGCTCAACTCCCTGGAGCTCGAGCTCTTTTTCCTGTTGCTCACGGTGGCGGGAAACGAAACGACGCGCAATCTGATGTCCGGAGCGATGCACGCGTTCTTCCAGTATCCCGAGCAGTGGGAACGCCTGCGCAGCAATCGCACCCTCTTGCCCGGCGCGGTCGAAGAGATGCTCCGTTTCGTCACCCCCGTGATGAACTTTCGCCGTACGGCCATGTGCGACACCGAGCTCAGTGGAACGGCAATCCGAGAGGGGGACAAGGTCATCTTCTACCACTCGTCGGGCAACCGGGACGAGGAGGTGTTCGACCATCCTGATGTCTTCGATATCGGCCGTGATCCCAATCCGCACATCGCCTTCGGCGGCGGTGGCCCGCACTTCTGTCTGGGAGCGAACCTGGCCCGCATGGAGATCCGAGTGATGTTCGAACACCTCCTCGATCGCCTCCCTGACATCCACCAGGCCGGTGAGGCGCAGCGCCTGCAGTCGCAGTTCATCAACGGGGTCAAGCACCTTCCCGTGGCCTTCACGCCCTCGGCGCCCGTCGGCGCCTGATCCCCGACGAACCAGAGAGGCGGAGAACAGTGGCGAGACGCGCCCCGGACACCCTGAAAGAGGTGATCCGCGACTTTCGGCGGGAACAGATCATCGACACCGCCCGGCGCGTGATCGGCGAGCGCGGCACCACTGAGGTCTCCATGGACGAGATCGCCACCCGGGCCGGGGTGGCCCGATCCACCGTCTACGTGTACTTCGCCAACCGCGACGAACTCCTACGGGCCTGCGTGCAGTCGATGTACGACACCATCAAAGACACGGTCGCCGAGATGTTCGAAGACAGTGCGCCGCCGTTGGACCGCCTCCGCGCTGTCGTCGGCGGCGTTCTGGAGCGGATCGACGAAAGTCCCGCCTTCTTCCGGTTGGCCATGGCCACGCAAGCCACGACCGGGGCGGCAGGCGCCGCCGCAGTGGGTGGGGCGCTGATGATGATCGGCCTCGACATGATGCGGTTGCTCGACGACATCATCTCGGCGGGCATCGACGACGGGCTCTTCCGGGCCGACCTCGAAAAGGATCGTGCGGTGACCCTGATCGGCCAGCAGATTTATGGCGCCCTCTCCGTCCGGGCGGGTGACCCGGACCCGGTACCGGTGTCCCAGGCCAGCGAAGAGATCTGTGCCTTCATCCTCCACGGTTTGGGACGCTGACATGAAGTTCGACCTTTGGCTCCCCACCGCCAACCCCATGACCACCTTCGACCTTCTCGACGCCGTGGCAGAAGAGTCCGAAGCAAGGGGCATCTCGACGGTGTGGGTCGGAGAGCACGTCGTGCAGTTCGACCAGTATGCGAGCAGCTATCCCTACGCGGCGGATGGGAAGATCCCTACCGGCCCGGAGTCCGGACTGCTCGAACCGATGGTGACGTTGTCCTACCTGGCGGCCCGCACCAAGACGGTGCGTCTCGGCACCGCCATGCTGCTCCTGCCGCAGCGCAATCCCGTCTATGTCGCCAAGGAGGTCTCATCGCTGGACTGGCTGTCGGGGGGCCGGGTCGATCTCGGCGTCGGCGTCGGCTGGCAGAAGGAGGAGTTCGATGCGCTCGGCGTGCCGTGGGAGCGGCGCGGTGTGCGCACGGACGAGTACCTGGAGGTGCTCCGCACCTTGTGGTGCGATGACACGTCGTCATTCGACGGCGAGACATTCCACCTTCCCGAGTGCAAGATGTTCCCCAAGCCGGTCCAGGTTCCCCATCCCCCGATCCACATCGGCGGGGAAACCGAGGCGGCCCTGCGCCGGACGGCGCGCACCGCCCAGGGATGGCACACCTTCAACCGCTCCCCCGAAGAGCTCGCCTCCGGACTGCGTCGGCTGGACGAGCTCCTCGACGTCGCCGGTCGGAGCCGCCAGGACGTGCGCATCACCGTGTGCCCGTACTTCCAGGCCCTCACGCCCGAGACCGTCGAGCAGTACGCCGAGGCGGGCGCCGACGCCGTGGCGGCCCTGTTCTTCAGCTTCAGCGCCGCCGACGTGGCGCAGACGTTCGACGGTCTGGAGGCATGCCGCGAGGCTGCTGCCAGAACGGAAGCCTGAGCCGGACCGATACAAAGAGGGGCTGTGGGACAGCCTGGTTCCGCCGCAAAGGAGGAGATCGATCGGGCTAATTCATCCCCAGGGGGGAGGCCGACGACGGCCCGGTGGAGTTAAGCAGGGCTTCCGTGTGTTCGACCGCCCCCCGCCGAAGGACCCTCCGGTGGCGGTCGAAGTACGATCGCGTTCGGATCTAGAAGTGAGAGAAGACCCGATGTACGACACTGTCGATGGTTCGAAACTGGGATGGACGGGCCCGAAGCCCGCTCCGGCGGCCGGCGAAACGCCTCGTCCCCTCGACGGCGCCTGGCAGTTCTGGGAGCGGTTACGGGCCTGGGACCAGCGGTTCGCCATTGTGGTCGACGCCACGCTGGCCCTCGGATTGTTCGTCGTCTCCTCCGGGTGGTTCTCGTTCTCGAGAGTCTCCCATCCCGACCTCTGGTTCGTGGCCGCGCTGACGCTGCCGCTCGTTCTGAGGCGACGGTTCCCGATCGGCGTGTTCATGATCATCGCCATCGTGGCCTTTGCGCAGTGGACGACCACCACCCCGCTGGTGGCCGACTCGGCCCTCCTGGTCGCGTTGTACACCGTGACGGCCGAGTTCGACTGGCTCGCCGTCGTCGTGGCTGCGCTCATTCTCGAGATAGGCGTGATCCTGGCCACGGAACGTTGGACTCCCGTCGGCAACTATTCCAAGTCGCTGATCTTCCTTACGGGAATGGCGGCGGCGGCCCTCTTCGCCGGAGTCGTCGTGCGCGCGATGCGCAGTCAGATCGACTGGCTGGCGGAACGCGCCGGACGCCTCGAGTTCGAGCGTGATCAGCAGACCGTCCTCGCCGCGGCCGCGGAGCGAGCCCGCATTGCCCGGGAGATGCACGATGTGGTCTCGCACAACATTCAGGTCATGGTGACTCTGGCCGACGCAGCCACCGTCACAGAGCGCGCGGACCCCCAACGGGCCACCGAAGCCATGCGCGACGTGTCCCGCACCGGACGCCAGGCGCTGGGCGACATGCGGCGCCTGCTCGGTCTCCTGCGCGACGGCGAGGTGAAAGCCGACGCCGTCGGCACCGCGGCAGACAACCCCGACGCCTTCGCCCCCCAGCCCGGCCTGGCCGAGCTGGAGGCGGTGGTGGAACGAGTGCGTTCGACCGGGCTGAACGTGAGCCTCACACAGTCCGGCACATCGTTCGCACTCTCGGCGGCGGCCGAGCTCACCGTCTTTCGGATCGTGCAGGAAGCGTTGACCAATGCCATGAAGCACGCCCACTCGGCCCGCTCGGTGACGATCTCGCTCGCCTTCGACGATCCGGACGTGAGGCTGCTCGTGGTCGATGACGGCGGGCCCACGACGACCAGCCTGTCCGGCGGCGCGCCGACCGGCGAACAGGGGCGTCACGGAAGCGGGCATGGCGTGCTCGGAATGTCCGAGCGAGCCGCGGCGTTCGGTGGTTCACTGGTCGCCGGTCCGGGTCCCGATGGCGGCTGGCAGGTCGCAGTCACGCTACGCGGCTGTAGAGCGCCCGCGCTCTTGTGACGATCCGGGTGGTCCTGGCGGACGATCAGGCGCTCCTCCGCAAGGGATTCCGCATGATCCTCGAAGCCGAGGACGACATTGCGGTCATCGGCGAGGCGGCGGACGGGTTCGCCGCGGTGCGGCTCGTCGAGCTCTACGAACCCGACGTCGTGCTGATGGACGTCCGCATGCCCTCGCTCGACGGGATTGGGGCCACCCGGACCATCACCGCCTCAGGCTCCTTGAGCCATGTGCTCATCCTGACCACCTTCGACTTGGATGAATACGCCTTCAGTGCGCTGCGGGCCGGAGCAAGTGGATTCCTCCTCAAGGACGTGCCGCCCGACCAGCTGGCCCAGGCCATCCGCACGGTCGCCCGGGGGGATGCGGTCGTCTCCCCCCGCATCACCAAGCGACTGCTCGAGGAGTACGCCCATCAGCTGCCGGACCTTTCGGGTGGCGAGGAGGGACACGGTGCGGTGCCGGCGGTACTGAGCACGCTCACCGGACGCGAGACCGAGGTGCTCATTGCGGTGGCCGAGGGGCTGTCAAACGTCGAAATTGCCGAGCGACTTTTTGTTTCGGAGGCGACCGTGAAGTCCCACGTCGGGCGCGTTCTGGCCAAGCTCGGGCTGCGGAATCGGGTGCAAGCGGTCGTGCTGGCCTTTCAAACCGGCTTGGTGCGCCCGTCATGATGCCGTGACAGGGTCGGTACACTCCTCGTCAGTGTCATCTGCCGATACGGAGTGGGGTGTCTTCACCGATGACGGCCCGTGGGTGCTCACTCCGGGCGAGGTGGCTTGGAAAGCCGGCCTGAGCGGCGTCCGCGCCGAGCTGAGGGCCACGCTCCCCTATCTCATCCGTCGCAGGAGACTCCCCCCGGGGGCCAGAGTGGGGACCACCGTGCGCCACCTTGGTGGTGCCCTGGGACTTTGGTACCTGACCGAACGCAGGCGAGGCGGGGCCGAGAAGACCGCCGGCATCTCCCGCCGCCTGCGGATAGCGGCAGAGCGCCTGGGACCGACCTACATCAAGCTCGGACAGATTGTGGCGTCGGGTGACGGGATCTTCCCGCCCGAGCTCGTGGCCGAATTCAAGTGGTGCCGCGATCAGGTATCTCCCGAACCATGGCCAGTCATTGAAGAGGTAATCACTCAGGAGCTCGGACGCGCCCCCGGTGATGTGTTCGCCTCCATCGACCACCACCCCCTGGCGGCGGCGTCGATCGCCCAGGTGCACCGGGCACAACTGCTCGACGGGACAGAAGTGGTGATAAAGGTCCAGCGGCCCTCGGTGACCCGCCGCGTCCATCAGGATCTCGCCGTCATGGCGTGGTTGGCCCCCCACCTGGTCGGCCGCATTCCGATCGCCGCGTTGGCCAACCCACCGGCGCTGGTAGAGCTCTTCGCCGAGACCATCGTCGAGGAGCTCGACTTTCGGCTCGAGGCCGAGAACATGCTCGACATCGCGTCGACGTTCGCGGTGCTGGGTCAGCGTGACTTTGTGGTGCCGCGTCCCCATCCGACCCTGGTCACGCGGCGGATGCTCGTGATGGAGCGATTGAGCGGTTTCAACTTCTCCGACGTCGAGGGCATGCGCGCGGCAGGAATCGACACTGATGCCGTGGTTCGAAGCGGCATGATCGGATTTCTCGAGGGCGCCATGATGCACGGCATCTTTCACGGCGACCTCCACGGCGGCAACCTGTTCATCCTGCCGTCGGGCAAGATCGCCCTCCTGGATTTCGGCATCACCGCCCGGCTCTCGGAGTCCAAGCGTTTGGCCCTCCTCTCTCTCATCGTCGGAGCCACCAACGGCGACATACCGTCCCAGGTGGCCGCCCTGCGCGACCTGGGCGCGCTGCCTGAGGGGAGCGATGTCGACGCAGTGATCACCCGATTGGGACTCGACCGGCCGCCGATCGATCCCACGACGCTCACTCCCGACGAACTGGTCGCCGAGCTCCAACGGTCGATCAAGACCCTGCTCGCACTCGGCGCGCGCATGCCCAAAGAGCTCATGTTGTTCGTCAAGAACCTCGTATTCCTCGATGGCGCCATCGCCACCTTGGCTCCGGATCTGGACCTCTTCGGGGAGATCGAGGCGATCGCGTTGATGTTCGCGGCGAAACATGGCGAGCGGATCATGCACCAGCTCGGTCTCGAACGTGACGACGACTGGAAGCCCGATCTCAGCAACGTCAAGGCCGGCTTCGGGCTGGATGAGACCACCGAGCACCTGACGCATCGGGAGCTCCAGGCCAGGCGGGCCCAGGTCCGCGCCACGTACGAAGGGCGTGGAGGAGGGCGGAGGCCCCGCAAGCACAGGCGCCGCTCACCCCAGTGAAGTCGGCTTCCCCTGGCCGCTGACGCACAGTGAGGTGGCCGGTGGGAGGCTGAGGCGGTGCAGACCATT
>Ga0302325_10028098_pt1 | contig 11643 bp, 23 predicted proteins | sample Palsa_T0_2_FD_201948 | JGI IMG/M metagenome (GOLD analysis project Ga0302325, IMG submission 201948) | Peat permafrost microbial communities from Stordalen Mire near Abisko, Sweden - Palsa_T0_2 | ecosystem: Environmental > Terrestrial > Soil > Palsa > Peat permafrost | place: Sweden: Abisko... | reverse complement strand
AACGGCGATGCGAGAGCTGGCCGCAACGACTTGCATTTTGGAGGCGGCATGGCGATGAATCGACCTCCTCCTCAGGGATATCGCCCTGCGACAAACTACCAACAGAACATTCCAGGAGCATGGCCTGCAAGTTCTGCTCCGCAACAGCAGATAAATCAACCTGCGTCTCAACTGCCTAATCAGTGGGCTCCTCAGGGACAGTCGAATATGATGCTGTCTTCAGGAACGCGACCTTTGACGAACCCGCAAAACTGGCCCCAAGATGACTTCCTTGATATGCCGGAACCGAGTACTACTCCAATTCCACCACCCCTACCTCCTCGAAACCAAGGGAATCAGGACTGGAATCCAAAATATCGACCTCAAATAGCGCCGCAACAATCTCCTTACGGGCCTTTGGAAAGCTTTCCAGCAAGTCTGTCTGCCAACTTACCTCAATTCGATACACCTCCCGTCCCGCCAAAAGTTCCTATTTCACCTCAGCAAACTTTTCGTCCCTCGCTGCCTCCTCTTCCTCCGCGTGATCACGACCCTTATCACGCTCCCGCAAATCAGTATCCCGGGTCTGCATCATATAGTCCTCCACTTCAGTACTCAAATTCTGGCAACTTTGCACAGACAAGCAATTCCCCGTCGCCTCAGTTTTTGGCACATCCTGCAATCTCGCCAGCTCATGCAATTCCTGCTTGCTTATCTCCTCCACCGCGCCCTTCAACTGGCAGGCTCAGTCCTGATCTCGAGTACAATTCTAATCCGCCTCATCACAATTCTCATCCTCCTCCACCAGATGCTTTTTTCGTTCAGCCAACGCAACGGCCCCCTTCAAATCCTTTGTATCCCAGCGGGAATATCACTCCTCCACGACCTGACCGCTATTCACCGAGGCCATCACCTCCAGCGAATCTAGACTATTCACCTCCTACACGATATAACCAACATTATCCCTCACCTCAGCAAACCCCGTTTCCGGAAACACATCCAGAATATCCGCAACTTCCAGTTGATCCCTACCGTCGACCTTCTCCTCCACAATTTCCGCCCCCTCAACAATACCAACAACCACAGATCGAACCATATCGTCGTCCTTCTCCACAGCCTTTTCCTCCTGCTCAATACCAGCAACCGCACGTAAACCCTTACCACCGGCCGCCGCCATCTCAGGCACCCCAGATTGAACCATACCGCCGCCCATCACCAAAGTCTCATCCCGACCCCTACCGTCATCCCTCCCAATCTACTCCTCCGAAACCAGAATGGCGACCGAACCCACCGCCTCAAAAACCCCTCGCAGGTCCCGTTATAAGGACTCCACCTCCCAACATTCTCGAGGACCTTCGATTCTTGCCCTATCCGCCTGTAAGGTCACCGACATATCATCGCACCACAATCGCGCATCCCCAGAATTTCGCAAAGACCAGTTTGTTGAGGATTATGATCATTCCCGCTGAGAATACCACTTTTGTTGCTGGGGGCGAAATTTACGGAAGAATGGACGTGATTTGTAAAGGCGATGGTGGATCCAAGGGCGGCAAAAGTGAGCTCCTTATTGGCGAACTTGGGCTCGAACTCATCGCTTATGATGGTACTCTTTTCGCTCCCTGTATTTTCTGACAATAGAAACGAAATCAGATTCAGGGGGATCGCCTCCAAGGTGTCAAATATTCATGCTCTCGACTGTGAAGTTTCAAACTCCTTTCGATAAGAATGCGCCGTTGGATAAAGTTACTTCTGCGATTGCGTATCCTGTTACCATCCCGCCAGATGATAAAGGATATCGAACACCTGCGAAAGGGACAACGATTTTCCCTTTCCGATTTCAGTTACCGTCAGATGTGGGCAGTGCTGTGGAATGCGGTGAGGAAGTGCGTACACGGTATACTTTGAACGGATATGCGAAAGTGCGGATGCTAGGAAACTTCGAAACGCTAGTCCAGAGTGTTGAGGTATTTTTTCTAACGATGAGGCTGACAGTAGGTCGACATGGTGGAACAGTTACCGTATAATCATATCTATCGCAATCCAGATTATGAGGATAAGGAGTTGAAGGTGAAAGACACCACGGAAAAGAGTACTTCTGCATGGTATGTAACTAATCGCAGGCTTTCGAGGTAAGATGTTGGGCATAGAGGCATCGATCCCGAAGAGCTGGTATAAAGCTGGGGATACCATTCCCGTTACCCTTGTTTTCACGCCCACCGGGTATAAAAAGGTAGAACGCTTCAATATATGTTTTAATGGCAGGTTGGCTGGATCAAGGTGACGCTGGTCAATCGTGTCACCATCAAAGGCAAGCCCAAAGAGGTTGTCATGGATTACGCTGTGAAGGAGGAGAAATTAGATGATGACACAGACTTCGACTTGGAAAAACCTACTTGCACAGTTAAACTAGGCATACAGATTCCAGTATTGTCCTCGTCGTTAATATCTGATGGTAGAAAACTTGCAGAACCGTGATCACAGGTCTTTTCGAAGTGAGGCCCTATATTAAAGTGTTTATTCTGCACAATTTTTTGGGGGTGCCATTTTCAATGTCATTGCCCAGTATCAATATTCTTCATCCTACAAGTCTGGAGTTAGGAAACGACGATGCGGAAGCATATGCAAATCTGAGTGGTGGTTATATCGTAAGAGAGATCGACACCAAGGGAGGAACAGGCAAAGTGATTAGCGAGCGACAAGGGACAAATCGGGCTATAGGATGGTCGTGGTATTTGGACAAGGCGGGACGTAGTAAAGTATTAGGCGTTTGATGGATGGACAAGAGTGTATGCGTATAATGGTACAATTTATTAAGACCTGATAATGTCTAGTCTATCCAAACTCCAACTCCAAATTTCCAGTGAGATTATCTTCTAAACGGCATAAAGAACAAAGACTGCCATTCCTCCAGCAACTGCCAAGGCCGACTTGTATCCTGCAACCTTTCCAGCGCCGCTCACAAATGTGGGGAGTGCGGTGGAGCTGGTGGTGGTGGTGGTGGCGGAGGTGGGAGTGACAGTGGTCACAACCACGGTGGTGCAGGTTGATTTGCCTCCGTTGGTGGTGACGGTCGTGATGCAAGTGGAGCTAGATGTTGTAGGCTTGGCGACGCAGATGTTGTGCTTGCACTCGCAGGCGTATGGGTAGCGTCCGTTGCAGTCAGAGTCGACCATGCATCCCATAGGGGGAGGTGGGTAGACCGTGGTGGTGGTGAGCGTTGTGGAGGTGGGTTCGTATCGGACGCACATGTTATGGACGCAGACAGCGCGGTATGGGTAGCGACCATTGCAGTCGGAGTCAACCATGCAGCCGAGTAAGATTGGGGGTGGGACAGTGGAGGTAACCGTGCTGGTTGGGGGTGCGACGCAGATGTTGCGGCTGTTGCAGATTTGTCCGTTCTTGCAGTCGGCGTTGGTCATGCAGCCAACTTTGATGGGGGGAGAGGAGCTGGATGGAGCTGGGGGAGGAGCAGCAACGCAGATGTTGTGCTCGCCGCAGATCTGTCCGTTGGCGCAATCGGCATTGGTCATGCAGCCGTACTTGATAGGGGGGACCGAAGAAGCGGGAGCAGGCGCACTGCTGGATGGAGCGGGTGCCGGAGCGGACGAGATGATAGAGACGGGAGCTGATGAGGGTGCGACGCTTGGGGCGCTGGAGGGAGCAGTGATTGTTGATGCACTAGCGAGTCCAGCGAGGAGGACAATTGATGCGATCTTGAATTGCATTGTGTGAAAGTGTTTGAGTGGGTTCGAAGCTCGAGAGAAGGTTTGGTTGATTTGAGTGATGCTCGAGCTGGAAGTTGTTGTTGTTCTGATGCTTCTTTTTCGGTTGCGAGGGCCCCGTTTTATAGACCTTTGGGTCGCCCGAGAGCGGCATGTTGCACCAGATGATTTCAGTGTCCGTGTAACATTAAAGTGGTGATGTCTCGAGATGAAGTTGTTGCACAAGCAGTAATGTGTCACCGGCCAATGATTGAACTGAAACAATCTAAAGGAATTCCTCGGATCTGAGTGGACAGAAAGCGGCTGTGGCGCTGGGAAAGGCCAATCCGGGACACAGCAAACAGTAACACCGGCCGCCCGTCAGTGTAGCACTGGCGCCACGTTGCGTCGACTGCTGCCGCTGTGGCCTCTCATTGGCTTTTTTTGACGTGCATTGTGTGGCTTGTGTTCCCACGCAGCCAATGATGACGCGCCGGCGAATGTGTGACACATCCCCGAAAATCTAAATCCGGGTCTAATTTGGGGTTGCGCGCAGGGTCCACCTCTCGTAGCCAATCGCCTCACGAGACGTCACTCTAATTTTGGCAGAGCGAAAAGCTTGTTGGCTCTTCTTCATTTCCGTCGGCGCTTTCTTCCAAAGACAGTCATTTTAATGGGACACAAATAGACGCTATGAGGCATTCCACAAGTCACACGACACCGAATCCGTCCAGAAAGTTTTAGGCGAAAAGCACGCGTTCTCAAGGCGGTCGTGGACTTCCTAAGGACCTATGGATGGCCCGGTAAACGCGTTTTTGAGGTTCGTGCCGTCAACTTCTAAGTTCCACCCCCATCAGACGTCCCCTCTCAGCGAGTACAGCCTACTGGAGTTCCTGACTGTCAGCTAAGTGCCGATGGCCATGTCATGGGTCGAAGATACTTGTGATCAGATCGGGCCCGGCGGCCTGCTTTCTTCTCTCAAACGACGCGAAGGGAGATCTTTTTGTGAGCACCACGCCGATGTTAGGCACTTGTAGATATCGCCTGCCCCCTCCCCATCGGCGTTAATACCAACAACGATATTGTGGTCACGAGATCGTCTGATCCGGAAGATCAAACGAGAAAACAGGGGTGACCCTCCAGCTGCAGAACTATGCGCGAATGCGGTTCAGATCACATTTCCCAAACAATTGGGGAAACGAGATGAACGATTTTACACGGTGGACATCACAGCCAATAGTCCGGCTCACTTTCGAATGATCCGCGCGACAAAGTTCACGGTCAATCGTCAAGTTTTGGACATCTTGGATTCAGGGTGTCCTCAACCTGCCAACCTGGTTATGGTTACATTGGTCACCTCCCGGCTCAGAACAATCAGATCAATGATGGCAGAGAGATCACGGAAGCGTTGAGAAAGAGATACAGTGAAGTCACTGTACATGATGTCTTCCACAGAGACACCCTTCATACAGATGTTTCAACTTGCCAAGTTATGGAGAAATTGGATGGTATAGTGGTAGCAGCAGCTCAATTCACCAAGGAAAGGCAAGATCGCCTTCCAGATACTCTCATTTATAATTTCTTTCCTGGATGGATAGAGCTTCGAGGTATCCGGGACCAGGTCATGTATGTGAATAGGAGAGATCGCTGTTTCAGGTACACCTTTTACCTTTGGAGTAACTGAATAAGTGCAGGTGCAAAGTGAGGGCAAAGGAATTCCACTCCTTCGATCAATGCTGTCTGATTCTGTTAAAGGCAAGATTACTGAGGCTTATTTATTCATTGGGCATGCTCTCGACTTCTGCGAAAACAGAGTCAGATTAGAACTAAACAATGACAATATTTTGGATCATGGACCAGATAATTGCGGATACGAATTTGATACCATTGAATCAAAACTTTTTGCATATTGAATGCTCCCTTTAAGCCTGATAAACTCCCCCATAATTAATCCCAACCAAGAAACAGCAAAATGTAAAAATGCCCCCTATCTCCAAGAAGAATAACTCCAACAATGCTCCTCTGAATCTCCCAAAAGAAAACCTCGCCCCAACACCAACACCAGCGGCAATAAATCAACTAATCTCTGGATCCTCATCCGGGATCTCCTCGTACGGGACCTCAAGCGCAAACGACGGCAACACAGACTACAATCAATGCCACCCCCAACTCGGGGAAAACAGTAACCTGATCCATATACCACATGCCATTGGTGAGCTGATACCAAGTCCCCTCAATATGCATTCCCCTGCCATCAGTCCGCATCTCAAGCCCCCGAATCCAGCGGGGTAGTAGGGTTCATACACATAAACGAGTTCCAAAATCTCCGGTTCCAGAGTAATCTCAATCAAACAATCCGCCATCTCGGGCTCCACATAATCCTCCTCACCGCCCTCGGGGATATACTGTTTCAGGAGCATCCCTTCCGGGACAACTTGTACTACTTCGCAGGGGAAGGACCATTCCCCCACTTTACGTTCCGCGAGGAAGGCTTGGCCACGACGACGGCGCAGGAAGGTCATTGCTTTGCCGGTCGTGAAGCGTTTGTCCGAGATGTGGTTGTCTGGGTTGGCAAAATCTTCATCCTCGGAGGAGGAGCCGGAGTAGAGACCGTGGTAGTGGCCGCCGAAGTACGCTGAACAGGCTTTGTTGTAGTTTCCGGGGAGCGCGTTGCTGCATTTCCTGTGGGATCAGAGCTGCGTACCGTAAAGGAGGGAAGGAGGGACAGACAGATGGAGTGACAGAGGGGGAAGGAGAGGGAGAACCTATTGATAACGATTTCGTGTTTGCCCTTTTTGACGATTTCTCTTGCGGCGGTGATATTATCTGCGTATTCCGGGAACACATTATGACTCTCAATATAATTGAGAAAGTTATCTAAAACATCACACTATCATCAATACGATGTCTCGCATGCCATGGATGGATATGGGATAAATTACAGCAAGGACGATATCAGCTTCACTTTTCCAGCCGTGATTCGTAGGGAAGTAGTAACTCAAAAACCCGCGGATAACCCACACGAAATCGACTTCGCTATCGTCCAATTTGGTTTCTTCGACGGCATCCTGCGCGGAAGCAGCAGCGAAATCTTCGGCCGTGCCAGCCATCTTGGGATCCAGTCCCTGGAACTGTTTTGGACCCTACACAATCAACTCCCGTAATAAAACAAGGGAAGTTGGGCAAATAGAGGCGGATAAAGGGGGGGGATACAGTGCGAATGCCGCCGAAAATGAGATATGCGGAGAAAATCCGTTCACGATCAATATTGAATCGACGAGCGGCTCTGTATCGCTGCACAACTTTCTCAGCACGACTACCGTAAGTAAGCGAGGACACAAAAAAGAGGGTCGGATGGGGTAATTACGTGGCGACACTATATTTCGTATCATACATTTCTAATTCCTCAACAGCTTCAGCAGGTCTCATTGGAGGTTCCGCATAAAACTCCTCAAACCCAGTAATCGAATCTGATGCCAATCCCGGTGCTTCCAATGCCTTCGCTCCTTTGACCTACCATCAACACCGTCATCCTATCCAACGCTTCCGATTGAAGTGTTTGCTTGGAATTCTGTGCAGGGGGGACATACACCCTTGGATTTCTTCTTTCGCCTCCGTTTCTTTTTCTTGTCTTCCACGACGCCGAGGTTACTTGGGTCCTCCTCGCCGGTTTGAGCAATGTGAAATTGCTGCTTGCGCAGGTCAGCGAGTTGAGCCCATTCGCCATCTGAGTCAAGGGGGTCGATGCGCGGGATTTCATCGCCGACAAAACCTGCTGCGCGGAGAGGCGGTGAGCCTTCGATATCGGAGTAACGGCCAGGGGCATCACCTTTGGTACGATCGGGTTGGGCGCCGGGAGTTTCAGGCGGACTAGGAAGTCCTTGGGTGTCAACTTTAATAGAAGTAGGGATGTCTGTCGCGTGTGGTTTGGCGGGCTCGTCGGGACTGTGATCGGTTTGGAAGATGGAGATGGGAGGTTTTCTGTACACTTTGCCGTTGACTTGACTTCCCGCTGGGGAAGGATGAGTAGAGAACGATTCTTCCGGGAGGATATCATCTGAATCAATCTCAGTGTCGGAGTTGCCATTGCGTCTTGGACTATGAGATTCAGGGGCCTCCGTTGTGGTTGTAGAGTCATCTGGAAGGAGCGAAGCGAGTTTGTTTAATTCGTCAAAATCGAGTGCCTGAGCGTGGATGGCCATGTCTGCGTAGGACGTGTTGCAATCCTCTCTAGAGAGTACGGCTTGCGAGTCCTCCGAAGAGGGAGCCGCCATCTCGTGTTTGTGACGTGTTTTGAAGGAAAGAAGCGCGTGGGTAGTGACAAAGGAAATTCCGCAAGGTTTAGTGTACCGCCAAAATTATCCAACGGATTCGACCTATCTAGGGTGTGGGCAAACCGATTTTCTGAAAGATAGAGAATTCCGGATGCAAGGTGGATAACATTCATCTTTATACATCGGCTCTGTTTGCATGGGTCAGGAATTCACAATCCTCACGAGAGTTACGAATCAAGAACTTAACAAGAGAAAACGAGCAAGGCCAAAAGATCTCAATTCAAATTCCCTATGCCATGCATTCCTTTCCCAGCAGTAATGCAATCAATGCCATCCAAATCAATCCACCGTCGCCGGGGCCTTTTTAGCCAAAAATGCCTCCTCAAAATCACTTTCCAAAACTCTATCATCAGAAGAGCTTTTGGGATGCAAACCCATCATCTTCACTTTTAAATAGCTCCAGAAGACCTTTCGCCGCCTCGATGGAATCCCGTCCAACTGACTCGTCGAGAATTATATTCTCGCCTACTTCCTCGGGACCATATTCCCAGTCATTTTCAATGGCATCTAATCTCTCTTCTTCGGATGTTACTGCTTCGGATTCTGCTGTGATAACGTGAGCGAGGAGGTTTTGTAGGACGCCACGCGAGAGAGTTGAGCGGGGGACTACAGAGGTTGTCAGGGGGGCGATTTCTTGGATCAGGGGGTCAATGACTGAGAGGAGAGATGAGATGCCAGGACGTTCTAAGAGAGGTGAGTTGAGCATTGACAGTTCTTGTGCGTGTACTATGATTAGCCTTGGCAGATGAAAGATGTACATTGGAGTTTGCGCGCGAGGATAGCGAGGGTGAGTAGTGATACAGGCTTATCATCGACAGGCTCGGGAGTTCCCATTTTGACATCATTTTGACAATTGGCCCTTTTCTCCTCTTCCTGATTATCCACCTTTTCCAAATCGTCTATTCGAGAGTGTTCCTCCTCGCTTTCACTTCCACTCCCTGTGAGAACACTTCCCATCCTACGTTTTCTCGAATCCATGATCTTAGGGCCTCGACTTTCTCTTCTTGGACCGACCCCGTCAATACCAACTCCTACGCCAAGTGGCCTCCTCGTCTTATGATACATCCAAAACAACCCGCACTCGGCGCAATTATCCTCCCCTCCCTCTCCAATCATCCACTTACTCGCTCTTCCCGTTCCACAATTCCCACACTTCTTGGTTTGTCTCACAACTCCCATTTCCTTATCCCCCTTGGCCCGCTTTGCAAATGCGATCAATGGCCGCACCGCATTGTGATGTTTCCAGTAATCTGTACATGCATTACACAAGATAATCCCATGATATTCGTCCCGACGACGGGCGTGTTTCCGAGTCGGACAGATTTGACAAGCATAGTTGCTGACGGCAGTCTTGTGACTTGGATCCATTGGACGCGGCAAGTGGTGTTTTGTCCAGTGCAGGCCACAGGGATTGCAGTGATCTCGGCCACTTTCGTCGGTGCGCCAATACGAGGTTTCTGCAGTGTGGCAGTTTTCACAGAACTTGGCGCATGTGAGGAGTGGATATAACGGGTCCGAGGGATAAATAGGGATGTCGTTGAAGATTAATACTTGTGGCGTAAGCGACGAGATGGAGAGTTCCGTGACGGGTGAGACGGATTGGGGCGTAGACACTCTGGGCGGCGGTGCCTCATTCGCAGCTTTCCCCGACGATTGAGAGAAGATGGTAGTTATGCGTAATGGAGTCTGCGAATTGGCACTCGATTTACTTTCTTCCTCCGCAGGTTTCTCCGTTTTGACAGTCGTAGAAGCAGGATTCGCAGTCTTGGCGGCAGGTTTTCTTGTGGGATCGAAGTTGATGATTCGGATCTTTGGCATCCATCCCTCTGTGGAATCTAATCCGACTGTCTTGGCAGATCTCTTCCTGCCTGGGGCGGGAGACGTCGGAGATGCAGGCGATGAGCCCATGGCGACGAGAGATGCTGCGAGAAGCGCGGTGACGGGCGCTGTGAAAAAGGAGTTGGGGTGGACGCACTGACCTCCCTTAACAGCATGCCGTTGCGATGCACACGAAATCTTAAACCCTAAAAACGAATCAAACGCAAGGGTTTATGTCAGATGAAGAGCAACTGCGCTGAGGGAATCGACGCCTTGTCAAATGATGTCAAGGCTATTAGCTTGATATAGGGAGCAAGGCCCATTTCTTCAATTCTCCTCTAGAAATGATGGTGCTTTCGAAATAGCGATTGACTCGTTTCCCGCCTCCCATCTTCCCGAAAAGGTGAAGAAAAGAGTAGATCTCTCTATCTGAGAGCAAAGATACTTTTAATCTACTCCAATCTTTAAGGCAATTTTTGTGTTCGTTTTGGATCATTTCTCCCAGTCTAGCAAACTTCTCTTGAACTGCGTCAATGCTGAAGCTTTTCGGACAGGCACTTATCCCGAAATCCCTCATCAACTCATGAAAGTCAACACCTATCGGTCCGTTGGCTCTGTAACTCCTTCGCGTATGACGAATTGCAGATATCTTTCATCATGTAACGAAACAGAAAGTCTATCCATGCACAAGCTAAACATCCAGAGCCGCAGAATCGTATACCGACGGTATCACGAGCGGGTAAAGTCAGCAGAGCCGTCATGTCATGGTCACTCCGGTAACGTCAGGCGCATACGGCCGAACTGAGCCGCCTTGGGATCCATTCCGCCCATACTGCTTCGCAGCAAGGCGAAGCGAAACGGCAGATCTCGTAGGTCGGTTTGATGACTATGTGGTATTCACGGGTCTGCGTGAGTAACGCCAATGTGCTATTCCCTCCAGCTGCATGAAGCACGACAAGGGGGCGAACTGGTCGATCGAAATCAATGTCTCAGGTCAGGGTATTTGTTAAGGAATTGTCAAACCCAGAGCATTCCCTAAAATACCCGATTTATAGAGCATTAGGGCCGCGCAGCGCCGACAAATTATGGTTAATTACATAAGCAAAACAATACCCACCAATAAGAAGTCAGAGGCTGGAAGCTAGGGACGCTAGCCTCTAGGGACGCCAGAGGCCGGGGCAGCTAGGGAGGACGCCGAGAAGGAGGGTCTGGACGCCAGGGATGCCTAGTATTATTCTTATATATGGGATCTAAAAAGTTTTTGAATTCTAGAGCATCCCCCACGATTTTAGATCATTGCTCTAGTAATTTGTGTGTTAGCAAATACCCTGTCTCAGGTGTCGTTTTTTGCCGGTGGTTTCCAGGAAACAAACCCTCGGAATCCGGATAAACTCGGTTTGTGGGCGGTTAGCTAATAATTTATACCTGAATTGGAACATGGTTACATCAGCTGCCAATTCGACCTCTCGAATCCAAATCCGCAGCTCTCCCATCGTCGCTGAGCATCTCCATCACAATGGGCGGCCATCGTACTTCCCCCATCCTCAATCCGCTAACAATAACCAGACATGCGACCAGACCCAGCCATAGAAGCATGGGCAGGTGCTCTCCTCTCTCTCCTGTTTCCATCTCTGACACTCCGTAGAATGGCGTAACTAACAACATCGCTCCTTCCGCTTCACTCCTCGGACCACGTTCTGGGCCATACTAGCTGGCATTGCCATCCCTGCCGGGCTAATCTACTTAAGTACGCAAACACGGGTAACCTCCCTACCCTTCAAATGCAATCTTTCTTCGCCTAGTGGAGCTGG
>Ga0302325_10028095_pt1 | contig 11643 bp, 16 predicted proteins | sample Palsa_T0_2_FD_201948 | JGI IMG/M metagenome (GOLD analysis project Ga0302325, IMG submission 201948) | Peat permafrost microbial communities from Stordalen Mire near Abisko, Sweden - Palsa_T0_2 | ecosystem: Environmental > Terrestrial > Soil > Palsa > Peat permafrost | place: Sweden: Abisko... | reverse complement strand
GTACACTCCACTGGGAACAGTACCTTGATAGTTTCACTTAGTTTGGCAAGAGCGTTCTTGTCTTCTGGTCGGACGTCAGTGAAAGTAAGGATAGCGGCCGTCTTCTGATGCACTACTGTTCCAAGTCGTGCTTTCCCTTCCAATTAGCCAGTGAAACAGTGTTGTGTGTGTCTACCCTTGACGATGCAGTAGGGGATTCCTCGTTTTTGGCAAAGATGAGGCAAGTAGACAACCAACTCAATAGGATCCACATCATGAGCAATAACAACCAACTTGGCCTTCTTATTCTCGATCAACCCAACGCAATGATTCAACCCCTTCTTGACGAACATGGGCTTGTCGCCGACCTTGCCCTCCTTCTTGCCGTCCTTGGCAATCGCCTCGGCCTCCTGGACAAGACGGGCCCGCTTCTCCTGCTGTGTCTCGGGACGGTACTTGTTCAAGAGCTTGAAGAGCGAGGTGGCGGTGTTCTTATCGAGGACGTTGGTGAACTGGGCAATTGCAGGAGGAACCTTGAGTCGCTCCTTGAGGATTTTCTTCTGGCGCTGCAGACGGACATATTCTGGCCATTTGACGTATCGGGTCAAGTCCTTGCTGGGCTGGATGTTGCCGCCTGCGACGGGTCAGAACGAACGCTGGATCAAAGGAGGGAGGAGGGAGATACCGATTCCAAAGTTCTTGGCGCGCTTCTCGATGAGAGGGTTCTTCGCCTTCTTGGGGGCCTTGTTCTGCGAGGAGAACGGGGCGGGAGCGACCTTCTTCTTGGGAGCCTGTGCATGTCAGTCAATGTGCGTAGAAGGATTGAGTATGGGACGGACCATCTGGTGAAAGTAGCTTGGTGGTGATGCAGGAATGGATATATCGAAATCGCTCGCTGAGGTGGTAGCCCTCTGGTTGAATTGTCAATCTAGCAGTCACACTCACGCCCAGAGTGCGCCCTAACAATTCCCATGCCCTGAGCGATGCCGCGAAAGAGCAGTCACACAACGTTATACGATTTCCTTGACCATCACCACCAGCGACATCCACAACAACCACCTCCACCACCATGCAGCGACTCACCTACCGTCGGCGCCTTCCATGTATGCCGCCACTCCCAGAGACAATATGTGCTAACTAACACACAGACAACACAAAGTCAAATCGGACTCGAGTCATCAAGACTCCCGGTGGAAAGCTAAGATATTTGCACATCAAGAAACCCGGAAAGGGTCCTCGATGCGGTGACTGTGGCATCACTCTCCCAGGGGTACCCTCCTCACATTCCCCCAGCTACGCCTCGTCGTCTCGCCATTCCTTCCTCTGTTGAATTTGCCATCCATTTTCTTCAAGCTTTGGGACGGCCTGCTGACTTAGATCCCTGCCCTCCGTCCTCGCGAATACGCCCGCCTCGCAAAGAACGAGAAGACCGTCCAGCGTGCCTACGGAGGCTCTCGCTGCGCAAACTGTGTCAAGGATCGGATTGTACGAGCGTTCCTCATCGAGGAACAAAAGTTGGTTAAGCAGTTGCTCAAGCAGAAGACTACTACGAAATAAGGTGGGATTATTACTATGATGGATTGGGGTGGATGGTCCTTGTATTTCGAGTAGCAATTACATGGCATACCGTTTAATTGGTGCTTTGTCCAAGGTGTTTGATGTTGTGGTTCAAGGAACCTCTGTGTGTCGATCTTTGGAATGGGCTTGATCATCATGGGCTCTTCCTCTCCTTTCGCAACATTACTAGTTCGAGAAGACAATCTGCAGTGCTCTGGCCTGGTTTGCAGCAAGGTCGGTAACAGTGCTACTTTGCACGCTCTGGATATTATTGCCCTTGTGATACATCCCGGTCAAAATTGATCACGAACAGATTCTCATTGAGAGCACCTCGAGAGTACCCCACTATCTTGTAACTGTAAGACAATGTTTCCACAATCAAACAACTTCTAGCCTAACGATTGTAATTTTCGACACCCCTGCCTGTAAGGACGTTTTGTAGACCTTGCCCACGACGTCGAGATAATGTGACTGAACTTGCTGGGGAATTCATTCCCATATGTCACCTGATTGCATTGGACACCTGCGATCAAGGCCGCAATTTAAAAAAGATCTTTCCCATCGTCATGTTGCGTATTTAAATGTCCGGCGGCAAGGGGAGCCCGACAATTGCGACCAATTCCTGGTTTGCCGTTGGTAATCCCAACTTCTAAGCCGAATTTTCTTGTAATATGCAGAACATCTGGAGTAATTTGGATCACACGTGCTCTTAAACACTTCAAAAGGATCAAGACTTTGATAGGAGCTCATATCGCATGGTTCTCAAACTTCCTTTCCCGCGGATAATTAAATGGCCCTGTCCAGTTCCTGTCCTGAGTTATTTCTGCCCGTGATCGTCCGGAGATTCCTAACCCATCCGAGGACATGTCTACTCCATGGGTCTCAGACTATCTCACGCTGTCTGACGCTGTATGGTCCTCGGAAACCCAGATAAGCGGTTTTAAAGGTAATATCGATAACCTAATCCACACCGCTGATCAAGTGCGAAGGGCTGGTCGGAGCCTTTGCGATACTTCATCTGTGACACAAATGAAACTGCCCATCGTCGCAACGTCGATAGCCGTCTCGGACGAGCGGTTCCCCAGATCCGTTATTATATAAATTCACCGTCGCATAAATTGTTCCGCCTTTGAATTAAACTCTCTACGCACTGGTCCTCGACGGATTATTCTGGAGAGATGAAAATGCGGGGGAAAGATGGTCCCATCTGCCTCACATCCGCCGGTCCGTCATTCGAGCGGGCCCAGCAGCCGCCATATGAAGACGGAAATGAAGCAGCAGAGGCCCAGTCCGCACCGTCCCTCACAACCCGGACACAGTGCGCACCGCATGGTACTTCCCAAAGAGGAAATGAAGCGCAACTTACGGATTAATATCTGGCGTTTTTGTTGGCTTGCTTATCGTAGATCCCTCACGTGACGGCGCGCCCCGATTCGGAAAAATGTTCCGGATTCCAATGATAACGGGATCCGACCCATGGACCCACCGCCGCGCATATAAGTCCCCGTCTTCTGGTTCTGCAACCGATTTTATCTGCTACGCAGTTTACGTTGCAGGTGATTCGATTCTTGAAAAGACAACATGACTCACCCTCTCGATCCCCTTTCGCCAGCGGAGATCACGCTCGTCGCGCGAACGGTCAATGCTTATGCGGGCGAGAAGAAGGTCACGTACAATACTATAACATTGCTTGAGCCGCCCAAGGAGCAATTGCAGAAACATTTGTTCTCGCGCGGGCCAAAGCCTCCTCGGAAGGCCGAGGCGATTGTCATCGGTCTTGGCACAGGACAAATCAGCGAAGTTATCGTTGCGATCGATGGCAACAAGGCCAAGGTCGAGGATTGGAAGGATGTCAGCGGAGTGCAGCCGACTATCACCCTCGAGGACTTGAACTCCACAGAGGAGATCATTAGGAAAGACCCCGGGGTCATTGAGCAATGCAGGATCTCTGGAGTCACCGATATGAGCAGCGTCTATTGCGACCCCTGGACCATTGGATACGATGAGCGATGGTACACCAACACTCTACTTGGGCTAATCACAGGGGACAAAAAATCCGCCTTCAACAAGCATTGATGTATTACCGACCATCGCTTGCGGACAATCAGTACTCTCTTCCCTTCGACTTTTGTCCCATTGTCGACACCGAGAACGGCAAAGTCATCTCTATCGATATCCCTAAAGTTCGTCGCCCCATTCCCAAGAGCAAAATCAACCAATATCTCCCTGGTTTCATTGCCGAGGAATACGGTTCCATGAGAAAAGATCTCAAGCCTCTTGAGGTCGTGCAACCCGAGGGTGTCAGCTTCAAGCTCCGTGGCCGTGAGATTGAATGGCAAAACTTCAAGGTACTTCCATTTCCTTTGTCATATCTGACAACAAAAGTTCCACATTGGCTTCAACTACCGTGAAGGTATTGTATTGAGCAATATCACATATAACGATCATGGCAACGTGCGCCCAATATTCTGGCGTATGTCGATCGCAGAGATGGTCGTCCCTTACGGATGTCCTGATTTCCCGCATACCAGAAAGCACGCTTTCGATCTCGGTGAGTATGGTGCAGGATTCATGGCCAACTCGCTTGCGCTTGGATGTGATTGCAAGGGCGCAATCAGTTATCTTGACGCCAGCTTCAACTTGCGCACGGGGGATCCATATGAGATCAAGAACGCCATCTGCATCCATGAGGAAGATTCCGGTGTTTTGCACAAACATACCGACTATAGAACTAACCACTGCATGGTCACCCGAGCGCGCAAATTGGTCATCAGCCAGACTTTTACTGCTGCCAACTACGATTATCTCATGTATCTTCGTTGTGAGACCCTTTTCTAACCGAAGTTACTGGTCATTCCACACCGATGGAAACATTCAATTGGAGTTGAAACTTACTGGTATCTTGAACACATACGTTCTGAACCCTGGCGAGCCCACCCGCGGCTGGGGCACCCAGGTCCACCCTGGAGTCATTGCGCACAACCACCAACATCTTTTCTGTGTCCGAGTTGATCCGCAATTGGATGGCAACAACAACTCCATCGTCCAATGCGACGCAATGCAAAGCGATGCGCCCGTCGGGTCAGAAGAGAACAAATACGGAAATGCATTCTACTCCAAGAACACGGTCTACAAGACTCCCGAGGAAAGTATCTCGGATTACAACTCCGATACCAGCCGTTCATGGGGAATCATCAACCCCAACAAGTACACCCATCTCTTTAACTTGACTTATGATAGACTACATCCTTCCACTGGAACTCCAGTAGGATACAAACTAGTCAGCCGAGAAGTCCCTAGACTCATGCCCAAACCAGGCGGCCTAGTCTGGAAACGAGGTGGTTTCGCTCGCCATGCAGTCCACGTCACACCCTACACGGAAGACCAATTATACCCGGCAGGAAAATACGTGCCACAAACCTCGGGAGAGCCATCCATGGGATTACCGCAATGGATCGAAGATCATTCCTCCAAGAATATCGAGAACACCGACGTTGTTTTATGGCACACGTTCGGGTTGACGCATTTCCCTCGGGCGGAAGATTTCCCATTGATGCCGACGGAGGGTGTCAGTTTGATTTTCAGACCAAGCAACTTCTTTATGAAGAACCCTGGCTTGGATATTAGGCCTAGCAACTGTAGTTTCCCGGGCCATGAGGTCGATGGAAGGGATAAGGGGAGTGTGTATGCAAAGCCGGCTGAGAATGTGAGCAAGGGATGTGGATGTGAATCAAACTTGTAAGATGCATATTAATTAAGAACTTTGTAGTTATGATATATCTATTAAATTTGGGATAACCATATCTGTATTTGCAGCCGTGTTTCAATCTAATGTTGTATTCGAAAATAGGACAGAGAGACTCGCACTAGCAGACGCGTTAGGTTTGGATGGTCGGGTCAGATGGATGACAAGTCAATGTCAGATGCAGAGCACACAGTCAAACCCCACAGATCTCACGCACACCAGGTTTATTTCTTTCCCGCTATGCTCAATTACATATGCAATCTACTGTTCATACATTTTGACTTTATTAAACCACGAATCCCGCCAAACCAACGCGATCCTCAGGTATCTCTTGATTTGTAGGCAACACCGTAATCGAAACATGGCAATCAAACGATTCGCAATATAGTATATCCGTCGCCACGTACGTATCCCCTCTTTCGTGTCTTTCTGCCAGTTCCAGTAGTTTAGGTGGAGGGGGAGGGATAGGCGGGGTGGATTCGTCTGGGTTTGGTTCTGGGGTTAAGGATGTCATGAATTCTAATCGCAGGGACCAGTGATGTTGGACTATTGTCAGTTGGGAGTGGAATTGGGGGTACGTACCTGAGGAGGTCCGGAAGGAGGGGGCTGCGCCGGTGGGGATTTCAAAGGCAAATGAGACGCGTCGGGCGAATGCGGTGAATTCTGATTTGGTACCATGTACTCGTCTCGTTGCTCGGTATACGGAACTCTGAGAGCGAACACTGACAGAGGGATCAATATCCTCCGCCGATTCGAGAGCCGATCTTATCTACCCGGTCAGGGAGAGAATGCGGTGGCACAATACCTGATAACAATGTATAGGACCCTCTTCAAGGTCAATGATCCCTTCGATAACGTCCCCCAGCCGGTACGTTGTTCGAGGCAACGTTAACTTCGCGACTGTAACACCATTCTTCCCGATCTCAAATACACCAATCTTGCCTTTCGCACCGGAACCCGGCCCATGCCCCCGTTGCATGACAAAATCGATGGCCTCACGACACGATAACCGTCTCATTCGTTCCCTGGTAGGCGTAGGAGAGGGACTTCTCGGCACAGTTAGTCTGGCGTATGGCTCTGCCGTGCTCATAGCCACTTTTCCCAACGAACCGAGGAGATTGTCTACAAATTCCATAAATTCTTCCTGCGACGATTCAATTGGTTTATCGGAATAGGTGCTTAGCCGGCGACCGGTTCGGGGGCGCGGAGCTGTTTGTAGTGGAGAGGGATCTTCGCCTTCCTTTAGAGAGCGAGTTTTGGCTTGATCGCGGAGGAGAATAATAGGTGATTTAAGATCGTAAGTAGGTTGTTGGCAGTATTCTAATGTGAGATACGGTATAATGCGAGGATACCATCTAGGTTTGAGAATATTCGAAATGGGATTTCTGCCGTAGAAATCTGCTGGGACTGACCTGGTCGCTGTGTCGTCACAACCAGGGAATATGATATTCGTAGCGCTCTACCTCGGTGTGAAGGAGGAAGGTTCTTGGGCAATCGAAACGTATAAGAGAATGACCTAGATTCTCCAGGTGACAGCCGAAGATCGACAAACAGGATCGATGGAGGAGTGGACAATATTGGTATCGTCTTCGAACCCGCTCTGTCACGCATTTCGGCCAATGAACTTTGCTGAGCACCTCCGAATAAAGATCCAAGACTTAATCCTCCTAGAGACCCAAGTCCTGTCCACGAAGCTCCTCTTCGAGAGTCGACGCCCACGACGCCACCCCCAGATTTTCCACCTACCACCGCTCTGCTCTTAATCTCGTCAAATTCGCTTGCATGTATCAACGCCTCATCAATCATAAATCCGCCTGTGATCTGCGCATAGCCCATCATGAGAGTTTCCGTCTGTGGTGCCATGTCCTGTGAGGTACGTCCAAGCGGCGATCGAGGTAGCCGACGGTTGCTGAGTCGACGCGGCTGGAGATCTGGTTCTGGCTCTCTTATATCCAGACTTGGTCGCGGGGAGAAACTGTTAAATATACTTGCATGTGATTGTCTTGGGGGGTTAGACGGCCCAATACTACTCGCTTCGGACGATGCATCGTCTTCAATGGTAGAATGTAGGTCTAGTTTGCTAATTTGTGCCAAAGGTGAAGGAGACGTCGTGTCAAGTGCGGCAGGTGACGAGATTGTGGCTCCAGATTTCGTGTTTGTGTCGATTGATAGTTTGGGTATTCCATTCGTAGTTGCTTGAAGTTAGCTGAGCCAAGATCAGGAGAGTACCCTCGACCTTCCGCTCCTTTTTTGCAGGTGATTTTCTTGTATGCTGCGACTCCGTGAAAACCGTCGAGACAGCCATGGATTGCGACCGCATATGATTTCTCTGAACATTATTCGGCCTCGCTCTGTCCACACCGCCTTGACCAACAGTAGAGAAGGACCGAGTATGCGCAGACAATATCCTTGCGCCAGGGGTGGTCCCAACTCCCTCCGAAGCCGACCGTCCTGCATCCGCCATCCATTCCACGCCAGCAAATTTACTCCTGTTGTTCCCATCAGCATTGTTCACTTCGAGTCCAGCACTAAGCGAGGTTTCCGACGAGGTAGGCGAAGGCTCCGCGACATTTTTGAAGGTCAAGGTGCAAATGAAGTCCTCGCCCGAAAAGAACGCCGTGTCGGGGAACGAAGGAAAGACTTTTATGCTCGACGGAAGGCCCGTCATTGCTGCAGAGGCTGGTGTGCTGTTCAGTGAGCCGGCAGCATTGGCGCTGTGAATGGCATTCAATGCCTGGAAGCGTCAAGGAGCCGTGCTGCGATGCTTGCTTCTTAATGACCCGTCGCCCAGACTGAAGCCACGCGTAAATATTTACGGGAAATCCCCGAATTTAATCTACCAGAAATTCGGGATTTTCGTGAATAATTACGCCACACCAAATACTCCCGCGCCAATTGTCGCTCATTGCAGGTGCGGTGCATCTCACGATTCCCACTTCCAACGAAAATTTAGATTTCGCTTTTTGAGAAAGAGATATGGCACGACGCTGATGATTTTCAAAAACAATCCACGACTTTTGTCAGTCTCACAGCCAGACGGAAGCGTGAGATCCGGTGTTATTGACTTGGTCGATCTCATCTGATATGATCGTCGCCATCCGAGAATCACTCGCGCGTGATGAGCAACAAAACAACAGCCGATCCTGAAGGATTTATTGACTAGTACGCGCCAGAATGCCGTTTCACATTTCCAGTGAGTACGAACGCTGGGACAAATCTTGGTACGAAGCCTCACAACTCGACTACGACAACTTTTTCTTGGAAGAAATGTCCTCTAGTACTAGTTCCACTACTACTGAACCTCTTGATAACACCCCTTTGTTCCCGCCGAGCGATCCAACGCCCGCGGTACCAGAAACCAGGGCGTCGGAACGGCCGAAAAGGAGTCGACAAAACGAACGAAGGTCTGGGCGTACTTTGGGTCGACCGTCGCCCGCTGTTGTTCCTGCCGGAGACTTTATCTCAAACGAAGAAAGGGACCTTCGGATCGCTGAAGCAAGTATCTTGTTCCCCAAGTATATGCAAAAGCACAGCGCAAAGCGCGCCAAGGGCTTGCTCGTGTCCGAGAAACGAAAATCAGGGGTGCCGCAACTCCCTTACTTGCCCTCTGCAGAGTACGTCACGCAATGGGAACCAGATGATTACGAGTGCGCACCCCAAATGGATCAAAATAAGCTCGATAGAGCGTTGCACTTTTTCAGACAGGACTGTCGACACCCAGGGACTCCAGTTGCAGAGAGCATGCCCAACCCGTTCGAATATGATCCCGAGTATTACGACTTGGAATGGAATCAACGACTGAAATGGATCAGCCATCATCCGATCATTGAGCCTCCCGAGAAGGGTTCCTTGGATGATACCCCTATCTTTCCGAGTACACGAAAGGGGATCAAGCCCGAGAACAGGGCGGCTTATGATTCATTTGTCCTGCAACTTAAACGGGAAATGGGACCGGATTACATCGATCTTGCTAGCCTGCGATACTTTCCGCGCAGCGATGGTCGCGTCCCTCGATACAAAAAATCCAAGAAGAAAATCATGAAGAATGCGATGTATGATGTCGACATCTTCATAAGAAACCGGGATATCGACAGATGTGTCCAGGGCATCAAGCTCTTGTATGAGATCAGAAGAATGCCCTGGAATGATGAGATTGCTGAAGAGTGGGAGCAAAGGATCATACATTTTGTTGATCCCGAAAAGGTCTGCCACGGTCGGTCGAGTCTCTATGCCGATGGCAGTGATGAACTTTCTCCGGAACCGTTCGATCAGAAGAGTATTGAAGCGCCTGCTGGAATGCCTGAAGATGATTTTGGAACGAACTTCTTTTGGAGCGATAGGGAGGGCGGAAGGATGGTCTCGTTTGATGAGCTGCGACAGAAACAGAGGGATGCAAAGGAGCGTGATGCGATCTCCCAAAGTCCGTCTATGGCATCGTTCGAAGGAATGGGCACAAGGTCGAAGTCAAGGTCCCCTCCAAAGTAGAAGCCTCTAGAGAAGAGCTAGAAGACATCAAAGCCCAGTCACGGAGTCGGACATGGTAAATGCGCTGTCAGATTCGGGGATTAAAGAAAGAAAAACTTTGTTTATTGCTAAGGATAATAAGGTATTAGTATTGGACAAGAATAGTTCACGTATACATAAATGACTTTCTTGACTATGCTATTACTTGTTCAGATTCCGTGATTTCTCTAATTCGTCTTTCTACGGGGTCCTCAATCCGCCTCCACACCGCCCACCATTTCGATCTATTCTCCCTGGAAACCTTCTTCCCCTCCTCCGTCTCATTCACCATCACCTGCACACATGGATCGTCATCCGCATCCTCCACCTCCTCGAAAAGTTTGTGTTCCTCACAATGTTTATACATCCATTCATGCAATTCCTCGACATCGGTGATATGGTATAGTTTCCCTCCAGGCTTTAGTACATATGCATACTGAGTCAATAATGCAGGGGTGATTATTCTTGATTTGTGCTTTGATTTTTTGAAATGCGGATCCGGGAAGCAGAAGAACATCTTTTCCAACTACAAATTAGCAAAATTCTTCGCAAGTACATACTTGGTACTTTTCAAAGAAGTTGGGAAGGAATTTTTGTGCATTGCCTCGCAGGACGCCAATGTTTTGGTATCCCTTTGGATTGCCATCTTTTATGCTCTGAGATCGCAGTGCCGAGATCTTCTGGTGTACAAACTCGGTGACTTGGATTCTTATCTCCATTCCCAGTATAAGATTCTCCGGAAATAATGGCGCAAGAGCGACCATAAGTCCACCGAATCCGCAGCCGATATCTGCGATAGAAACTTTCTTATCGCCCTGAGGAAAAAACACCGGATAGTGAGGTGACCAGTCCATCGCAGACGGTCGTATAGGACTACACATTACCAAAGATCTTCTAATGGGCGGTACTAGTCGAGACGATGGTCAGAGAGGACATTGGCATGTGCTCTTTGCCGATAATACTTTTTCTACAATTTTAGCGAATTTTGACAAGACTTCGCACCTGAGGGAATGAGGTGGGATCGGTCTTCCTTTCCTCCCGTTTAGCGTATCTTATCGATTGTCTTCCTCCGTCGGCTACTTCGCTACCATTCTTCATCTGTTTTCTTTTCTTTTTGGGCGGTTCCTCGGACATGTTTTACGACAATCTACGTCCCTTGATTTGAAGCGGATCTTTTTCCCAGATGAAGTTTTGGTTGCGACCGCGATGTCACTGATTGCAATTACGCCCGTATGTTAGGGGAGGCGTTGCAAGACAGCCTCCGCTCGATTATCCGTCCGCCTGTCTCGTCCTGGATATCAACGGGCAAACGACACGAAAGCCGTGTACCGTTCAAGTGGTAATCCCACCACGTCCTCCCACGTCCGCACACGACACAAAAAAGCCAAAAAAGCCGTCCTTTGCCGTTGAAATACCTTTTAAAAAGACCGCTGGACGGGCCATGGACGGGACCGGGAATAATCTACCATATGAAGTCCTCGATCTCAGTTTACATGGTCTCGAGGCCACCGACTTGTGCAGAAATACCATGAAACTGCTTGCGTGCGCGAAGAGGATAATCGTGGTTGCTGGGGCAGGCATAAGTGTTGCTGCTGGGATCCCTGACTTCCGGTCCTCCGCAGGGCTATTCTCGACTCTCAAGGCCGATACAAAATATAAACCCTCGGGGAAGGAGTTATTCGATGTCTCCGTGTACAAGGTATTTTCTCCGAGAAATTTGGGTTGATTGGGGTAGAGCGAGAAGGGAATAGAGTCATATAATGAGATGATAAGCTCGTTACATGAGCTGACGACCGCGGCTAAACCTACTACCTTTCATACCTTCTTGGACCAAATTTCACCTCGATTATTACGATTGT
>Ga0302325_10028094_pt1 | contig 11644 bp, 13 predicted proteins | sample Palsa_T0_2_FD_201948 | JGI IMG/M metagenome (GOLD analysis project Ga0302325, IMG submission 201948) | Peat permafrost microbial communities from Stordalen Mire near Abisko, Sweden - Palsa_T0_2 | ecosystem: Environmental > Terrestrial > Soil > Palsa > Peat permafrost | place: Sweden: Abisko... | reverse complement strand
ACTGAAAAATGTAAGGATCGCGATGTAAGACGCGTAAAATTGATGTTTTGGTGTTGCTACCGTATTAGGGCAAGCGGGAGCACCCCCTGCTAGCGCTATCACAATACTTATGGGCTGTACCTCCGTATAATATGAGTTGACTAGTACTGTAGCGGCCGCGGCCGCGGCCTCGTCGTCCTCGTCCTTGCTGGCTGCGAGCATGCAGCTCAGTTACAACAGCCCATCCATACCAGAAGCGCGCACATCTTGTCCTTCATCGTTGATTCGAGATCATTACTGTTTACTGAAAATGATGTGAGCTTTGCCACTATCTTGAGAGTCGTCAGTCGCTCTCCCCTTGCGAATTCAACTCGAAGCTCGAAGCTCAGTAGAGCTGCCTGTCATGGCCTCTCATCAGGAATCTTCCGCGGATACTACTCTTCACATTACGGTGCGATTTACCACTTCTATTCCAGATCTTCTATTGGATATATCAGAGCCCGACGAGACGACGGTGATTGCCTTGAAGCACCTCATTCGGTCAAAGCTTGGTCCTCCCACTGCCCAACATCGATTTCGATTCATACATAGTGGAAAACTTCTCAAAGATGACGATATCTTGTCTGCCGTATTGAAGATTCCCCCTCCCCCACCCCGGGCGCCGGATCTGAAGGGTAAGGGTAAAGCCGTCGAGTCACCCCCTCAGCGCGTGTATATCAATTGCTCCATCGGCGATGCGTTGAGCTCGTCGGAGCTCTCTGCAGAAGCGGTTGCAGCTACTGCAGCATCGAAGAAGGCCAAGAAGACTAGCCGGGGTGAGGCAAGAAATGGGGGTTTGCTACAATCTACGACCACTACGACACCAGCTCCACGAGGTTTCGTACGACTCCTCACTGCCGGCTTTACCCCAGCAGAGGTAAATCAACTTCGATTACAGTTTCGATCAATACAGTCAAACATACATACACCAGATACCATGCCCTCTCCCGATACATTGTTGCGCATGGAAGATGCTTGGATTGATGATAATGCCGGTAATGCTGGAGCTGGGGCTGGCAATGGTGGATTTGATTTCGGAGAAGATGGCCTTGGAAGCGGAGCACTGGATGACCTGCTATGGGGAAATATTATGGGCTTTTTATGGCCTCTGGGCTGTATTGGATGGCTGATCAGAGAAGGCGGGGTGTGGTCGAGGAGAAGACAAATTGCAGTCTTCACCGGGTTTGTGCTCAGCCTTACATTTGGAATGCTGAGGGTTGTTTCATGATATTCAATACAAGGCGACTGGCGTTTGGAGAAATGAGCAAGATTCAACAAGAATTGGGGGCTGTAACAACAAATGATACCCAGCAGAGGAACCCTTCTTGGAAATTTCCTTGCTAAGGCACTCCTGAATGTAATACTGAATTTTGCACCAGTGTGCCTCCACTGGCAAACCTTTTCAATGTGCATCCCGTCAATTTGCGTCGAATTCTCTTTATCTTCGTTGATCACACAGATGCAAATATGTGTCTTTGTTTGTAAGGGTTGAAAATCTCCGGAGACAAATGATTAATGCCACTTCCAGAGTCGACCTGTCGAAGAAGATGTTTCTCTTATTTCGCAAAACAAAGGATATTTACCTCCAACTTGCAACATCCCCTCTATACAGTACTGCTTATCCATCTAACGACGACCTCGAGATGCCCAACAATGATTACAGATCCTCGACTGAGCAACTCTGATTAGAAGCATCGCATTGGTTAAGAGTGGACAGGCAAGAAGTTCTTGGGAAAAGGAGCCTTTGGTATCGCTGTTCTGTGAGAATACGAGGGCGAGGAAGGAGAGGCCGTCCCTGCCATCAGACAGATTGTTGCCAAAGACACGATAGTCAACAAAGCTGACAAGGGAGGTGATTGAATGATTGAAAGTCGTTTGATGGAGATGTTGGTGAGCGTTGGATTGAGACATATCCTTAGGATGTAGGGACCTGCGCGAAAAGATACTTATCGGGAACGGGAGTTGGGCCGACTGTTGTTCGAATGTTGTCCTGGCGGAGATCTGGGAAAGCTCCTGGAGCGGGAAGGCAGAGCCACCATAACATCAAAAAACCTTTTGTGAAAGTTGATGTTTAGGTTAATTTTTATTGTTTGACACTTGCTGTTACTTTGATAAATCGCGGGACCGAAAACCCGAACGCAGCAGCCTGGGTGTGGACGACCGAGATCATTCATTATGATATTACCTCCAAAAACGGTGCGTTCTGAGCTGACAAGCATTGTTACTCCTGCATAACATGGGTATAAGTGTTGATGGGGCAATCGCGATTCCGAATATGCCCGAATGCCAATTTGCAAGGCACATTGCGTTAGACTTTGCAGTATTATAAAAAATGTCTCCAGAAAGATCGCAGATTTTGGCGAAGCAGTAGAAGCAGCAAATAATCAAAGTATTGATAAGGCTGAGGAACCACGCTATAGGTGGATGAGTATTATAAGCTTCCTGTAAGGTCTCTACTTAAGTTCAAAGGACTCAGTTAATCAAATTCGGATAGGAATTAGCGGGGTTCGCGGGCATACTATCACCACCCAAGAAAGGTACTTCTTCCAACGATGTGATTGTGCATCATATTATGCGGTCGTAAAAAACAGGCTGGTCAATGAAGTCTACCTCTATTTTTATGACCCATATTGAGTTACCACCTGGTGGGCAACCGAACACTCCCAGCAATGATCATATTGATCACAAGGGGTTGTACTCGAATGAGCTGCGAGACCTCGTAAAAAAAAAGGATAGCCATTGAGCCTCTTCGACGGCCTTGTGCTCTAGATCCCCAAAATCAAGTATCTGCGAAGCTTGACCTTACTATGCAAGCAGCTCAGGATAAGGGCAAGTTAAACGATGGTCTGCTTATTGAACTGAACGCTCCCACGGTAGTAATAGACCGGCCAGAACCGCATTCTTCATTACTTGTCCCAGAGAGCAACCCTGCAGGTGGAAGCACAGGAAAAAATAGTGGAACTTGAGTTGAGTAAGTCTTGGGCTAGTTAACACAAGCCAACTTGCCAAAAGTCTAGCCACCTCCCAAACATCTCGGATCAGGTTTTATGAGCGATCAGAATGGTGGTGGCTCCAGCCAAGTTGCTTTAACGGTACACTATCATCCGAGTTAGGTTTGTGCTTGCTTGTCAATCATACCGAAGCCAAACCTCGCGATTGAAGACTACTAAGGACGATTGTGATTAAGGTGGAGAAGAATGGGATCTCAAAAAAATCATTTTCAGAGCCAGATGGGAGTGAGGGCGTTTGAGATTACGGGCAAAATCAACAGACAAGGAAGCTCTGTGGTAACGTTTTGGCGCATTTACGTACCAACGTTGAGAACCAAGCCCTTTCAGAACTTCCGCGGCACAGCAACGGCTTTGTGATCCGCTGGGCCTCAGGGGGCTGTAGAATCGATAGCTTGGAAGTCCGTGAGTGGTTTTCGTCCAATCTCCGACTACAGCGATGTTTCGGAAGCAGTGCAACAGTTCCACGAAATCGATCCGTTCACCGCAACAATGGCATCCTTCTGTTCAAATCTATCATTTCTCAACATTAGTGCTGGTAGAAATTGATAGGGAAAGTTCAGTACGTGTTCGCCGGACTGTTGCAGATATATTTACAGCTTCCTGGCGCCCAGCATATCGGGTCTCCTGACTCATTGAGAGAACTACCTTGTGCTGCTCGAGACAGCTGTTGTCAAACGTCGCCGTGCAATAGAAGGTCCCGAAACCTTTTTTATGCGGTGCCAAGTGGACTGCAGCGAGAATGGAGATGGTGTGCTCCATTACCCCCAAGAATCGTTGGAATATGGGGTTGCCACACTTATATGTTGTGGGGATGTTTGGAAACCATTATGATGATATTCTCTTATTTTCAATCCTGATAACCTGACTTATTCGATACTTGATTCTATACCTTCCATTTCTCCTCCCAAACAAGTGTACGATGTCCGTGGAAGGTGAGGATAACCTACCATCACCAGTCTCTGTACCTCCAGAACCTGGTGCTGGACATCTTTTTGTGGCGACTGAAACTGAGTCAACACCAACACCAATTCCCATCCCCGGACATCTTGGTGGACAATATTCCCATGCAGCTGAATTAGAAGCAGCACCAGTCCCTACCTCGGCGCCTGTTACGGACCCAGGACATTTCGGTGGACAATCTGCTGATGCGACTGAAGCGAACCCAACTCCCGTTCTTGTCCCAGCTCCCGCCCCCAACCTAGTACCTATTGGTGGTCAGCTTGAAGGTGCGATTGAAGCTGATGTACGAATATTACCCAATCTAAATTCCAATCTCGAAGACTGACAATTTAACAAGGAACGTGAAGAACTAGAAAATGACTCTGCCTTCGGAGATGATGCATCGTATGCTCCTGACGAAGACTCACTCTTAAGAGACGTTATCCTAACCATTTGAAATACAGAGAGACAAGCTCAAAGACTTCATTGGCTTCTGGAGTCAAGAAATACCGGTAGAGTGGCCCATTTACCGGAATACCAGACTCTATCTAATGGCTTTCAAAATAGGATTGAAAATGGCAGACGCTACCATGCTTACAGAGACGGGGTCTACCTACTAGTGAGTTCTCAGCTGAACCATCTTTCTAACGTTTCTGATTATTCCAGCCCAACGATGAAACAGAGCAAGATCGTCTTGACTTGGTACGCAGTCCCTTTATCTCCTGAGATACACTGATGCCAACATCTTAGCATCACCACGTCTTCTGCCTTGCATCAGGGGGAAAACTATTTCATGCCCCGATCGAGAAGCCAGGCCGAGTTTTAGATGCAGGGACTGGAACTGGAATCTGGGCTATTGATTTTGCGGAGTAAGAAACACTTCACGCCCAACTTCATCTCAAAGGGTATTGACATCTGCCAAAGCAAGTTTCCTGGAGCACATGTTATCGGCTCTGATCTATCTCCAATTCAACCACCATGGTAGGAAGCTCCCACGGTTATTCTAAATCCACTTTCAAATAACCACTGATTCTCTAGGATTCCACCAAATCTCGAATTCGAAGTACTCCAATCTCTACTCTCCTCTCCGAAATATTTTAACAACCCTCCCAGGTCGACGACATAGAAGACGTCTGGTCCCGCAAACCCTTCACCTTTATCCACATGCGCTCCCTCGCCGGTGCCATCCAAGACTGGACCAAACTTCTCACCCAAGCATACGCACATCTCGAGCCCGGGGGCTACCTCGAGGTCACCGAATTCGAAGTCTGGGTCTACGACCAACAAGATGAATACCCCTCTTATTACGTCGAGACAGAGAGAGCGGAGATGCACATGATCAAGCAGTGGCAGGAAGGGTTGATGGAGGCGAGTCATAGGATTGGGAGGAGGTTTGATGTGGCGGTGCATTTGAAGCATTGGTTGGAGGACGTGGGGTTCGAGGAGGTGGTGGAGAGCGTTACTCGGGTTTGTCTTTCTAGAACCATTTCCTGCCGCTGTAGAGCACAACTAACAGGGGATTATCAGGTACCAGCGACACCGTGGCCTAAAGGCCGCAGACAGAAGGAAATTGGTCTTTATCAGCAGCAGAATATGCTCGATGCATCCTCTTCCTATGGCCAAGCACACTTCACTCGCGTGCTGGGGTGGTCGAAAGAGGAATACGAGATCTTGAGCGCGGGTGTAAGAAGGGAGTTGAAGGATTTGAGGTTGCAGCTTTATTCGAATCTCTATGTTGTTTATGGAAGAAAACCTGGCGGGAAGGACCAGAATGCAGACGAGCCAGAGGAAGTTGTCCATTGAGGGGGAAGAGGAGGTGGTTGGGGATCTTGATTTTGCTTAATTGGACTTCTAGATGTTGCAATTGCTGTAGCCCAATCCTTTCATGCGCCAGACACCCGACATTAATTCTTTATTGAATCTTCTTGAGCTTCTTCAGCTCCACCTGTGGGCGCACCCTACGCTGCACACCGAATAACATCTCGAGCATCGTGATGAGGATTTGGACGAAGTTGATCCAGACTCTTAATGTCAAATCACTGATTCCCAGCACGGGTCTCTTCCCTCTGCTGAATGTGCTGTCTGTGAACTTGAAAGGAAGCTGGGCACCGAGGTGATCTTGAGCCACTTTGAGTCCGCTTGAGAAACCATCTTCATGGAATCCATATTTCGTCCATGCACCACAGTAGCTGATTCCACGGGTGTTCTGTATTCGGGGCAGCAAGCTCTGCGATTGAATAGCCTTAGTATTATACAGGGGATGCGAATAAGTGTATCGCCCCTGAACGGTATCAGGATCCGGAAGATGGAGAGGGTTTAGCGTCACTAGGACATTCCCGAAGGTGGCCTCGGGAATATGTTGCAAAATATTCATGTTGTAAGTGAGACAAACTTGATCCACATTTGAAGAAGTTGCAGAGGATTTGGTAATATAATTCCATGATGACCAGGCTTTTCTTGATCTGGGCATTAATGAGAGGTCTGAGTGGAGGATGGCTGTGTTTTTGCTGGTTTGGAAACCAGAAAGAATCTCCTTTTCTTCAAGGTCGGCTTCTGGGAGGATCAAAGCATGGGCTTGGTCGCCGTGGGTGGCAATTATGACATGGTCATAGACATCTTCCTTTCCATTCTCGAGATGCAACCTTACTCGTCCATCATTGTCGTTGGTTACGGATTTAACAGGAGTGTTGAGGAGGATGTGATTGGGAGGAAAGCCCTTCATGACTGCGTCGATATAGCTTTGTGCACCGTATTTGAGAGTCAACCATTGTGGTCTTAAAGCAACAGTACTCAGTAAATGGTGGTTCCACCTGGATTTTGTTAGTAAAAATTCATGGTTCACCGCCAGCGAGACTCACATGAATCGGACAAGAGTAACTGCAGGGAATTCCAGAGAACATTTATCTGGACTCGTACTCCAAACCGCAGCAGTCATTGGTATGAGGTAGTTATCCCGAAATGTATCCGAGTAATTTTCTCGATCCAAGTATTCCCCAATCGTTTCCTGTTCCTCGATCAAGACTTGATGAACTCCTTTCCCATTCCCGTTCGTATTTCCACTCTTATATTCCTCGCTCCTTTCTTCCACCTTCAGCAGATCCAGGGCAAATTGGTTGAACCGTATGATGTCAAATATCATTCTCCACATGCGGGGCGAGAATAAGTTACGTCGTTGAGCAAAGACGGCAGCGATGGAGGTACCAGCCCATTCAAACAACCCATGATCTCGGGAAACTCCAAATGTCATCTCAGTTGGTACTGTAGATACGCCGATAGTTTTCAAGAAGGCAATGAAATTGGCTGCACAAGATTAGCTTCTGCAATTGACACCTGCACAAGAAGTACCTACGATAAGTTGCAGTATTCAGGACGATGAAGCCCGTGTCCACCAAAGTCTTTGATTTCCCATGCTTAAACTCGACAGTGTTTGTATGCCCTCCCAGTCGCTCTGCAGCTTCGTAGATATACACATCGTGGTGAGTTCTGTTCAGCGCCCACAGTGCACCGATACCCGCACTTCCACTGCCAATAATGGCAACCTTCTTTCTAAGGACATTATTTGTTAGGAGAGCCATAATTAATATGGTAGAACGTGGTAGGAGGAAGAAGAGAGATTATATTCACAAATTATTATCGTACTCTTTAGAGCTAGAACTGGAGCTGGAAGAGGGGGGCTCGTGCGGTGACGGCATTTCCTTCGCTATGCAGTGGGAGCGGGACGAGTACAAGACAACCAGTTAGTGCCTTTCATGTGAGACCAAGATTTCGTGCCCGACGATCAAGATGCGGAGGAATGCATGAAAAGGTATAACCAAGAGATCAATTCATGGTGAGAAGTCAAATGTTCGCGCAGCTTGTCAGAGGATTGTTGTATTGACCAGTCAAAGCTCAAACTGTCTCCATATTATTCGAGGGTCAATATCGTCAGGGTTCTACAGTATATTCCCTGTAGGACCACGTGCCATTACTCTACGTCCATGCAGCTAGAATCAATGTCCCAAAATCTCTGGTATTATTATTAGTTACTATCTTGAAGCCCCTTTCCCCTAATGTGCTAAAAAGGCTAGAATCTTCGATTCCTGGGGGCATTAACATTTTAAGGAGTAAATATGTAGGCAGAGTATTGGCGCGAGCTTTTACATTTGGCTGTGGCTGGAGAAGTGAGGCGTAATCGCTAGGATTCCTGAAGCAGGTCCGGCAGCAGGACAATGTGACTCTCGCAACAAACCATTTTCATTCATTCGCATTCACAACTTGCACGGAAGAAGAGATTCGTGCAACGTTTCAAAGAGCATCGTGATATCTCTGCCTATCAGCTATCATCGCCCCCCTCCACGGATCAGATCAGCAAACGCCGAGCCGAGACCACTGCGACGCCTTTTGAAGGCAACAACGACAACACCACGGCCTTGCACCAAGGACAGCATCTCTTCGAATCCATCACACAAACGCCATGGCCAATCCACTCGATACTGACGCTGGCTCAGAGCTCTTCAGCGGCTACGAGGCCGAGCTCAAACTCGTGCAAGCTGATCTGAATCAGAAGTTGGATCAGATCCCAGACCTGTCCGGCGAGCCACGCAAAGCAGCCATCAGCCAAGCAGAGCGAGCATTAGAAGAGGCCAGCGAGCTGGTAGGTAGCATTTTCCTGGTCCTAGATGATGATATTGACAGTACCTGTAGCTCGATCAAATGCGCCTCGAGAAGCAAAATATCCCTTCTGCAACTCGCACCAAAGTGAACCAAAGATTCCGCAACCACGAATCTGACGTCGACTCCGCAAAGCGGAAACTTCGTTCTTTGGCCGATGATCGCTCTGCTCTCTTTGGAAGCCGATATTCAGACAACCCGAATGATGTGCAGCTCGAGCAACGTCAACAGTTACTGTCTGGAACAGATAGGCTGGACCGCAGCTCTCAGAGGCTGAAGGCGAGTCAAGCACTTGCAAACGAGACAGAGGCGGTCGGTGCAAGCACACTGGCGGATTTGCATAGGCAGAGAGAGACGATTCAGCATACTGGAGACATTCTGTTGGAGAGTGAGGGTTATGTAGATAGGAGTGTGAAGACATTGAGGGGGATGGCCCGTAGGTAAATCGTCCCTTATCCCGGTTGCAGTCTATGGTTTGAACCGCTTACTGACGGTTTTGATACAGGATGGCTACAAATCGGATTATAACGATTGCGATCATTACGGTTCTGATTCTGCTTATTATTGCTGTTATTTACAGCAAATTCAAATAGAGAGATGGCTCTTGTGGCGTTCGGGCGGTTTCCAGATACTCTTTCTGTTGTGTAGGAGTAACCACGAGTAATTGAAGTCATTGCATACTTCAGCTGTTGGGTGTTGAAGAGTGCGGATCTGATGTTAAATTTACCATGTTTCATTCATGCTTTACAGTTCAAAGGCTTTAGCTATCGCTCATTGAAGCGACTTGATGTCCGAGTTGGAGCTGGACACTGGAAGATAACTTTTCTCGAGACGTGAAGTGGCCGGGAAACACTTATACCCTCACCCTTTGTATCCCACTCGCGGTTTCAATGACTGGTCCAGTGTCGATACATCCAAAATTAATAGCCCCTTTGCCCGCCACAATCTGTCTCCAACTCAAAATAAGAAGATATTGCTCAGCATTTCAATGTCCCAGACAAATTCGGACATGATCAACGAGACTCATTAAAACAAGGAGATCCCGTATTATTGACCCGAAATGAAATATGAACGGCCTCGCGTACTATACATCCATCTGCCACCTGTTTCCAAGACTCCAAAATCAAACATTCAAGAACCCTTTGTAGTATGAATCCAACCAACGAACTGCCTCATCATCAGCGCCGACATCAATCGCATTCCAGCGACCAACGCTTCCAACATATCCATCCGGTCTCACATTCACAATGGCGACCTCATGCTCTGGAAGCTTTCCAAGCCATTTCTCAGTGCAGCTCGGCTTCTTCATTATGTTGTCCAGATAGAAGGTCCAGCAGCTGTCTTGCAAGAGTTGCGGAAGATCAGCGATCTCGACGTCTCCTTTGGCCATGGTCGTCACAATTGAGTATGTGAAGCATTTCGAAGCACCTATGTACCTATTTGGTTGAACAAACTCATCCATCTCGGTGTGAACTGGACTAAGAGAAGCATACGAAATTGCAGCCGCGGCGGACACACGACCAAGAACCGTTCTTGGCGACGCAATCTCTTCACAGACTTTGTCGAGAAAAGCGCAAGCGGTTTTGACATCAGGGGTAAAAAAGAAGATCCGGAACTGCCCAAGCATTGGGATATCGAGTTGAATATCGACAGGATTGGCATCGATGAATCTTTCAACCTTGGCGGGCAATAGCAAGGAGCCGGCTCGAAGGCCTCCTTTCGGATTCTTCTCGAGTACGTTGAGAACATTTTCTGAATACTCGGCGCCAACTCCGGAGATGAATCGGATATTCTTGGTGAAGTTCTCAGCCAGGGCTACAGGATCGCCTGCCGAGATTGCGCTTGCGTGACCGTAATCGAAGTCAATGAGATCCTCCGCGATCTTCTTCCTTTCTTGCTCGTAGGTGGTCAGAAGGCTGGAAGTGGCCAGTCCTCTGACGGCAAGATTGAGCTTCCATGCGAGATTGAAAGAATCATGCATGCTGACATTCATTCCCTGTGCAGCTTTAGGAGAGTGTGAATGAGCGGCCTGTAGTGAGTCAGTATCAATGCAAAATCCAAGAGGTGGAAATTCATACGTCTCCAGCAATGAACACCTGCTTACTCTCATCAGAAAACCGCTTCGCAACTCGTTGTCCGACTTTGTAAATCCCAAACCACTCTATAATTTTGTTAGCTAATTCTTTGACTCCGAATCGAGCAACTCACCAACTGTCTTCCATGAGAGCTTGAATGGCTTCATAATCTCTTTAGCTCTCCACATCACGAATTCTTCTGTGGAAGCATCTGAAGATATCGGGGCCTCAGCAGGGTGCAGCTCAATATACAGCCGAGTCATGTTGCGCTCTCTTGGGATGCACAAAATAGACCCTGCAGTTTCTGAGCTGATGACAGCTTTACTCCAACGATCAGGAAAATCTGTCTCAATTACGCCTGGTATACAGTTCAGTTTCATCTTCTTGGTTCGAGGCGTTGGGATGAACTCACCATCCAGAACTCCCCACGCCGATTTTGAGCTCCCGCCATGCTCTGAGGGACCAAGCATCACTTTTCTGACTTTGGAATGCGCACCATCACAACCAACCAGGTACTGAGTGTTGAAAGATCTAGCTCTGCCCGTTTTCAGGTCAACGCATTCAACCTCAACAGCCGAGTTCCCATCTTTCTTCTGCTCGTAGCTTAAGAAAGGGGTGCTTCGAAGGACTTCGACGCCTCGAAGTCTTAAATCCTTGAGGAAGATATCCTCTATCATCCCCTGATGAACGAGTAAGATGTACGGCTCTTTTACATCAACTGTTCCAGACGGGTAGTGGATTTCTCGACCCGTCCTGCGGAGAGGAGTATCCGTGGAAGAATTCTATTTCACTCGTTAGTCACGCGAGCAGTACGAGATTTATTATTTTGGCTGGAACGTCAAAGCGTCAGATTTAAGAGGTATGGTCATACCCAGAAGCAAATGTCGTAAATTCTGACGCCTCTCAGTAAGAGAGGTCCAGCCAAGCCAAGTTGCTTGAACGTCTCGATCG
>Ga0302325_10028092_pt1 | contig 11645 bp, 10 predicted proteins | sample Palsa_T0_2_FD_201948 | JGI IMG/M metagenome (GOLD analysis project Ga0302325, IMG submission 201948) | Peat permafrost microbial communities from Stordalen Mire near Abisko, Sweden - Palsa_T0_2 | ecosystem: Environmental > Terrestrial > Soil > Palsa > Peat permafrost | place: Sweden: Abisko... | reverse complement strand
AGCGTGCGCCTTAAGCCACTCGGCCAACTCTCCCTAAAACGTCAGCCGCGCGAGGCCGCGCTGCTGACTGCACCTCTTTGAGACTACCATCTTGAATTTACCCGGCAAAGTGCTCGGGGCAATGCCCGTCCGGCCCGATTTTGCCAGTGGGATCAATTAAGGTGGGAAGGACCATGTTTTCCCCCGCTCCAGTCTCCCACCGTTCCGCCAAAGCGCGCTTTCGCACCGAACTCGGGGCGTTATTGCTCCTCGCCATCCCGGTCGTCCTTTCTGAGCTGGGCTGGATGGCGATGTCCGTGGTCGACACCATTATGGTAGGGCGGCTCAGCCCCGCCGCCATCGGGGCCGTAGGCGTCAGCAGCGCCATCTTCTACACCCCCACGCTGTTCGGCATCGGGCTGCTCCTGGGGCTGGATACCCTCGTGGCCCAGGCCTTCGGCCGCGGTGACTTCGACGACTGCCATCGCGCACTGGCCCAGGGGGTCTACCTCGCCATCGCCTACACCCCGATCGCAATGCTGATCGCCGGCCTCGCCCCTCATCTATTCCCCCTGCTGCACATCACCCAGGCCGTCCGCGTTCCAGCCACCCAATACCTCACCCTGCTCAACCTGAGTGCCTTGCCCCTCCTGATTTATGTCGCTTTCCGGCGCTACCTGCAGGGCGTCGGCAAGGTCAGGCCGGTAACCTTTGCCCTGATCTCCGCCAACCTGGTCAATTGGTTCGGCAACTGGGTACTCATTTACGGCAAGTTTGGGTTGCCCGCCATGGGCGTGCGCGGATCTGCTCTTTCTACCTGCGTCGCGCGCGTCTACATGGCTGGGGTATTGGTATGGTGGGCGTGGAGGCACGAGCGAGACCGCGGCCACCCGCTCTTCGCTCACTGGCCGGGTTTGCGGCCTGCCCTGTTCCGCCGTCTCTTGCACTTGGGCTGGCCGGCAGCGTCGCAGCTCCTTTTTGAAGTCGGCGCGTTCAGCCTCGCCACGCTGTTGGCCGGCCGCCTTTCCCCAGACATCCTGGCGGCACACCAGATCGTTCTCAACTGTGCCAGCGTCACCTACATGGTGCCCCTCGGAGTCTCTGCCGCCAGCGCCATCGCCGTCGGCCATGCCATCGGGGCAGGGGATCGCGCTCTCGCCCGTCGCAGCGGCTCCATGGCGATCGCTCTCGGAACCGTCTTCATGGCCCTCGCGGCCACTGCCTTTCTAACCATTCCCCGGCTGCTTTTGCACGTGTACACCTACGACCCGCAAACGGTTGCGGTCGGGGTTCGCCTGCTCGCTGTAGCAGCTATCTTTCAGGTGTTCGACGGCATCCAGGGTATTGGCACCGGAGCCTTGCGCGGCTTGGGCAAAACCCGCGGTCCCATGGTCGTCAACCTGGTGGCCTATGGGGTCATCGGCTTGCCCCTTGGCTATGTACTCTGTTTCCTGACGCCCCTCGGCATCTACGGCCTTTGGAGCGGTCTGACGCTGGCCCTCATCTTCGCTGCAGGAATGGTACTGTCGCAGTGGCTGAAAGAATCAAGAGTGGCTTAGCCCCCTTGAGGGATTGCTTTCCCGCCCAATGCCTCCTACTGGGTGAGCAGCTTCGTACCTTCAAAGTCGAACTTGAACCTTACTTCCTTCAAGCCCTGGTCGCGCATCGCGTGTCTCAGCTTAGTCTTATCCTCGGTATAGAACATCAAAAATCCACCCCCACCGGCGCCGATTAACTTGCCGCCGAGCGCCCCGTTCGCCATGGCGAAGTCATACAACTCGTTGATGTGTTGGTTAGACATGTTATTCGACCGCTTCTTTTTATTTTGCCAATGGACATTCATCAGCCGGGCAAATTCCCTGAGCTCGCCTGCCTCCAGTGCTTGCTGACTCTCCTTCGCCAGTTCCTTCACGAAATGAAGGTTGGTCAGCATATCGTGATCCATCGTCTTGCTGCGGTCGTTTTGTTCTTTGAGCACGGTCGATGCGGAGCGGGAATAACCGGTAAAGAACAGCAGCAGATTGTCTTCCAGGTCGTATCGACTGTCTTCCGAGATGCGCAACGGCCACGCACGCACCGTGCCATCGGCGGCAAACTCAAAGCAGGTTAACCCGCCAAAGGCCGCGATGTATTGATCCTGCTTGCCAATCGGTTCGCCCAGACGGTTGATCTCGATATCGCACGCCTGCGCCGCCAATTCCTGAGGATGAATCAAATTCTTCTTGTGCGCATGCAATGCCTTCAGCAGGGCAGTCGTGAAACTGCCCGACGAACCAAGCCCGGTGCCTGCTGGGATGTCGGCCATCGACGTAACTTCCAGCGATCCGGCTTCTTCGATTTCCGTCGCGCGAAACGATTCCCGGATAATCGGATGCTCGATCGCACTGATCGAAGTGACCCGCTCCAGGCGCGAATACTTGATGATGAATTCCTGCTGAAACGTATCGTGAAGTGTGATGTAGACATAGCGGTCGATCGCAGCGGCAATCAAAAAACCACCGTACGTTTCGTAATAAGAGGGCAGGTCGGTACCACCGCCGCCAAGGGTAATGCGTAAAGGCGATCGCGTAATGATCATAAGCTGACCAGCCGAAAACACAGCCGAGCACTGGTCAAGTTACTTCCAAGAAAGCCGGCAGATCCCGTCACAAATGCGGTTCGCATCAATCGCTTGTCCTTAGTTGGTTAATTTTGTGAAGCCGATCCCACACCGGCATGCACATCGGTCTCGGAGCGAATCCCTTGCGCTCCCGAGCCGGCCCCCGAAAGAGCCTCATAGCGTGCATGCATGTCGCCAATGATCACATCCCAGTTGAATTGCAGTGCTCGCTGGCGCGCCGCGCGGCCCATCTTCTCCCGCAGGTCATCGTCTTCGATGAGCCGCAGCATCGCTTGTGCTAAGGCCGAAGCATCATCGGGATCAACGACAAATCCAGTCCTTTGATCCAAAACGGTCTCGATCAGGCCGCCGCACCGGCTTACCACCACCGGCACACCGGCAGCCATCGCTTCCACCGGCGTGCAGCCAAAGGCCTCATTCCACACCGGGGGAAAAACAAAAACATCTGCGTCATAAAACAACTGCACCAGCTCTTGACGCGACACGAACCCGTGAAACGTAACTTTGGCAGTAAGCTCCGGGGACAACTTGCTCTTGAGAAAATTAAGGTAAGCGTTCGACTGGGAAGATTTGCCCAACAACTTGGAAAGCAAAGAAGCTTTCTTCTGGAAATACGGCGCCATCCGCTGCAAGGTCGCCCGATCCTTCAGGTCGCATGCCTCTTCCAGCGGGTAGTCGCCCTGCGGACCCACCAAATCCATCACCACGTCGGGATACTTCTCCGCGACCATTTTGAATGCGTCGATGGCAACATGTGTCCCCTTGTGGGGCCAGATGCCGCCGGCATACAGGATGCGCTTCACTTTGCGGCGCCGGGCGGAAGCATAATCTTTTTCCCGGTCGAACTCGTCCATACCGATGCCGTTATAAAGCGTCTCGCACCGGTCGGCGAATTGCGGAAAGTGCACCTTGGTCTTATCCGTTACGTAATCGCTTACCGTCAGCAGCAGATCGAGCCCACGCAGTCGCCGCGCGATCACAGCAAAATTACTCTGTGAAAACCATTCCGTGTGGATGTGAAGAACGACCTTGGCCTTCGGATTCAGCCTGCGGATTTCCTGCACATACTGCGTGCAGTGCTGCACGTGGATGATGTCCCATGGCTGCTTCGCAAGATCCTCCGCTACCTGCCGTCCGAAAGAGGGGAAAAGTGCCGCGGAGGTCGAAATCGGTGTCGAAAGCGAAACCACTTTCGATACCGCCCTTCGGACTTTGCCGACCAGGCGATCCCGCGCTGTGGAGGGCACAAAGCGAAAATCCACGCCCTCATAGATGCCGCTCTTGGCCCCCGCCTGGCTGCCCGCTCCGCCGTAGACCACAACTTTGTTATTCTTGGCAAATTCGCGGGCAATCACGTAGATAGTGGCGCCCATCGATCCGTGATAAGGCGGTAGCAGCGCCGCCGTCGGGTAGGTCACAAATGCAATATTCATAATCGGGCCGAATTCTAAGACTAATAGATCGCTTCACGAGCAAACAAGTACCTTCGGTTAGTCTCTGAGCTCTGCCCCGTTCGTCGCATCGAAGCCGATCCCAATCCCCTGTAAAATCCCATTTCGGGCGGACGGCTCGCAATCGGTCTTCGTCCATCATCACAAAACCTGGGTGCGAAAAGCTCGCACCAAAGTACCCAAAATCCTCAAGTCAACTCTAGGTCTCAGATCGCTGTCCGGTTTACGATAATGCCTGCTAAACCTTGCTCGGCTTGCCACTTGACGGGACAGCCACGCAGCACGAGATGCGATCAGCCCCCGTCGCCCCTTGCCCGCTGGATCGGCCTGGCGGTGGGGATTGGAAGCTCCTGCCGGGTGACTCCAACACGGCACTTGTCGCCACCGGAGCGTAGTCGGTATCATCCCCCCAAAAGGCTTTACCTGCGGACCACAACCAGTCGACTCACATAGTGAAGAATATGATGAAACCTCGAGCTTGCCATTTACAAAATGCGCTCCTTGAATGCGCCTCCAAGAAGACGGCAAGCGAGCCTTCGCGATTTAGATTTCCACTTTGTCCGTGCTGACCAACACGGTAATTTGCAGGCCTTGAATCGGTTCGAGAATACAGTAACCGTCTTGAACCACGCATAAACGATACGAACGAAAGCATTTATTCTGCTACTAGAGTGAAGGGTTCGTCTGTTTACCTGATATGGAGACTCGACCCACAACCCGCCGCCATTTTCCCGCACTGGACGGTCTGCGGGGACTGGCGATTATCGCTGTGCTTCTGAGGCATTCGGCGTATGTCTTTCAGGGACACGGCCCGGTCACGCGCTGGTTCTTGCCGATAATGCAATTCGGAGCCTGGGGCGTTGACCTGTTTTTTGTGCTCTCCGGGTTCTTGATCACCGGCATACTTCTCGACACGCGCACCGCCCTCAATCGCGGGAGTTCCTTCTATGGGCGTCGCATCCTCCGCATCTTTCCCGTCTATTATCTGGCCATTGCACTTGTCTTCCTTGCTGAACCCCATTCCGAGTGGATGAGGACTGCGGCCAACCTTCAAAATCGAACCGATCACCTGTCCTATCTCTTCTATTTCCAGAATTGGATTCCCCTGTGGCACCACGGTAAGTATCCCGAGAGCCTCATCAGCCACTTCTGGAGCCTTGCCGTTGAAGAACAGTTCTACATGATCTGGCCGGCGATCGTTTGGCATCTATCGGCCCGGGCGATCTCACGACTCTGTGCGGCCGCTGTTTTGTTCTCCCTCGTGCTGCGCCTGATCCTCGTACCTCATTTTGGCGACGGCATCTGGGTCTATGCCTTCACCATTACCCGCGCCGACGGCCTGTTTGTCGGCTCGGCAATCGCAGCCATCTTCGCCCTTAAGGGACAAATCTCCAACCGTCTGTTAGGCGGCTTTACCATAGGCGGCATTGTCGGTCTCGCTATGGCTGCTGTCTTGGGATTTCCGCGTGACCTTTGGGAAACGGGCCTATGGATGTCGATGGTTGGTATAACCGGTGTTGCGCTTATGAGTGGCGCTTTGGTTGTCTTCTGCCTCCAATACAGTCAGACCAATGTGGGCAGATTCTTCCAGCAGCGATGGATTCGAACCTTCGGCAAATATAGCTATGGCATGTATGTCTGGCACTTTCCCATCTATTACTTCGTCCAGCATCTTCTCGAGGCGCGGGGGGTGGTGTTTCCGTTGCCGACGGCTAGAGCCATCCCCTACGTCGCTGTCCTTATTGCCGCAAGTTATGCCGTCGCGTGGTTCAGTTTCAACGCGTATGAGCAGTGGTTCCTGCGTTTGAAAACCCACTTCGAGCCGGTATTCACTGTGCGCGACCTGCCTCAGACAGCCCCGCGCACGGGTCTCGCCTACCACGACAACGGTTGACGGGTCGTAAACAGCATCGAGTATCGGCAGACCAATTTCGGGAGACCAATTTATGATGTCACAAGTTAAAACCGTACTTCGCCATTACCGAAACTTCGCGCAGTTGACCGCGGAAATGATTTTGCCCACAAGAACCTCCCTGGAGCTGGGGGTACGAGGCAAAATGAGCCAGCGTGATATTCATCTTGAGATCCCTAGCCTGCTTCTGTCGCAGATGTTTCCCCGGGATCTGGTCTCTGCGGAGCCGGTAAAGATACTGCCCGGCACCGCGCTCGATGGCGGCCCCAACGTCTATGAACAGTTCATTCTCTGTGCTTTGGTACAGAAGATACAGCCAAAAACCATTTTGGAAATTGGCACCTTCCGCGGTGGCACCACCTGGCACCTCTACGAGAACGCTGCTCCCGACACCGTGATCTACACCCTTGATTTACCAGACGACGAAGTACCTGGCGACGTAAGCAACATCCAGTTGGCGGCCAACAAGTCCCGCCCCTTCCTGCCCAAATCCGACCGCGTGCATCAAATCCTGGTCAACAGCCAGAACTGGAAACCCGATCTGGACAGGAAAGTGCAGTTTGCCTTCATCGATGCGGATCACACCTACAAAGGAATACGCAACGACACCGAAAAGGCGCTGACCACGTTGGACGACTACGCCTGCATAGCCTGGCACGATTCGCTGGAGAGCGATTACGGTTACGGAACCTTGGACTATTTGCTGGAGCTGACCCGCAAGGGCTGGAAGATATTCCGCCTACGCAGCATGCACGAGATTTCCGGCATCACGATATGGATGACGGACTCCATGCTCAAGCAGCTCAACATCCCCGAACCGCGCACCGGTGCCTATATGTTCCGCGACTACGTGGGCCGCTAGATAGAGTCTGCGTGAGAACTCGAAAACGGGCGATTCGTGGTGGAAGCCCCCGCATTCATGCGGGGGAAGGAGCGCTTCAGCGCTCCGGTAAAGAGTCGCGACTTTAATCATGCGCTTTAGCGCTGGTGATGGCGTCGGGCTTTAACAGGCTGCGGAAAAACTCTGTTTTGTATCAGGGCACGACTTTAGTCGTGCCGTAAATGACTGATAATGCGTCGGGCTTTAGCCCCTGAGCCACATCACACTACGTCGATTCCACCACGTACGCCGGGTCCGGGCGAGAAACATGATGGGACTTGTCCTTGATGCGCAGGAACGGACGTTCGATGAGGTAGTAAGAGAGTGTCGCTGCGAGGATGGCCGCAATCAAGCTGACCGACACTCGCCCGAAGCCATGCAGACCCGGGATTCTCTCCACAAAATAAACCACCAGCGGATTGAACAAATAGAGTGAGTACGAGATCTTGCCAAAGAACGAGGCCACTCTGTTATTCAGAATCCGCGGCGGCGTCGCAATCACCGACATAAGAATGATCGCCAGCGGATACGCAGCGATCAAAACACCCAGGGTCAAGCGATGAAACCAGGTCGTTCCGGAAAGAAGCATGACCAGCGCAACTGAGGCCCACAAGCTCAGCGGGCGCAAAAGAAACTTCGGGGGAAGCCAGCCAGACTTGATCGCGATCGCCATGGCGGACCCCAGAAGTATGGCGTCGATGCGCGTATCGAAACCCCACGCAGCCCACATCACATGGCCCAGCTTGTAGATCACGGCATGGTAGACCTGCACCACCGCGAACAAAACCAGCAGCGCTTTGAGCAGCGTTGGACGGCTGAATCGCGTCAGAACAGTCGGCCAGATCAGGTAATACTTTTCTTCGATGCCCAGCGACCACGCCATGCTCAAAACGTCGACCGCCGTTCCGGGAAGGGCGTAGATGGCGTTATAAAAGTCCATCATGTAGACAAACGACCACCATCGACCGGGAACGCCCGGTACCAGCCAGCAAAGCAGCCAGCACGCGTAGAAGGCTGGAAACAGCCGCAGCGTCCTCCGCTTCATAAAACTGAGGCGATCCACAGTCCCCGATCGGTCCTGTTCGGAGAGCAATAACCAGGTGATCAGCAGGCCGCTTATCTCGAAGAACAGCACAACCGCATAGTCCGCCGGAAGCCACCGCGGCAGACCCCAGGCATGCGCCAGCGCCACGCTGAACGCGGAGATGCCTCTCAAGCCATTCAGGCTGGGAATGGTCTTCTTTTCCAGGTTCTCGCGTAGAGCTATGTCAGCGCTTTGCATGGGAATGAAACCTGCTTCGTCGATCCCGGCCGGGAACATATTTGACGTACGGCACCGCTTCACTGATATGTACGGGCCGCAGGCCGTACATATCAACAGACAGCCAATCGGTGAACTGAGTCCCGCAGGGACGACTGAAAGTAGCCCAGGACGAAGTCGGGGTGTGATCTGAAAGGGGGACCCAGTCCCGTAGGGACGGCTGAAACTATCCAGAGACGCCAGTCCCGAATAATCCTCACCCGAAACATGTATCAGGGCCCGACTTTAGTCGGGCCGTAACTGATCAACAATCCGTCGGGCTTTAGCCCCTGAGGTCCAATCTACAGGCTAAAGCCAGCCGCCTTCGCATCCCCGGCAAACATCTTCACCGTGTCCAGCGACAGTTCGGTTAGATCCGTCCCCACCATCTTGAGAGCCTTGCTCAGGATGTCATGGGGCACGGTAACGATGTGGCTCCCGCACAGGTCAGCCTCGAAGATATTTCTCACTTCCCGTACGCTGGCCCAAAGTAACTCCGCCATCGGCTTGCCTTCCAGCAGGCTCAAGCTGGCCCGCATGATCGGTTGCGGGTCCACGCCGGTGTCGGCGATGCGGCCGGCAAACACAGAGACAACCGCCGGAACCGATTCCACCAATGCAGCCGCAACATCGCGCACCTGGGCAACCGTTAGCAGGGCAGTGACATTCAGCTTCACGCCTTCCGCCGCGAGCTCGTGAATCAAAGGACCCATGAACTCCTTCCGCGTGTTTGTGACCGGAATCTTCACGTACACATTCGAACCCCACGCGGCAATCTTCTTTGCCTGCCGGCGCATCTCCGCCGGCTCATCCGAGAACACTTCAAACGAAATCGGCTTGGATTTTATCGTCGTCAGAATGCTGCGCGCAAAAGCTTCGTAGTCGCTGATACCCGCCTTCTTCATCAGCGTCGGGTTGGTGGTCAACCCGTGGATCAGGGGGTTGGCGTATAGATCCAGCATTCCGGCTTTGTCCGCGCCATCTGCAAAAATCTTGACCCCCAGGTGCTGCATGGAATGCTTTTCACTCGAGGTCTGCGCGCTTGCGATTGGGTCAGTGACTGTTTTCATAGATGAAACCCTCCTTATAGGGAAAGAATGAGTCTTGCCGCACTCGGCAAGTCGGCGGTTACGAAATCAGGCTGCTGTTGCAAAGATTCCTCGTAACCGCGATCGATAAAAATGGTGGTGCAGCCGGCTGCGTGACCGCAATCGATATCCCGCCAGCGATCGCCGACCATGAAGCTTTGCGTTAAATCAATGTTCATTTCCTTGGCCGCCCGCAGCAACATGCCGGGTCTCGGCTTGCGAAATTCGGAAGATTGCGCCCCCCCAGCGTCGTAGCACACTTCCACCCGGTCAATCGGCAACTGGTCGCGCATAATCCGGTGCATCTCTTCTACCGTTTCCTGCGCCAGTTGGCCCCGGCCGACATCCGGCTGGTTGGTCGCGATCACCAATGCAAATCCAGCCCCGTGCAGGGAAGTGCAGGCCTCAGCCACCCCCGGCAACAATTCAAATTCGTCTACCGCCCACGGTGGATAAGGCTTTCCCTCGCGCACGATCGAAGCGTTCACCACGCCGTCACGATCGAGAAACACTGCCCTTTTCCTTGCCGACTTGCGCGCGTTCACCCGGACCGCCTTTTCAACCGCCTTTTCGACCGCCTTTTCACTTGACCAGTGCAGCTGTCGTTTCCCACTTCGTCTGGTTCACCTTGAGACGTGGGTGCGATACGAACAAATGCCACACCACCGCTTGAAACGCTTCCGAATGCGGCGTGACGTGGTCCGGGTTGACGGTCGGAACGATCACCGCTGCATCGGCCATCTTCGCCGTATATCCACCATCGCGACCCACAATGCCGGTGACCGCGGCACCCACTTCCTTGGCCAGCTGAATCGCCCGTACCAAATTGGGACTGACGTTCTTCTCCAGATTGCCACCGCCTACCGAGAGCACCAGCAAGCCATCCTTCTTCGAAAGATGACTCCCGCGCAGCCACTCGGCAAAAATCGACGGCCATCCGTCGTCGTTGGTGCGGGCCGTCAGCTCGGAAACGTTGTCCGTCGGCGCGTAACATTCGATCCCGCAGATTTTGCGAAAGTCGTTCACCGCGTGGGAGGCATTGCCGGCGCTTCCACCTACTCCCAGAATAAACAACCGCCCGCCCCGCTCGCGAATGGCGAACAGCTGCTCCACCACCGCATCGATCGACTTGGCATCCAGTTGCTTGGTTACTTCCTGTACTTCCTTCAGAAAATCCTGCGTAAATGTCATCGTGCCCCCTGCTTCTGACCGCTATCTAGAAATTCATTCAATTCGCGTAAGCCTTCATGCGATCCGATCTCATAGAACCGTTCCCGCGCCTCAAAACCCGCCATCTCGCCCCGGTCTACCAGGTCACGCATCACCCGCGCCAGATCCAGTACTTCATCGGCGGGATACTCGGTAAACACCTCCGCCTTGAACACGCTCAACCCGTAGTCGATGTGTTGCATACCGGCATCGCGCAGCGCCTTATCATAGCGTTGGATGGCCCCGTCGGCGTAACACACGTTGCTTGTGTCCCACAGATCCCGATTGTGAAACAGGGTCATCAACCCAGGCTTCCCCAAACGGCGAAATGCGCTTTCCACCTCGGCAAAATCGATGCGCAGATACGAATCACCGTACATCACAAAAAAAGCGTCGCCCAGCAAGGGAAGCGCTTTGCGAATGGCCCCTCCTGTCCCCAGCAACTTCGGCCCGTCATAGGAATAGCGGATTCGTATGCCGTGCGAACGGCCGTCTGCAAAACGCTCTTCGATCGTTTCACCCAGAAAGCCTACGCACAGCACGACTTCTTCTACACCCTGCTCCCGAAGCCTGACCAGTTGATGTTCCAGAAATGGCTTATCAGCGACTTCCAGCAGCACTTTGGGAACAGTCTCAGTCAGCGGTCTTAAACGTGTCGCCAGACCACCGGCGAGAATCGCAACAGGAAGCCTACCGGGCATGGGAGTGGCCGAGGGTGCAGCTCACGGCGGCCAGGTCGTACCACCGGTTTATCTGCTCTTTCAACATGATATCTGGTCCAGTCTTCGTGTTTTGCAAGGGGTCGTCCATACGACTTCAGTGTGAAAGTCCTTCAAACGTATCGTGCATCGTTACAAGAAGTTAGCGGCCGATCGCCGCCCCGCGGCAAGCCCCGGCCGTGCCCCTGGCCTTCGCTCATCTCCCCGATTTGCGGTAGATCGTCTCCACCACCTGCATCGCCGCCCGCGCTTCCTTCAATCCCACCGCAGGCTGCCGGTGCAGGCGGATGTCCTCAACAAACGCTCGCGTCTCCAGACCCCAGGAATCGTCACCGCGAGGGAACTCGTAGATCGTCGTGTCCGGGGGGCCCATCTGCGGCAACATCTGATAATGATAGAGGCGCTCCACCCCGTAGCTGCCGCCCAGTCCCTCCACGTGCAATTTGCCTAGCTTGCCATAGATTTCGAAAGAAAAAAGATTTTTCCA
>Ga0302325_10028091_pt1 | contig 11645 bp, 10 predicted proteins | sample Palsa_T0_2_FD_201948 | JGI IMG/M metagenome (GOLD analysis project Ga0302325, IMG submission 201948) | Peat permafrost microbial communities from Stordalen Mire near Abisko, Sweden - Palsa_T0_2 | ecosystem: Environmental > Terrestrial > Soil > Palsa > Peat permafrost | place: Sweden: Abisko... | reverse complement strand
CAGGGGCGCAAGCGTCGCTGCAAGCTCGGCGGCAACCACGATCAGCCGCGGCGCTGCGACTCGAATGCAATGCGCGAGCGACTCTCCCGACAACTGCGTATTGATGAGCGCCACGACCATGCCGATGCGCGTGAGGCCGAGCCAAACCGCGACATACTCCGCGCGGTTTGGACACACCAAGGCCACCGCTTCACCCGGCTGCAGTCCCTGCGCGAGGCCCCAGCGCGCGTATTGGTTGGCGCGCGCCGCAAGTCCGCTGTACGTCAGAGAGCCCTCAGGGGAGACCAGCGCGGGCGAAGCGCCGAACTCGAGTGCCAAGCGATCGATGAGCACCGGGAACGTGACCGTCGGATCCTCATCGATGCGTGCGGTGCGCTCGAGCGCACGGATCCAGGCCTGGCGCGCGAATTTCGCATCGAGCTCGCTTGCTTGGCTCATAGTGCCAGTGAGCCAGCCAAATCGCGGGCGCGCACTGCGGACTCGCCGTCATGGGCAACGGACCGCGAATCGATCAACAAGCGGTAGTTCCTTTGTTCACGATCTTGCGAGATAACCTGATGTCTGTTTTTGGAGACGCCTCATCGTAGCAGACTGTCGCTCCAGTCAGGGCCGGGCTGCGCGATGTAGAAAGTACACTCGAACCGACAGGTGTTAAGTGCAGCGGCTCGCGAGCCCAGAATTACGCTCGCTGCGCGCAAAGCAATTGTGCGCGACGTCACAGTTTGCTACAAAGGCTACGGGGGCGCGCCCTTGACGACAGGATTTTCCAGATGCCGGGCAGCATTGTCTGTTTCTTGCCAATCGCAGGATGTGCCGGCGCATGACGACCGGCTCGGCAAGGGCGTCTGCGCCGAGCACAACGACCAAGAGCGTTCTGCTGGTGGTGGAGAATCTTCCGGTTCCTTATGACCGGCGTGTGTGGCAGCAGGCCTTGGCCCTCAAGGCCGCGAACTACCAGGTGAGCGTCGTCTCACCCGCCACCCAGCACCACCCGAAGCTCGCCGAGCATCTCGAAGGCATCCATGTCTATCGCTACCCGATGCTCATCGAGGGCAAGGGCTATCTCGGCCTGATCGCTGAATATGTCTGGAGCTTCATCTGCATCTTCTTCTGGACGCTATTCGTCTCGGTCCGCCGCGGATTCAAGGTCATCATGATGGCGAATCCGCCCGATATCTATTTTCCGATCGTGTGGATGTGGCGCCTGCTCGGCAAGAAGACCGTGTTCGACCACCACGATCTCACGCCCGAGCTATTCGCGACGAAGTTCAATCTGAATCGTTCGGTGGTACTGTCGTTTTTCTACTTCGCCGAGCGCCGGATGCTGCGCGCGGTTCACAAGGTCGTGAGCACCAACGAGAGCTACAAGGCGATCGGCATGCAGCGCGGCCGGCGCAGCGACGAGGACGTCGTCGTGGTGAGAAACGCCCCGGATCCGGCGCGTTTCTCACTGCGGCCGCCCGATCCGGCACTGCGCAAGTCCGCGAAATACATGATCGCCTTCCTCGGAGAGATAGGCCAGCAAGACGGGGTGGATGTACTCATCCGGGCCATTTCCGTCATCAATACGCAGCTCGGATCCAACGCAGTTCAATATGTCTTGATGGGCGCCGGCCCGCATTACGACAACATCGTCGCCTACGCCAAGAGCTGCGGCGTATCCGACCAGATCACCTTCACAGGGCGCGCGGATAACGACATGATCTGTCGCGTCCTGTCGACGGCAGATCTCGCAGTGGATCCTTGCCCGGACTCGCCGCATGCCAATGTGAGCACGGCGACGAAAATCATGGAATATATGTTCTTCAGCCTGCCTGTCGTCGCATTTGATCTGCTGGAAACGCGCCGCTCGGGAGACGAGTCGATATGCTACGCGCGGCGCAGCGACGAGGCGCACTTCAGCCAGCTCCTCGTCGAGCTGTTGCGCGACGAGGCGCGTCGACGTGTGCTCGGCCGTGCAGCTCGCCGTCGCCTCGAGACTGCTCTGTCTTGGCGCGTTTCGACGCGCAAACTCATCACGCTGATGGACGATCTGATCGGCCGCGATTCAACCGCCGTGCACGACCCGCTTGGTCTGGATGAAGTGCAGTTCAGCAAGCGCGACGATTAGCCAACCGCATCGCGAACCCTGGTGCCCCAGACCCGGCATGGGCCCATCCGCGTTACATATGCCGATTGTTTACAACAGCGATCTAATGATGCTAGAAAGCAATCACTCGCAGCACGCAGGCAGCTGCTTCTCGAGTTCGCATCAATGAACGAGACTTTCTACGGCGGGTTTTACGGCTTCCAGTCCGCGCCGTTCCATATCACCCCCGACCCGACGCTGCTTTTTCCTACCGAGACGCACCGCGCTGCGCTGGGAGCGATCGAGTATGGAATCACGGCCGGGAAGGGATTCATCGTCGTCACCGGCGAGGTCGGACTTGGCAAGACGACGGTACTACGCGTCTGCCTTGACAGGCTGGATCCGAGCAAGACCAAAATCATCTATCTTTTCAGCCCGGCACTGAACACCACCGAGTTGTACGCGACGCTGCTCGAAGAATTCGATGTGACGCTTCCGCCGACGGCGACTGCGGCAGATATGCTGCGGATGCTGCAACGCATTCTACTTGCGGTCCACCACTCGGGTACGCAAGTGGTCCTCGCGGTCGATGAGGCACAGCAAATGCCCGAGGCGACGCTGGAGAGTCTACGGATTCTGTCGAACGTGGAAACCCACAAATCGAAGCTGCTGCAGATCATCCTGGTAGGCCAGCCGGAACTCGAGGCGGTGCTCGCCAAGCACAGCATGCGGCAACTGGCGCAGCGGGTCGCGGTACGCGCTCGGGTGAGGCCGCTCACGTTCAGGCAAAGCTGCCGCTATATCGCGCATCGCACTAAATGCGCCGGTAGAGTCGCGAGTCGACGGCTCTTCACCACTCCGGCGCTTCTGTATCTCGCGTTCGTCGCAGGCGGCATTCCTCGTAGCATCAACATCTGTTGCGACAATGCATTGATCAACGGCTACGGCCACGGTGCCGAGCGCATATCGTTCGGAATTGTGCGCGAGGCCTGCAAGGCGATGAAATTTCGCTCGCCCCTGCGGCGCGCAGCCGCTGTTGCCGCGGCCGCAATGGTTCTCGTCGGCCTGTTCGTTACGGGCAACACGCTGCTTCGGCATTTCTATGCCGCGCACGCCGAACCGGTGCCGGCGGCAAGCCAGGCAGGCCCGGCCTCCGATCCGGTCGCAATACCTGACCCGGGGCGCGCAGTCGCCAAGTCCGTCGTTGCGAATCAGCAGCCGTCGTCCGCCGCGTCCCCGGACGGCTCGCTCGCGAACCCCAATGGCGGCGATGTGGCCCATGCGGCGTCCGACGCAGGCTCGGCGGGACCCGCTGAGGAGAATGGGACGTCCGTTGCGTCCACTGTGCCTGCGCCTTCGGCGGACGCGTCGGCCGCGGCGGAAGCGCCAAAATCCTCCTCGGCGGCCGAAGCGACCCCTCCGGCACCTCAAGCTCCGTTGCCGGAGCCCCCGGCAGCGTTGCGTCCGGGGCTGGCCAGCCCCGCTCCTGCTTCGCCGCTTCCCTGGATTCCGTCAGACGATTCCTCGAGCGGCGAAGCGCGCGACGCGTCGCGTTCGGTATCGAGATGGGTCGTGCGGGAGGGCGATACGGTTTACAAGGCCTGCCGCGAAACCTATGGGTCCTGTGACCCCCGGACCCTGCACGAGGTGATCGCCTACAATCCTACACTGGGCCGTGATACGACCATTTACCGCGGCGAGGTTCTGCTGCTGCCGAAGCACCACTCGGCCGGCTCGAACTGAAAATGACGCTAAATAGTCCGGAAATCAATAGCCTATAAGCGCCTGTCGCGTCTCCGATTATTTGATATGTTTCGTACTTTTAATACGAAAGACACGTATAATGGCTTCGGGCTTAATCACGGAGGACCCATGGGCCGTACATACCTGGATGATAGCCTCGACGCCGTCGAGTCCTTCACGATCACCGAGTTTAAGGAACGCGCCCGCGAGGTCATTGACCTCGTTGCGGACCATAAGGCCATAGCCATCCTGCGCCACAAGATGCCGGACGCGGTGCTGATCTCGGCCGGCGACTACGTCGAATTCATGAAGCTCAAGCGGGAGCGGCTCAACTTCCTCAGCCAACGCTACGACGAGATGGTTGCGCGGATGCAAACGCCCGCCTCGGCTGCCGGCGTGGACGCTCTTTTCAATGCCAGTCCGGAGGAACTGGGTCGCGCCGCCGTAACGGCTGCGACGCGTGGCTGATTCGGCTGCCACAATCACCGTTCTGGCTGGCACCAACGGAGCCGGAAAGAGCAGTATCGGCGGCGCACAACTCGAAGCCGCTCGCGCTCCGTTCTACAACCCCGATGTTGAAACGCGTGAGTTGATGGCGGCCAACCCAGCAATGACTCTCGATGAGGCAAACGCCGCTGCATGGGGAATCGGCAAAGAGCGACTGGAAAACGCGATCAAAAGTAGAACCAGCTTCAACTTCGAAACGACTCTCGGCGGCGCAACCATCGCCCGGCTGCTAACGACGGCACATGCCAAGGGGCTGCGCGTACGTGTTTGGTATTGCGGTCTGCGCGATGCCGAGCTTCATATAGCGCGTGTGCGAGCGCGCGTACTCCGGGGTGGTCATCACATAGCGGAGAAGAAGATCCGCGAGCGGTTCGACGCGAGCCGCAACAATCTGTGTTCAATCTTGCCGTCTATAGATGAACTCATGCTCTACGACAATAGCGACGACGCCGACCCTCACGCGGGTCGAGCACCACGCCCCGTGCAGTTGCTGCACTATCGCGATGGCAAGATTCTGCATCTCGCATTCACCATTCCGGCGTGGGCAAAACCGATCGCTGCAGTCGCCCTGAACCTGGCGAAGCCATGATCAACAACGAGCGAATGATCGTGACCTAGCCCGCGTTTAGAGTGGCGTCCCCACGGGGATTCGAACCCCGGTTCTCACCGTGAAAGGGTGGTGTCCTAGGCCTCTAGACGATGGGGACTCAGTCGATTTCCGAGACTCTGGTGGAGCCAGGCGGGATCGAACCGCCGACCTCTTGCATGCCATGCAAGCGCTCTCCCAGCTGAGCTATGGCCCCATACCCGTAAGACATTGTATTTCAAAGAGAAAATCAATCCAATTGCGGTGAATTGTCGCCGAAAAGTGCAATCCCGTCCAGACGAGAGGGCCGGAGAATATCAGGAACTCCGCCAGTCGTTTGGTCAAAATCACGACGCAGCGGCTGCCAAAGAGCGATAGCTCTCAATAGTCTCCGTCCGCGTGCTACGCGGTCCAGGGCGCGAGAGCCGCTGCCAGGCGCGACAGCGACTCGGCTTTCCCCAGAATCGCCAGCGTGGCATCGATCGGCGGTGAGACCGTTCCCCCGCAAACCGCAAGTCGAATGGGTTGCGCCAACTTGCCGAGCGATACCTGATGCGCCGCCGCGAGGGCGCTGATCAGCTCGTGGATCGCCACAGCCGACCATTCGCTCAGCCCTGCGAGCTCGTCGCGAGCCACGTTGATCAGCGGCAGAATATCGGCCGTAACGTGCTTGCGCACCGCCTTCTCATCATATGCCGTGGGAGGCCGAAAGAAGAACGCGCTGTTGACGGCCATCTCTCGGACGGTCTTCGTGCGCTCCCGCTGCACGAGAACTATTTGCTCGAGCTGCGCTTCGTCGCCGGCGCTGATCCCGAGGCGCTCCAGCTGCGAGCGCAGCACCGGTACGATACGCCCCGGCGAGGCGCGCATCATGTGCTGCTGGTTGAGCCAGGTGAGCTTGTCCACGTCGAACGCCGACGCCGATTTGTTCACGTGCGCGATATCGAACGAGCGGACCATCTCGTCGATCGTGAAAAATTCTTGATCGCCGTGCGACCACCCCAGGCGCACCAGATAATTGAGGACCGCCTCGGGCAGAAAGCCCTCATCCCGGTACTGCAACACGCTCACCGCACCGTGACGCTTCGATAGCTTCGTGCCGTCCGGCCCCAGAATCATGGGCAAGTGGGCATATACCGGCGGTCTGTGCCCCAACGCGAGCAGCATGTTCATCTGCCGTGGGGTGTTGTTCAGATGATCGTCCCCGCGTATGACGTGCGTGATGCGCATGTCCATATCGTCTACCACCACGCAAAAATTGTAGGTCGGTGTGCCGTCCGAGCGCGCGATGATCAGATCGTCGAGCTCGGCATTCTGGAACACGACGCGGCCGTGCACGACATCGTCGACCACGACCTCGCCCGACGGCGGATTCTTGAAGCGCACAACGGGCGCGACGTCCGGGCGCGAGTCGGTGCGGTCGCGCCAGCGCCCGTCGTAGCGCGGCTTCTCCCCGCGGGCTGCCTGATCGGCACGCAGCTGCGCGAGCTCCTGTTTCGTACAGTAGCACCGGTAAGCGTGGCCGCTCGCCAGCATATCCGCAATGACCTCCTTGTAGCGGTCGAAGCGCTGGGTCTGATAGAACGGGCCCTCATCGTGCTCGAGACCGGCCCACTCCATACCGTCGAGGATCTGCTGAATCGCCGCTTCGGTGGAGCGCTCGAGATCCGTGTCCTCTATGCGCAGCACGAATTGTCCCGAATGCCGACGCGCGTACAGCCACGAGAACAAGGCGGTACGCAATCCTCCAATGTGCAAGAAACCGGTGGGACTGGGTGCGAAGCGGGTACGGACGATCATCGATATCGGACTTCGAGGAACAAACGGGGCGCAAAGTGTAGCAGAGCCGCCGTGTCAGGACTGGCCGCGAAACGCCGGGGTGCGCAAAGCGCCGCCGCCCGACCGCCAGAGTAGGTCCCGGCGTTTGTCATGGCGACCTGCGGCTGTCATAATTTCGTAGGCAATTGGGCGGTTAGCTCAGCGGTAGAGCACTGCTTTCACACGGCAGGGGTCACAGGTTCAATCCCTGTACCGCCCACCACTGTAAAAATAGGCATTTCCTCTATTTTTACCGATTCGGCAAGAAGCCTCATACGGACTCCCATACGGACCTTCGAGCCGATAAATGAGCCGCGCCCACCGGACATCCTTGCCGATCTTCAGGGACGCGGCCGCGCGGGCTTCGAGCTCGTACGCCTCAATCACGGTGATGAACTCCTGAGCAGTAACCTCCTTCGGGAGTCGGTACATGCTCTCTTCCCTGAGCAATTTGCATAGGTGCCGGAGCCGCGTCGTTTCCGTTAGGCTTGAGCCGGCGCGCGCGACGAGGTTTCCCCAGCAAACTTAAGCGCGTTCCCGGTCTGCTACCTAGAGTGATCGTCGGCCTCGTGCTCAAGTGCATGGCCCTCGGTGCGTTTAAGCTCTGGTCAGCCGACGCGATGCGGGTCGAGGCGCCCAGTGACCAAGATGTGATTTCGGTATTTCAAGTGCATCGATCGGAGTTCGACAGGCTCCGTCAAATGGTTACGGAAGACATGCATGCCCAATCGTATTTCAGCGAAGCGACGATTGATCGAATTGCGCCATTATCGCGGAAACTGGAATACCAGAAGCTACTGCGGATTAAGTCTGGCCTCGCAGTGGGCGTGGATTACGACGGTGAGAGGTTGTCAGAAGGCGTCTATCTCAGAGCTTGTGCCAAATTGGTTTATCTTTTCTCAGAGAGACGTTTGAGCCAACCTGCAGCCGACGTGCGCTGCGGACTCGGGGGATTGGCCTGCCGACAAGCGGATATTCGCATCGACCCCTGGCCGCCGCCGCGCTGATGAAAATGCCATTGTCCTCATTCGCAATTGCAGATCTGGCCTTGGCAGAGAGTGCGTAATCGCCAGCTAGCCACCAGAGAAAAGTGTGGGTGTCGAGCAGCAATTGCATGTTAGTATTCCGACGCTGTCAGTTCCTGCTCCGGCAAGGGTTCGAAAAAATCCGGTCCGATGCTGAAAGGATTTTCCGTGTCGAGCGCGGGAACGATTGTAAAAAAGCGTCAGATACTTGGCCTTGACGTTCTGCGCTTTACCGCCGCGCTACTGGTGATGTGGTATCACCTCGCTTACGGCTCCTGGACCTTCGCCGCGCCATTTTCCCAACAGATCGGCTTCGACTTCTCTGTCTTTTCGGGCTTGAAGCCCTTCGCGCAATTCGGCTGGATCGGCGTCGAAATCTTCTTCGTCATCTCCGGATACGTCATTGCTTCCAGCGCCGAAAGTGCGACCGCCGGAGTATTTCTGGAGAGTCGGGTGCTGCGACTTGCACCCGGCGCCTGGATTTGCGCCACGCTGTCGGCGCTTTTTCTGTTGGCGATCCATGATCCAAGTCCGATCCTGCAACTCTATCTTCGCAGCGCGTTTTTCTTCCCGTTGTCGCCCTACATCGTTGGAGTCTATTGGACCCTGTGGATCGAGATCGCGTTTTATACAGTGATTCTGATGCTGCTGTTGGCGAATAGATTTCGGCATATCGAGCGCACCGTTATCGTGATCGGGTCGGCCAGTTCGCTGTTGTGGTTCGCCTGGGTCGTCGCGCGTTATTTCGATCCCGGTTCTTTCACGGCAATATTCCTCAATGCATTCCTATTCAAGCGGGTCGCTCAACTTCTTCTGCTGGAGCATGGGTGCTTTTTCGCTGTCGGCACCCTGCTTTGGGCAGAATTCTCCCATGGTTCCAAAAGGTCACGTGTGCTGTGGCTTTTCTTGTTCGGTCTGGCCGGCATTGCCCAGATCGCAGGAGAAGGAACCCGGCTCGGCACAAGCGATCTTTATGTGCCCGCTGCGGTATGGTTCCTCAGCCTCGGCATATTCGCCTTATCCGTTCGCTGGAATGACCGCTTGTCCATGTTCTTCCGGGGATACGCCAATACTATCCGCAATCTCGGGCTCGCCACCTACCCGCTGTATTTGATCCATGCCCCGATCCTCTTCTGGGTATGCGGATACTTGCATCGATTTGGCATAGCCTGGGCGGCTGCGTTGCCACTCACGATGCTGCTGATGATTGCGCTGTCCCTAGCTATAACACTCTATCCAGAGCGGATGATCAGAACGGGGCTCCGGCGGTTCGGAGGAGCGGTTCTGACCGCACTGGATGCGCGCCGCTAGCAGGCCACTCGATCGGTCCGCCCGCGAAGTCTAATTGTTCCCGGCATGGGCAAGCGTCTGCCACCGACAGCAGATTAGCCGGCCCCTCAATGCCGCGCGCGTTGATTTCCGGTCGCGCAGCGGCACGTGCAACGGCGGGACGAAAGACAGTCCCGCACTCGCAATTGTCCGCGCGAGGCCGACCGTGAGCGCTTGATTCTATGCTGGAGAGAGAGGGACTCAAACCCTCGACCAGGGTCAAAAATGCATGACTCGTGGGCCGGGGGTGACGCATGATTGCCCCGATGTCTTACGTCAGGCGCTTAGCCGATATTTTAAAATTCGCGCGCCTTGATGTAGCTTACAATGCTCGACTCACTTACTGTTGTGAGGCTTGCTTGCGAAGGAAAGAATTGATGCGTTCAAAGCGGGCCGCAGCGCTGATCGATTTGTTGAGCGACCGCGCACGCCTGCAGTTCGCGGCAGCCGGCAACGAGCTCGCGCAGCTGCGCTAGACATGACCGGTCGTCGTAGGGCGCTATGGGCGAGCGCGGCGTTGATCGCGCTCTTGTCGGGCGCAGCGGCCTACAGGCTGGCGAGCAAGCCTTGGCGGCAGTATGCGCCTTGCGCCGCCGGCGAAGGCGCGGAAGCCCGCGTGCGCACCGAGTTCCTCAGCGATGCGCCCCCCGAGCAGCGCTATCGAGCGGTATTTATGTATTTCGCGCGGGGATTCCTGCGCCACGTTGCAGGCCTTAGTCGCGTTCAATATTGCGGAGCCGGCAGCTTCAATTCATATGCGATCAACGGCCTCGAGGGCTTTGCGCGCACGGCGCCGTTGTTGGCTGCTTGGATGTACTCCGGCCACGGGGAACTCATCCAGGATCCCCTCGAGCCAATCGATCTTGCCACGATCCTCAAAACAGGCATCCTTGCCGGTGTCGATCCCCGCTCGCGCGATTACTGGGGGGACATCGGGGACAAAGATCAGCGCATCGTCGAAGCGGCGGACATTGCGCGGACCCTGTGGCTGACCCGGGCGAGCATTTGGCAGCACTTGACCGAAGAGGAGAAACGCCGGGTCACCCAATGGCTGCTCCCCGCGACCCGTGCAGCTACTCCTCAAAACAACTGGATCTTGTTCCCGATCACCGTGGACCTGGTTCTCGCAAGCTTGGATGCACCTGCCAATAACGCGGAACTTACCGCCCGCGCACATCGCGACTTCGAGAAATATAAGCGGTTCTATTCCGAGAGCGGATGGTTCGTGGACGGTTCAGACGGAGTCGATTTTTACAATACGTGGGGGATAACCTACGAGTTATTTTGGATTCATGAGATCGCCTCCGACTTTGAGCCGGAATTCATCACGCGCGCTATCGCCGACAGCGCAACGCTCACCGAGCACCTGATCAGTCCCCAAGGCGTTCCAATCATGGGGAGGAGCGTGTGCTACCGGACGTCGGTGCCGGTCCCGGTCGTTGCCGCGAGTCTCTCAACCCCGCCGGAGGCTGCACCCGGAGTCGCGCTGCGCGCACTCGACTCCGTGTGGCGTTATTTCCTTGTCCACGACGCGATCAGCGACGGAGCACTGACGCAGGGATACTTTGGGCCCGATCTTCGGTTTCTCGACAGGTATTCGGGGGGCGGCAGCTGCCAGTGGGGGCTGCGATCCCTGGTGCTGGCGTTCATGCACGGTGCCGGCGATCGCTTCTGGACGGACCCGCCCGGCCGATTACCGGTTGAAGTCTCCGACTATCGACTCGAGTATCCAAAGCTCGGCTGGACAGTCACCGGGCATGGCTCGACCGGCGAAATCACCATAGAGATCGTCAAGAACGCTGAGGTGATCAATCGTCCCGATCCCTACACTCGGTTCGATGAGCTTCTGGAAACGATTCTGCGCCGACCCATGCGGCCCAACAATTATCGGGTCAAGTATGCTTCCCGCTACTACTCATCCGCACACCCGTTTCCGGTGCCGGACGGTTCAGCAACACCATAAGCGGTCGGACACTCGCGATATGTAGGCCGCACTGCCGGTCTATGGGCCATTGCTCCGACGCGGCCTCGCAGCACGTCGCAGCCATTTCGCAATTTCGATGCCCTTGTCTCTCGCAAACCGCCACGCCCCGTAAACGAGATTGTCCAACCACAGCGTCAGCGGTGCTTCCGAACGCTGCGGCGCAGTTCCCTCCCCGGCGATGGCAAACCCGTCGAGCACCCTAGCGGCGGGAACACGCCGGCCGCGTACGCGATTTGAGATGTTGCTTTGGTGAACGACTTGCAGCCAAGCTGGATCGCCCTCAATCTGACGTACAGGTGCCACCTTCGGCATCTCCGGATGCTGCACGAACAGCACTGTCTTGAAACCATCAAACGGCTCGAGCAAGGATAGGAATGCGTTGCTCTCGTGACGATACAAATAGGTTCTGTGGCCCGTGTACACGATCCCGTTCGGGAAGTTGAGCGCCTCCGTACCTGAGAACCGCAGAGTTTCATGTAATCGCTTGACGAAATCGCGTTGCAAACCGTCATCGTTATCCAGCCGTGTGGTCAGCAGCCACTCTGGCTCCGGGACCAGCTCGTCCCTCAAGTCACGTTCCAGCAA
>Ga0302325_10028089_pt1 | contig 11646 bp, 10 predicted proteins | sample Palsa_T0_2_FD_201948 | JGI IMG/M metagenome (GOLD analysis project Ga0302325, IMG submission 201948) | Peat permafrost microbial communities from Stordalen Mire near Abisko, Sweden - Palsa_T0_2 | ecosystem: Environmental > Terrestrial > Soil > Palsa > Peat permafrost | place: Sweden: Abisko... | reverse complement strand
CAAGAACGACGGCCAGATTCTTCCGTTGAAGGCTGAGGATACCGTTGCGCTGATTGGGCCGGGAGCGGGGCAGACCGTGGCCATCGGCGTGGCCGGCGAGCGCAGCACGGGCTTTCCGTGGCGCCAGATCGGGACTGTGGATGCGATGGCCAAGATCGCGCCCGGGATGAAAGTGACCTATGCGGTTGAGGACGATATGACGGGCGTTGCGATTCCGGCTGAGTTTTGGACGCATGACAAGCAACCGGGCTTGCAGCGCGGCACCAATCAGAGCCATGAGCCCAAAGGGGCGCGGACAGCGACGACAGACGCGCTGCTGGATTTTACCGACAAGTCCGCAAACGCACTGCCTCCAAATGGAGACATCGTCTGGGAGGGTACGCTCAACGTTCCCACCTCCGGCACGTACTGGGTTTATCTGCAACTGCTGGGCGCGGCGGGAGATGTGAAGATCGACGGCAGGCATATCGCAGGCACCAACGGTTTGAAGGGCGCGGTGCATGGCGATACAGTGTTGGGAGGCAAGGATGGGCTGATGCCGACCACTGATGGCCTGGACAATGTGCGCGGGACTGCGCAGCTATCGCAAGGGTCGCACAAAGTCACGGTTTCGGTCGTCGGGGACACTTCAAACAAGCCGGAGCAGGTGCGCCTTGCGTGGGTGACTCCGGAGCAGCGCAAGGCCAACCACGATGCCGCGATTGAAGCGGCTAAATCCGCCAAGACGGCGGTGGTGTTTGCCTGGAGCCGGGGCAAATACGACTTCGTTTTGCCGGGAAACGGCAAGGATTACGACCAGAACAAGTTGATTGAGGAGATTGCCGCGGTCAATCCGAACACCGTCGTGGTGCTCAATATCAGCCAGCCCGTAGCCATGCCCTGGCTGAGCAAGGTCAAGGGCGTTTTGCAGATGTGGTGGCCGGGCGATGAAGGCGGCTGGGCGACAGCTAACATCCTGCTCGGCAAGACCAGTCCGGCGGGACGGCTTCCCTTCACCTGGGCGAAAAAGCTGACCGATTATCCAGCCACCGACCCCAGGTATCCAGAGCGATCGGCTAGGGGCGTAGACGATAAGACGACATACTCCGAGGGCGTGAATGTAGGCTACCGGTGGTTCGACAAGGAAAAGATCGAGCCGGTATTTCCGTTTGGCTTCGGGCTCAGTTACACGCGATTCGCGTACAGCAATCTCAAGGTTGGTCCCTCGCAGAATGGCGATTTCGTGGCGGTGTTTACCCTTGCGAATACGGGCGATGTTGCCAGCGATGAGGTTCCGCAGGTGTATCTGGGAGCGCCGGAGCAGAAGCTGCCGGGAGACTTCCCGGTGCGCGCATTGGCGGCCTTCGACCGCATCCACTTGAATGCCGGAGAATCAAAGCTGGTGTCGATTCAGATCCCGGCACAGCGATTCCAGTTCTGGAACTCCGATGCCGGCAAATGGGCATTGGCGACGGGCGAGCGGTCGGTCTTCGTCGGCGGCAGTTCGCGTGAACTGCCGCTGGAGACGAAGATTACTCTTCCGTGAGACGCGGCGACGGGTCAGAAACCCATGATGTTGTAGCCGCAATCGACGTACATGGTCTCGCCGGTGATGGCGCCGGAGAGTTCGCTGGCCAGGAAGGCCGCCGCTCCGCCGACTTCAAGCTGATCTACATTGCGATGCAGCGGAGACTTGTCGGCGTGCGCCTTGAGCATGTCGCCCAGAGCGCCGACGCCGCGCGCTGCCAGCGTCTTAATTGGCCCTGCGGAGATGGCGTTGACGCGAATCTTTTGCCCGCCCAGGCTATTGGCGAGGTAGCGTACCGTGGCCTCCAGAGAAGCCTTGGCCACGCCCATCACGTTGTAATGCGGCACCACCTTTTCCGCTCCGAAGTAGGTGAGCGTGATGACGCTGCCGCCCTCGGTCATCAACGGCGCAGCGGCCCGCGAAACAGCGATGAGCGAGTAGACGCTCACGTCGTGGGCGATGCGGAAACCCTCGCGACTGGTGTTGATGAAATCGCCATGCATATCCGCCGCGGGAGCGAACGCCACAGCATGAACGAGCACATCGATCTTGCCGTAGCGCTCTTTCAGCGTTGTGAAGAGCGCGGCAATCTCGTCGTCGCTGGAAACGTCGCACTGAAAGCCCTCGGCCTCGGGTAGCTCGTCGATGAGACCCTGCGCTTCCGACTTCATGCGCTCGTTCTGGTAGCAGATGGCCAGCTTCGCGCCAGCGTCGCGCAGCTTCAACGCAATGCCCCAGGCGATGGAACGCTTGTTGGCGAGGCCAAAGATGACCGCGGTTTTTCCGTCCAAGTTGATCAGTTCCGGCATACTCAATCCTCGATTTCCCGACGCCCTGACACTGCGCTCTTACCCATGCGCAGCACGCGCAGGAACGCCAATCAGAATAGCAGTCCGCGACAGCGGACGTTTCACCATGAAGGAAAGCGGAGGACCGGAAAGAGGATGTGTAAGATTTTATCCGCCCAAATCCACCAGTTCCACTTTGCCTACCGGCAAGCCCAGAAAGCGCGAACCAAGGCGCTCAAATTTCTCTACCGAATCGGTGGCGAAGCAATGAATTCTGGGCTGTGTGGCGCTTGCGCCGGGTTCGCGAAAGCCGAGGAGACGCGCAGCTTCATCCGCCGTCGCTTCCGCCGAATCGATCACTCGCATTCCCGCCGGCACTGCCGATTCGAAGATTGGCCGCAGCAGCGGATAGTGCGTGCAGCCCAGCACCAGAGTATCCGGAGATTGTCCGGCGGCTGCGGCCTCGGCAAGCAGTTCGCTCAGGTAAATCCTGACGACTTCCGCCGTCACCGGGTACGCGGCAGGGTCGATCCAGCCCTCCTCGACCAGCGGAACCAGCAGCGGACAAGCCTTCTCCACGCCGCGCAGCCCCTGCGCCCGGCAGGCCGCCGCGTAGGCGTGGCTGGCCACGGTCGCCTCCGTCGCCATCACCAGCACATCGCGCGAGGAGGAACTGGCCGCCGCCGCGGCTGCTCCCGGCTCGATCACCCCCAGCACCGGCACAGAAACCGCCTCGCGAATGGCGTCGAGAGCCAGCGCGCTGGCCGTATTGCAGGCGATGACCAGAAATTCGGCGTGTTGCCGCTCGACCAGAAACTGGGCGCTTTCAGCGGCGTAGCGGGCAATGGTGCGCTGGGACTTCGATCCATAGGGCAGCCGCGCCGTATCGCCCAGAAAAGCGTATTCCGCGCCCGGAATACGCGCGAGCAGCGCCTTGAGCACGGTAAGGCCGCCGAAGCCGGAGTCAAAAACGCCAATAATGGGGTTCGTCACGCGTTCGCCCCAGCAGTGTATCTGGAGGCTTTCAGCGCCACAAGACAAAGCTCTTTGAAGACGCTCGCGGCAAACAAATCCTGTGTACCGGCGTCTTCCAGAATCGGATGGATGGCGTTCACGACGATTCGATACGCCGCTACCATCTGCGGAACGGTGGGAGCATTTCTATGGACAAAGGCGTTTCGAAGTTCGCTTAAGACGCCCTCGACCGTCCCGAAGTGAATATTGGGATCGGTCCCTGCGAGATCGCTTGTCGACTGATCCAAGCGCCGAGGGGCGGCTTCCATAACAAACCAGTCGTGGGAGTCTTCATTCAGTTCCGACCAGGTGATGGTCATTCCGAGTTCCAGCGGCATATTGAAGCGCGGCGTCGCCAACCCGTAAGGACTCAACTCAACGCGAGAGAGGTCATGAATGGAATACCTGCAAGAGCGGATCAAGTCCAGGATGCGACTCAATCTTCGCTTGCCGCCCGAAACCCCCGAAGTGATGCAAGGCTCCAGACCCAGTTGATAGATTCCGACGATGTAGGCGAGATACAGCGGCTGGAATTCCTTGTCATAGGGGATGTTGAGGAAAACCGCACGGGGATCTACGACTCGCCGAGGCGATTTTGTGCTTCTTTTCGCGACCATAGGAGGAAGTTATTGGACCTTGCGACGGATTGTAACATCCATGAGCAGACGCAGTTCAAGACCGGGGGCGGGTGATTGCTCGATTCTGGACCGCGGTGTGCAATGGCGTTTCGTTCCCCGAATCGGCGCTGTCCTTCCAGGGCGCCGCGCTTCGACTCTTAGGGGAAACATCCTTGACCCTCCCTGAAACGGAACCAAAATCGGCGCAATGTCCAACAATCGCAGCGATATTCGAATTGGCTGGAGAACCTGCCTCGCTCCGGCTACCGGTTGCGGCCTGCTTCCCCAGCCCTTCGATGGCCGCATCCACCATCGCCGTCAACTGCCTCTGCCTCGCCTTGGAAATACCCAGGCGCTCGATCATCGAAAGCGGCGGCGGAATCTCGGTCGATATGTTTACGGAGCGTCCCATGGTGTCATTATCATAGCGCAAAGCACGAGTAGGGCCTCCAGATGACGCGACCGCGCGCAGGAGCCACTCCTGCACTGGACTGAAAGCGGCTTATGGCGTCGAATTCGATCCTGTAGCGGCGGAGATTGGCAGGTCCTCTTCCGTCAGGTACGTCCGCGTCAGGTCGGCGTGACCGGCCAGCGTGGCGCGAGACTGGCCGTCGACGAGGAACCGAACCTCGGCGACCTGCGGCAGATTGGCGCGCAAGGTGCTGCAAATGGACTCGATCGTGAGCGCTTCAGTGAGGATCCCGGAGGGATGGCCGTCGGCAAAGTCTCCTGCCAGATTGACGACCGCCAATTGCCCGCGCGGAGACAGATCCGCCTTGTCCTGCGGTTGGGGGAGCAGAAAAACCTGCAACACAGCGCGCGGCACGCCCGGCACGGGATGCGTCGAACCCGGCTCGGCGTAGAGTTCCAGCAGCTTTTCGACCAGCGCCCTGGCCCGCGCCTCGCCATCGGCGGGAAGCGGCAGGGACTGGTTTTCCGTAATCATCGTCCCGTCCAGGTCATTGGCGACGATGAGCGTGGCCTGCACCGCCGGAGCAACCGCCGGAGCCGTCGTCGGCGCCAGATCTTCGCCCTTGAGCAGCCTATCGTGTGCCCGCTCCCGCAGCCGGACCAGCACCGCGGCCATCCCGATCGAGACAACCAGCAGCACCAGCACCACAATCTTCTGATAGCGGGGAATCATGGCTGCGATCCTCCCGCTTTGGGCGACTCGGTCTCCAGATCGGTCTTCCACTCGAGGATTGCCGCGGCCAGCGCTTCCACAAGCTGAGTCTGGTAGTCGGGGTCGGTCACGTCCGTGATGGCTTTGCGATCCGCGCCCCGGATCGGCGCCATTTCAATCGCCACAGCCGGGCAGGTCATGCTGTCTACGCCGGGCAGCGTGGCACGGCCCAGCGTCGCCGGGATTGGCCCTGAACTCGATCCAGCCTCGCCGCTGCTGTTGCCTCCGCCAGCGATGGAAGTGTGCTCCAGTGCGGAATTCACCGTCCCGGCCAGCTTGAGGCTGCGGGCAACGTAGGCCGACTGCGCCGTCTTCCAGGGCAGGAAACGCGCAGTTCCACTGGGCGCAAGCGACGAAACGAAGATATGGACCCCGGAGCCCGCTTCGGAAACGTGGAGGCTGAAACAGGCCGCGCCTCCGCCTGAGTTGGCCGTGCCGCGATTGGCGATCTGCGCCCGCGTGTCGGGAGCGATACTCACATTGCCTTCGCGCGTAGTAACCACGGTGATTCCGCGCGCCGTCAGCAGCGACCTCAGCCGAACGCTGAGGGCCAGCGTGACGGTCCTTTCCGCGACGGCCGTTCCGCCATTGGCTGCGCCCACCTGCCCGCCGCCGTCGTCGCCGCCATGGGCCGCGTCCAGCACCACAACGAATTTCTGCCCGGAACCGGTCCCGCTGGAAGCCCCATTCGCCTGCGCAAAACCCGCTCGATCGCAGTTGACAGACAGCAGCGCGGCGGCAGCCAGAAGGAAAAGCCGCGCATTTCGAGAAAATCTCCAAGCCATCTGCTGCCGAACTCTCCATCGCCGGGGCGGGCAATCCGGCATGATCGTCCGAAGCAAATTTCTACCCCGGCTCATCTCCAGATTGCTTCGCTCGATTGTATCCCACAGCCGTTCTCCCGCAGGCTTGCATAAATCCCTCAGAACGCAATCCAAAACGCCTCTGCAGCGTTCCCATAATGGGGCTCCTAGCTGCAAGTTTCACAGCGCCAACGGCGATGACCGATTCCGCACAACCAAAGCACTGCAATCGTGCTACCATCCTTGGCAAAAGCAGGGAACGCCCATGCACAATTTCCCTCGTTTCACGATTCGCCACGCCGCTCGCTCGATCAACTTCGCCAGCCTCTCAGAAAATCTGCGCCGCAGCTTCGGCATCCTTGCCGCGATTTTCATACTGGCCGCCACGCCCCAGTTGCTGCGCGCCCAGGACGATCAACTCAACAAGGTGCATGTTCCAATACCCGCGGCCGCGGCCGCTGCGGGAGCTCCCGCCGGAGCCGAAGCCGCCCCCATTGTTGGGCCGGACGGCCTGAAACTCGCGCCCGGCGCGCGCCTGGCCATAAATGTCGATCTTGTGCTGGTCCCCGTCACCGTGACCGACCCCATGAATCGGCTGGTCACCGGCCTCGAACAGGAAGACTTTTTCATCTACGAAAACGGCGGCATGCAGAAGATCCGCACCTTTGCCACCGAAGACGCGCCGGTTTCGATCGGCATCATCTTCGACCTGTCCGGCTCCATGAGCTCCAAGCTGGTGCGCGCCCGGGATTCGATTCTCCAGTTCATGAAGACCGCCAACCCGCAGGACGAATTCTTCGTCATCGGCTTCAACGACCGCCCGGAGCTGATCGAGGACTTCACCAGTTCGATCGAAGACATTGAGGCGCGCCTCCAAACCGTGCGCAGCGGCCATCGCACCGCGCTGCTCGACGCCATTTATTTCGGCATGGACAAGATGAAGATCGCCAAGAACGAGCGCAAGGCGCTGCTGGTGGTCTCGGACGGCGGCGACAACCGCTCACGTTACACCGAGGGCGAAGTCAAAGCCCAGGTGCGCGAATCCGACGTCGAAATCTACTCCATCGGCATCTTCGACCCCTACGCCCCCACTACCGAGGAGCGCATGGGTCCCATGTTGCTCAACGACCTGTGCGAAGAAACCGGCGGACGGCTCTTCCGCGTCGACGATCTGGCCGATATGGGCGACATCGCCATCAAGATTTCCACGGAGCTGCGCAACCAATATGTGCTCGGTTATCACCCGAACGCCGTACAACGTGACGGTAAGTGGCGTAAAGTGAAGGTAAAGCTGGTGCCACCGCAGGGCCTGCCCCCCTTAACTGTCCATGCCCGTACCGGTTACTATGCCCCGCTCCACTAATCCGCCCACCTTCCTGAGGACTCCACGACTGCGGGTGCCCCACATCTCGATCCTGAGATGCGGGATCGCGGCCATCGTCCTTTTTCTTACCCTGGCGAGCAACAGCCTCGGCGCCCAGGCGACGCTCAAGACACCGGCCCAGGCCCCGACGGCGCAACAGGCCCCGCCGCTGACCGTGGACCGCGACCCGGTGCGCTCGCCCGACATCGACGAAGCCGCCAAACCCGGCACCGGCGACGTGACCAAAGACAACAAGGGCTACACCATCGTCTCGAACGTCGAGGAAGTCTCGCTCAACGTGACCGTGCTCGACTCCGGCGGACACATTGCGCAGAACCTCAAGGAAGACGACTTCCGCGTCCTCGAAGACGGCATCCAGCAGAAGCTGCTCAGCTTCCAGCATGCCGATATTCCGGTCTCGATCGGCCTGGTCATCGACAACTCCGGCTCCATGTACAAGAAGCGCCCCTCGGTGAATAAATCCGCGCTCGACCTGATCCTGGCCTCCAACCGCGAGGACGAAGCATTTGTCGTGAACTTTGCCGACGACGCCTACATCGACCAGGATCTGACTTCGGACGCCAACAAGCTCAAGGACGGCCTGGCGCACATCGAATCCCGCGGCGGAACAGCCCTCTATGACGCAGTCGTGGCCTCGGCCGACAAGCTGGCCGCCGACGCTCACCGCCCCAAGCAGGTCATCGTCATCATCACCGACGGCGAAGACAACGCCAGCTCGCTCAATCTGGAGCAGGCCATCCGCCGCGTCCAGCAGCTCTCCGGCCCCGTCATCTACTCGATCGGTCTGCTCTTTGGCGACGAAATGTCCCGAGGCGAGGTGCGCCACGCCCGCCGCGCTCTGGAAATGCTCTCCGGCGAAACCGGCGGCATCGCCTTCTTTCCCAAATCGCTCGATCAGGTAGACGAAATCGCCGCCGAAGTGGCACGGGACATCCGCAGCCAGTACACCGTCGCCTATCACAGCACTAAACCGAGCACCGACCCCAGCTTCCGCAAGGTCACGGTGATCGCCCAGGCCAAGGGCGAAGGCAAACTCAACGTCCGCACCCGCACCGGCTATTTCCCGAGCGCCAAGCCAGCCGCGAAGACTGCTCCATCGCCGGCTCGTCAATAGCGTCCGCTTCGCCGCCTGAATAATGGCCGCAAATGGTCTTCCCATCGTTCGCAAATGGGACTATCGTGTTCCCAATCGGAATTTTCGCCGCGAAATGCGCGAAATCTCCACGCTGCGCCGGGAGGGAACCATGGCAACCGCGGTCTCCGCAATTGCAAGCACCAACACCGAAATCCGCCTCGGACGCCTCTTCGTTCCGGTCGATTTTTCCCCCGTCTCCGACCGCGCCGTGGATTACGCCAAGCGCATCGCCAGGCGCCACCAGGCAGAGATCGTGCTGGCCCATGTCAACCAGCCGGTGAACCCCATGGCCGTGCCGGAAGCTGTCTGGTGCCACCTACAGGCCGCCGAACGCAAGGAGCAGACGCGCCTCGCCCAGATGGGCGAGCAACTGCGCGCCGAGGGCCTGAATGCACGCACCATCACGCTACATGGCCTGGTGCAGGACGAGATTCCCTGCTGCTCCAAGCAGGAGTGCACCGACCTCATCGTGCTCGGCGCGCACATCAAATCCGGCATCGAGCGGCTGCTCTTCGGGTCGGACACCGAAGTGCTCTTCCGCCACGCCGGCTGCCCGGTGCTGGTGATCGGCCCAGAGATTCGCCCCGCTCCGGAGCGCCACTGGCGCCTCGACGACGTGATCTGCGCCAGCGACCTGCGCCCCGAATCGGCCCAAACCGCAGCCTACGCCTGGAAACTGGCCAAGAAGTACGACGCCGTCTTCACGCTGCTGAATGTGGAATGCAGCTCGGCAAAATCGACTGCTGCAGACCAGGTAAGGACGCGGTTCGAGCAGTCGCTGACCCAATATCTGCCAGAGGATGCCCCCAGCGCCGCCGCCAAACTGCGTTCCCTGCCCCAGGAGCATCGCTCCTGTCCGGCAACCATCGTAGCCTTCGCCAAAGAACGCCGCTCCGACCTGATCGTGATGGGCGCCCACGCCACGACGCACGCGGCCACGCGCCTCTTGCGCGGCACGGCAGCGCAAGTGATCGCCGAATCGCCCTGCCCGGTTCTGGTGCTGAATACCAACTGAGCGCACCCTGATTCTGAAGCAAAAGAAAACCGCCGGCTGGGAAAGCATCCCAGCCGGCGGCTTGTTTTGAGGCGGGATCAGTTGGCGTTGTTGAAGATCGCTCCCACCGATATGTTGGAGGTTGGGTTCGTAGCAGATGTATCGTTTCCGACCGTTACCTGGCAGGTATTCGTGCCCTCTGCCGTAAGCGGTGGAGGAGGAGGAGTGCCGATATTGCAATTGTAGGACCAGCCACCGAACGCGACCCCGTCTCCGGCCGCCGTCCCGGCCGCAGCTAACGTCTTCGTAGTCAAGGTGATATTAGCGCCGATCGGATAGGGTGCCGAGCAGACCGAGGCGCCCAGGCCAGCCGCAACGGAGCCAGGCCCGCAGTGAATGACGTTGGGCGTATTCGTAGCCGATGGTGCCGTGACTAACCAGTTCGAGTTGTTCAGGCCGGCATTGAAGACAGTCAGAGTTACCAGAAGGGGATTTGCGACGGTTTCGTTATTGCACGATCCTACGTTCGTCGTGGTCGGCGCTACGTACGGGCACGCGAAGTTCACTGCCGGGCTGTATACAAGGGTGCCGTCCGGATTCGTTGCCGTCACATAAATGCTCGTGTTTCCGCTCGCGTACGCCGTGACAAGTCCCCCATCAGTCAGCGGAGTGCTGGGCGGGTACGTCAGAGGACCCGATGCCGTCGTGACTGGAAATTCGGTTTGCAGATCGGAAATCCAATACACCGGCGAAGTGAACCCGTTTCGGGTGATACCGTTCGTAATGTCCTGCACCGTGGGCGGCGTTGAGAAGGTACCGTAGGCGAGGAACTGCGCAGTCCCGTACAGGTTGCCGGTAGAAACGGAAGTAGGCAAGATGGTGATGGAAAGCAATGGCTCCGCCTGCGACGACGCCGTGACAGTAATTGTTGCGGTGGAAGTCAGCGCCGTCCCATCTTTGTTCGTCAGCTTAGCAGTAATCTGCGTCGTGCCCGGACTCACGCCTACCACCTGACCCGCCGGCGATGCCGGAGAGGTGGACACCGTGGCGATGGTCGGAATACTCGAACTCCATGTGACCTGCGGCGAGTTGGTCACGTCCTGCTGTAGACCGGAGCTGCCGATCGTGGCCACCGCGAGGAGCTGCCCGGTTTGCCCCGTGGCGGAGAGAGATTCCGATCCTGGGCTGATGGAAATCGCAGTAAAGGCCTCGGTTGTACCGCCTGTCACCGAGAAAGTGGCTGTGCCGGTCACCACCGTGGTATCCAGGTTCATGGCGATGGCGGTGATGGTGGTCGAACCCTGTCCGACCGCGGTCGCCAAGCCTGTGGAGTTCACGGTACCGACCTGCGTGCTGCTGGAACTCCAGGCGACTGTATTGGTGATATCTTCCGTTGCACCGCCGGAAGTAGTTCCAATGGCGATGAATTGGCTCGTCTGGCCGGGCGCCGAAACAGCCTGGTTGCCCGGAATGATAGCAAGCGAGGCCAGAGTTCCGGACCCGGTCTTGCCGCCGCCGCCAGTTACTGCAACCGTGGCAGTGCTGCTGATCGGTCCGCCAAAGCCTTGGATTTCGGCCGTCACCGTCGCACTGCCGGCCCCGACGCCCGTCACCAACCCGCCAGAGCTAACCGTAGCCACCGAGGTCGCGCTCGAGGTCCAGGTAACCATAGAGGTGACATTCTCGGTGCCCGCAGGATGGCTCCCGTGGCCGACCGTGCCCGTAGCCGTCAGTTGCGCTGTGCTACCCGCTCCCACGGAAACACTGGCAGGTGAGATCGTGATCGCATCGATCGTGGTGCTGCTGCCGCAACCGAAAAACGGCACAACCAGGATGGCCAATAGAACTGCCCGCACACTAAGACGACCCACCATAGAACTCTCCTCAAGTCTCAAACACGCCGGGCGAACCCTTTTGAAACGACCCATAGCTCTGCCCTGGCTTCTTTGGGTGTGTAGCAAGTTGATTGCCATGTTTCCTTAGCTGAATTGCCGGGGAAATGGAGAATTCTCGCCCCCATCGGCGACCAAGTGTAACCATCCGTATACCCGGCGCGGCTGCCAGATACGTCCGTTTACAGGGAAGGCCTCGGCTGGAACCGGTGCAATTCTGTCTAAAACAAGAAGCCGGCAGCCGGGAATGCCTCTCCCGGCCGTCGGCTTCAGTTATTGCGCCATCGCCCGCTCCAGTTCCACGATGTAATCCACCACCGCCTCGCTGA
>Ga0302325_10028088_pt1 | contig 11646 bp, 11 predicted proteins | sample Palsa_T0_2_FD_201948 | JGI IMG/M metagenome (GOLD analysis project Ga0302325, IMG submission 201948) | Peat permafrost microbial communities from Stordalen Mire near Abisko, Sweden - Palsa_T0_2 | ecosystem: Environmental > Terrestrial > Soil > Palsa > Peat permafrost | place: Sweden: Abisko... | reverse complement strand
GCCGATGGCAACCTTTCTGATCCGTTCGCAATCCGACCCGGCGCGCTTGGCGGGCGCCATGAAGGATGCCGTGCGCGCGGTGGATCCCGGCCTGGCCGTCGCGCGAATCAAGGTGATGTCGGACCTGGTGTCGGCCTCCCTCGCGCCGCGCCGCTTCGTCGTGACGCTGCTCGGAATCTTTGCCGGCCTGGCGCTGCTAATGGCGGTGATCGGCCTCTACGGCGTCATCAGTTATTCGGTGGGCCAGCGGACGCAAGAGATCGGGATTCGGGTCGCGCTGGGCGCGCAAAAAAGCGAAGTGTTGAAGTTGGTGGTCGGCCAAGGAATGCAATTGGCGGGCGTCGGGCTTGCGATCGGACTGGTGGCGTCGCTCGCGTTCAGCCGCCTACTGCGTAGCCAGATCTACCACGTAAGCGTTATCGATCCGCTCACGTTCCTGGTCACCGCTCTGATTCTGGTGGCGGCTGGGGCGCTGGCCTGCTACATCCCGGCGCGCCGCGCCATGCGCGTGGATCCCATGATCGCGCTGCGCTATGAGTAGTTCACTTCTGTGCGCGCAGAAATTCGATAATGAGCCGGTTCACTTCCGCCGGCGCTTCCTGTTCGGTCCAGTGACCCACGCCCGGCAGCAGGACCTTCTTCCAAAGATTCGGAACGCTCTTCTCCAGATTGTCCACTCCCGGCCGCGCGAATTCCACCACGGCATCGTCCTCGCCGCCGACATATAGCGTGGGCTGCAAAAGTTTGCGTCCGATCAGAAACGCCGTCTCGCGCCACAAAATGTCTTGGGTGCGATACCAGTTGAGGCCGCCTCGGAAACCGGTGCGGGCGAATTCCTTGGCGAAGTAATCGAGATCTTCCGGCTTCAACCAGGCGGGCAATTGTTTGGGATCGGTGCAACCAGCCAGCGCATTTTGGTCAAGCCCGAATACGTAACGCCAGCGGTCCTGCTTTGGAATCGAACCCGAAAGAGAATACAGCAACATGCGCAGTGTGCGTTTCGGATCGGCCTCGAATACCTTCTCGGCAACTCCCGGCGTCTGAAAATAAGTTTGATAGAACTGCATGCCTTTGGGCACGCGCCCTTGCATGCTCTCGGTCGGCTTCAGTCCGCCTTCGCCGCGCACGCCGAAAGGAACGCTCAAGAGCACTACAGCGGTGAAGATGTCGGGCCGCAAGTTGGCTGCGTTATACGCCACCGGAGCGCCCCAATCGTGGCCCGCGATTACCGCATGTTCGTACCCGAGCGCGTGGACCACGCCGACGATGTCGCCCACTGATTGGAGCAGCGTGTAGTCCTCGATATTCGGCGGAGCGTCGGTCTGGCCGTAGCCGCGCATGTCGGGCGCTATCGCGTGATAGCCGGCGGCCGCGAGCGCCGGCAGCACATGACGCCAGCTATACCAAAGCTCCGGAAACCCGTGGACCAGCACCACCAGCGGGCCTGTGCCTTGCTCGGCGATGTGCATCTTGATCCCGTTAACTTCGACGAATCGATGCACGATATCGCCGGGCTGAGCGGAGGCGGTGGTCATAGCCGCCAATGTAGCAAGACTGGCAGCCATGCGGATCAAGACGGGCGCTCGATCAAGCGGTGTCATGCGCGCCTGAGTTAGCGGCGATCTGCCTTGGCCCGGTAGGCGAGGGCAAAATTCAGTTGGCGAATGGCTTCGTCGCTGGCGCGTATGGCGTCGGCTTTGTGGCCGCCGAAGTCGTGCGGCGCCGCTTCCATATAGGCTTTCGCGTCCTTCAGGGCGGCGATGGCCTTGGCAATGCGCGGATGCATCGCGCGTTCGTTTTGCGCGGAAAGCGTCCAAGCTCCCGCACATAACATGACTCCGATTGCGATTCCAGACAAAAACTTCATGGGTTTGCCTCCTGGTTAGAGAATTTTACCAGAGAAGCGTCCGGGCTGTCCGGTACTGCGATACTGATCTGGGATGGTCAAGTGCGCTCGCTGCTCCTCGCAGATTCCCGAAAACAGCCAGTTCTGTCTAAGCTGCGGTGCGCGTTTGTCCGTCGCCGCGATGCCGACCTCGGCCGCAACGGCTGCCATTTCCGTTTCCACGGTCTCCTCGGCCAGCCACGCTGATCCTGACGAGGGCCGCTTCCTGCCGGGTACGCTCCTGGCCGACCGCTATCGTATTCTCAGCCGTCTCGGCAAGGGAGGGATGGGCGAGGTCTATCGCGCCACCGATTTGCGCCTCGGTCAAACGGTCGCGCTGAAGTTTCTTCCGGAAGCCACCACGCAGGACCCCGGGGTGTTGGCGCGCTTTTACAACGAGGTCCGGGTCGCGCGACAGGTCACCCATCCCAATGTCTGCCGGGTGTTCGACATCGGCGACGTGGGCGGCCAGCCGTTCATTTCGATGCAGTACGTGGACGGCGAGAACCTGGCGTCGTTGTTGCTGCGCATCGGGCGTCTTCCCGCGGACAAAGCCGTCGAGATCTCCCGTAAGCTGTGCGCCGGAGTGGCGGCCGCTCATTCGCAGGGCGTCCTGCACCGCGATCTGAAACCGGCCAACATCATGATCGACGGCCGCGGCCAAGTCCTGATCACCGACTTCGGCCTGGCGGGATTGGCGGAGGACTTTCGCGGCGCCGACATCCAAAGCGGCACGCCCGCTTACATGTCGCCCGAACAGCTCGCCGGCAAAGAGGTCACCATTAAGAGCGACATCTATTCGCTCGGCCTGGTGATGTACGAGATGTTCACCGGACGGCGCGCGTTCGAGGCGAACACGCTGGCTGAGTTGGTCCGGCTTCGCGAAGAGAGCCGGCCAACTGAAATATCGAGCCAGGTTCGCGACATCGACCCTGCCGTCGAGCGGATCATCCTCAAATGCCTCGAAGCCGATCCCGCGGCGCGTCCCGCCTCGGCGTTAGCGGTTTCGGCCGCGCTGCCGGGAGGCGATCCGTTGGCGGCGGCCCTCGCGGCCGGCGAAACGCCATCGCCCGAAATGGTGGCCGCGGCCGGTGCGCAAGAAGGCTTACGTCCGGTTGTGGCCATCGCCTGTTTGGTGGGCGTCCTGCTGGCGCTCGGCGCCGTTGTGTTCGTGTATTCGCGCCAGACGCTCACTGGGAAAATGGATTTCGAGCTGCCTCCCGATGCGCTCGCCGCCCAGGCGCACCGGACCATTCAGCAACTCGGTTACACCGGACCGGTAGCGGATCGAGCTTGGAATTTCGTCTACAACGCGAGCTATCGGCGCTACCTCCGGGAACAGTTCAAGCAGTCCGTGGATTGGAACGCCGCTGCGAATGGCCAGCCTCCGATGATCTACTTCAGCTACCGGGAAAGCCCGCGGCCGCTGGAACCGCAAAGCTTCGACGATCTGGGCAGCGTTTACTGGGATGATCCGCCGCGAACGATCTCGGGAATGGCCAACATCAGGCTCGACCTGACCGGCCGCCTGCAGCGGTTTGAGGCCATTCCTCCGCAATTGGACACGTCGCCCGCGCCGGCGCAGCCACCCGATTCCGCGCCGTTGTTCGGCGCGGCGGGACTCGATCTGAAATCCTTCCAACCTGCCGATCCGCAATGGACGCCGCTGGCCGCCACCGACGCGCGGGCCGCTTGGACCGGATCGCTCCCGGGCCCACCCGCAACCAAGGTCCGTGTGGAAGCGGCCTGGTGGCGCGGGAAGCCCGTCTACTTTCAAATCATCGGGCCGTGGAACCAACCCGACCGCATGCCCAACGCGCAGACCCAAGCGCGCCCGGACTACGTGTGGTCCGTTCTTTCCGGCGGTCTCATTATTGCCGCATTCCTGGCTTGGCGCAATTTGCGGCTGGGGCGCGGCGACCGGCAGGGGGCCTTTCGCCTGGCCGCTTTCGCCTCTCTCGCCAACCTGGCGCAATTCTTGTCGCGCGCCCATCTGGCGACAGCGTCCGGGGGCTACGATCTGCTTGGCGAAGCGCTCGGCGATGCGCTCTTCACCGGCGCCCAGCTCTGGGTTGCTTACATCGCGCTGGAGCCGGCGGTGCGGCGCTTCTGGCCGCGCACGCTGATCACCTGGACACGCGTTCTCGCCGGCCGATGGCAAGATCCGCTGGTGTCGCGCGATGTCTTGATCGGTCTGCTGGTCGGCCTGGGGTACGACCTGGTATTCGCGGGCGGCAACGCCATCGAGATGCGTCTCGGCGCGATTCCTCCAGCCGATACTTTCCTAGACTCGCTGCTGGGGTTCCGGCGCACCACCGGCATCGTTCTGGAACGGCTCCTGGTGGGCCTGTTCGCCTCCTTGCTTTTCTTTCTTTTGTTCTTCCTGTTGCGCGTAATCCTGCGGAAGGAATGGCTGGCCGGAGCCGCTTTCATTCTGTTTTTCGTCATTGGCCGCGGTTTCACGAGCACGTATCCGGTCACCAACGTGCCCGCCAACCTTATCGTTTACGGCGTCATCGTATACATGCTGCTGCGCTGCGGCCTGCTGTCGCTGGTGGTCACAATCTTTATCACGGATCTTTTGCCGGAACTCGCCTTCACCACGAATTTTTCAGCCTGGTACGGCGCCGGATCGCTGGTTGTGGTTCTCTTGGTGGCCGCGATTGCGGCCGTCGCATTCCGTAACGCCCTGGGTGGACAACGGCTGCTGAACGTGCTGGATAGTTGAGCATCGTCATTCAGTTTCCGGCTCGTCCACGAACTGATCCAAACGCCGCAGATCCCCGAGCGTGCGGCGCTCTCGATGCCGGAACCACTTCAGATAAATGCCCGCCAGCACGATCGTCAAGGCGCCCGCGAAAAAGTACGGCCCCATCGGCAGACGGCGAATCGCGTAGTCCCACGAAAGCCACGCCGTCACGATGAGCAGTTGTACCGCCAGAAACCATTGGCCGAGACGGATGGCCCGCAATTCGCGCAAGCATCTCCGGCGTGAAAGCTCCAGGAACGCGGCGTTCGAGATCTGCAGCGCCTTCCAAGTTCCCGCCCTGTTCCAGATGGCGAATCCGGCGGCGAAGAATGTTCCCGCCCAGATAACGCCCGCCCAAAGGATCCACTCCAGCGTCGCCCGGCTGGAAACGAACCAAGCGGAAAAGGTGAGCATCGCCGCGCCGAGCAGTAACTCGCCGAATAGAGCCAGCCCCATTCGGCGGCGCTCGCGTTCCACCAAGCGGCCGAGATCCGGACGCAGCATCGCGTCGTCCGACGCCGGATGGGCCAGCCAGTCCGTCCGCCAGGCCGCCAGTTCCAAATTCATATTCATGGACGTTCCTCCAAAATCGACCGAAGCGCCTTGCGGGCGCGGTTCAGCCGCACTGCAACGTTATTTTCCGTCACGCCGAGCACCGTCGCCATCTCTGCCGCCGTGAGATCTTCCAATGCCAGCGTGATTACTTGGCGGTAATTCACGGGCAGCGCGCGGATCGCTGTCAGCAGCGTCTCGCGACGGTGGCTGTCGATGGCCAGCGTCTCTGGATTCTTGTGCGGATCGGGAGCTTCCGGCAATTCGCCTTCGCTTTCCCTCGACTGGCCGCGCCGCCACACGTGCGTCAAGCACCGGTTGTGGGCCACCCGGAAGCAGAACGTCTTCTCCGAGCAATCGCCTCGAAAGCTGGGAAGGGCCCTCCAGATGGCCAGCAGAATCTCCTGCAACAGATCCTCGCGCGCCTGCGGTAACCACTCGTAGCAGGCCGTAAGGCGCACCAGCGCCGGGCCGTAAACGGCGAAGATGCGTTCGTATTGATCCGCCAGGGCGCGCCGGTCCACGGAATTCATGGCCTCGAGGCCGACGACGTTCAGAACCGAATCACCGGCCAAAGACCACCTTCTCATGGTTCAGCATGCGTGCCGTCGCCGCCACGGCCGCCGCGCTCAGAAGCGCCGCGCACGCTCCGGATGCCAGCAGCCACGCGACGTGCGGAATCTCGCCGTGCGTTAGAGCCGAGAGCATGCGCTGTTGTCCCAGCAGCGGAATGGCGGCGACGGCGGCCCGCAACGGCACCGGATAAAACTCGGCCAGCATCCCGGTCAACATCGGGGCCAGTAGAACCACGCCCAGATAGGAGTTACCTTCTTTCGGGGTACGCGCGAACGTGCAAATCAACAGATCGAGTCCGGCCGCGAACGGTACCAGCGGCAGCGTGACCACCAGCATCCAGAGCAACGCGCTCGCCGGCATGCGATTGTGGAGCGGCGTCGAGTACAGCACGGCTAACGCTACCAGCAGCGTCAGGACCACACCGAGCAAGCTGAACACGCAAACCGCCAGCCACTTCCCAAATACGAGATCCCTCGGAAGGAGCGGGTTGATCAGCAGCGGTTCGAGCGACCCTCGCTCCCGTTCGCCGGCCATGCTGTCGTTGGCGATATTCATCGCGCCGGTGAACGCGGTCACCAAAAGGAACCCCGGCAACAGCACCAGCGCCGTGGGCTGCTTCCAGAGCAGGCCCACCATCAGCGGCCCTAACCAGCAAAACATCATGGCCGAAAATAGGGAGCGGCGGTCGCGCATCCCATCCAGCACTTCTTTGCGAAAAACGACGAGCCATGTTCGGGTATTCATGCGGTTAACTCCACGAAAGCCTCTTCCAAGTTGCGTGCATTGGTGGCGCTGGTCAGCTCGTCCGGCGGTCCTTGTGCCACCACCTTTCCGCGCGCGACCACGACAACGGTGTCGCAAATCGCCGCCACTTCGGCCATCAAATGCGAGGAAAGCAGCACGCACTTTCCGGCGTCGCGCAAGCTGCCGATAAGGGTTCGCAAAGCGCGGGTGCTCGCAACGTCCAGGCCATTGGCAGGCTCGTCGAGCACGATGTTCGGCGGATCGTTGATCACCGCCCGCGCCAGCGCCAGCTTCATGCGCTCTCCTTGTGAAAAGCCCAGCGCGCGTCGATCGGCGATCCTTTCCATGTCGAACAGATCGAGTAGGAATCGAATGCGCCGCTCCAATTCTGGGCCGCGCATCCCGCGCAATTCGCCGAAGTAGCGCAGGTGTTCGCGCGTGGTGAGGCGCGGATAGCTGCCCAGTCCGTCGGTGAGCGCGCCCAGGCGCCGGCGCGCCCCTATTGGATCTTGCGCCGGATCGACGCCGCTGACCAGCGCCCGTCCGCTTTCAGGGCGCAGCAGGCCGGCGATGAGGCGCAGGGTGGTGGTTTTTCCGGAACCGTTGGGACCCACCAAGCCGGTGATGGCGCCGTCCTCGGCGGAAAACGTTAGTCCATCCACGGCTGGGCGGCCCGCGAAAGATTTGCGAAGGCTGTTGGTTTGGATCATCGCCAACTATAGTCTCGGCAAGATGCCAAACCTTACAGGTAACTTGCGTGACGGGCGACAATTGAGACGATGCGCAAGCTCGGACTAATCGGGGGTCTCGGCCCCATCGCCACCGTACATTACTACCAGGAGCTGGTCAAGGGACAAGCGGGAGAAATGTTGATCGTCCACGCCGACATGCAGCATGGACTGGAGTACGTCGAGCGTGGGGACCGCGTCGGATTGGCTCAGTATTTTGCGCGATTGATCGAGCGCCTCGCGCGCGGCGGAGCGGAAGTGGCGGCGATCTCCGCCGTCACGCCGCACATCTGCATCCGCGAACTGGAGAAGATTTCAGCGCTTCCGCTCGTAAACATCGTCGAGGAAACTCGCAAGGAGATTCTCGCGCGCGGATATCGGCGAGTGGCTTTGTTCGGCACCAAGTTCGTCGTCCAGTCGCGGATGTTCGGAATGCTCGACGGCGTCGAGGTAGTTGTACCGGATCAAGTGGAGGCCATCCACGAGGCCTACATGCAGACCGTCCGCGGCGGAACCGAAGGCCGGGCGGTGCTCTCGAAAATCGCCCAAGAGCTGCCGGTGGACGCGGTTCTGCTAGCTGGAACGGACCTGGCGCTGATTTTTAACGAGACCAACACCGGCTTCCCGCATATCGATTGCGCGAAGGTACACATCGATGCGATCCTGCGGGAACTGGGTGTCGACGCAAAGTAGAAGTCATACGCCGACTTTGACAAGGTTAAGACCTGAACTTCTATTACGCCGATTTCCACGCGCTGCACGGCGTGTCGATGGAGGTCGTCGACAAGCGCGTGACCGCGTTGATCGGGTCGTCGGGATGCGGAAATCGATGCTTCTAACGGACGTTTAACCGCATGAACGAAATCGTCCAGGACAGCCGTCTGGAGGGCGAGATTCTGCTCGATCCGGAAAACATCCACGCGATGGATGCATCGGCGGTGCGGCGCCGCGTCGGCATGGTGTTTCAAGAGTGAGGTTACGTCGACCTGCCGATGGGAGTGTTCGCCAAGCCGTGATCCACCCCGGTCGCCCGCCCGCGCTCGCACTCCCGCGAACGCCTGTCGTACCCTAAAACCTAGCACTCACTATGCCCGAATCTCCCATCACCGCGCGCAGCCAGGACTTTGCCGCTTGGTATCAAGATGTCGTCCTCCAAGGAGACATGGCCGAGCCGGCCGAGATCGTCAAAGGCTGCATGGTCATCAAAGCCAATGGATATGCGGTCTGGGAGCTGCTCCAGCGTCAGCTCGACGATCGCTTCAAGGCCACCGGTCACCAGAACGTCTATTTCCCGCTCCTGATTCCGCAAAGCTTCCTCCAGAAGGAAGCCGAACACGTCGAAGGATTCGCGCCCGAATTGGCGGTGGTGACAATCGCCGGCGGCAAAGAGCTGGAAGAACCGTACGTCATCCGGCCCACTTCGGAAACCATCATCGGCCACTTCTTCTCGCGCTGGATTCATAGCTACCGCGATCTGCCGTTGCTGCTCAATCAATGGGCCAACATTATCCGCTGGGAATTGCGAACGCGCATGTTCCTTCGCACCACCGAGTTTCTCTGGCAGGAGGGCCACACCGCGCACGCCACCCACGACGAGGCGGTGGCCGAAGTTCTCCGCATGCTCGACGTCTACGCCGAGGTCGCCGAAGACATCATGGCCATGCCCGTCATCAAGGGCCGTAAGACGCAGAGCGAAAAGTTCGCGGGCGCGCTGCATAGCTATGCCATCGAAGCCATGATGCAGAATGGACTCGCGCTGCAAGCCGGCACCAGCCACGACCTGGGCCAGAATTTCGGAAAGGCTTTCGACGTTCGCTACCAGAACAAGGAAGGCCAGCTCGATTACGTTTGGCAGACCAGCTGGGGCGTCAGCACGCGCTTGATCGGCGGACTGATCATGAGCCACTCGGACGACAAAGGTCTGGTGCTGCCGCCCAAGCTCGCGCCGGTGAAGGGCGTGCTGGTGCCGATTTACCGCAAGGACGAAGAGCGGGCGCAAGTGTTGGATGCGGCCCATCGAATCGCCGCAGATATCGGCGCGAAGGTGGACGACCGGGAAGGGCAGTCACCCGGCGCCAAGTTCTTTCACTGGGAGCGGCGCGGAGTTCCGGTGGTGCTGGAACTTGGGCCCCGCGATCTAGCTTCGGGCCAGATCGTGCTCAAACGCCGCGATACCGGGACCAAGGAAATCCTGAAGCAAACCGAGGTTGGCGCGAAGCTTACTCAGGCGTTGGAGCAAATGCAGAACAGTCTCTACAGCGCGGCCAAGAATCGCCTTCAGGCGAACACGGTGTTGGCGAACTCAATCGACGAAGTGGAGTCGATCCTGCGCGATGTCACGGCCGAAAAGGGCGGCGGCAAATTCGTCGCGGCGCATGTCAAGGACGATCCGGCTTCCGACGCCCGCATGAAGGAATTCAAGGCCACCATCCGCTGCATCCCCCTGGTCGACGAGTTCGACGGTCCGGGCAAATGTATCGTGACGGGCGAGCCGGTGGATCGCCGCGTGGTGATCGCGAAAGCCTACTGAAGAAGTCTCGCACGCCGCTCCGGCATGCGATGTTATACTGAATTCAGTCGAAACGGCGGGTGAAAAAGTGACGCAGACTTTCTCAAGCGTCCGCAGGTTCGGTTCCTTACGTATCATACTGGCGGCTTTTTGTGTATTCGGTTTGGCAGCGCTGATCGCGGCTCCGGATGACGACCAGCCTACCATTGCGTCGCGTCCAAAGCCGGCCAACAACGCCCCCACGAATCCCGATCTGGATCGCCGCGCCAACATCCGCAGCGACACGACGCTGGTCCAGATCAACGTAACCGTCACGGATCCGCTGAATCGCTTTGTAACCGGGCTCGAAAAAGAACATTTCCGGTTGTTCGAAGACAAAATCGAGCAAACTATTCTCCAGTTTTCAAGCGAGGACGCTCCGCTGTCCATCGGTTTGGTTTTCGATACCAGCGGCAGCATGGGCCCCAAGCTCCAGCAGTCCCGCCGCGCCGCGGTGGAGTTCTTCAAGACCGCCAATCCACAAGACGAGTTCTTCCTGGTGGAGTTCAACGACCGCCCGGAGCTGGTGGTTCCTTTCACCCCGGATACCGAAGACATCCAGAACCGCTTGAGCTTCGCGCAATCCAAGGGCAAGACCGCGCTGCTCGATGGCGTTCTGATGGGCATGAATCAGATGAAAAAGGCGCGCAATCCCCGCAAAGCGATCTTGATCATCTCCGACGGCGGCGACAACAACAGCCGCTATACCGAGAGCGAGATCAAGAACGCCGTGCGCGAGGCCGATGTCCAGATCTACGGGATCGGTATCTTCGAGCCGATGAGCTCGCGCGGCCGCACACCGGAAGAAATGTCCGGTCCCGGGATGTTAAGCCAAGTGGCCGAACTCACCGGCGGGCGAAGTTATAATGTAGAGAACGTGAACGAACTGGCCGATATCGCCGCGAAAATCGGTATCGAGCTTCGCAACCAATACGTGCTCTATTACACCTCGAAGAATCAAGCCCGGGATGGAAAGTATCGGCACGTGAACGTGAAGCTGGTTCAGCCGCGGGGGCTTCCGCCGCTCAAGGCCTTTTTCCGTCTCGGATACTATGCGCCTTCTCAGTAGCGTTTTGGTTGCGTCCTCGCTCGTGCTGGCACAGAGCGCGCAGCCGCCGCCCGACGAGACCCCCGTCTTTCGCGCCGACACGCGGCTGGTCATTCTGCCGGTCAGCGTGGCCGACAAAAACGGCAAGCTGGTTACCGATCTCCCCCAAAAATCCTTCAAAGTTTACGAAAACGGCATCGAACAGTCTATCAAGATCTTCAAGCGGGAAGACGTGCCCGTCTCGCTCGGAATCATCATCGACAACAGCGGAAGCATGAAGGAGAAGCGGCAGAAGGTTGAGATCGCGTCCATGGACTTGGTGAAGGCCTCCAATCCGCAGGACGAGGTTTTCATCGTCAACTTCAACGACGACGCCTGGCTGGACGTCCCGTTCACCAGCGACATCAAAAGGCTGGAGGATGGAGTCGCCAAGATCGATTCCCGCGGCGGCACGGCCATGCGCGACGCCATCAATCTGTCGCTCGATTATCTGAAAAAGGAAGGCAAGCGCCAAAAGAAAGCGCTGCTGATAATCACGGACGGTAACGATAACGCCAGCGGCATCAGCCTGGAGAAGCTCCTCAATCGGGCGCAGCAGGATGAAGTGGTGGTCTACGCGATCGGGCTGCTGAACGAGGAAGAGCACCGCGAAGCGAAGATAGCCAAGCGCGCGCTGGACGCGTTGACGCGCGAATCCGGCGGCCTCTCCTTCTATCCCAAGGGCGTCGCCGAAGTCGACCAGCTCACGCTCCAAATCGCGCACGAAATCCGCAACCAGTACACCATAGGTTATTCTCCAACCTTGCCAGCCGGGGA
>Ga0302325_10028087_pt1 | contig 11647 bp, 13 predicted proteins | sample Palsa_T0_2_FD_201948 | JGI IMG/M metagenome (GOLD analysis project Ga0302325, IMG submission 201948) | Peat permafrost microbial communities from Stordalen Mire near Abisko, Sweden - Palsa_T0_2 | ecosystem: Environmental > Terrestrial > Soil > Palsa > Peat permafrost | place: Sweden: Abisko... | reverse complement strand
CACTCGAGGGAATCCCGTGTCGCCTACAAACATTCCATGGGTCTTGGGTCCTTTGTATCAGGCAATCCATCCTATGACATGTCTCAAGTCAAGGGCGAGTAGCCTCTACCAGTAATTGGTCAACCAACTTCACCGACAGATCGTTCTACAGCTTGCACTGAATTACACCTATTCCCAAGTTGCTAGCCGAGTTGCGTCTTAGAGTCTGGAAATATGCCATTCCCGGTCCTCGCGTCATCAGACCGAAAGCCTCCGTTCTGAAATCCCATGTTTTCAAGGCGAATATCGGACTCAAATTCAAATCGTCAACACCTGTCCTAGCCTTGCTTCACACTTGTAAGGAATCATGCGCAGAGGCCTCAAAGACCTATCAGCTGGGAATGAGAACCTTCCAGAACGATCTAAGGGTCTACGTCAGCTTCACAAGGCACACGATATACTTGAGGAGGGTGGTGGAGGACCGGTACTTCACGCTTCGTGACTTGATGCGCGACATGTCGGACCACGAAATGCAGAAACTGCATTATCCAGCCATTCAGCAGAGCTTATGAGAAATAGGTGGCTGCGCAAATTCCAAAGCATTCCTCCATCTCCCAAATTTGAAGAAACTCACACTGTTTGTGGAGAGAGGGGGGTCGGTTGACAGTAAAAGTGGTACATTCTTCGAATTTTTAGATGCTGACTCTGATACGGATTCGGACTTTGGCTCCCTTTGGCCCGATGAATCGGAGGATTTCTTGAATTATATTCTTGGGGATATGGCTGCAAGCCATGATTGGAATTGAAATTCCTGAAGTAGAATTCAAGGTTCTCGTGTCGGCTGATCGATGAGCGATTATGCTATAGAGGTAGCGCCTGCAGGCGTCTCATTGTGTGGCACGGCAGTGTAGGCTTGGCGGGCTTAGAGAGCAGAATGTACCATCTAAATAGGCACCAACGACGTTGCCATGTTAGCTTTAGACATGACCATTGAATGATTATCCCACGAGATCACAAACTCATAAGCAGAAACCATTCAGAGCACAAAATCAAACTTCAAGTCTAATATGCAAATCGCTTGACATTGCTAAAAGCACCAAAATTCAAGCAAATCTCTCCCTAAACCTCCCTCCAGCCTCATGAGCAATACCCTTGCACACCTGGCAAAGAGCCGCAAGCGCCTCATGCTCCTTAAACCCTTGGCAACGCTTCCCAGCTTTGACTCGACGACATAGTTCGTCTATAAACTTATCGTAGAAGTGACCGCAGCTATAGAATGCGTTCTGATAGTGATATATCTTGGCTGTGGAATTCGAGGTTATTGTGTTCGATATATATATCGGCTTTGCTTTGTGGAAGCTGTGATCGAAGTAGTGGGTTTGAGATTTGTTTGTAGAGAAGGAATTTGTTCTTCCAAGGAATGGCCTTGTAACATGTGTCTGCGGGGTATTTTGTCTTTGAGACTCTGATGGGTGAAATTGTTGTTAGGGTTGTTTGATATAACCCTTGATGTGCTTTGTTCAACAACTGTGAAGAATGGAGACAAGAGCTTTGTTGTGGACGTAAATAGATATTCGAGCATGTGGCTTATGATGCCGCATCTATCACCGTCCAGATCATCTTGAGACATATGAGATTCATTTCGACAAGTCTCAAGTAAAAATTTTTTTTAAAAAAAAATTCTGTATGGCCTAGGGTCAATGTAGCCTTATCGATGCTTCAACTTCGGCTCATGCTCCAGCCAGAAATTCCTGCAAGCTCGATGGCCCCAGTATTCCACCCACCATTCCCCAAAACTATCTTCGACTTGGACATCAACTTTGTTGATTCTTTCCTCCCTCTTCAGGCCGCAAATGATACATGGTTTTGGTGCGGTCAGAGCTCCTTCTTGAGTCTTGATATGCATTGCTTCATTGATCTCGGGGATCATCAAATGAGCAGTAGCATCTTTAATGCTCGAATTCGCAACAGCAACTGCAGACCGTAACCGACCCAGCTGCTCCCTCCATACTCTCACAACATCTGCAGCTTCTCTATCTTCTCGCGTGGCTTCGGCTTTGTCCACCCCAGTCAATTTCATGCCTCCTTTCCCTGCAGCGGCAGCGGGGCCAATTTTCATGGCCTGAGAGAGCAAAGTGTCTCGCTTCCAACGTAGTTTGCGACCTGCAATGAGCCTAGCCGCAACTACGGCAATGAGTAGGTAGGCCCGCAGGAATTCGACGGTTGCAGGATCCGAGATAATCCGATTCTTCAAAGAAAATGTTTGATTAGCAACAGCTTTGAAGAGCGTTGATTGTGGTAGGTCAAACAGTGCCGGAAAAAGTGCAAGCAGGACGGATGGCGGAGGAATGTTTGTTGGAGGTGCTACCTCAACAGACCGAGTGACTTGCTTCACTTGATCTGCAGCGTCCCATGCCCAAGCATCAGCTTCAATGCCGGAAACCTTTTTGGCATTTGATACTGCTGGCGTTTCTGGAGGTAGATCCGCAAAATCACCCCATTCCTCTTCTTCGTGATTAGCTGTGACTGGTGAGTCTCGGTAGAGATCAGGCTTTGGAACTGTAGGCTCGAATGATGGCCAAGCAGTTATGGGGGAGGCGGACTTGGGATTATTCTCTTTCTTCACAGACGATAGTTGTTTTGTAGCCAACCCTAGCTCCGAGAATGGATTCCTCTCTTGGAAAGATGGAGATTTTGGAGCTTGCGGATAGGGCAAGACGTTTGAATTCAGATTCGCAGATGTTGATAACAAGTTTGTAGGTCTCTTGGACGACTTCGGGCCTAGTGTAGTCGCGCCAAACATGTCATTCAGAGACTGGGATTGTTGCAATGGTGGTTCGGTCGAAGCCACAGTCTCGAAATCACCAAAGTCGTCATCATCTTCAGGATCATGGGATATATCATCAGCATCGAACAATATTTCTCCACCAGATGAAGACTTTCGGGTTGGTGCTGGTTTTGGCGGAGGGGCGACGTATGTGGGCTTCGTGCTTGTTTTATATGGAGAAGGGTTTTCGAAGTCGTTTATGTTACCCGAAAACAAGTCGAGGGTTGATCTTCTTATTATTCTTGGTTTGTTCTGCATGGAATCCGAAGCTGCATGTCTATAGCTCCCTTGACCTATACCCGGTCCTTGAGAAGGTGTTTTGTTCTGCTCTGGCACTGTCTCAAACGAGCCCCATATATCATCTTGGGCTCCGGCGGGTTGCTGTGGGGTGGCTTGTTGGAACCCGCTCATGTCTCCCCATATATCATCAGTCGGCTTTGCTGCTGGAGCTTGCCATTTTCCAAAAGCTCCTCCTTGTTCCGTGTATCCATTCTTACTTGTACTGTCCAAGAACGAAAGATCATTCAACGCGGGGGTAGGGTTCGATGGAATATCTTGAGGGGCTTTGTAGAAGCTGTCGAATTCGGCAAGAAGATCGGACGACATTGCGAAATACCTCGAACGGGCTATGGCGTACTCATGGAAATCTTCCACTACTTTTCGATGTATTCCGAAAGAGAATGCGTATGGTTATGCCTAGCCCAGATTCATTCGGGTCTGCTGGAAGTTGAGAATATCATCGTCGTCAGAGGCCTACCAGACATTGATTGCCGGGCCTAGCCACCTCTAGGCCGATAGGCAATAATATTGAGTCTTTCCACTAGTTTCGGCAGCTCGAGATGGAGGGAAAGCTGCGTTGGAGTAGGGTTCCCTTCCTTTTCCTAAATATTGAGGTCCGTTCTGTAGAAGGCTGAAGATGGCGGTGATTGGCCTGCCATTTCGCCGCTAGCGACCCATGTCGAAACAGGGCAGCATGGCAATGGACTGGGGCTGAGGAGAACAATTACACAAGGTCAAGTCTCGACTTCGGGCACATTAGTGATGCGATCGTTGGAGGAGTCAAGGTATCAAGTCCATGCACTGTAGCCATCAAACGCTGACCCCCTTAAGAGCACGATGGCAAGCCACAATAAGGCACGCCAAAGGCCTCGAGGGCCTCAAGAAATCGGTCAGATTGGATGGCGATGACAGTCCCGGCAGGTCTGGACTTCGTTCAGTCTGTTGGAAGGTAAGTATCTGCGCTCAACTGAGACATGGGAAGTAATAAATTTGCTAGATATTCCTGCTCTTTCAGAGTACCGAGGTCACGGGATGGTCACGTAGTCTGGTTGACTCTCGAAGTGCATATACTTCTCTCCGAGAGCATCTCCTGAGATTCATAGAGAATCCGGATGAGCTTGGCTCTGCGTTGGATCCCTTAGATGACGATCAACATGTAGGTAGCTTGTCTGAATGGCATCTTTTTTTGCTATATAAGAGTTACGGTTGGTTGGTTCAACAGTTGCTGAGGCCTCTAGTCCCCTTGGAATTCTCTGCGACAGGATGAGGAAATTCGGGCAGAGATTTTCCAGGACGTCGAAAGATGCATGCCCGAGGAGCCTTATTTCCGAAAGCCTGAGACGCAGCGACTCCTTTTGGATGTCTTGTTCATCTTCTGCAAAATAAATCAAGATGTAGGCTATCGGCAGGGCATGCATGAGGTTTTGGCACCCATTCTATGGGTAGTCGAGCAGGATGCTATTGATACTCGGAATGAGCGCGATAAAGAATCTTCCGCAGAAGAAGATTCTCTCATGAAGCAAATTTTAGATCGGACTTACATCGAACACGATGCCTTCACTCTCCTATCACTAATCATGCGATCAGCAAAATCGTTCTATGAGCTCGGAGAGCCGGATCGAAGATCGAGCTCTCCTTCAACAGGCTCTGGAACTCCTCAGCACGGTGCTTCTCCTATTGTGGAGAGAAGCAAACGTATTCATGAGGTTTATCTTGCACAATTAGATCCAGAGCTTGCGAAACACCTTACAGATATTAAAGTGCTGCCTCAGATCTTTTTGATGTGAGTTGCTTTCCTTTATTCTTGCAGATTATGCTGACGATTTCGGCTCAGACGTTGGATTAGACTCCTCTTCGGCCGTGAATTTCCATTCGACGAATTGTTAGATTTGTGGGATGCTCTGCTAGCAGAGGATCCTGGTTTAGATCTCGTAGACATGGTTTGTGTAGCAATGCTTCTAAGGATAAGATGGCAGTGTAAGTCAATCCTTCGACTGAATACGGACTTAGTTGATTTGCGGCCTAGTATTAGAGGCGAATTACTCGTTTGCCTTGATGCTCTTACTCAAGTATCCGTCCCCTGAAGCCCCAAATGCCCCCCAAACGTTTGTGGACGACGCCATATTTTTACGAGACAACTTCAGCGTGGCCGGTGGTGCAAAGATCATTAGCAAGTACAGTGGACGGACGCCTCCTATGCATTCGTCCGATTCAAGGCCGTCAACACCCCTTGGGCAAGCACTTACTCACAGGCGTAACCTTTCTAGGACGAATTCGCCCTTACCATCACCGGCAAGATTCCTGCAACAACAGGGTGGAGTCGAGGCTCTCTTTCAAGGTGCTGCTAAAGGCGTCTTTGATCGTGGAGAGCGTCTCGGTATCAACAAGGCTGTCCGAGACGCAGTCGGGGAGGTAAAGAAGAACATGCAAGGACTTCAAACACCGAGAAACAACTCTACAAAACGGAGGCCATCCGATGGTATGAGATGGTCACTCGATGAAGGGAAACCAATACCATCTTCTAGGGCCTCAGTATCCGCAATGAACGCTCGAAACAAACAGCTTGCACGCATGCTTGATCGGGCGATGACTGATCTCCGTGCTGTGTCAGTCTCCGAGGACGGGGATAAGGAAAAGTACATCAAAGCCATGGATTTGGCAATTGCTAAGGTTGAGTTTGTGAAGGTTTATTTGGAGGACGCAACAATGCCATTACCAGAAGAATCGTCACAACAAGATGCTGTGACCCCCTCTCGGATACTCGCTGACACCCCACCACCCCCACTCCATGAGCCTTTGCAGGGTACGACGCCAGATCCCACGGTCTCTACGTCCCCAGATTCGAAGGTTGAGAAGTCCGATGCAGAAGCCGTGGAGAAGCCGTCACCTTATAGTCCCACCCCATATAAAGTTCCGGCTCTTGCGGCTTCACCAAATACAATTCCATCTATTGATTTACAGCAAACCACAATTAAACCCGCAAACGAAGGAGAAGTATCGTCCAGGCCCAAAGCCCCCATGCCTACACGGTCGACAATTGCACAGTCTAGCTTTTCATGGATGCTAGAGCCGGACAGTCCCTCTGGATCTGCCATGAAATCGTCTCCTCCTAAATCTTCGTCTCCATTCCTCAAATCTGGCAGGCGGCCTGGGTCAGGTTCTGGCCGAGAGAAAGCGGCATTTCTCTTCGGCGAAGTGGACGAGCCTGACATTCCAAGTGCGAGGTCGCAATCCCAATCTCAAGTGGATACTGAGACATTCAACTTGGGCACTATAAAGGGAACAGAAACCGAATAATGGGCATTCAATGGGTGGACGATGTCTCGATAAGGTGGATCAACATTAGAAAGAGAACATCCATCTAGAGCGAGAATAGAACAGAATACGAGGTATCTCCTCTGCGATTGGTGTCCGATTTTCTTTTGGTAATCACACATTGCTTTGCCATGAGTCGGGAGTTTTACCCCACGAATTAACGGTGGCCTTGGATTTATTGGTGTGATGATCTGCCCGTCACAATAGCCGATTCGCGATCTACCTTGGGATAGGAATCGGGTGGTGTGAAAGCTCCAGACGTGACGAGGACTGAGTCTGTGAGGCTGCTGCACGCAGGTGCAGCATCCCACGCAGACGAATGCACGATGCTGCATTTGATGGCTCCCTCCTGCTCCAATCCGGACGCAGGCATCCCAGACACATTATTGCAGCATTTTATGATCTGATAAATCCAAAAATAATGCTTCGCACCGCAGATCGTGTGCCAGCAGCAGTGGATATTATTTCCGCGTTAGCCCGTTGCGAGTGATTGAATTGTGAAATTTTCCGAAGCATCTGGGGAGCCTTCTTGTGAGTTGCAACTCACTACCAGGTGGACTTCGGCCCGGGGAGTGCTGGGACGTTCGGAACGTAGTCATGTGAATAAATAGCTTTAGCTTACCCCTCATCCGGATTACTTCCGTGACATTTTGCATTAAATTGTTGAGTATTGGTCCGAAAATCAATGGGCGGCGGCCAATGGCAGGGGCCAGAGGCCCTAATTTTTGTGTCAGTGGCCCGGCAGGGCACGCCTCTGCGGCCTCTGCGGCCTCTGCTGCCTCAGTCTCAGACTCTGAGTGCCCTGTGCTACGTCTGCTGCCTCTGCTGCCTCTGCCACCTCTGTTACCTACCTCTGTTACCTGGCTCTGTTACCTGGCTCTGTTACCTGGCTCTGTTACCTCTCTGCTCATGCAAGAGCGCCAGACCTGCTGCAGAGGCGTCCATGGGAGGCGGCGACTGGAAGAGGCGCGTGAGGCCGCTTCAACTTGGCTGCGCTGCCAATGCCCCACACATCGCCTAATGGAAAACCCTTGCCAGTCCCAGTGCCTACCCCTCCAATATCAGGAAAAAGTACCAGTGCCAGTACCAGTACCAGTTACGCGTAAAAGTAAAAAAAAAAAAGGGCTCTTCAAAATTCCTCAACTCCTCTCCTCCTCTTCTCCTCCCCTCCTCCCCTCTCCTCCCCTCTCCTCTCCTCTCCTCTCCTCTCCCCCTCCCCTCCTCTTCTTCCTCTTCACACAAATCTACTACCCTCTTCCCATCCTCTGTCCTTTTCACCCTCTTGCGATCCCGACCGCATTCACTCGTCGCTTAATCTCTCCTCCGTCCCTTCCCACCCTGTCCTGCTTCCTCCTTGGTCCTTGGTCCTTGGTCCTTGCTACCCTCCCCTTCACTCATCCTCCTCCGACATCCGATTCTACCCAGCACCCCACCTCACCCCACCACATCCCACTCCACACACAACACCAAATCTGCTCTGCGCAGCGCTTCAAACACGGTATGAATATGACGTCCCTCTTGCTAGATTGCCAACCTCTTTCAGACCTTTAAACTTTGGCCTTTGGCCTTTGTTACACCCCTGCTCGCCTTTCTGATATAATGCTAATGTGCTCGTCTATGGTAGGCAAAGTGACTGCTCGCAGTCGCAACAACACAACCGACCAATTCCTCTTCCGTTGCACGACGTCAGCTTCTACTCAAAATGTCTGCCCCCCAAGACAATCGCGACAATGCCGATGAGCTTATTGATGGCATGAACAACCTCAACGTTGGTGATGAGGGACGCGTGGGACCAGATGGCGAACCGCTACCCAAGACCGATGAAGAGTATGCCGAGTCACAACTCACTCTAAGGGCCATTGTTTCTTCCAAGGAGGCGGGTGTGATCATTGGCAAGGGTGGTAAGAATGTTGCTGATCTGCGCGACGAGACTGGCGTGAAGGCGGGTGTCAGCAAAGTTGTTCAAGGTGTACATGACCGTGTTCTGACAATCGCTGGAGGATGTGAGGCTATTTCCAAGGCTTATGCCATTGTGGCAAAGGCATTGTTGGAGGGCGCGCCGCAAATGGGCATGGGTGGAGTTGTGTCCAACAATGGCACGCATCGTGAGTGGCATCCTCTAGATATATTGGACTTTGGACTGATTGGATACAGCTATCAAGTTGTTGATCTCCCATAACCAGATGGGCACAATTATTGGCCGACAAGGCTTGAAGATCAAGCACATCCAGGATGTCTCCGGTGTTCGTATGGTGGCCCAGAAGGAGATGCTTCCACAATCTACTGAACGCATCGTCGAAGTTCAAGGCGGACCAGAGGGAATCCAGAAGGCTGTCTGGGAAATTTGCAAGTGCTTGGTTGATGACTGGCAACGAGGTACTGGAACTGTTCTGTACAACCCTGTTGTACGTACCCAACCTGGCGCAGGCCCTGGTATGGGTCAAGGTCTTGGAGGCAACGGACGTGGTGATTACAACAACAACCGCGTTATGCGAACAGGCAATGGTGCCGACTTCAGCGAGGGCGCTCCTCGGCAGTACAACAACCGCCGTTCTGACTCTGATGCAGCTCAACGGGGTCCCCCGACTCATGATGAGAACGGAGAGGAGTTGCAGACACAAAACATCAGCATTCCGTCCGATATGGTTGGATGTATCATTGGCCGAGCAGGCAGCAAGATCAGTGAGATCCGCAAGACTTCGGGCGCTCGAATCAGCATTGCCAAGGCTCCCCATGACGAGACTGGAGAACGTATGTTCACCATCATGGGTAGTGCTAAGGCGAATGAGACGGCTCTATACCTCTTGTATGAGAATCTTGAGGCAGAGAAGATGCGCCGCAGCCAGGGCAACCCGCAGGACTAGAATCGGTCTTTAATTCGGATTACCATAATTTCTTTGCATCCGGTCAGTGTTGTCGAAGTTCTTCCAGATCTGACTTGCCGCAAGGCTGATACTGCGATGGATCTTTGGAAGTCTGCGACCTTTCTCTAATTGACCGTTATTTCCTTTCACAAAAGCATCTCATGGCTCACTTTTACGACTTCACTTTCCTTTCGATACGGACTTTACGAATTCACGGTCAACCGGCAGCATGGTGTACTCAGGTAGCCCATCAACTGCCATTCCCCCTCGACACTCGACACAGACGATTCGCCTTGACATTCAACAACTCGAGATACCGACACCCTGTCTCGACTTCTCTGCCAACCCGACGTCCTCCCTCGAACGCACGAGAATCGCCCTAATCTCGTCCTTCATGCGGCTATGACCATAAATTCTCATAAAGTCACGAATCACGACCGACAACGAAGCTCTTTGCCACTCTACAATTTCCAGAAAATACTGGACACTCGACTCTCTCGTCTTCCAACTCGCTCCCTCACCCATACACCGAAAAATAGCCTTATTCCCCTCATCACTGCCAAGCCTGTCTGCTTCGTCATACCGGCACTCTTGATCTTCGGATAGGATGTACGTAGATTTAGTCTCAGGCTAGGCAATATGAGCAATGAACTCTGGACGTCCTATTCTTGATTCTTGGCACGTGACCATAGTACATCCAGCAACATGCCAAGCAAGCATTACCTGCTTGATCCAACTACAACCCCCGTGATTCTAGGTATGAAGTATGTCAAAATGTCTGTTCCATTTTGAAAATCCACTCCCTCTCTATTGTCCACCGACGCCCAGTAAATGCTTCAATCATCCTCGCCGCAAAACGCCCACTCCATTTTAATATAATCTATCCTCTTCCGCCGTTATAATCGGCACCACCAGCCTTCCGTAGTCTAACAACGATATCTTTCTCATCCATGTCCGCCTTGTCTCTCGCGTCAACCTGAATGCTATGATGTCCCAGCACCTTCTTGACCGCTCCACTCTCAATACTAACTCGTGCTTTCCGCATAACTTTCGTTCCCTCCCCAATCCATATTATCAGCACAAATTTAACCCGCTTGCTTTCCGTATCATTGGCATATTCCACTCGAGCATATGCGTATTGGGCTTGAGAAGGATCGAGTTTGGAGGCTAGTTCGGGGAGTCCTCCGGTCCCAGTCTCGCTGAGCTTCAGCTTGTCCCCTACTGCTGAGGCGTAGGAGATTATGAGCCAATTAGTCTCATCTTTATCAGATCGCACTGCATCGTACGCAGCTAGAATGTCAGGGGCGTCTGCGCCGGACATTGTGGGATTGTGATGGTGGGGGCAGCTGGTGAGTGTCGAGGAGATGGAGGTTTGGTCGGATCTAGTCCGCAATGTCTTCTAATTTTTGGATATAAGATCCGAGCCTGATAGTTTTGCAGACCGCGCTGGAGATTGTGAGCAACGGTTCGAAATGGAAGAGAGATTTGAAGCTAACTTGAAGCCAACTTGAAGCCGGGAAGTTGCAACTTGGTGTATCAGATTCTGCCGAGCGGTGAGTCTTCTCACGCCCCCATTCAGCAAGGGTCGCAACCTTTCAATCCAAATTATCTGTCCAGAACGATCAGCGCGTATAACCGCCGTTCAATTGTCTTTCGCCTTTGCATAAATTTCACTTGGAAATTTCACACTCTTTGTCGTTCAGTCGTTCATTTCAGCATATTTGCAGACAGCTCAGAATGGGGAGAACCAAACAGGCCACGCCTTTGCGCCGAGACCCATCGACCGAGTACTTCAGTAGAGCAGATGCGACTAAGACTCCAGCTCGCAGCCCGCGGAATTTTGATAAGGAAACAAATGGGGCCGTGACTGCCAATGGATTTATGACTGAGAAGGTGATTGGGACCCTTGCGCCAGAAGCGCGGAAGGAAGCTGGTGCATTGCAGTTCTTGGTCGCAGTTGGTGGCATTTACGGGTCGTTGTAAGTTACACGGTTTTAAGAGGATCCTCAAGTCTAACTGTCTAAATAGTCTCACTTGGGCACTCCTTCAAGAACGCTTAACCACGACTCCATACGGCAGTGCGACTTCTCCCGAACTCTTCAAGTTTCCCGTCTTCCTCAATACTGTTCAATCTCTCTGTGCGGCCTCTATAGGCTATCTTTATCTACGTTGGGATGCCAAGGGCTCGACTCCAGCTCCTATAATTCCCAACCGCCGGATTCTCCTTCCCCTATTCCTAGTAGCGGTAACTTCGTCCCTGGCATCTCCCTTTGGCTACGCATCTCTCGCCCACATCGACTACATAACGTTCATTCTTGCCAAGTCCTGCAAGCTTCTCCCAGTCATGTTCTTGCACATAACTCTTTTTCAAAAAAAATTCCCA
>Ga0302325_10028086_pt1 | contig 11647 bp, 5 predicted proteins | sample Palsa_T0_2_FD_201948 | JGI IMG/M metagenome (GOLD analysis project Ga0302325, IMG submission 201948) | Peat permafrost microbial communities from Stordalen Mire near Abisko, Sweden - Palsa_T0_2 | ecosystem: Environmental > Terrestrial > Soil > Palsa > Peat permafrost | place: Sweden: Abisko... | reverse complement strand
TTCATGCTCAAAGAAATTTTTGAGCAGCCGCGGGCCGTGAAGGATACGACGCTGGGCCGTGTGAGCCGCGAATCGGGTCTTGTATTTCTTGAGGAAATGGAGATCACGGCGGAGGAGTTCCGCGCCTTTCAACAGGTGAAAATTATTGCTTGCGGCACCAGTTGGCATTCGGCGCTGGCTGGCAAATTCATGATCGAGCGTCTGGCGCGTTTGCCTGTCGAAGTGGATTACGGCAGCGAATTTCGATACCGGGATCCGATTATTTTGGCCGGCACGCTGACCGTCGTAATCTCGCAATCGGGAGAGACGGCGGACACGCTAGCAGCACAGCGTGAGGCCAAGGCCAAGGGTTCACGGACGATCGCGATCTGCAACGTGGTGGGCTCGATGATCACGCGCGAGGCGGCTGGCGCCATTTATACGCACGCAGGGCCGGAGATTGGCGTGGCTTCCACTAAAGCCTTCACTTGCCAGTTGACCGCGTTGGTGCTGTTAGCGATGCATCTCGGGCAGTCGCGCGGGACGCTGCCGGAAGCCGATTCGATCGCGCTGGTGCAGGAGTTGATGTTGCTGCCGGGCAAGCTGGAACACGTGCTCCAGCAGAACGCCCACATTGAAGAATTGGCGCGCAAATTGTATCGGGCGACGGATTTTCTGTTTCTCGGGCGCGGGGTGCATTTTCCGATTGCTCTTGAGGGAGCGTTGAAGCTCAAAGAGGTGTCGTATATTCATGCGGAAGGATATCCGGCGGGCGAGATGAAGCATGGGCCGAACGCGCTGATCGACGACAAGCTTCCGGTGGTGGTATTGGCAGCTCGGGACGTTGAGAATCCGGAGAGCCGGCTGCTGTACGAGAAGACTGTATCGAACATTCAGGAAGTGAAGGCTCGCGAGGGAATCGTCCTGGCGATTGTGTCGGAGGGCGATCACGAGGTCAGCAAGATGGCCGACTACGTTATCGAGATTCCATCGTCGCGCGAGTTGTTGCTGCCGATTTTGGAAGTTGTGCCGCTGCAGTTGCTGGCTTATCACATCGCGGTAAGGCTGGGGTGTGATGTGGATCAGCCGCGGAATTTGGCTAAGTCGGTTACGGTGGAGTAGCTGTATGATGACCGCGCTCGAAGAATACCTTCGTACCAGCTTTCACCCAGACTGCGACTTCATTGATGGCGAGGCCATGGAGCGGAATGTTGGAACGAAGAAACACAGTTACGCTCAAGGTGAGATCGCGTCCTGGTTTAACCGGCGTAAAGAACTTTTGAAGCTGCAGGCACTACTGGAATTGCGGGTTGAGGTGGGTCTGGGTCGGATCAGGATTGCCGACGTGGTCGTCTGCGATATACCGCTTCCCGACGAGGAGGTGTTCGCTTCGCCCTTCTATCTTGCGGTTGAAGTCATGTCTCCCGACGACACGATCAGCGCGATGCAAGACCGGCTCGACGACTATCTTGAGTTCGGCATTCTCAATATCTGGGTAATCGACCCCTGGAAACACCGCGGATGGCACATCACGGCGGAGGGTTGGGCTGGAGCTACATCGTTCATGGGTACTACCGACGGGCGGGTTTCGCTGCCCTTGGCCGAAGTGTTGCTACCCTAAGCCGAATCGCCGCCACGGAATCTGGCTAAGTCGGTTACGGTGGAGTAACGTTACCTGTCGGGGAATGCACGTGTTCGCATGAGTACGTGCGCCACGTGTTTTCAGTCCAGCAGAGATAGGCACAGAGCCTAACCCTGGCGGACTTTCCCGCTGTCTTGCGCCCTCATAAGCAGGAGAGAATTTCCGAACATGCAAGATCAAGCATCGATAGCGATTGGAGCCTTACTGCTGGCTGGCGCGCTGGCGGTTCTCAATTACCCGCGCACGGTCCGCGCCCAACAGACCGCTTACCCGCAAATTGTCTCGTTTTCCGTCGGCCCGGATCAGACGCTCACATATCCATCCAGCGCCTCCGCGTCGCCCTATCTCCTCAACCTTCCGGACGAACCCATGACGTTCATTCCACCGGCATCGGGTTCCTCCATCTACCTGATCTTCGGGGCGAGCGCGATTTCAACCGGATGGGGCGGCACGAATGTGCTCCAGTCCACGGACCTTCTGAACTTTTCGTTCGCCACGGGTCTTGGCTACTCTCCACAAGTCATGACGTCGCCGGTTTCGATCGGCCAGTGCAACCCGGCCTACGACACCGAATTTGACGAGGGCTATGCCGCGGCGGGTTCGGTAATTCAGGACCCCACTTTACCGCCAGGAAACCTGATGATGATCTATGAGGCGGAGAACCATTGCCCAGGCGGGCTCAATCAGTTCAACTTCTACGCCTCGGCCGGCTTTACCAGATCCTCGGACAACGGCAAGACCTGGCCCGCTCCTCAGAACGGTCCGCTAGGAGGCGCAAGCCGCTATGCCGTGCTGCAAGGCTCTGCTCCCATGCCGACGACGGCCGGCAACGGTATTGGCGATGCGATTCCCAGCGCCTATGTCGATAAGAGCCTCGATGGCAACTACTATCTCTATGCCGTATACGACTATTACGGGGCCAACGCCGACGGGAAAATCCGGGTCGCGCGGGCCAAGCTCGGCCAGACGAGTGTCAGCTTTTTGAAGTGGTACAACGGTTCTTTCAGTCAGCCCGGCTTGGGTGGATTGGATAGCGCCCCGGGTTCCGCGTGTCCCGGCAACGGATATCAGGATGCGGCGCAAATCAGTTATAACGACGATCTCGGTCTCTATCTGATGACTCTGATATGCAAGGGATCTCAGACGAACGCCTGGTATTATGCGACCGCTACCAGCCTGGATCTGCAGGACTGGACTCCTCTGCAGTTGATCGCCAATTCCCAATTTCCGATAAGCGATTGCGGCGGGTCCACGGGCTTTATGTTCGACGGCTGGTATCCCTCCTTTATGTCGCCCAATGCCGCGGCGGGGCATACCAAGCTGACGGGCCAGGTGTTCTACCTGCAAGGATGCCTCGTCGGACAAAACTCGGCGGCCACTCCGCGGCATTTCGCTTCGCGGACGTTCACGATTACCACCCAGCCTCAACCCGCGCCGGTGCTGACCGCGGGAACTTTCGCCAACGCCGCCACCTATGTTTCCGGCGGCCTTGTTCCCGGCTCATGGGCGGAGGTGAAGGGCACCGGGCTCAGCAACGTGACCCGCGTGTGGAACAACTTCGATTTTCTGGGTTTGGGCAACTTTCTCCCTACCAGCCTGACCAGCGTGCAAGTGATGGTGAATAACATCGCAGCCGCGGTTTATTACGTCTCGCCCACACAGATTAATTTTCAGGTGCCCACAGGAATCACGGGAACCGCATCTGTCCAGGTAATCAACAACGGCGCCGCCAGCAATGTGCTGACCGCCGCGTCCGCGACGAGTTCTCCCGGACTGTTTCCAAATTCCGTCAACGGAGTGAACTATCCGGCCGCGGTCTTCGCGCTGAGCGGCGGTTACCCCGGCGATCCGACCGTCAGTTCCGTCTACCGTAGCGCCACGCCCGGCAACCAGATCGAGCTCTTTGCAACCGGATTGATCGCCGAGCCAGGCGGCGTGGTCCCCAGCGCAATGGGGATCGACGGTGTCACCGTCACTATCGGCGGAGTGACGGTCCCGGCGACCTATGCGGGACAGACGCCATATGTGGGCGAATTTCAAATCAATTTCACCGTGCCCTCGCAATTCGCGAACATGCCCGCGGGAAATTATCCGATCTCGATCGCGTTGAACGGTGTTTCGTCGCCGGCAACGATCAATTCCAACCCGCCGGGACCGGTCGTCCTGCCGGTCAAGCCTAACTAACCTGCTCGTTGGCAGACTGCACAAGCAAGCGGCTGAAACCGTCCAGCACGCTGCACAGATAGTAGAACGTGCCGCTGATATTGACATAGGAAACATCGATATGCCAGAGCTCGTGCGCCGCGGGCGGCTGCGCGAAGCTTTTTTGACGCGATATGCTCGGCCATCAACTCGGCGAGCGCCTCATCCTGGGTTTGGATCTTCTTCCGCGGATACTCGATCCGTTCCTGTTCGGCCTGGTGGCTGCGACCGCCCTTCTGCTCGAAGGCCGCCGCTCCGTTCTCAAAGAACTCCTTCTACCACCGGTAGAACACCGTGGGCTGCAGACCCAATTCCTCGCACAGGTCCGATCCGACAAAGGAGTTTGGATTTCAGAACGAAGAAGCGGTTGGCGGACTTTTGCTTCGTTCTGCGCCATGTTCAGTAAGAGGGGAAATCGAAACATGAAAAAACTCTTCGCACCGCTAACGGCGGTCTTCCGAGTTTCTTCGGCAGACCCATTCGGCCTGACGACCACGGCGGACACCGCTAAAATGGAAAGTCCTTATTGTGCTGTTTGGCGTTTCGGGCGGAAGGGGAATTCCCGGCTATCCAAACTGCTTCCTTTTCTACTCTGGATGCCCACCATGGCGTTATCGCAGTTCTATAACATAACCACCATTGCAGGTAACGGTAAGGCGCAATTTAGCAGCGGTGGCCAAGCTGCCAACACTGTTTTGATCGAACCGGCTGCCGTAGCTGTGGATGGCTCCGGCAACGTCTACGTGAGCGACACGTATTTTCACCAGGTGTATCAGATCACGCCGAGCGGCGTCATATCTGCATATGCAGGCAACGGCCAAGGGGGATTCAGTGGCGATGGAGGGCCGGCAACCGCGGCGCAGCTATTCAATCCCCGGGGGCTGGCGACGGATTCGAGCGGCAATCTATATATCGCCGATACGACCAATTCTCGAGTGCGAAAAGTGTCGCCGGGTGGCGTGATCAATACTGTCGTGTTGGAGGGGAACGGCGTTTCGTGGGTGGCAGTGGATGGGACCGGCAATCTGTATATCACCGGCGGACACAGTGTCTTCCGCGCGGATGCTAGCGGCAACATCACCACCATCGCCGGTACCGGCGCCGCGGGTTTTTCGGGTGACGGAGGGCCAGCTACAGCCGCGACGCTTTTCGGGCCGGAAGGACTCAGGGTAGACGCCACAGGCAACGTATATGTGGCCGATCGACAAAACAACCGGATCCGCAAGATCACCCCGCAGGGCATCATCAGCACGGTGGCGGGCACACCAACCGGCGGCTTTACGGGCGACGGCGGGCAGGCCACGGTGGCGTCACTGTTCCAGCCCGAAGATGTCTCGCTCGATGCCAAAGGCAACCTGTATATTTGCGACAGCCAGAATTATCGGGTTCGAGTGGTGAACTCGGCGGGCGTCATATCGACTGTCGCCGGAGGCGGTCAATCGCTTCAAAACGGACCACCCTCTCAAGCTCTGCTTGCCCCGAATGCAATCGCTGTCGATGGCAATGGGAATATTATGGTGGCGGAAACCATCTATCGCGAAGTGCGGAGGATAACTCCCCAGCAGTCCGTAACGACCATCGCCGGCGTGTTGCCCAGCGCCAATTCCGACGATAACGCGGCGGCCACATCCGTGGCTCTTCTGGATCCATTTGGCGTCGCGGTGCAAGGCGGCAATGTTTATGTCGCCGACAGAGCCGATAACCGGATCAGAAAGATTTCGCCGGTTGGGATCATCACCACGGTTGCGGGTAATGGCATACCCGGCTTTATGGGAGACGGGGGACCGGCCTCCCAAGCGGGGCTAGCCCAACCCCTCGACCTTGGAATTGATCCATCGGGCGATCTGTTCTTGACTACAGCGTCGGTCCAGAAAATCACGCCCGCCGGAACGATTCTGGCTGTTGCCGGAGATGGTACTCCAGGCTTTTCGGGAAACGGTGGACCAGCGACGCAAGCTTCGCTGCTGGGAGCCGCCGACGCCGTAGGAGACCGCGCCGGGAATGTATATATCACGGACAAAGGGAACAACCTGATCCGGCGCGTCGACCCCACGGGGGCGATCACCACCTACGCCGGAAATCGAACCGCGGGTTTCTTGGGAGATGGAGGTCCGGCGACGCAAGCTGAATTGTTCCTTCCATACCAACTGGCGCTCGATACGGCTGACAATCTCTATATTGCGGATTGGGGGAATGGCCGCGTCAGAAAGGTCAGTCCCGCCGGCACAATCACGACCGTCGCCGGAGGAGGTCCTGAATTCGGGCCCCCCGGCGATGGAGGTCCAGCTACTTCCGCGACCATCGGTGGAAACCTCTTTGGGGTTGCCGTGGATGCCGCGGGGAATCTCTACATCACCAGCGACGCGCGGATTCGAAAGGTGGATGCAACCACCGGCATCATCTCCACAATCGCGGGAACGGGAACCGCGGGCTTCAGCGGCGATGGAGGCTGGGCCGGCCTGGCAACCGTAAGTGGACCGCAAAGTATCGCGGTGGATAGTTCCGGAAATGTCTATTTCTCCGATGAAAGCAACTACCGCGTCCGCATGCTCACGCCGGCTCAAATTGTTAAAGAGGCGGTGGTGAATGGTGCTACATTCCAAGCCGGAGGGGTATCGCCAGGCGAGATTGTTACGATCTACGGAGGCCCAGGAGTCAGTCTCGGACCGGCCGCGCCCGTTGGCCTGCAACTCGACTCGGCGGGCGAAGTCGCAACCATGCTTGCCGGTACTCAGGTAACCTTCGACGGTGTTGCCGCCCCATTGCTCTACCTGAGCGCTAGCCAAATCAATGTGGTAGTTCCCTATGAAGTCGCCGGAAAGCCAACCACGGTGCTACAGGTCGGCGTTCAGGGCAACTTGACGAATGCGGCCAAGCTGCCGGTCGTCGCTACATCTCCAGGAATCTTCGCGATCACGAATCAAGATGGTACCGTGAACTCGTCTTCGAATCCGGTCGCGGCTGGCGGGATACTGGTGCTATACGGCACTGGGGAGGGGCAGACCAGCCCTGCCGGAATCGATGGCGGCGTGAACAGTTCCGCGTTCCCAAAGCCTCTGGGAAAGGTTTCGATTCAAATCGGCGGGCAGCCGGCCCAGATTCTCTATGCCGGAGCCGCGCCGGGGTTTGTGGCTGGGGTTTTGCAAGTCGATGTGCAAATTCCCGCAGGCGTCAGCGGCACGGTACCGCTGCAACTGACTGTGGGTGGCGCAAGCACACCAACGCCTTCTTCGGTAACAATAAAATGACAGCAAGGGTTTGAGGCGAGAACCGATTCGGGAAACCGGCGCTACTTGCCGGCGCCCTCATAAGCGAAACGACTGGTTGGCTAAAGTTTGAGGGCAGAGTCCAGTTTCACTTCCCTCCGGCTTCGGCGAGTTGGCTGAACCAGATTGAAATCGTGTTCAGCCTGCTCCAGCGCAAGACTCTCAACGGAGGTGCTGCAAAAGCAAAGATCAGCTGCGTAGGTGAAGTCGGAGTTGGTATTGAGATCCAATTGGCCGACGGCGGCATCGAATTCGTCAGTCCTGCCCAGGCCGATCATGATCGACGCGGCACCGAATGTCTCCGGGTCCGGTGACCTTGTAACGGTGACCACCGTGCCTGAACAAGTTGCGGCCGTGTTAGCCGCGAGAGCGCACTCAGTCAGAGTGGGCAAGTCGCGCCGGTGCACGGCCGCAGCGGCCCGCCGCGCGCGAGGCCGATCGCGAATGCTAGAACGGGAAGAATCCCCCAACGCGCGGAGACTCGTTTCCGCTTCCCGAGCCAAATTGCTCCGAGCCCCGCGAGCGATATTGCGCAAGTTCCCCAAGTCCCCGGCTCCGGCGCGCTGCTCGCGCCCGTCGTCCCGTCGATTTCGTAGGTTTGCGTGGTCAGGTAGGTGTTGGTCGTGATCGCGTTGCGGTCGACCGTGTAGGTGTAGTCATCGTTGATGTTGATATCCTCCTGGTCCGACTCTATGTCGAATTCGTCGCTGTGACCGGGGCCGATCATGATTGTCGCGGGTCCGTACGTAACTGTCGTCAAGGGGGTGATCGTGACCGCGACACCCGAGCAGATTACCGTGGTGTTAAACGTAACACCACAAGCAATCAGAGTAGGCAGATCGAAGGCCGGACTCGTGGGCACGTAGGACAGCAGACTCGATTGCAGCGTGGTGGATGTCGAGGTCAGCATCGGACTGCCGAAAGTGACCCCGGTCATGGAGAGCGCCGCATCGGCTTGCAGTATCGCGCTCTGCACAGACGGATCGCTGAAAGACGCATCAAGAACCTCCTCAAAAACGGTTGCCCCTCCATTCAGAAGAGCGATCAGCGTAGTCTGATACTGATCGACACGCCGGCTCGACGGAGTGTCCACAAACGTGGGGTCGTTCGTGAAAGACGCCGTGACCACGACCGTTCCGCCGGGGTTCCCGACCAGGCAATTGGACTGTTCCTCAGACGCAACGAGACTCGTCCCGGTGCACAGCACGAGCGGCCCGCCGCGCGCGAGCCCTATCGCGAACGCCAGAACGGGCAGAATCACCGCCCAGGGTCTGTTCACGCTCCAGGTGAAGGTCTTCATTGCCGAAACTCCCTCCTGCTTACAAGGGCGCGAGGCGGAAGAAAAGTCCGCCAAGGCCCTCCACCCGAAACATTCAGTGGCGGAGTTTTCCGCCGGTTTGCGCCGTATTAGAGTGAGAGGCTTATCGCGCGTTTCAGCCGCGCTTCGCCGACTTTTTATGAGTATCCTGAAGGTTGCAAAACGCGCGACCGGGCGAAATTACGCAATTACTCGGGCGTTGGGAGCAAGGCGAGCCCGGCGCAGTCGATTCGCTTGCCCCGCTGGTTTACGATCAGCTCCGCGCGATTGCCGAGGCTTTTCTCCGCAACGAACGGCCCGAGCACACCCTGCAACCGACGGCCGTCGTCAACGAAGTTTTCGTCGACCTGCTGCGCCTGCGCCGGCTCGCCATCCAAGATCGCGAGCAGTTCTTTGCCTTCGCCGCGCAGATCACACGGCGCGTATTGATCGATTCGGCGCGGAAGGCCAAAGCGGAAAAGCGCGGCGGAAAATGGACGCGCATCCCCTTGGATGCGGAACTGGCATGGCTCTCCAATGAACACGCCGAATCGCTCGATCTGTCCGGGGCGCTCAACGAGCTCGCCGAATTCGATCCGCTCAAGACGCGCGCCGTCGAACTGCATTACTTCCTCGGCTGCACGGTGGAGGAAACGGCGGATGTCCTGCAGGTTTCCAAGCGCACCGTCGAGCGGGGCCTGCGCTTTTCCCTGGCATGGCTGCGCAAGCGTCTGGACCGGAGCGCCCCTTTCCCTGAGGCTGCGGAGTAAGGCAGGGTCGCGCCTATGACAGCGGCGGAGATCGAACGGTTCCGTAGCATTGAGGCCATCTTCGACGCGGCGCTGGAATTCCCCTCCGGAGCCGCGCGCGACGCCTTTCTTTCGACGCAAGGCTCGCCCGATTCGGGAATCGATGCCGAGGTGTTAGAGAGGGTTCGCGAGCTACTGGACTGCGATGAGCGAGTGTGCGCCGCCGCCCCGGCGCCGCCTGAAACACTCCCGCGGTTCGGACCCTGGCAGGCGATCCGGCTTCTGGGGCGCGGCGGCATGGGCACGGTCTATCTGGCCGAGCGCGCGGACGGCGCGTTTCAGATGACGGCGGCGGTGAAGGTGGTTCCGCTGGCGCTGGCATCGGCCGATATCGAAGAACGTTTTCGCCGCGAGCGGCAATTCCTGGCGAGCCTGGACCATCCGAAAATCGCGCGCCTGATCGACGGCGGCGTTACCGAGGCGGGACTTCCTTACCTGGTGATGGAGTTCGTCGACGGATTGGCGATCGACCGTTATTGCGATACGTACGGGCTGGATGCGCGCGCCAGAATCGGCCTGATGCGGCAGGTCCTGGAGGCGCTCAGCTACGTGCACGGCCGGCAGGTGATTCATCGCGACCTGAAGCCGTCAAACATCCTGGTGGATGCCGCGGGAAACGCGAAGCTGCTGGATTTCGGCACGGCGCGCCTGGTGGACGCGGGCGGCGACATGGCCATTACCAGAACGGGCGTCTTCGCATTTACTCCGGAATGCGCCAGCCCGGAGCAGGTGCAGGGGAAGCCGCTGACGTTCGCATCCGATATTTACTCGTCGGGCGTGCTGTTGTACCGTTTGTTGACGGGGCGCCCTCCGTACGAGCTCGCCGATCATTCCGCCGCCGCTCTCACTCAAACGATTAGCGGCGTCAACCCCGACCCCTCCGGATTAGAAAGGCCGCTCGATGCGATTTTATCGGCGGCGCTCAACAAGAATCCGGAACAACGCTATGCATCGGCGGCGGAGATGGATGCGGATCTGGGGCGCTATCTGGAAGGCGCGCCGGTGTTGGCAAAGCGGCCACGAAAACGGGCATGGATCGCGGTGATTGCCGCAGGCGCGGTTCTATGCGCGGTGGCGGCAGGGTGGTTGAGCTTTCGCCGAAAACCGGCGGCGCTGCCGGCGCCGTCCATTGCCGTACTGCCCTTTACCAACGCGAGCGGCGATTCCGCCGGCGACTACTTCGTCGACGGGCTGACAGACGAATTCGCCAACAACATCGCGCAGCTCAAGGGAGTCCGCGTGTCGCCGCGATCAGCTGTCGCGGCTTATAAGAAAGGGCCGCGCAGCTTGCGCGATATCGGAAAGCAGATCGGTGTTTCGTATCTCCTGGAAGCGAGCGTCGAACGCTTCGGCGACCAGACTAAGATTGTGGCGTCTCTGGAAAGCGCATCCGGCGGCGCGAAACTTTGGACCAACAGTTACCAGCGCCGGACCGCGGATCTCAGCTCGATCGAAGCGGATGTGGAAGCCCGGGTCGCCGGCAGCCTGGGACTTGCGGCGTCTCCCCCGGCAAAGAAACACGTGCCTCCCGAAGGCGCGCACGAAGCATACCTGAAAGCAAGTTTCGAAAGCGACCAGATATCGCTCGAAGCCAATGCTCAGGCGCAGCGCGATTTTCGGCGGGCGCTCGAGCTCGATCCGGATTATGCATTGGCGTACACGGGCCTGGCGGCGGCGATCTGGAACCGGAACAATGCGCTGGGAGAGGTTTTCCGGCCTGCGGAAATCAGAGAGTCCGAGGAACTGTGCCAAAAAGCCGTTCAGCTCGATCCGAATCTTGCGAAAGCGCACGTGGCGCTGGCCATGTTCGCGATGCGCTACGACTGGGATTGGAGCCGCGCCCAGCGGGAACTCGAAGCGGCGATTTCGATCGGACCGAGCGCGGGCGCGGAGATGAACTTAGCCGACTTGAATCTCATTCTGGGGAAGCGCGGTGAAGCCGATCAACATCTACAACGCGCGAGAGATCTGGATCCACTGAGTTCCCAGGGCGCCCTGAACGTGGCCGGGTTCCTGGCGCTCGAAGGCCGCTTCGCCGAGGCGCGCGAACAGGTCTGGAAAATCGCTTCCCAGAGACCTGCGTCGGCGGGTTTGCAGAATCGGCTCAATTTTCTGGACGGGTGGTTGGGCCTGCCGGGCTCCGCCATGCAGAACCTTCGGGCGTCGTCACAGTGGCAGCCGTACGCCGGCGAACTTCTGGCCAAGATCGAGGCGCATAACGGCCATCGCGAAGCGGCCCTTCATCTGATGCGCGCGCTGGAACCGGGTTACCGGGACGGGCATTTGGTGTTGACGTGGGCCGCCGAGGTCTACGCGCTCATGGGCGACGAGCCAAATACGGTCAAATGGCTGGAAAGGGCGCTGGATGTGCGGGAGGACGAGGCGGCATATATTCACGTGGATCCGGCTTTCGCCGGGATGCAGGACACGCAGGCTTTTCACGCGCTCAAGA
>Ga0302325_10028084_pt1 | contig 11647 bp, 9 predicted proteins | sample Palsa_T0_2_FD_201948 | JGI IMG/M metagenome (GOLD analysis project Ga0302325, IMG submission 201948) | Peat permafrost microbial communities from Stordalen Mire near Abisko, Sweden - Palsa_T0_2 | ecosystem: Environmental > Terrestrial > Soil > Palsa > Peat permafrost | place: Sweden: Abisko... | reverse complement strand
AGGAGCGCATAGAACGACGCTTCGGTCAGCGCGATCGCGCGTTGTACGGCCGGAATATCCGGAAGCTTCGCCGCGCGTAGCGCCAGGTCGAGCGCAATCGCATTGTCGTGACCCAGAAACGCAGCCCGTGCGAGCACGATCTCGGAGAAGGCGCGAACGCGCGCAACGTCGGCGGCATACCAGGCGCGATCGGCATGCTCGCGCGCCCGTTGCGCATGACGCACTGCTCCTTCGACGTCGCCGGCGTGCGTCGCAATCTCGGCAAGTGCGATGTACAGTGCGGCTTCCTCGGCCCGTAAATCGAGAACGGAGGCGAGGCGCGCCGCTTGCAACGCCGCGTCACTCGCCGCATTGGTTCGTCCCCAAAGAAGCGCCAAGCGCGCGAACCACACGAGGGTGAGCGTTTGAAGCACGGCGCGATCGTCGTCTTCCAAGGCGCGGGTGAGCTCGTCGAGTGTGTCCTGCGCGCCGTCGATGTCGCCGAGTGCGGTTTGGGCGTAGGCGCGCAGAATCGCGCTGTTAAAGCGCGCGGCCGCATCGGCCGCGCCATCGAGCGGTCCGAGTTCATGGAGTGCGCCGGGAAAATCACCTGCAACGGCTCGCGACCAGCCGCGCAGAACCGCCACGGCAACACTCGCCGCAGGTCCGAGCGGTGCGGCACTGCGAGCCAATTCGTCGACTTCGTGCGGGTCGATCGCGACCAAATGTCCTATGTCGTATTCGAGCATCTGTGCGCGCGCGTCGAACGCAATCACGTCGTCGCCGGAATCGGCCGCCGCCGCTGCTGCCTGCGCAAAGGCGGTCCGCGCTTGTGCCGACGCTGCCGCTTTGTCGAGCAATCCCTCGGTATACCAGCGCACGTCGTTGTCGGATCCGGCGACGTCGATCCGCTCGGCCAGAGCGCGAACTCGCGCGCGGTCGCCGGTAGCGATCGCGGCTTGGGCGTGCAAGCGCAAGAAGGCACCGGCGGTCGCCGCGTCAGCGGCCGAATCGGCATGATGCAGCGCGGCGGCAAGATGTCCGGCACGCGCATGCGCCTCGGCTGCGAGGCGGTGCGCAGCGGGTTCGCCGCCGCGCGCACGCAACTGGGTTCGCGCGAGATCGCGGAGAAGCGGATGCACCCGGTACGAACCGCTGCCCAGCTCGGCGATCGGCGCGCCGCGAGCGCGCATATCAACGAGCGAATCGCCGACGCCGGCGAAGGCCGCGTGCGGTTGAAGCATGTTAGCATCGATTGTCTGCAACACGCTGAGCTCTTCGAGCACGCGCACGTTGGCCGGCCCGAGTTCGGCGAGAATTTGTTTGGCCAGATCCGGCTCGCGCCAGCCGGCAAGCGCGAGCGCCGCACCGGCGACCCAGCCTTCGGTGATGCGTGCGGTGTGCTCAAGTTCGCTCGCGTCGAGCTCGTGACCGAAGGCGGCTGCGAGTGCGTGCAATTCATCATCGTCGAGCGCGAGAAAGCTTCCGTCGAGTAGCGTGACGCGGCCGGCAAGTGCGCTGGCCGGGGCGATCGCCGGGACGGCACGCCCGAGAACGAGGATGTGGACGAAGGGCGGGAGCTCGCCGAGCGCTCCATCGAGAAACTCCGCGAACGCCGTGTCGTTCGTGAGCACTTGCGCGTTGTCGATGACGATCGTTATCGGCGTATCGACGTGCGCGAGCTCGGTCGCAAACGTTCGGCCCAGATGTTGCGCGGATGCCTGCGCCTCGAAAGCCCCAAGCGTCATGCGACCGAATTCGGGACGGAGCGTTCGCACGGTGTCGACCAGCGCGGTTGCGAACGCCGCGCGATGCCACGGGCGCGCGTCGAGCCACACGGCTCGGACGTCGGCTCCAAAGGCAAGCGCTGCCGCCGCGCTCTTGCCGGCGCCCATCGGCGCCTGGACGAGCGTAAGCGGCGCTCGCGCGACCGTTTCTAAGAGTCGCCGCTCGACGCGGGGACGGGGGATGAGTTCAGCCAGACGAGAGGCTCCCTACTCCTCGTGCGCGCAGCGTGATGGAAGATGCTGCAAGAGATACACGAGCGCTCGACGCAGACCTGCGAATGTCTTTTCGGCGAGCTTTCGGCCCACGGCTTCGAAGAAGAGCCGCTCGGGTACATCCAGTCCGCACGCATAGTGCGCCTGTACTGACAGAATCAACAGCGGACCGATGCGCCGATAGGCGATCGTTCCGCTCATCGAAGGCAGCGGCGCATCATCGTCGTGCGTCCATGTAAATGCCAAGCCGCTCGCGTTCAAACCGTCCGAGATAAACCGAAATTGCGCTTCGATCGGTGCGCCGCACACACTCCCGCGCAAACGTAACGCAAATTGGTCTCGCGTTTCCGTACCGCGCCCACATCCGGCCAGCGTTTCGAGCGGATCGAGCGTTGCGTGCAAAAGCCACACTGCGGATTGCAGTTCTGCGAGCCCATCGCGCGTGCGCAGCTTCGACATCGGCCGGCCTCCGTCTGGGATGCTTCGCGGTTGTTGGCGGCGCTCCCGGCGCTCGATACCCCAAGCAGGTAAGGTCGCCTTTTTGTGTATTGTTTCTAACTACACACCACACTTTTTCGTGGAGGCCTTTTTATATGGTATCACCACCGAAAATAGCGAACCCAGCTGCGCTGGGACTCGCTGGGTTTGCACTTACGACCTTCTTGCTCTCAGCAAAAAACGCGGGATTGCCGGTCGGCGACGCGTTTCTCGGCTTCGCGTTCTTTTACGGCGGCGCGGCGCAGCTGCTGGCCGGCATGTGGGAGTTCCCCTCAGGCAACACTTTTGGCGCGCTGGCGTTTAGCTCGTATGGCGCGTTCTGGATGGGCACCGGATTCTGGGTGATGTTCGTCACCCCGAAGAACCCGAACGATCTCGCGTATATTCTCTTCGCGTGGATGATCTTCACGCTGTACATGACGATCGAAGCAGTCCGGCACACGGCGTTGCCCGTGAAGCTGGTGTTCATCGTGCTCTCGATCACGTTCATCCTGCTCTGGATCGGTGTAGGCTTCGGCGTACCGTCAATGGTCCAATTCGGCGGCTACGCCGGTATCTTGACTGCGGCGCTCGCCTTCTACGCTTCGTGGAAAGCGGTGCACGACGCGCATCCGTCCCTGCCGGTCTAACTCCCTAGGGCGACGGTGACGCTTCGGGTGTAGCGGTGAAGACGTACTGCTTGCCCGACGGACCGGCTGACGCGCCGTATCCCGTGATCGACCCGTCGCTCCCGATCTTCCCCTGGATGTGAACGCGGCCAAGGATTGGGATATCGAGCCAGATATCCGATCCTTGGCTTCCTCCGTGCGCCTGGGCAAGCGTTCCGCCGGTGTCGGGGCGATACGTGCCGTTCACGTAGCCGTCGACGATCGTGATGCGGAGCTCGCCGGCGTAGCCGAACGATTCAAAGCGCGGACGAAGATAGGTGCGGTAAGCCTGAACCGGAGCCGGGGCTGCTTGCGCTATCGTGAACGCATTCCCGGGATGAACCAACGCGAGTAATAACGCAAGAAGCATCGTGCCCCATGATAACATCATCCTCGCGCGGTTTCCTGAATTGGGCGAGCACTCGGTAGCGCCGCCGGCACTGCTACCCTTTCCCAGAATCGACGAAGCGCAGTTCGAGCTTTCCGAGCAATGGGCGGGTCGCAACGTCGCGCCGGGCGTCTTGGCGATGCTCGGGAACGTGTTCGTACGACGCGGACGCTACGTCGATGCATTAGAGGCCTATCGCGTTGCCGCCGACCTCGATCCCTCCGATGCGCTCGCGCATTGGGCGTGTGCCGAAATCGCGCATGTGCTCGACGATGCGGCAACGAGTCGCACCTATCGCGCACGCGCGCTCGCATTGCGTCGTGTCTATCCCGATCCGTTGCCGGTGAGCGGGCGCACGCCGGTTCTGTTGCTCTTGCGCGACGCACCCTATAGCGTCAACACCCCCTTAGAACTGCTGCTCGATCGCTCGCGTGTCGCCGTTCACAAATACTATGTCGAAGGCGATGCGCTTCCGGCACTACCACCATTCGCGCTCGCGTTTTGCGCATTTGGTGCCGCGGATGCCGCTGCGGCTGCGACGCAGCGAGCGGCGGAACTTCTTGACGGGAGCAGCAGCCCGTCGATCAACGATCCTGCGTGTCTGCAGAGAACGGCGCGCGAGTCACTCGCGCGCACGCTTGCGGGCATCGACGGCGTCTTCGCCGTGGATGCGAGGGTCGCTACGAGAGAAGAGCTTGAGTCGATCGAGCTGCCGTCACTGGTTCGTCCGATCGACACGCATGCGGGCGAAGGGCTCGCGCTGCTCGGTACGGCTAAGGATTTAGAGCGGCACCTGGTGCGGTTCCCGGCGGAGCGCTATGCTGTGTCGCCGTTCATCGAGTATCGGAGCGGGGACGGATTCTATCGTAAATTACGCGTGATTTTCGTGGACGGTGTCGCCTATCCATATCACCTCGCGATTGCGCCGCAGTGGATGGTGCACTACCAAAGCAGTCCCATGCGCGAGATGCCTGCGCTACGCGAGGAGGAGCGGCGCTTTCTCGAAGCACCGGCGCGAACGGTGCCGTCGTGGGAACGCGTGATGCCGCGGATCGCGCGCGCGATTGGCCTGGATTACTTTGGTATCGATGCGACGCTCTTGTCTGACGGCCGGCTGTTGATCTTTGAAGCCGATGCGGCGATGCTCGTGCATGATGAAGATCCGCGCGACGTCTTCGCGTATAAGCGGCCGTTCGTCGCGCGCATTCGCGAAGCGTTACATACCGCTATAGCAAGCCGTACACGTCAAGAAACGCATTGACCAGCGCCGTCGCCTGGCGTGAAGCGATCTCGTTATAGCTGGCGCGCGCGTCGCAGAAGAAGCCGTGATCGGCTTGGCTGAACACGACTTGCTCGTGCGTCGCCTTTGCGGCAGTGAGCGCATCGGCCACCGCGCGATACTGTTCGGGCGGGATGTGCTCATCCAGTCCGCCCCAAAACATCAGGATCGGCGCGCGTTGCGCCTGGGCAAGTGGAAGGAGATCGGGCACGATGCCGCCCCCGTAGAACGAAATCGCGGCGCCGAGTTGCACGCGTGCGTTAGCCATATATGCGACGCGCCCACCCATGCAGAATCCGACGGCGCCAATGCGCGGCGCGTCGACGCCCTGCCCGCGCAGCCAATTGTACGCCGCGTCGATGTCTGCGTTCAGTCCATCGGTGCTCAGCGCGGCCATGTGCGGACGCACCGCTCCGAAATCAGTGTAGCTGCCTTCGAAGCCTGGGCCGGTGCGGTGAAAGAGTTCGGGCGCAATCCCCAAGAAGCCGAGCGCTGCAAAGCGGTCCGTAACGTCGCGCATATACGCGTTCACGCCGAAGGCCTCTTGAAAAACCAGCATGCCGGCCGTGGGAGTGCCGGATTTTGGGCGCGCGACGTAGGCGCTCATCGTCGTGCCGTCTGAGACATTCAGTGTGACGCCATCGGTAGAAGAGGACACGGATTCTCCTTTTCGGTACAAGGCTAAGCAATGGAACTCTTTGGTACGGTTCTCACCATCCACTTGGTACTGGCGTTCTTAGCCGCACTCTGCGCCGTCGTGTTCAGCTGGACCTCAAATGGGCGCCGCGTCGTCAATGCGGTGGTCGTGTTGCAATTCCTGGTGGGCCTGGTGCTTGTTGCCTTCATGGGCGCGAGCCATCAATCGATCCCGCCCCAGGTCTGGCTGCACCTGCTCGTTGCGCTGTTGATTTTGGCGGCATATGGCATGGCGATGCGGTTTGGAAGGCAGGCGGGCGGCAAGAGGATTGCGCTCGCGTTCTCCGTTGCCGGCATCGCGCTGATCATCCTGAACATCGTCATGGGCTGGCGCATCGCAATGCCGGGGACGGTGTAACGCGTGCGAGTTCCGCGCCCCCTGTATTTCATTGTCGTCCTGGCGATCGCCGCAGCCGCTGGGTGGTACTTTTTTCGTCCGAGCGCGCCGGTTCCCGGCGAGACCGTGACGGTATACTACACCAAACTCGATGGAACGACGCTCGGCACGTGGGACGTTTCGTTCCGCCCCGCGCAACCGGGAGAAAGCGACGCGCAGCGCCTGCACGATCTCGCGGTGTACGCGGCGCTTCAAGCCGTCGCCGGTCCTCCACCCGACATCGCCGCGGTGCACTTTCCCACCGGCACACGCGTGCGCAATGTTAGCGTCAACGGGTCGACAGCGACCGTCGATCTGAGTCGCGAGGTTGGGTCGGCAAGCGGCGGAACATTCCAAGAAAACGGCGAGTTCAAAGGTCTGGTATATACGCTAACGGGAATTCCCTCGATTAATGCGGTCCAGATTACGATCGAGGGCCAAACTGTAGGGACCCTTCCGGGGGGACATCTTGAGCTCGATGCACCGCTTCGCCGCTCGGATTGGTAGCGCGTTTGCGATCCTCGTGCTGCTCGCGACAACCGTCGTCCGCGCGGACTCGGTCAGCTACGCGTTCGAACGCTCCTCGATAACCTTCACCCATATCGCGCGTAATCCAAGCGGAACGGCCGTCGGCATCGACGATCCGGCGCTGCGTTCGCTGCTCAAATCGCTCGGCGCAACGCTGACGTGGCGTCCCGGCGACCACATCGTATTGATCACGACCTCGGCGCCGGAAGTGATCGGCTTCAGCGTCGGCAACGCGCAGTATACCGTTGGCCCCATCACCGCGCAAGGGCGCTTCGCCCCGTACCTGAACGGAAGCGAAGTCTATCTTCCATTCGACGACGTGATGCGTGCCCTCGGCGTTTCCGCGCAGGACGGAGTGCTGGAGCGGCTACTGACGTCGCTCGACGTGCAGGGGTACGGCGTTCAGGCCGTCCTCATCGCGCATGGCGGTGGGGTCCTTCGCCCGCGTGTGGTCACCGACACGCCGGATCGCGTCGTGTACGAATTTGACGGCGTCGGCACAACGCTTGCGCCGCAGCGCGCGGTCAATGCCGGCGGCATCCGCACCGTCGAGATCACCTCATCCGGCAGCGCGCGCGATCCCAAGACGCTGGTGACGATTGAACTTTTGCCCGGCACGCGGCACGATGCGCCGCAATCCGGCAGCGGCGAGTTCGAAGTCGCCTTCGGCGCCAACGGCAGCGCCCCGCCGCTGGTCGAACCGCTTCACGACGCGGTCGCCGCCGCCGCGCCGGCAAACGCGGCGCCCGCGACGACGGCTCCGCCGCCGCCGGACACGACCAACGTGGCGACGCCCTCGCAGAGCCCGTCCGCGCAAGCGACCGCCGGCGCAACCGTCAACGCCGTTACCGTGCAAGCCACCGGCGACGGCGGACGGGCAGTCACGATCGCGGTGACCGGCGATGCGACGTACGAGTGGCATCGCTTGCGAGCTCCCGACAACCGCTTTTGGATCGACATCAAGAATGCGCAGCTTGCCGGCGGCCCACAAGATCAAGCCGAAGCAAATCCGCTCGTCGCGCTACGCGTGCGGCAGATCGATCCGCAGACCGTCCGCATCGCGCTCTCGCTAGCCGACGATAATGCGCTCGACGTCTCTCCCGCGACGACGGGAATCAGCGTGAACGTTGGAACCGAGATGCTTGGTGATACCGCGCCGCGCAGCGGCACGGGCTCGATCGGCGCCGTCGTCTCGGCGAGCGAACCGCAGACGCTGGTGACGCCCGTTCCGGCGGATGAATACGGCGCGACCGGCGATCAGAGCGCCTGGAAATTCGGTCCGCAAACTTACGTGCCGACCAATCCCAAGTTGATCGTGCTCGATCCGGGGCATGGCGGCGGCGATCGCGGATCGATGCACGGTGACTTGCAGGAGGCCATTCTTAATCTGGATCTTGCCAAACGCGTGCAGGCGATTCTGGTTGCGCGCGGCTGGCAGGTCAAGATGACGCGAACGATCGATCACGACGTTGATCCCACGCCGCGGAGCACGCAAGAGGCGATCGGCATCGGCCACGACAACGTCGACGCCTATGCGCTTCAGGCTCGCGATGACATTGCCAATGAGGCCGGTGCGCGGCTGTTCGTCAGTATCCACTGCAACGCGTACCTTAACAGCGGCCCGAACGGCGCAACCGTGTATTATTCGAAGCCGATCGACGTGCAGCTAGCACAGATTATGGATCGCGACATTGCGATGAGCGGCCTCGGCGTCAAAGATGATGGCATCGTGAAGAGTCATTTGTATGTAACCTCACACGCGAACATGCCGTCGGTTCTCGTCGAGACAGCGTTTTTGAGCAATCCGTCGGATTACGCGAAGCTTGCTTCTTCCGACTGGCGCCAACAGATGGCCCAGGCTATCGCTGACGGCATCGACAAGTACGCACAGCAGAATCCGGTCGCAGGCAGCGCGCAGTAGTGGTCGGTCTCTTTGACTCGGGCCTGGGTGGCCTGACCGTGCTTCGGCGCGTCCGCGAACGCTTACCGGATGTCGACGTCCTTTATTTCGCCGATCAAGCGAACGTGCCGTACGGTGGCCGCGCGCCCGACGATCTCTTTGCGTTGTTGCAGAACAATCTGGCGTGGCTCGACGAACGCGGCGTCGAGGCGGTTGTCATGGCCTGCAACACCTCGTGTGCGATTGCGGACACCCATGGCTGGCCCGCGACGAGCGCCGAGGTCTTCGATCTCCTCGATTCCGCCACGATAGCGCTCCAGCACTCCCGCGCGCAGCGCATCGGCGTCGTGGCGACCGAAGCGACGGTGCGTTCCGGCGCGTACGGCCGGCGCATCCGCAACGCGATTCTCGACGGCGAGGTGTGGGAAGTTCCCGCACCCGAACTGGTGCCGCTGGTCGAGGCCGGGCTACACGACAGTGCTGTGGCTCGCGACGCCGTCGCTCGAGTCTGCGCAGCCCTTCCGCCGGACCTCGATGCGGTGGTCTACGCGTGCACGCACTATCCCGTGTTGGAGAGGCATTTTCGCGCCGCGCTCGGCGATCGCGTGGAGTTGATCGATCCGGCGTTCGTCCAAGCCACGCGACTTGCGGAATTCTTGCAACTCGATGAAACGTCGTCAGGAGCGGGAACGACGCGCTATGTGACCAGCGGCGATCCGGAGCGCTTCCGCGACAGCGTCGCCCGCATCATGGAAGAACACTCACCCGTCCTCCTGGAGTACTAACACCCGCTCTTGTCACCCGCATTTCTCGCCCTTCGAGGCGGCCCTTCGGGCCGCACCTCAGGATGACAAGGGTTAGCTAAACAATGCGCGGCGTTGGCGTTCGAGCTCGACCGTCGAGCTGAGCGCGGCGCGGCTATCTTGTGCGTGCGACTCGACCAGTGCCGCCATTTGCGAATAGTCGCCGTACATCGCGTAAGAGCGGCGCGCCTCGTCGTTGGCCGCGTCTTGGGCCTGTTCGAGCGTGAATTGCGCGGAGCTGGCAAATTGTTCGATGCGCCCGAAGGCTTCTTGCGCCATGCGCGCCTGACGCGCGCTATGCTCGGCCTTGGCAACGCCGTTTTCGATCGCAACGGCGGCGGATTTTCCGCGCGCTTCCAGATCGCTCAAGACTTTGCGGATATCCAGCGTCGACGCCTTGGTCTTGTCCGCCAGGCCACGGACTTCGCCCGCGACGACGTTGAAGCCCTTGCCGTGTTCGCCCGCCCGCGCGGCTTCGATTGCCGCGTTGAGCGCGAGTAAATTCGTCTTGTCCGAAACCGAGCGCACGAGATTGATGATGTTAAAGATCTGCTTCATCGACTTGGCAAATTGATCCAGTGCATTGCGGCTTTGGATCGCCATTGACGAAAGGACATTGATCGTATCGATCAGCTCGCCGACCGTGTCGCGCATGATCCGCACCTGTGGCGCGACCTGTTCGAAGCGATCGCCGAGCGCCAAGAAATCTTTGCCGAGCTTCTCGTTCGAAGCGCTCAACGTCATCGATTGCTGCGAAAGCGCGTTGAGGCTCGAGATCTGCGAGCGCGATTGAGTGCCGATCTTATCGCCCGTTGCGCGCACGGAATTGACCGATCGATCGATCGACTCCACGATGTCGTTGAGCGTGAACCCATGTGTTGACGCGTGGGCGCCGAGATTGACGCGCGGGTGCCACGTCTCGAGGTTGCGATTGAGCAGCAAGCGGTAGACGTCGGTGGGGAAGAGCGGCTCCATGCGCTCCCAGACGAAGCGTGACGTCTTCACGAAATCCTCTCGCTCGTCGGGCTGCAGCTCGTGAACCTCCAGGTGCTTGCGCAGCTCGGCAAGAGCGTGTTGATCGTCGTCGCCGGACACGCGGCGATGATACACGGTCGCTTCGCGGAAGGCTTGTTCGATGATCTCGCGGTCTTGTGGCGTGAGCGAGCGCCAGCGCTCGATATTCCCGAGCACGATCTGGGTGTTATAGGTGTGCGCGGTAAGCGAGAGATAGCGCTGCACTTCGTGGAGCCGCGCACCGAGCGTATTAGCGAGCGGATTTTCCTGCGCGTCGACCTCGTGGCTTTGCAGCGAACGGTAAACGTCGCCAAAGGGGATGACCTTGGGCGACGCTCCGAGCGCGTGCATCAGTGCGAGATAGACGACCGAGTCCTGGATGCGCGCGCGCATCTTGCGCATATCCGACGGCCGCCGAATCGGGTGCAGGCTGTTGCTGAAGTGGCGCATCCCGTTTTCGAAAAAGCCCAAGCCATGCAGGCCGAACGATTCGAACGACTGCAGGATGTTCTCGCCGAGCGGACCGTCCAGCAGCCGATGTGCCGACTCGCGGTCCGGAAAGACGAACGGCAGATCGAGCAACTGCGCAAGAGGTACCAGCGCGCCGGCAACATAGGTCGTCACGCTGACCATGTCGAGGTCGCCGGAACGCACGCGCAACAGCGCTTCCATTTCGTTGCCGCCGGTGAACGGGATCTCCAGTTCGAAGCGCAGGCGTCCCTCGGAGAGCTCCAGCGCGCGTTGCGCGACAAACTCCCATGCGCGCGACGGCGGGTAGCCGGGCGGCAGGAGGGTCGCAATCTTGATCGTCGTGTGATCGCTCTTGACTGCGTTGCGCGAGCGCGAGATATATTCGATTTCGGCGCCGTAATAGGCGAGGCGCTGCGTTGCAAAGGCGGATTCCAGCGCTTCACGTCCTTGCGCGGCCGCGACGTTGGCAAGGCCGTCGGTCGATTTGCGCATTTGTTCGGCCGCCTGACTGTGATCGCGGCCGCTGACCACTGCGCGGTCGATCGTGACCGAGAGATCGGCGGCGAGTTCGGCGATTTCGGCGAGCGAACTGCGCGCGACATCCGCGAGCGGCGTCGACGCGGCCGAACGTTCGGCGTTGGCGCGCACGGCCTGAATCGTCGCTTCGGCTTCGCGCTGAATTTCGACGACGAGCGTCTTGATCGCCGTGGTCGACTCGTTCGTCGTCTTTGCGAGACGGCCGACTTCGCCGGCGACGACGGCAAAGCCTAAACCATGTTGCCCGGCGCGCGCGGCTTCAATTGCCGCATTAAGCGCGAGCAGTTGTGTTTCGTCGCTTACGTCCTCGACGAATTCGGTCATCCGTCCGATCTCGCTCATGAGCCGGCCAAAGTCGTCCATGGCGGTGGCGGTATCGGCGGAGAGTTCGGCGAGCTGCTGGACCGAGGTGAGGAGATTCTCGACGACCTCGAAGGAGTTTCCTAAGTCCGACGCTGCGGCGCGCGCCGATGACTGCGCGCTTTGCAGCCGCTCGGCGGTTTCACGCGAGGCTGACGCAAGCGTTCCGGC
>Ga0302325_10028082_pt1 | contig 11648 bp, 12 predicted proteins | sample Palsa_T0_2_FD_201948 | JGI IMG/M metagenome (GOLD analysis project Ga0302325, IMG submission 201948) | Peat permafrost microbial communities from Stordalen Mire near Abisko, Sweden - Palsa_T0_2 | ecosystem: Environmental > Terrestrial > Soil > Palsa > Peat permafrost | place: Sweden: Abisko... | reverse complement strand
GGCATCGCCAGCGAACTCGGCTCCATGCGCGTTACCGAGCAGATCGACGCCATGCGCGCGCTCGGCACGGACCCCATTCAGAAGCTGGTGACGCCGCGCCTGATCGCGATGGCCGTAGTTCTGCCGTTGCTCACCATCATCGCGGACTTCCTGGGCCTGGTGGGCGGCTATTTTATCGCCTCTACCCTGCTAAACATCACCACTGAGCAGTATTGGAGCAGTGCCTGGCGCATCCTCGAATACAACGATCTTACCCAAGGCCTGCTGAAGCCGTTTCTGTTCGCCATCGTGATCGCGCTGGTGGGTTGTTATTACGGGATGAATACCTCGGGTGGCACGCAGGGTGTTGGCCGCTCCACCACGAAAGCCGTAGTGGTGTCCTCGGTCTGGATTTTCATCATCACATCCATGCTGGATCCGCTGTTCGTGAATTTGACTTAGCGATATGACGGCCGTCGAACCATCGTCCGTGCAGGCTCCCGAACAGCAAGCCGTGGTCCAATTCGAAGACGTTAATCTCGCATTTGGCGACACCCCTGCGCTGGTTCACCTGTCGTTCTCCCTGCGGCCCGGCGAAACGCGGGTGGTGCTGGGCGCCGCGGGCAGCGGCAAAACCATGCTGCTTAAGACGGCCGTGGGCTTGGTTGCGCCGGATTCCGGTCACATTCTGCTGTTTGGCCAGGAGGTCACAGGCCGCAAGGAAAGCGAGTTGTACGATGTGCGGAGCAAAGTCGGGATTCTGTTCCAGGAGGGCGGACTTTTCGATTCGCTCACCATTGGAGAGAACGTAGCCTACCCGCTGCTCAACCAGCACAGCCTCCAATTGCAGGGCCACGCTCCTTCACCCGAGGAGGTGGAACGGAGGGTTCGCGAATCCCTGAGCTTCGTGGAACTAGAGCACACCTTCGATAAATTTCCCAGCGAACTGTCGGGCGGGATGCGCCGGCGCGTCGGCATCGCGCGCGCAGTAGTCACCGCGCCGCAACTGGTTCTTTATGACTCTCCCACCGCGGGGCTCGATCCCATCACCGCCAACACCATCATCAATTTAATCCTGAAGGGGCGTGATCTGCGCAATACCGCCACCATCATGGTCACCCACCGCTATCAGGACGGGCATCTGATGGCCAATTTTCGCTACAATCCGAGCAGTGGGAAAATCGAGCGCGCGGAGAGCAGCCAATTGACCACCCGATTCTTCGTCATGCAAGAGGGGCGCCTTTTCTTCGATGGCACCGAAGCGGAACTGCGCGCGAGCACCGATTCTTATGTGGAAAAATTCGCGCGTTTAGGGAGTTCTTAGGCACCGATGGCGCTGCAAACCAAGAAAAGATGGGCGCAACTGAAGGTCGGCCTTTTGGCCATCTTCGCGCTTGCGCTCCTGGCGTTTCTCATTTTCCTGATGACCAGCTCTACCGGCCTCTTCACCAAGCGCAGCAACGTCTATACCTTTCTGGATGATTCGGCAGCGATCGCGGTAAGCGCCCCGGTCCGTCTAAATGGGATAACGGTGGGGCGGATAGCCAACATTGGTCTGTCCGGATCGAGCCAACCCAACCGCATCGTACGAGTCACTTTGGAGGTGGATAACGCCTACTTCCCTTCGATTCCGGTGGACTCCCAGGCCGCAATCGCCGCCGAGAATTTGCTGGGCACGAAGTATATCAACATCAAGAAGGGCCGCAGCCAAGCGACCGTTCAACCCGGCGCCGAGATCAAGAGCCTGGATACTCGCGAATTCGACGATGTGGTCCAGCAGGGCTACAGCACGCTGGCTTCCTTGAACGGAATTTTCAAGAAGCTCGACGGCATTCTGGACCAGCTTCAAGCGGGCAACGGGACCATCGGCGAGTTGCTCTCGAATGATGAGCTGTACAAGAAAGTAGTTGGAATTGTCGACGAGACTCACAGAGTTATCGCGGCCCTGGATTCACAGGAGGGCACGCTCGGCAAACTGATGCATGACGACAGTCTGTATACCGATCTGCGCGGCACGCTGGCCCGGGTGAACACCCTCACTGATGGTCTCCAGCAGGGCGATGGCACCCTGGGAAAACTGTTGAAGGACCCAGCCCTTTATAACGATACGCGGGCCACCATCGCCGACGTGCGCCAGTTGCTTGCGGGCATCAACCAGGGCCAAGGCACCGTCGGCAAACTGCTCAAGAGCGACGACCTGCACAATCAACTCCAGGCGACTATGGGGCGCCTGGATACGCTGCTCGATAAGATCAATAGCGGGCAAGGTACGATAGGGCAACTGCTGGTGAACCCGTCACTTTACCAGAACCTGGACAGCACGACGCGCGAGATCAATGGCCTTATGAAGGATTTCCGCGCCAACCCCAAGAAATTCCTGCGCATCAAACTGGCCATTTTTTGACGTGCGCAAGCTGGTGGTCAACGCCGATGACTTCGGCTTCACGCGCGACGTGAATCGAGGCATCGTCGAAGCACACCGCACTGGGATTCTCACCGCCACTACACTCATGGCCACGGGCGCGGCTTTCGACGATGCAGTTCGCTTGGCTCACGAATGCCCCTCGCTCGATATCGGCGTTCATCTGGTTTTGGTCGGCGATCCGCCCTTTCCGGCCACCCTCGCGCAGCTCACGCGCGCGGTGATGCTCGGGCGCGTCCGGATTTACGAGGAAATGCTCGCACAAGTGCGGCGCATTTTGGACTCCGGCCTTCAGCCTACTCATCTCGACACCCATAAGCACACACACCTCTTGCCGCCTGTGCTTGATGCTGTCGCGCGCATTTCGGAGGAGTTCAAAATTCCGTGGGTGCGCCGCCCATTCGATTTGCCGCTTACCCCTGCGAGACGCGGAGTGGCATGGACCAAGCGCGCCACCAGTCGAGCCTTGGGCGTGGCGCGCGGCCGTTTCGCACGGGTGCTGGCCCGGCACGGCTGCCGCTCCACCGATCACTTTGCAGGTTTCCAGATCACCGGCCGCTTCACCGCCGCCGGCCTGGCCGGTCTGATTCGCGCGCTGCCGGATGGCTCTACCGAATTCATGTGCCATCCGGGAATTTGCGGCGACGAACTCCGCGCCGCCCGCACGCGTTTGAAGGATAGCCGCGAGCGGGAACTGCGAGCTCTCACTTCCCAGGAAGTTCGCGCTGCGCTGGCCGAGTCCGGTGTCGAACTCGTGAACTACCGCGGCCTCTAACTCAACAGCCTCCAGTGCGTCAGCGAATATCCGAGAAAACCCATCGCATTGTAGGCCGAATGCATCAAAAACGCCGAGGTGGTCGATCCGGTTTTGTAGCGCACATATCCGAACGCCATCCCCGCCACTCCGATCAGGACCACGGGCTGCCAGGCCCAGTGATTCTGCGCCCCATGCAGCAGTGCGAATGGGACCGCCGTCAGCACGATCCCCAACCACGGGCCCAGAGAACGCGCGAATAGCGGGAATAGAAATCCGCGGAATAGCATTTCTTCGAAGATGGGAGCTAGCACTACCCCGAACAGCATCACGGCGGCCAGCGAGTTCCGGCTCTTTATCAAGACTTCGATTTCCGAGTTATCTGTCGGCGCGTGCAGCATCGCTCCTAAAGCCGAAAGTGCGATGGCCAACGCGGGCCCCGCGACCAGGACCACCAATGCGCGCGGGATTGGGAAAGTCCATCCCAACGCGCTCCAAAATGGGCTGTGGTAGCGCCACGCGATCACTAAGTACAGCGCGCCCACTAGGAAAACATACATGAAGGACTGGAACACCAAAGTGCGGGCTGCGTCGCTGAAGAGCAATCCCGGCGCAAGCAAACGGCTGGTGCGGAGCAAAAGCGCCGCCATCGCCAGTGAAGGCAGAATCGCGCTCAGAAACAGGGCCAGATCTTCATAGCCCCAGATCGGCTCGCGGCGTTCCTGCATCGCGGTGGTCAGGATTCCCCCTCAATTAGCGCCGCGGCCAACAGGGGAATCATCAGCTCGTGATGGCCCGTCACGGCGAAACCCCGCCCGCCCGACTTTGCGTGCGGGCGCTCGACAACATTTAACTTCGGCCGGTAATGCTGCAGGAAATCGAAATTCGCAGTGGTGAAATTTGCCAGCGGATACCCCAGGTTGCGCACCACCGAAACGGCCTTCAAAAACACCTCCGGCAACACTACGGCCGAGCCTACGTTTAAGTACACGCCACCATCGTTCAGTGCGCGAACCAGCGAGCACAGCAGCCGGAAGTCGTGATGCGTAGTCGCGCCGATCGCCGGTCCATTGGCCGCCGGGTGAGTGTGGGGAGTATCGGTTCCCACCGCCACGTGGACCGTCACCGGAACGCCAGCCCGATATGCCGACGCTACGATACTGTGCGGAGCGAACTCCGGCCGGGCGATTTTTTCGAGCCGCCGCCCTAACGCTTCGCCCATCCCGAGCCCATCGCGCGCGCCCTCGTTTATGGCCGTGTTCATTTCCCGCCCGGTTTCCTCAGCAGCGCCAAAACGCCCGTCCGGCAGCACAGCTTCCACGTCTTCGCTGGTCTGGCCCGCAATGGCGATTTCGAAATCGTGAATCGATGCCGCACCGTTCATCACGAAACCCGTCACCCATCCACGCCGCATCAAATCCAGCAGAACATCCGCCAGCCCGCATTTCACCACATGGCCGCCCATGCCCCACAAAATTGCCCGCTTTTGCGCCTTGGCGCGCCGCACAGCGTCCACCACCCCGCGAAATGCGTCCGCGGCAAGAATCTTCGGCAGCGAGTTGAGTAGCCCCTCGACACCGTCGCCCTTTGTGTAAAGCCCCCCGAAATGCTCGATCTGGACTTTCCCGCCGCGCTCGTCGATCGGGACAGTTTTTAGCCCATCGAACGACAAAGGCTTTTCCAAATATTTGCTCATGCAGCTTTTCCGCCGCGCAACGTCTTCTTTAGCGCCTGCCCGGTATGGCTTTTCGTAACCCGCAAAATTTCCTCAGGCGGGCCGGAGGCCACCACATGTCCGCCGCGTTCCCCGCCTTCCGGCCCCAAATCGATGACCCAGTCGGCGGTTTTGATGACATCCAGATGATGTTCGATCACCACGACAGTATTGCCTAACGCGACCAGGCTTTGCAGCACGTCCAGCAATTTGCGCACATCCTCGAAATGCAGGCCGGTGGTGGGCTCATCCAGGATGTAGAGGGTCTTGCCGGTCTGCCGGCGGCTCAACTCACGCGCCAGCTTGATGCGCTGGGCTTCGCCGCCCGAAAGCGTGGTCGAAGATTGCCCTAAATGCAGATACCCCAGGCCCACCTCCACCAGCGTTTCCAGCTTGGCCCGGATCTGCGGAATGTTTTCGAGTAGCGACAACGCATCTTCCACCGCCATCTCCAGCAGGTCGGCAATGGATTGGTCCTTGTATTTGACTTGTAGCGTTTCGTGGTTATAGCGCCGCCCGCGGCACACATCGCAGGTCACGTACACGTCTGGCAGGAAATTCATTTCGATACGCTTTTGCCCGTCGCCCTGGCAGGCCTCGCAGCGCCCGCCCTTGACGTTGAAGCTAAATCGCCCCGGCTTGTAGCCCCGCGCGCGGGATTCCGGCAGTTTCGCGTACAAATCGCGAATATGCGTGAACACCTGCGTGTAAGTGGCTGGGTTCGATCGGGGCGAACGCCCTATCGGCGCCTGATCGATCTCGATTACCTTGTCGAGCAGATCCAGCCCCTTGATCGACGTGTGCGCGCCCGGCTCCGCGCGCGATCCATAAACCTCCTTGGCCGCCGCACGGTACAGGAGATCGTTGACTAGCGTGGATTTTCCGCTCCCCGAAACACCTGTCACGGCCACGAACAAGCCTAACGGAAATTCCACGTCAATGTTCTTGAGGTTGTGTTCCGATGCTCCGTGAATCACGATTCGTTTTTTGCCCGGCAAGCGCCGCTCGGCCGGAAGCGCAATCACTCGCGTCCCCGCCAGGTACTGCCCCGTGAGAGAATCGCTGTTCCGTTCGATCTCCTTAGGCGTGCCCTGCGCCACCAATTTCCCGCCCAGCCGCCCTGCTCCCGGCCCCAGGTCAATTACATAATCGGCGCGCTCGATAGTCTCGGCGTCGTGTTCCACTACCAGGACGGTGTTGCCCAGATCCCTCAGGCTCTGCAGCGAATCAAGCAAGCGGTCGTTGTCGCGCGAGTGCAGCCCGATCGACGGCTCATCCAGCACATACAAGACTCCCCGCAGCTTCGAGCCGATCTGCGAAGCCAGACGGATGCGCTGCGCCTCTCCGCCCGATAGTGTGGCGGCCGAGCGCTCCAGGCTTAGATAGCCGAGCCCCACGCCCACCAAAAATTCCAAGCGGTTGCGTACCTCCTCGACGGGACGCTTCCCGATCTGCGACTCGCGCCCCGCGAGCTTCCATTTCTTGACTGTCTCCAGCGCCCGCGCCACCGAGAGACCCGTCAGTTCGGCGATGCCGACGCCTTTAACCTTTACCGCGAGACTCGATGGCTTCAAACGCTTGCCCTGGCAATCCGGGCAGGTTGCGGCTGACTGGTATTGCAATAGCCACTCCCGCATCGTCTCGGTCACGTCTTCCTGCTCGTAGTATTGATCCAAAGCCGCGATCAGGCCGTCGCTCAACGCTTCCTGCGCCTTCTTCGAGAGCTTTTCAAACGGTTTCTGAATCGGAATTTTCAGACGGGCAGCCAGAAGTTTCAAATCCCCCAACACATAGGTAGAACTGCCGCCGATTCCCAGTGCGCCGTCCAGCAGAGGCTTCGAGGGATCTGCGATCACCTTGGCCGGATCCCAACTCCAACGGCTTCCCAAGCCCGTGCAGGTTTCGCATGCGCCAAACGGACTATTAAACGAGAACGAGCGTGGCTCCAACTGCGGGACGCTTCCGCCGCATTCCGGGCACGCTAGTTTCTGCGAATACAACCGCTCCGGCCCATCCACTTGCACCACCAGCACCAGTCCCCCAGCCAGCTTGGTTGCGGTCTCGATTGAAGCCTCCAGGCGCTTCTCGACCTCCGGCTTGATTAAAAGCCGGTCTACCACTACTTCGATGGTGTGATTCTTGCGTTTGTCGAGCGTAATCTCCTCGTCGAGCGGCCGCAGCACGCCGTCCACGCGCGCCCTCACAAATCCTTGGCGCGCCAGCTTCTCGAGTTCCTTCCGATACTCGCCCTTGCGCCCGCGCACGATCGGCGCCAGGATCATCACCCGCTCTTGCGGCCCCAGCGTCATCACCTGCTGCAGGATCTGCTGCGCGGATTGCCGCGAAATCTCCAGGCCGCAATTGGGGCAATGTGGGACGCCGATGGCCGCGTACAACACGCGCAGGTAATCGTAAATCTCGGTAATCGTGCCCACCGTCGACCGCGGGCTGCGGCTGGTGGTCTTTTGCTCGATTGAAATCGCCGGGCTCAGGCCGTCAATGGAATCCACTTCGGGGCGCTCCATTTGATCCAGGAACTGCCGCGCGTAGGGAGACAGGGTTTCCACATAGCGCCGCTGTCCTTCGGCATAAATGGTATCGAAGGCGAGTGACGACTTACCAGAGCCGCTCAGCCCGGTAATCACCGTAAGGGTGTTGCGCGGGATGGCCACGTCGATGTTCTTGAGGTTGTGCTGCCGTGCGCCATGCACGGTGATCTGCTTGAGCAAAATGTCTCCACTGATCGCGCACCAGGGCGGAGTGCCCGTGCAATTCTATTGTCCCAGAAACCCGGGACCGTACCCCCAAACACCAATTGAAACACACCGTATAGCCGCGGTTTCGCTATACTAGCCACAATCCGGGGATTCTCACGGCTACCCGGAGCAGCCAGGAGGCAACGGTGAGTTTTGAAGCGTCTGTGCGTTACTCGGGCGACGTCGCGATCGTCGATTTGACGGGCCGCATCGTTCTGAACGACGGGTCGGCCGCGGTGCGCGAGGCCATCGCCAAATTGCGGCAAGAGGGCGCCGGCAAGATCCTTCTTAACATGGCGGAGGTCAGCTTCTTGGACAGCTCCGGCCTGGGCGAGTTGGCCAGCGCCTATTCGTCTATCGACAAGGCCGGCGGACAACTCAAGCTGATGAACATCCCGGCGCGCATTCTGGATTTGCTGCGGATCACTAAGCTGGATTCGGTTCTCACCCCTTATCCCAACGAGCCGGCGGCCCTCGAAAGTTTCAGCAAGGGCGCTGCCAGGGTCTGATTTCGGGGCGACGAATCAGCTTCCCGGCGGGCGCTCCCACCAGGCGGGCAATTCCGCCACGGAATCCAGCACCGCATCCGGCTTGACGGGGCTCTCCAGATCCAACTGCCGGAACTTACCGGTTCGCACCAGTGCGGCCCGCAGGCCTGCCATCTGCGCTCCGGCGATGTCGGTCTCGAGATCGTCTCCGATCATTAGAATCTCGCTCATGGGAACGCTCAACCGATCGGCAGCAGCACGAAAGAAGGCGGGAGCCGGCTTGCCGAACACTAGCGCTTTCTGGCCGGTGGCGTTTTCGAGCGCGGCCACAAACGGAGCTACATCCAGCGAAATCCCGTCGGGCGCTCTCCAATAGCGCGTCATTCCCAGCGCTATGAGCGTGGCTTCGGGATTTGCATGCAGCAGGCGAAAGGCGCGATTGAGAGTCTGGAAGTCCCACGAGCTTCCCAGGTCGCCGATGACGACGTAACGCGCGCCGCTTTCCGCGTCGTCTGGCAAACACTCAAGTCCGTCAAACGCGGGCCGCGCGACGGGGCGCACGAACAGCGCTACTCCGCCGTCGCCCTTCAAGCGAAGCCAATCCGCGGCCGCCTCGCAAGGTGTCATGATATCGGCTGGCGCCCCTGGAATACCAAATCGGGCTAGTTTGGCGCCCAGGGCGTCCTGCCCGCGCGAGGTGGTGTTGGTCACAAACAGATGGGGGATTTCGCGCCTCCGAACCCAGGCGAGAGCCTCGGCGGCTCCTGGGACCGGCTCTTCGGAGTTGTACAAAACTCCATCCATGTCGAACAGAATGCCTTGCATCGCAGATTCGCAGTGTCTGGGCAGCTATGCTATCCGAAGGGCGGCTGCCAGACCTTTATCGGAACGTACGCGCCAGATGCGCGCATCCATGCAATAGTGCGTAAAGGCTAGGCCCCAAATGGCAGCCTGCGCAGTCTGGTAGGGCAGCAGATAAGCCGGGACGAAATTGAGCACCACGTTCAATCCGATGGCGATGGCGATGTAGACGCCGAAGCTGGACACCAGGCGCGCCGCCAACCCGTGGCGCTCCACTGCTCCCGGTTCGGTGTAGCGGTTGCGGTTATGGAACCACAGCAGGCGGTGATACTGGAAGCTGTGGAACAATCCCAGCGGGATGCCTGCCCGCAGGATTGCATTCGGTTCGGACCCGAAGTGCGATGCATAGAGCAGAGCTATCCACTGCAGCGGAATCACTGCGACTAGCAACCCTACTTTGGGCCAGTTCATCGCCACGCCGGTGCGCAGTTTCTGCGCCTGACGCCATAGCCAGGCTCCGGCCAATACTGCGTAGAGGCTAATCGCCACCGGGGGCAGCCATCGCAGCAACGGGATCGTCTGGATCAACACCGGACGCGTGCGCAGCACAAACATGCCCAACGGTATCAGCAGGGAACTCAGCAGCAACCAGCGGTCCAGCAGATGATCCGTTCGGTCGCGTTCTTTATTCTTGGCCTTATACAGCATGGTGAACCCGAAGTGCTGTTTCACGATGTGGAACTGCTGCCAGCACACCGCAAATAAAAAGAACAAGGAGGCGTAACCGGCGAATACCATGACCGGTCCCAGGAGCAGCAGGGGCACTGGAATCCACAAGTACCAGCCTAGCCGGGCGCGCTCGGCCTTATCGAAGTAGGTGCGGGTGATGGTGGCTTGAACGTGCGGCCCGTCTATGCCGAAGAACCAGATGAAGTTAATCAGGGATAAGGGGACGCCTATGCTCAGGAGCGCCAGCGCGAGGTATCCGATCAGCGACGAGCCGATAAACCAGGTAAGATCTTGACCCTTGGAGATAATCCATCGCGACGGCGTATGCTCTACCCGTGGCAGGCTGGCCGCGGAATGGAGAGTCGCCGTACTCATGGCCTTCTCCTCGTTTATCGAACCAATCTACCGGAATCTTTAGACGCGGCGGCGCGTGGCGGAGGGATGACGGACACTAGCGAGCGTACTTGGCGCGCACTTCGGCTTCCGCTTTGAGCCAGTCCTGTTCCGGAGACCCGGGACGGTCTGCGCGCTCTAGCCACATTCGATAGGCCACCTGCGCGATTTCCTTTTGGTGCGCAACCGCGTCGAAAACGGGAATCGGGTTCGGTACCGGCGCGCTCTTGGGGGCTCGCCGGGGAGTGCGATTAGTTTTTGGCTCCGCTGGCTTGGCGGGTGCGGTCCGTGTAATTGCCATGCAACAGTTCTCCTTGTTGATCGCGGACAACAGGGGCCGCCGAGGATCGGCGAGGATGGTACTTTTTATTGTAACGCAAGTAAAGCCTTTAGAACCGCACTATCTTTACGCAATCTTTATAGTCAGACTGCCCAGCCTCGCAATCCGCCCGACGATGGTGTCGCCGGAAACGACGGGGCTAACGCCCTCCGGCGTGCCAGTGTAAATGAGGTCGCCGGGCTCCAGCGATACCTGTTGGGACAACTGGTTTAGGATGTGTGGCGCGTCCCAGATCATCAGGCTCAAGTCGGAGCGCTGGCGCACTTGCCCGTTGACGCTGAGCTGGATTTCACCCTCTCGCAAATGCCCCACCTGCGCTGCAGGATGCACTGAACCGCACGGGGCGGAATAGTCGAAGGACTTGCCGATTTCCCAGGGATGCCCCTGCTTGGCCGCCGCCTGCTGCGCGTCGCGCCGGGTCATATCGAAGCCCACGGCGTAGCCATAGACGCAGTCCAGCGCGGATTCTACCGGAATATTCACGCCGCCCTTGCCGATGGCGACCACCAGCTCCACCTCGTGATGAAAGTTGTTGGTCAGGGGCGGGTAGGGAATGGCGACGCCGTCCTCCACGATCATGTCGCTCGCTTTGGAGAAGAAGAAAGGCGGGGTTTTTTCGTCGTATCCCAACTCGCGCACGTGTGCCAGGTAGTTGCGTCCGACGCAGTAAATGCGGTGAACGGGGAACCGCGCTTGGGTTCCCACCACAGGCAGTGAAGGCCGCGGGGCGGCCGCAATGACGTAGTCCATGGATTCAAAAGTACCATTACAATAACTTTCATTTCGGGACCCGCAACAGTTGACCTTAGTTCCTCTGACCTTATACACTCGGTATCACCCAATGGAACAACGAAAGAATCAGCGCTTCGACCTGCGCCTTCCGTTCGAGATTGTCGGGGGCGCCGCCAAAAACAAATCCAAGGGTGAAACCCGGAATGTGAGCTCCTGCGGAGTGCTGTTCATGTCCAAGATGCCGGTTGAGGTCGGCGCATCGATCGAATACCTGATCACATTGCCCAAGGCGCCGGGAGCGCGCTCGGACGTGCGCCTGCGATGCATAGGCAAAGTCGTCCGCAGCGAGGAGCAATCGCGGTTCGCCGCAACCCTCGAGCGCTACGAATTCGTCCGGCAGCGAATGTAATCGTCGTCCTCCCGCGTTCGGCCCTGTCGAAGCCAGTGGTACCATAGGCGAAGGAAGGGCGAAACGTGAACCTCACTTTGGGATTTCCGGAGCCGCCGGGTCCAATCGAAAACGAACTGGCGGAGAGGAAT
>Ga0302325_10028081_pt1 | contig 11648 bp, 12 predicted proteins | sample Palsa_T0_2_FD_201948 | JGI IMG/M metagenome (GOLD analysis project Ga0302325, IMG submission 201948) | Peat permafrost microbial communities from Stordalen Mire near Abisko, Sweden - Palsa_T0_2 | ecosystem: Environmental > Terrestrial > Soil > Palsa > Peat permafrost | place: Sweden: Abisko... | reverse complement strand
GGCCACGATCGTGGTGTACTCCATCGCGCCGGCCTCTTCGAGCGCCTGCTTCACGCCGACGATCGTCGAGCCCTTCTGGCCGATCGCGACGTAGACGCAGCGCACCTGCCTGGTCGGGTCGCCCGAGGCCCAGTTGTCCTTCTGGTTGATGATCGTGTCGATCGCGATCGCGCTCTTGCCGGTCTGCCGGTCGCCGATGATCAGCTGGCGCTGGCCGCGACCGATCGGGGTCATCGCGTCGATGGCCTTGATGCCGGTCTGCATCGGCTCCTTCACCGGCTGCCGCTGCACGACCGACGGCGCCTGGATCTCGAGTTCGCGCAGCGTGGTGTCCTCGATCGGGCCGAGGCCGTCAAGCGGTTCGCCGAGCGCGCCGACCATGCGGCCGAGGAACGCGTCACCGACCGGCACGGAGAGGACCTCGCCGGTCCGCTTGACCGTCTGACCCTCCTCGATCTCGGAGAACTCGCCGAGGATAACGACGCCGATCTCGCGTATATCGAGGTTAAGCGCGAGGCCACGGACGCCGTTCTCAAACTCAAGCAGCTCGTTCGCCATGGCCGAGGGAAGCCCCTCAACCCGGGCGATGCCGTCACCGCACTCGGTGACCGTGCCGACCTCTTCGCGCTCGGCACCGGCGGGTTCGTATTCATCGACGAACCGCGCGAGCGCGTCACGGATCTCATCCGGTCGGATTGTCAGCTCCGCCATCTTCCTCATTCCGTTCGTGAAAATCCCTGAGCCGGCCGGTCGCCGGACGAATCAGCTCGCGAGTTTGCGCTGGACAGCGGCCAGGCGGCTTGCCGCGGTCCCGTCTACGAGTTCATCCCCGATCTGGACGGACATGCCACCTACAACCGCCGGATCCTGCACGACATTCAGATGAATTTCCTGGCCATAGGCGCTCGTGAGAGCGTCGGCGAGCCGCTTGCGCTGCGCGGCAGACAGCTCGGTGGCGACCCGCACCACCGCGATCAGCTGCTCGCGCCGCCGCGCCGCGATGGACGCGCACAGGTCGAGCACCGCCTGCGGTGAACGACCGCGCGGATGGGTGAGCACCTGGGTGATCAGGCTCAGTGACACCGCGCTGACCTTGCCGGAAAGCAGGTCGGCGAGCAGGCTCGCCTTCGCGTCCGGGCCTGTCGACCCGACCAGGACCGACCGCAGCCCCGGCTGCCCGGAGACGAGCCGACCGAACCTGAACAGGTCGTCCTCCAGGTTATCGAGCGACTTGCCGAACTGGGCGGCGAGCGTGAGCGCCTCGATGGCGAGCTGCTCGATCGCGTCGCTCAGGTCGCTCGGTGACGCCCAGCGTGCCGCCACGGCCTCGGCCACCAGCTTTTCCGTGGCCGCCGAGATCTTGCCGTGCAGCAGCCGGCCGGCTACCGCCGACTTCTCCGCCGACGGCTTGGTCTGATCGGCGAGCGCGCGGCGCAGCCCGTGCTCGTTGTCGAGCAGCCGGACGACGGCGAACAGTTCGTCGCCGACCCGCCCCGCCGTCACCGCTCCCCGCGCCGCGGCCGACAGCCGCTCGCGGAGCTCGGTGTAGGAGGCCCTGCTCGCGCCGCGCATTACTGCCTGGCCCTAGCGCCCGCAGTACCCGCAGTGCCCGCTTCGAGATCGGCGAGGAACCTGTCCACCATCCGGCCCTGCCGGGCCGTGTCGTTCAGCGACTCGCCGACGATGCGGCTCGCGAGCTCGGTGGCAAGCGCGCCCACCTCGGCGCGCAGCGAGGTCAGCGCCTGCTGCCGCTCCGCCTCAATCTGGGACTGCGCGGCCTCGGTGATCCGCCGTGCCTCCGCCTCGGCGCGCTCGCGCATCTCGGCGATGATCTGGGCGCCCTGCTCGTGGGCCTCTTCGCGCAGCCGCGAGGCCTCGTGCCTGGCGTCGTCGAGCTGGGCCCGGTACTGCTGCAGCACCGCCGTTGCCTCGGCCTGCGCCTCGTCGGCCCGGTTGATGCCGCCCTGGATCGCGTCCTCGCGCTCTTCGAGCGTCTTGAGGATCCGCGGCAGCAGCATCTTGCCGAGCACGCCGAATACGAGGACGAAGCAGATCAGGCCGATGATGAGCTCTGGCATCGTGGGCAGCAGCGGATCCTGCTGTGACGAATCGGCTAGCAAATGCATGATTCGGCTTCCTGTCCTGCGATGACGGTTGCGGTGCTCAGGCTGCGTGGAAGATGAACGGGACCACGAGGCCGAGCAGCGCAAGCACCTCGGTAAGCGAGAAGCCGATCCACATGTAAAGCTGGATACGGCCGGATGCCTCGGGCTGGCGGGCCATGGCCTCGATCGCGTGGCCGAAGACCAGGCCGATGCCGATGCCCGGGCCGATTGCCGCGAGGCCGTAGCCGACCGCGCCGAAGTTGAGCTGCAGGACGGTAGTAGTCGTGGCGGCGAGAACAGACATGATGCTTGGTTACCTTTCGATTCGCGTTGGCGGACCGCTCACCGATCCGCCGGCCTACGCCGTGGGTGGATGGAACTAGTGCTGCGCCTCTAGCGAGCTCGCTATGTAGGTCGCGGTAAGCGTGGTGAAGATGAACGCCTGCAGCAGGTCTACAAGCAGCTCAAGCAGGAAAACGAAGAGGACCATGGCGGCCGAGCCCGCGGCGAAGAGCAGGCCGATGCTGAAGCTCATGAGATACCAGGTGGCGACCATGAAGATGGACAGCAGCAGGTGCCCGGCGAACATGTTCGCGAACAGCCGGATGCCGAGCGTGAACGGCTGGATGATGAAGAACCGCAGCAGCTCGACCGGGATGAGGATGATGTACACCGGCCAGGGCACGCCGCGCGGCCACATGTTCGATATATAGCCCAAGGCACCCTGGTTCTTGAAGCCCAGGTAGATGTAGAGGATGTAGACGATGGCCGCGAGCGGCACCACGAAGCCGATCCGCGACATCGACGGGAACTGGAGGACCGGGATCAGCTCCATCAGGTTCATCACCAGGATGAAGAAGAACATCGACACGAGCAGCGGCAGGTACTTATCGCCATTCTTGCCGAGCGACGGGCGCACGATCTGGTCCCGCACGGCGACGACGGCGAGCTCCCCGAGGCTCTGCAGCCGTCCCGGTATCATCTTCGGCTTGGCGAACGCCGCCCAGAAGAACCCGATGACGATGAACGCGCTCAGGAAGGCGATCATCTCTGGCTTGGTGAAGTTGAACGAGCCGATGGTGAACAGCGGCTTGAAGTCGAAGTCGTTCAGGCCAGGCGCGGGGAAGCCGCACCCGCTGAAGAGGTGGCAGCCGCCCGCGGCGACCGCTACGTCACTGGTCACCCATCATCTCCTTGTTACCGTCATCGGGTGGTTCCCGTCATCCCCGTGGTCCTTGACCCCGTGTGCGTTCACTGCCTGGCGTACCGCTGCCGTACCGGTAGATGATCCAGCCGACCGAGATCGCGAGCCCGACCATCATGCCGATCGGGAAAAGCAGTGCAATGTGCGTGAAGTGGCCGATCACCCAGCCGATCCCGCCGTAGGCGAGCATGCCGGAGATGAGGTAGCTGAACACCGTCCAGCCGGTGCCCAGTCCCAGGGCGCGGTTTACCGCTTCCTCTTCCGCCGCGCTCCCCCGGCCGGGGGTGCCTCGGCCTCCGCGCTCGTCCCGCGTGCTCACCGTGGCCACGCCCTACCGCTCCCCGGTCGGCTCGACGTAGAGCAACTTGAGCCTCATCGACGCGACAATCTGCGCCACCATCCAGGCAAGGATGCAGGCGATCGCGGTGAAGCCGAGCATCCGGCCGTTGAACGCCGTCGACTTGCCCAGCGCGATCAGCACGATCATGAAGCCGATGAACTTGACCACGTACGTGGCCAGCGCCGTCGCCATCATCACCCCGGGTGAGATCTTCGCGGCCCGGCCAACGACGAGGACACTGATCCCGAAGAAAACCACGACCACGCCAACGCCGATGAGCGCACCGTAGACGCCCTTTGCGCCGCCCAGACCAGCACAGATCCCAATGGCCACGGCGGCGACCACGCTAGTAAGCGCGACCGACCACCGCACGACGCGGCCGTAATACGCCATCATCCACCGGCTCTCCTATGAGTACGGCACCCATGAAAGTCAATGCACCAAAAATTAGTGCTTGTGAAAATCAGTGCTTGTGAAGCGTATCACAAACTTCTTGACTTTCGCTTTACCTGATTGACTACTTTACATGACTATCCGCGGAGCCGCGAGGGGCCTCTCCCCAAGACGATGCGATGCTTGCAGCGCCCTGGCCCAGAACCCGGCACCCGCAGCGGACCGGCACGCCCTAAGCGTTCCCGCAGGTTACAGCAGAATAACCCGCAGATCGCCAGCGATGCGGGCTAGCCCCTTGGTACCGGCCCGCGCGCAGCCGCGGCGGCCCGTGTGGTGACGCTCGCCGATTCCGCGGAACGGGCCGGGCCTGCTGCCAACCGCCGATGTCTGTGGCCACCCGTGGAATGCCAGGGACGGAGCCTGGGCGCCGTCGCGAAGAGCAGCGCGACCATGGCGACAAGCGTGGCCACACCGAACCAGATCAGCGCGATCCGCAGTACCGACAGGCCCACAACGAGGCCGCAGAAGGTGGCCGCCCACAGGTACATGAGCAGCACGGACTGACGGTGCGAGTGGCCCATGTTGAGCAGTCGGTGCTGCAGGTGCTGCCGGTCGGCGGCGAACGGCGACTTGCCCGCCATGGTCCTGCGGACCACCGCGAGCAGCAGGTCCGTGTAGGGGATGACGTAGATCGCGACGGGCATCAGCAGCGGCAGGATGGTCGGGAACCGGTTGACCGGGTCAAGGTTGTAGTTGACCAGGATGTTCTGGTCGAGCGAGGCGGCGGACGAGATCGGGCCATAGGCGAGCAGCAGGCCGATCAGCATCGACCCGGTGTCGCCCATGAAGATCCGCGCCGGGTTGAAGTTGTGCGGCAGGAACCCGATGCAGATGCCGGCAAGCACCGCGGAGACCACCGCGGGCACCGACTGCGAAGGGATGCCGACCGAGTTGGTCAGCGTGTAGGAGTACACCATGTACGAGAGTGCGGAGATGCCGACGACGCCGGCCGCCAGGCCGTCCAGCCCGTCGATGAAGTTCACCGCGTTGATCGTGATGACGACGATGAGGATGGTCAGCGTGTAGCTCAGGTCCGGCTCGAGCACCAGTATCTCGCCACCAGGCAGCGGTATCCAGTTCAGGTAGGCGCCGCTCCATGCCACGATGCCGCCGGCCGCGATCTGGGCGGCCAGCTTGGAGATGGCGCCCATCCCCCACCGGTCGTCGACAATCCCGACAATCACGAGCAGGCCGCCCGCGAGCAGCAGCCCGTCGACGGTGCGCGAGGAGGGGAAGGCCTGCTGTAGGTAGGTGAGCCGCCCGGCGACGAGCAGCCCGGCGCAGAGACCGCCGTACATGGCGAGGCCGCCGAGCAGCGGAGTCGGCGCCTTGTGCACGTCCCGGTCACGCGCCGCGTGCTGCGCGTTCATGGCGATCGCACCCCGCCGGACGAGCGGGGTGAGGAGATAGGTCACCGCCGCCGCGATGATCAGGATGAAGAGATACTCGCGCATGGCGGCGGGCGGTCAGGCGTCCGGTCCGGGATCGGCCGCCGGGTCGTCGGGCCGGGTCAGCGGGTGCGGCTCGGCCGCCTTAACCGGCTCGCTTGACTTGGCGATGAGCTCCGCGACCCGACGGTCGGCGGGGCTGACCTCCTCCTCGGGCGAGGTCGGCGGGGCCGGCAGGTCGATGACGGGGACAACCTTGCGGAGCCCGTCGACGCTGATCGCCCCTGCGCGGAGCATCCGCGGCACGGTACCGGTCAGGTCGAGGATCGTGGAAGGCACGCTGTCCGCGCACGGGCCGCCGTCCAGGTAGACGGAGATCGCGTCGCCAAGCTGCTGCTGCGCCTCGTCGGCGGTGGTGGCGGCCGACGCGCCGTGCAGGTTAGCGCTCGATACCGCCATCGGTCCCGTCCTGCGGAGCAGGTCGAGTGCGACCGGGTGCAGCGGCATGCGGACCGCGACCGTGCCCATGGTGTCGCCGAGGTCCCACATGAGCGTGGGGCTCGCGCGGAAGACCAGGGTCAGCGGGCCCGGCCAGAACTCGTCAATCAGGTCCTGGCCGTACGGGCCGAGCGACTCGGTCAGGGCGGCGGCCGCCCGTACGCTGCCCACGAGCACCGGGGGCGGCATGTTTCTGCCCCTGCCCTTGGCCGCGAGCAGCGCCGTGACCGCCGCGGGGGTGAAGGCGTCCGCACCGAGGCCGTAGACGGTATCGGTGGGCAGCACCACAAGCTGGCCCTGCTGCACGGCGTTCACCGCCGCGACTAGGCCGTCTTCCCGCTGCTGCGTGTCCGCGCAGTCGTATCGAGCGCTCATCACCTTCATCCTAAGGGGAGCGGGGCCCGGCCGCTGCCTCCCGGGCTAAGCTGGTCCCGGCCAACTGGCCGTGACAAACCGGTCCCTCCGGGCTAGGTCCTTATGGTTGGCGGTATCCCGCCACCCGAGTTCCTCCGCGAACACCCAGAACACGGCCGCCCCCTGCGGCGCGCCGTGCTCCACGGCGACGAGACCGCCGGGACGAAGCAGCCACCGCGCCACCCGCTCGACCGCCCGGATGGCATCGAGCCCGTCGCCGCCGCTCCACAGCGCGGCCGGCGGGTCGTACTCGGCCACCTCGGGCTGCACGATCGAGCCGAGCGGTATGTACGGCGGGTTGGTGACGACGAGATCGACGGTGCCCGCGAGCGGGGCGAGCTCCTTCAGCCCGTCGCCGCCATAGGTACCAGGGGTAACGAAGTCGCCCTCGTGCAGCAGCACGCGGCCCGCGGTGTAGGAGTCCACGTAACGGGTGATGTTCCGCTCGGCCCAGCTCCTGGCGAGCGGGTCTCCCTCCACCGCATGCACGCTCGCCCGCGGCACCTCCTGCGCGATGGACAGCGCGATCGCGCCGGACCCGGTGCCCAGGTCGACCGCGACGGGTTCCGCGACGTCCATCTCGCGCAGCCGGTCGATCGCCCACCCGGTCATCACCTCGGTCTCCGGCCTCGGCACGAAGACGCCTGGGCCGACGTCAAGCTCCAGGTAACGGAAGTACGCCCGGCCGGTGATGTGCTGTAGCGGCTCGCGGTTCTCGCGGCGGCCGATGTCCACCCAGAACCTGGCGTCGAACTCCGAGTCCGTGACCGTGTGCAGCTCGCCGCGCTTGACGTTGTGGACATGCGCCGCGATGATCTCGGCGTCGGTTCTTGGCGAGTCCACGCCGGCCTCCGCCAACCGTGCCGTGGCAAGCGCGATCTCGTCGAGCAGCAGCGTCATTGGTCGTCTAGCTTCGCTTCCAGGTCCGCGGCGGCGAGGGCGTCGATCACCGCGTCCAGGTCGCCGTCGATCACCTGGTCCAGGTTGTAGGCCTTGTAGCCGACCCGGTGGTCGGCGATCCGGTTCTCGGGGAAGTTGTAGGTGCGGACCCGCTCGGAACGGTCGACCGTGCGCACCTGTGCCTTGCGGTCGGCCGAGGCCTTGGCGTCCGCCTCCGCCTCCGCCGCGGCGAGCAGTCGGGAGCGGAGCACGCGAAGCGCCTGCTCCTTGTTCTGCAGCTGGCTTTTCTCGTTCTGGCAGGAGACCACGATGCCGGTGGGCAGGTGGGTGATCCGCACCGCCGAGTCGGTCGTGTTCACCGATTGGCCGCCAGGACCCGAGGAGCGGAACACGTCGACCTTGAGGTCGTTGTCGTTGATCTGCACCTCCACCGGGTCGGCCTCCGGCGTGACGAGCACGCCGGCCGCGGAGGTGTGGATGCGACCCTGCGACTCGGTGACCGGCACCCGCTGCACCCGGTGCACGCCGCCCTCGTACTTGAGCCTTGACCATGCCCCGGTACCGCCCCGGCCGGCCTTGACCGCGACGGTCGCGTCCTTGACTCCGCCGAGCCCGGTGGGCGTCGAGTCGATGATCTCCGTCTTCCAGCCGCGGCGTTCCGCGTAGCGCATGTACATCCGGAGCAGGTCGCCGGCGAACAGGGCGGACTCATCGCCGCCCTCGCCCGCCTTGACCTCAAGGATGGTGTCCCGGTCATCGTTCGGATCCCTGGGCACGAGCAGCGAGCGGAGCCTGTCCTCGAGCGCCTCGCGCTTGACGGCCAGTTCGTCGGCCTCCTTGGCGAAGGACGCGTCCTCTGGCGCCAGTTCCCGCGCGGCCTGCTCGTCCTCGCCGACCTGCTGCCACTCGTGATACGCGTTGACGATCTGGGTCAGCTCCGCGTATCGCTTCGCGAGGGTCCTGGCCTGATCCGCGTTCGCGTGCACGCCGGGATCCGCGAGGGCACGCTCAAGCTCGGCATGCTCGCTCGCCAGCTCACCAAGCCGGTCGAACACAGGAATCAAGACCCTTCTTTTTCTTTTCGAACCCCGGACTAACACAACGCCCGCGCGCCGTCTAGCGGACACGCGGGCGTTGATCAGATCGCTACTTCTTGACGGTCTTGCCCGCCCCGGCCACCGGGCCCTTGCCGAAGCGCTTCTCGAACCGGGCCACGCGGCCGCCGGTGTCGAGGATCTTCTGCTTGCCGGTGTAGAAGGGGTGGCACTGCGAGCACACGTCAGTATGAATCGCGCCGTTCGACGCCGTGGACCTGGTGACGAACGATGCGCCGCAGCCGCAGGTCACGGTCGTGACCTCGTAGGCCGGGTGAATGTCAGACTTCACTGTGGTTGGCTCCTCGCCTCAAGAGCGGTCGCCGGGTCGCTGGCCTTCCCCGCCCGGGGTTTTACCAGCGTGAACCGGAACCGCATTACTGGCTCTCTAGTTTGCCAGACGCGTAAACCAGTTACGTCGGCTTAATATTTCTGCCGGTCGGTCTCCATGCCGATGGTCGTCTTCTGGACCTGCAGCAGGAACTCGGCGTTGGACCGGGTCTTGCGCATCTGCTCCATGAGCAGCTCAAGGGCCTGCTCCGGCGCGAGCGCGTGCAGCACCCGCCGGAGCTGCCAGATGATCCGCAGCTCCTCGGGAGCCATCAGGATCTCTTCCTTGCGGGTGGACGACGCGACCACGTCGACCGCGGGAAAGAGGCGCTTGTCGGCGAGCTCGCGGCGCAGCCGCAGCTCCATGTTGCCGGTGCCCTTGAACTCCTCGAAGATGACCTCGTCCATCCGGGACCCGGTCTCGATCAGGGCGGTCGCCAGGATCGTCAGCGAGCCGCCGTTCTCGATGTTGCGCGCCGCACCGAAGAACCGCTTCGGCGGGTAGAGCGCGGTCGAGTCCACACCACCGGACAGGATTCGGCCGCTGGCCGGCGCCGCCTGGTTGTAGGCGCGGCCGAGCCGGGTAATCGAGTCGAGCAGCACGACCACGTCGTGCCCCATCTCGACCAGACGCTTGGCGCGCTCGATCGCGAGCTCGGCGACGGTCGTGTGGGCCTCCGCCGGGTTGTCGAAGGTTGAGTGGATCACCTCGCCCTTGACCGTGCGCTGCATGTCGGTGACCTCCTCGGGACGCTCGTCCACGAGGACGACCATGAGGTGGCACTCCGGGTTGTTCTTGGTGATCGCGTTGGCGATGGACTGCAAGATCATCGTCTTGCCCGCCTTCGGCGGCGACACGATCAGGCCACGCTGGCCCTTGCCGATCGGGCTGATCAGGTCGATGATCCGGGTGGCCATGTTGCTCGGGTCGGTCTCAAGACGCAGCCGGTCCTGCGGGTAGAGCGGGATCAGCTTGGAGAACTCCGGCCGTCCGATCGACTCTTCGGGGTCAAGGCCGTTCACCTTGTCCAGGCGGACAAGCGCGTTGAACTTCTCCCGGCGCTCGCCATCCTTCGGCTGGCGCACCGCGCCCTCGATGATGTCGCCCTTGCGCAGCCCATGCTTGCGAACCTGGGAAAGAGAGACGTACACGTCGTTCGTCCCCGGCAGGTAGCCGGTGGTCCTGACGAACGCGTAGTTCTCAAGCACGTCCAGGATGCCCGCGATCGGGACGACCACGTCATCCTCGTTGATCACCGTCTCGGGCTCGCCGTCCGGCCGCTCGCCGCGGCGACGGTTGCGGTTGCGGAACCGGTCGCGGCCGCGCCGCCCGTTCCTGTCGTCGTCGTCACCAGGGCCGCCGAGGGTCGGGCCGTTCTGCCGGCTGTTGTTCGCGTTCTGGCCGTTCTGGCCGTTGCGGCCACCGCTCGCGGCGGCGGGCTCGCGACCGTCCCTGCGCTGATCCCGGCCGTTACCGCCCTGCTCGTCGCGGCGCGGGTTACGACGCCTGTCTCCGCGCCGTCCCTCCTGTACGGAACCCTGGTTCTGGCCCTGCGTATCAGCGCTTGGCTCGGCGGTGACGCGGGCCTGTGGCGGCTCCGCGACGCTCACCGCCTGCTGTGCGGCCGCCTGCTGTGCGGCCGCCTGCTGTGCGGCCGCCTGCTGTGCGGCCGCCTGCTGTGCGGCCGACTGCTGTGCGGCCGACTGCTGTGCGGCTTGAACTCCGGCGCTTACCGGCGCGTCGCCGATGCCGTTGCCCGCCGGTGGGGCGGCCTCGCCGATGCCTGACCGGACGGATGTGTCTGCTTCCATAGCACCCTGATTCAGGGGGCGAGACGCGTCGGCTCCCGCGGACGCGCCCCGCGTGGCTGATTTTGACCGTGCGGGGGTGGAACGTGCGGGGGTAGAGCGACCGCCACCGGTCCGCTCCGCGATCGCGGCGACAAGATCCCCCTTCCGCATCCGCCCGGTCCCGGAGATACCAAGCTCCTGGGCGATCCTCTGCAGATCAGAGACGAGCAGCCTGGAAAGGTCGCCGCCGCCACGGCTTGAAGACCGCGGCGCAGGGCCGACGGGGTCGGCGGCCTGGTGACCAATGGGGGATTCCTCGGACGCGGGTGCCGCGCCACTGAGGAGTTCGGTGGTGTCGCTCACTAATGGTCCTTCCATTATGATCCTCGGCCGCCTAGGTGTCTTCTCGACCTGATTCGCCTGAGCCGGACCCCATGTGCGTCGCTCGCGAGACCCGCTCATTGTGAGTGATTACGCTCGCAGCTACGCACGGCATCGACTCCGGCACGTCGCGTATGTGTGTGTTCGCGGTCCTGGCAGGAACCGCCGGAGTGCAGATGTTGTGCAGCGGGGTAGCGCTCAGGGGAACTCGTCGCTCTCCTGGGGTGACACCAAGAGCCCGATCCCTGGGCAGGTATACGTTACCCCCCAGGCGGCGCATGGATATCAAACACCTGCCCCGCAGCGGGGCAACCGATGCTGCACCCAGCCTAACACCGACAGCACCCACGGCATTCCTTCACAGCCATCCATGTCGCGGAAAAAGGGAGTTAAGCAGCCAGGTGAGGCGCATCCGATGTCGTTGCCTTCCATCGGACCTGCCTCGGCAGTACAGATGGGTCCCCCCGAGAGATTAAGGCCCAGCATCACCGGGTAAGAAAGACCCCCGGTTCCACGCTGGCGCCCTGTCGCTCGACACCTAGCGGGCTTATACGCCAGGCAATACCCGTTTCTTTCGCGATTGAACCCAACTTGTCCAAGTAGGCAGCGTTATCGGAGCCACCGGTGTTGGCGGCCAGGAAGGCGAGCACGGACGGGCCCGCACCGGAGACGACGGCTGCGACGCCGGCCGCACGCAGCCTGCCCACCCGGTCACGCGTCGCCGGCATGGCAGGCGCGCGGTAATCCTGG
>Ga0302325_10028080_pt1 | contig 11648 bp, 13 predicted proteins | sample Palsa_T0_2_FD_201948 | JGI IMG/M metagenome (GOLD analysis project Ga0302325, IMG submission 201948) | Peat permafrost microbial communities from Stordalen Mire near Abisko, Sweden - Palsa_T0_2 | ecosystem: Environmental > Terrestrial > Soil > Palsa > Peat permafrost | place: Sweden: Abisko... | reverse complement strand
AGGGGGGAATTTGTGGCGATGGATGTGGAGACGCAGGCTGGCAGGGCGACTGCGTTGGATCATTTTGGGGAGATTGGGTTGATTGTTGGGGCGCCGAGGGGGGTTAGGTATGATTTGCCGGGACAGAAGGGGTGGAGTTATCATTATATGAATATGCAGGGGAGGAATACCTGAGGGAGGTTCGGGGCACGGGAATGTATTTGCGGGCATGCATTTGGGGGGGTTGCAGAGGGATAAGGAGTTTTGGTTCTGAACTTTTTCTAATTATACTGAATCTATGCTACCTAACAGTCCAAGAAATGCCCTCTATAAATGCATGATGCTGCTGAACCAAACGAACGTCAAACCGGAACCAAAAAGCATCCTATAAATAAACGCCCGTTCAATCATACATTCATCACACTGCTCGTCTCGCTTCCAATCCCACTGTCCACCTCCACCACACCATCCTCCTTCTCCCCAACCGACTCACCAACCTTCGCAAAAGCCTGCTCAACATCCCAAATCAAATCCTCCACATCCTCAATCCCCACACTCAACCTAATAAGATCACCATACACTCCCGCCCGGAGTCTCTCCTCCTCCGTCAACCCAGCATGCGTCATCCGCGCCGGGATCTCCAATAGACTCTCCACCCCGCCGAGACTTTCGGCCAATGTAAAGAACTTGGTCGAGTAGCAGAATTGTTCGGCGGCCGCGGCTCCGCCTTTGATGCGGAAGGAAATCATTCCCCCGGACAAGGGCCGGCCGTTGAGCATGCGGTGTTGTTTGAAGGTCAGGAGGTGTTGTGGGTGGGATGGCAGGCCCGGGTAAGTGACTGATAGGACGGAGGGAGAGGAGGAGAGGTAAGTGGCTAGTTGGAGGGCACTCTCAGAGGCGGTTCTGGCTCGCAGGGAGAGGGTTTTCAACCCCCTGTGGGCGAGGAAACAATCGAACGGAGAGGGGACCGCGCCATTTGCATTCTGCAGAAACTTCAGTGTCTCGTATAGGGAATCCGAGTTCGTGACCAGCGCGCCCATGACCACATCGCTGTGTCCGTTGATATACTTTGTAACGGAATGGAACACGATATCCGCGCCGAATAAAAGCGGATTCGACAAATACGGCGATAAAAACGTATTATCGACAATAACAATGATATCCGATTTAACCTCCTTTGCCACCGATACAATCTCCCTGACATCCACGAGCGTCAAAGTAGGATTACTCGGACTCTCGACCCACACGGCCTTAGTATCCTCGCGAATCAACCCCCTCAACACACTCGCATCCGCCAAATTCGCAAACGTCGTCCGGAGCCCCTTATGGTTCGCCACCTTGGTCATATACCGATGCGTCCCACCATACACATCATGTCCGCAGACAACATGTCCCCCGCGCAGGGAGTCCAGCAGGGCCGCCGTAACCGCACTCCCGGAACTAAACGCCAGGCCGTACTTTGCCTGTTCCAGCGCCGCGAGGGCCGTCTCGAGACGTTCCCGCGTATCGTTCCCCGAGCGCGAGTACTCGAACTTGGAGGTCCCGATCTCGGACTGCGCGAACGTGGTGCTGAGGCCGATGGGTGGGATGACCGCATTTGTCGACGGGTCAGGGTGACTTCCCGTGTGGATCGCCGTGGTGGAAAAGCCGAGTTTGCGCCGGACGGCGACGTGGCTGCCTGAGTCGGACATGGTCTGCGCCGCAATAAACAACGGTGGTGGAAACGCACTGCAGCGGAAGCAAGGGAGGTGTTGTTGTTGTGCGGTTCAAGGGACGAGGATGTCTTCGAGATGTTGGGGCGATACGGGCATTGTTCGCACGGCACTCAGAAAGGTTTTATTGATTTTCAGCCTGCGATTGCGTGCTCGGGGATTTGTAAGGGCACGTGATATCAACGACGCGATTGGTCGGGACTTATGGGGAAAGCGCTCGAAGGGATTTTGGCTGAGAAATTAATCCGGACCGAATTAAATCCAGGCACAATATTACAATTAAATATGTGATAGTCTATGAACAATAACCGGGAAGCGTTGCTTCAATGTTGTATCTCTGAATCCTATGAAACACCCTTAAATATCCACGCGACTTTATTCCCAGAATTGAAGACAAAATTCTCTCCTCTCGAATGGGGTACCCTAGTAACGAGAAGAAGATAGTAGACCTGAGGTAGGTTCGTTGGGAAGTCGGAGATATATCTCCTGATATCACACAACATTTTCAGCAGGAGGACGGGCTTTTGTAGCTCCCTCATTTGATCTTCAACCACATAATAATACCAGTTTGACCATTTCCCCGACTTCCTAAAAAAGAATTCTAGGGTGTACATGTTCCATAGACTCTAGGCGGTTAGCGCTAAATGCCTGCGGTTTTACCGGTCTGATAATAAAACTAATGTTGCCAAAGAAGCGATATCGCGCAAACGCTGAAGTCCATCTTGTAGAGATCATGTTTGGGGGAGTGAAGTGCATTACAAAGAGCTGCGAACGATCGCCCTCTTGCAAGAATAGAACTGAAACTCTTCTTTGGGGGCCACTGTGCTCTGCAGTATGCACGATACATAGTTGCCCAGAGACGGAAAATAGTTTGAGAGACGGTTTCGAGTCTGCGCTGACTTCCTGACTAACCAGAAAAACTCTTCTTTCTTTTGTTAAGACGCAGATATACCGGCACGGCCGTGCCGGTATATCTGCGTCCAACTGCGGTTGGAATATCACGTCGTTGGTTTCTGGTTGGTATAGGTGTAGAATAGCTTTATTCGTGTTCCAGGGTTCAATTACCCCTTTGAATTCGTCGCATAATTCGACTGGGCCCTTCATAGGTCCCAACAGATCCACGTCGGGGGGGAAACTTGACTTAATCAGATCCCATCTTGCCTGCGGGTCACTTGTATCCCAGCCAGGGACAATTTCACTGTCCATCTGGTCTCCTCGTAAAGACAGATCGTTTAACGCCGGACTCATGGAGTCTTCCTCATCGCTGTCCCTCGAAACCGTCATCACTGAGACATTAGGATCGGATAGTATGAGCAAAACACCTGATGCCGACTCGGACATTATCTCTTCCTCATCGTTGTTCATCGAAACCGTCATCACTGAGATATTAGAATCGGATAGTATGAGGAAAATACCTGACGCCGACTCATCTAGCAACACTGACGTTATCTCTTCCTCATCACTTTCTATCGAAACCGTCATCACTGAGACATTAGGATCGGATAGCATGAGCAAAATACCTGATGCCGACTCATCTAGAAACACTGACATTATCCTTCGCTGAGAGGATGAGGTAGCATCATCGAACTCCTCGCGCGCCGTGAAATACATCCCGCTTTCTGTGATCGTGGATATAATCGAATTTGGATAAGCTCCCGGGAGTCGCCGTTTGGAGTCAGTTGCGATAGTCGTCCATTCTTCGAAGACATGCTTAATAGTCTTGGGACAGAAAGATCCTGGACTGATTTCCTCCACCAAATACCTCGCAAAGTTCTGACAATTATTCTTCAACAACTCATAATCCGGACGTTCACTTTTAATCCGCAATGCTGTCATTAGCGGGGCTCAGCTACCGAGAGCTACATACCTTCCAGTTGAATCTTTTCCTCTGTACAGGATGTTTCACCCATATATTGTCCCAAACAAGTGTGCCATTTTGTTCTGAATGTAGAGAGTCGGAAAGGATTCGTTGTATTGATTGTATACTTGTTATCGGGTAGCCGATGAAGTTCCCACATGATCCCCAACTCAAGATCGCTTGCTTGTGACCGCTCCCTTTGCCAATTGCGTAAGACGATCGCTTTTATGTCAACGATACTTAGCGGCGTAACGAGGACTCCCCAGTGGCAGAGATGGAAGTGTCCTTGAGACGTGGCCGCCATGGAGGATTCTGGGAAAATGCCCCATCCAGAAAGGGGATGAGCGAATATCCAAACTGCATTTGGCTTTGTAGAAGGGTCCTGCATTGCACTGCTTTTTGCGTTTTCTCGTTGACAGAATGGCACGTATTCCTGAGTGTTACGGTTTTGGCAGGGAGAAGGGCGCGGCCTGATGCAAAGGCCGGTGGCTGTGGCATGGACGTCACCCACGCCGCTTGCATGTGCTTTTCTTTAATGCGATGAATTAAGGTTTAATTTCATAAACACCGGCGTCAAGTATGTAATCGTGCAGCTTAAAAGCAAAGCGAGGAAAAGCTTATTCGGGCGACTCGCCCTTGCGACACAGGTTGAAGAGCCGCGCCGTTTCAGGCTTATCGTCTCGGACTCTAGAATTCCGAGTCGAAGCGATCAAATTCTTTACCAAGATGTTCAGCAGACATGAAATGGAACAGCATGACGCACGCATCGCAACCAGTACCCGGGCGACTAACGGGCCCGGACCCTTGGCAAAACCCACGGCAACAAAACAACACGGGGGAATAAATATGTACACTGCAAACCGCTTGAGGCACGACGCTGATAAACAGGTCTTTGCGGGTACGGTACGAGCACGATGATGGATTTCTCATCTGTTGCGACGGATCCGGTGTTCGATCTGGCAACACTGCTGTCCGTGTCTGCAGGGGAATCTCCGACCGAAAAGTTATCCCCGACGCTTTCTGGGCCGGGCAACAAATGTTCCTTGCAGGAACGCGCGGAGCGATGTAATACAGGTGGAATTGCGGTCCGCGCCCTGTAGAGATATTCAAGCCAACGCCGCTGTAGGAGCAATGACGGCGCCAAGGGTAAAGAAGGAGGAAGAGCCTTGTCGCTGGACAAAGAGGGAGGGAGAGAAGGGGTTTCGTATAAACGACACAGCGGCGCCGGTGGCTACTATGGAGAGATTCAGAGGTATTTCTCCCTGAAAATATTATTGATTTGTAGTTATGAGATTTGAGAAAGGCGCAGGTCACGGAATGTTTGGAGAGGCTCATCGTTAGGCTTTTGCGAGGAAGTTGATTCGTCCTTTGCAGAGAGGGTCAACCGGAATGACATTGCGAATGAAGTCAGAGCGATTGATACTTAGTGTACCGAAAGGCGCGCATATCGATATTGTGGAACTCTTTCGACAGGACGTCTAGAGACTGATTCAGCGTTCTAGTTCATCGACATGAAGCTCTGTGAAGCCAACTTGGGTTAGTAGAGCTTGGGGAAACGACTACCAGGTCTCTCAAGCAGGAGACGACAGTTGCTGCGAGAACCACGGTCCCTCTGATAGTTTCTATCATGCGTCAGATATGCAACTGTTTTGGCATTCATTCACCGCCATAGCGACGTCCACCGGGGTTTGAATCCGCAGAACGGTATGACCCTCCTCTCCGGGGCTGACTGCAAGTTCTAATTGACTCGAATTCCGCCTCTGACCTTCGTTCCTAAATCAAAACAACTCAACAAGGTCCAGGTAAACCCGATCACCGAGCGCCCGAACTATTCGAGATCCAAAGGCAACGCTCAACCATATTCTTCACAAGTTCAAAGCGACCGGGGAGAAAGGCTTCTCAAGCGACACCGCCCCCTTCGAAAACTCCGTCCCAGATATGCGACCGTCCATATCACTGCCTTGCTCGATTCTCCGGCCAATTCCGTCATTCCGAAGAAACGCCTCGTTTCATATGATCGAAACCTACAGCGGAGGCCGTTGGCAGGTGACTTTGTGACTCTGCGCCAGATTTTACGCTGCCGCAGAAGAATGAACGCATCACAGCCTCCAAGTAATGCCAAATGCACACCCGATTCTTGCAATTGCTACTTCTACCCGTCGGGTTGTCACACGATCTCTGTCATGTTAATAGCAATAAATAAAGTATTAGATCCGTATATTCGCAATGAGAGTATTCCAAAATAGAACCAACCTCCTGTCGCCTTCCGGATTCCGCAAAAAGGGCACACGACACCGCCCCGACACTGCCTCAGTTGAAGATCAGATAGCTGTTTCATAGGTTATGGCATGCCGAGCCGTGTGTATCGCCATTGGTGTGATGCGTGATTGGGATAGCAATATTACATCGGATAGCAATAACCTTTTTTCTTGGCAGTAATTTCGGAATTCGGATGACCAGTTCATCTGGATCGCTCCTTCTTTCTCAGTAATTGCGGCGGATGAATAGGCACTGTCTGGATCGTTACGGCTTTCTCATGTTCCACTGGCTAAAACTACAGTAAATGGGGTCAGCCGGGCGCGCGAACATTTCTCATTTCCTTCCAACGGAACGTGATTCTCCACAGCCATCAAAAAAGCAAAACCGTCGGGTGTTTCTAGCTATAGCTCAGGTATAAAAAGCCTTGATCCTCCCCCTTTCCATCCCAACATCGCAGGTTGTCAAACCTTCCCATCGATCGCGAACTGCCAATACTTTATCTCGATATCTCCACGAACAAAGCGACGGTACACCAATCACGAGAGCTTGTTGATTGAATTATAGTTATTGCGAAAAATGATGCGAGAAGTCAAAGCCAAACCTTTCAAATGCTTCGCCGACGGAGAGTATACGGACGAATACCACGATGCTGATGGTGGGGATCCCAGTGGGCAGAATCCGGACGGTGGAGATGGCTATGGGGCTACGGCGGGCAGTTAAATTGAGGAAGGACGATCGATTTAGGACAATGGATTTTGGAATTGCAATTGGAGTTAGGGAGTAAATGGTTTAGGGGGAATCCTTTTTTGATCTTTGGGGTGGAGCTTAGATGGCGAAATGCGTAGGTAGGTATGTAGGTAGGTAGAATCTCATTAAATTGTGTCCACTAGTACTCGCTCCTTGATCTCTAATGATAACTTCGATGCATGTGAGCGACGCTGCGGTTGAAAGGATACTGGTAATTATAACTGACTACACCGCGGCCGTACGTTGAAATTGAGGCCATATTGGCCAGACAGCAGGAAAATCAACTTTGCGGAGCCAACGATATGTACTAATTTACTCCCGGCAGACACTGACCCCTGAATTACGAGGTGACCGTCTATCCTGACTTCAATGCTCACTGTCGCACTTGACCCTGAATTCCGAGACAATGGTCTCCAGCTCTAGACCAGCCCGACAACTCGGGTTTATCTCGCCGAGGGGGACACTCGTCCTTGGATTCATGGTTCAAGGGCACTCTCTATCTAGAAACAAAGCTAAGTAGGACTGTGCCAGTCAGCCTTGACGCACGTATTGAGTGATACACTGTATCCGAAATTCCGGACTGGGTGCTGCACTCGACCCTGATATAAGGGTTGAGTGTCTGCAATTTTTTCCGGGCGTGAATTAATTGTCCTGTCTTTTTACGCACCATCCAAATGCAAAGGTCTTTTCACAAACACTCCCCCGGCGGTTTCAGAGTAGGACGAACTTCCCATGGAACAGTCTTTTCACACACAATTTCCCACGCAGCGGTCTTCCTACATACACGTCACTCTTGCAATCAAGACTAAGCGGCCGCAATGTGGGAAATTCGTTATATATTACTGGCGATCGACAAGATGTATTCGTGGACGCGAGTTGGTGAAACCCCAAGTCCGAATCACATAGTCGACAAATGAATGATCAACAGCCGCGCCTCAACTTATAATTATCATGATCAGTCCCGCTATAACGCGCGATATACTAACGATGCGAAGTCGTGATTCGTTGGAGAGCACGTAGACCAGAAATTCTTCCAAGGCACCAGACATATGAACCCGAAAACTATGATCCTCATCTCTAAAACCTATATAAATTAGATCCGTTAATCTTTTGCATATGCATTGGGGAGCACACCGGCCGCGGAAACGAGCCACGAATTTGGGCATCGAATACAATCCACCGACATTCCGGCAACGGCTCTACAAAGCCCCATGCACTCGATCTAATCACACGGATCATTCATCGGAACATATATATCTCTACCCGCGCCGTCCCGTATCATCTTATAATCTAAAAGTGACATGTACACCCCATCGAGTTTAAGGCTATTGACCCCGCGCGTGCGCGTGTTACTTGTCACAATGGCGGCACATTTCGCTAACGTGCCACGGACGGATCGCAAAGTCCCTTATCAGTCGCGTGCTCAGGGCTTTTTCGATCCGCTGTATGTATATGTACCCCACGCGTACGGACCACCATAAAGCGGTCTGTGCTGTCGCGGAATTGGTTGCCCCTTTAATCTCCTATCTCTCGCTAATTGTCGTTTTCGGGGGTGCGTATCCAACGAAAAGTGTCAGGCAAATTGTCATCGCGAGAGGATCATGGAGTCGGGAAACGAGTGAGTCTGCTGTATATATGGATGGACTTTCCCCGACGATATAGAATATACTATCGGGCAATTTTTTGCGTGGGCTTCCTGTAATTTCCGCGCCGTAACCGCCCCATCCCATGCGGCCGTATCTCCAGCCAATCCTGCCCGCGGACGCAAGTCGATCAGTGCGTACATAATTCACGAGCAGGGATTTGTCAATTTGTTCCGAATTCCTCCCTCGCGCCTAAATTAAATCTAGAAAACATGGCTTCGTCGATATGTGGTATAGAGACGATGATAAGTTGGACGATCCTATTCGTTCTGGGGGGATTAAACTTTTGAGGCAACTAACGGATTCGGAGAGATTAGCCGTCTCCAGGTGATAACGGAAGGGCTAGGGAGACTTAGTCACTAGGGATCCCACTTCGGGCGGGTAATGCCACACCCACACGCACACACACTCAACATGGACGACGACGCTGCCAAACCTTACCGCACACACAATCACGTACCCACCGCCGCAGCCTGAGGCAGCACAGCACGGAGCTGCAACCCCCATCCATCATATCGTGTCCCACGCCCGCACGCTGCAGCACACTCTAAAATAGCCCCTTGCCACGCCCAACAACACCGTTAATAAGTAACGCCGGGCTGTCTCATTTGGCCCCCACCCCAGGACAGGACACAGCAGCCGTCGACCGAGCGCAAGGGTTCGTTCTACATATTAAGGCAAAAGGGCCGGTTATTATATCCCTGGAGTCAGCTTCTTTTAACGGACGGACAAGTCAAGTCTTTGCGGTTTGTTAGAAGTGTCTTGTCGTCGTCGTTGCAGTGATGGTGGATTTCAGTGATGGATGGTTTATGCTCCCGTTGAGGGTTGTGCAGCTTGCCAACTCGTTGATCGGTATATCCCCTTTCCCCCCTGGTTCAACAGATTTCATACGTCGTTTTGCTTTTTGTTCGTTTTTTGCTTGAAGGATGACGGCTGATGGGGTAGTCTTGGTGTGTGCAATTGCTGGACGTGTGAATCTTCCTGGATTTGTATCGGCTATTCATGCGCAGGATATTATCCTTGTTGCCGTAAGGATCCTTCTCCCCATGGATGGTGCGTCGCGGAAGACTGACAATACGACTAGTCTATTATACAAGCTTCCACGACGGTCATTTTGATGCTTACCTTCTACGTTTTCAAAGCCGGCGGGAGAGTCTCCGTCGTCACCGCCACAGGTACCACCCCTTTAACATCCCCTTTAACATCCCCTTAACATCCCTTTTAACATACCCCTTCTCAACTTGTGGGCTGATTGATAGTGTTCTCGGAATTCATGAATTATGCACTCGCGATCGCTGCGTACACCCCCCTTCCCCCTTTAGGAGAAAATTGGTCGTACTAACATGCAATAGGTTTATCAATATGATGTACGACTTCAAGAGTGAGCCCGCGGGGCTGTTGGATCAAGTCTGCTCCGTTGACACCACGATCAATAATCCCAGCCCCGCGCTCGGGTGTCAATTCTACCAAGCCTCCGTCGGATTCATGGCGTTTTCATGGTACCTCCCCTCCCCCTCTACATCCCTCCACATCCCTCCACATCCCTCCTCCTCTCACCCAGTGCTCCTCCTTCTTGTGTCCTCTTCCACCACCCTTTCCTTCCTCTGCCCTTCATTCATATCCCCCTCCTGATACTCTACTTACATTTACGTAGGTTCCTCTGGACCATCTCCATGACCTGGATAATCTCTCAAATCCACAAACGCGTCCGCAAAGCCCAAATGTCAAAAACCCCTGGCGGCGCCCTATCAAAACAAAAAGAAGCCCTCCGCGACATGGAATCCCAGGCCTCGAATTACACTTCCCGCTATCCGTATACGAATTCCCCGGTGCCGCATGAAATGCCGACGACGCGGCTTAATGTCGGCGGATCGAATGCGAGGCCGTTGTCTTCTATTTTTGCGAATTATGGGGCTGCTGCGAAGGCTGGCAGAATTTAAGTTTGAGTTAAGTTGAGGGTTGGACGGGACGGGACGGGGGGACGGGCGCGAGGGGTACGGTTTGGAGGAGGGATTTTTTTTTTTTGGGGGGGGGGGGGTTAAAATTTCGGGAGGGGGGGGGGGATTGACGCGGCGTGTTTTGGGACTTTTTTGGTCGTGGTCAAGGAATTCTGGTGATTCTGCTACTGAGGGAGGTTGATATATATTCGTGTAATGACGTGCATAGCTAATTAAAAACTTATTAAAGAGAACAATCTACAATCTCGGATTGAGAAGTTTCCAGGAGACGTTGTTGATGATCTAGGAAGGGGAGGAATGGCGCTGAGAAAACGGAACAAGAGTCCCCGTTACCACAGCAACTATTTACAAAGCAAAGCCGGTAATTCCAAAAATAAAACCAACACCCTAACCGCCCTCCATCGCCTCACATTTTGATTTTTTTTGTTGACCTCACCGCTCCATGGACTCTCTGAATGATTCTGCCGACTCTGATGATCGACAAGACCAATTGCTGAAGGAAGCGTTTGGTGCCGACTGTACCGACATTCTCTCCAAAGCGAAAGACGTGAAGTGCTTGATAAAACGATTGTGAGTAACTCCTTGTCCCGACCTGCTAAACGGATAGGACTGATCCATCCACACTTACCGACCCTGACAGGTTGTCCTGTTTGTCAAAATCTGCACCGGCGAGTCTCCTTGATCCAGTATTCCGTTTTCTTTCTCGTCCCTCTTCGATCCCAAGCAGGCGAGTATTCTTCTTCCCGCCGCATGCTATTGTGGACGAGATGCCTCAATCCGAGGAACACTCCTTTTGCGCCTCGCTCCTAATGGGCTGCCTTGAGCGCGCTATTCGAACGGACCTCCTCGGCCTCAATGACGGAGATCGAGACCCGCACCACGTGAGGTATCTACGTGAGGGATGTGAGTAGCCCTTTTTAAAGTACTTTTCATTGACTCTGTAGTCGCAGGTGTTGGAAACCAGAATGAGCCAGATGTTCAGGTTAGACTTCGCGGCCAAGTCCCTATCATCGTCGGCGAAGTGGGAGTGTCTAATAACGATGTCATTACAAAATTGAAGTCAACGACCTGGATTGAAGCAGGAGGCGGTCAAGTATGAAACTTTTCTGAACATGTTTTCTGACCTTGTAGATTCGGTATTCGTTTGGACTGAAAGTCACGAAGCCGACTGGCTCCACTGAAATCACGAGTGGAAGATTATATGTATACCATCGCCAGAGAAGGGGCTATGCAACCCGCTCTGCTGCCATGGGAATGGCATCCTACACTGCCGAGGAAATCTACAATATCATATCTCGTCTTTGTTGGCACTACTTACGACTTACAAGTAGAATCTGACACCTCATCTGCACACAACCACTACAAACCCCCAACCGCCATACCCTGTCGTTCAACTAGATGCTTATGAGGTTGCCGATCGCATTGCAAATGTGCCTCAACCTCTTCGAACGGGGATAATTCGAGTGGATTTAAGTCGACTAGTCATGGATAT
>Ga0302325_10028079_pt1 | contig 11648 bp, 14 predicted proteins | sample Palsa_T0_2_FD_201948 | JGI IMG/M metagenome (GOLD analysis project Ga0302325, IMG submission 201948) | Peat permafrost microbial communities from Stordalen Mire near Abisko, Sweden - Palsa_T0_2 | ecosystem: Environmental > Terrestrial > Soil > Palsa > Peat permafrost | place: Sweden: Abisko... | reverse complement strand
TCACCTGTTGCCGGCTGCCAGCTGGCCTCGGCTCAGTGTGTTGCGAGGTACGCCAGCATCCGCAGACGTCCGCCGTCATTGTCGCGCAGTAGGTCACTCAGCTAGGGCGGAGACACTCGGGCCGCGCGGGCCCACTCACAGAGAACTTCCATAACCAGGCGATGAGCCTGATTCCTGCATTCCAGTTCAGGGAACGATGCAGGGAGGCGATGAGCGTGTCAGGCCGCATCTAGGCACGGTCCGCCGCTCCCGTCCTGCTCCCAGAATCGGCCATCACATCCACGGCTGCCCTGCTAACGAAGCAAGGCACATAGACCGGGGGGCATCAGCTCGTAATTGCGTATCGTTAGGTCATGACTATCAGCCGGGCTGAACGGGACTGGCGGCCGGGCAGCGTACCTGCATGTGCGCGCTGTGCGGCGACCTCGCCCCCCGATCAACTGACTCTGTTTAAGTTGAATTCCACCGCCGTCGTCCCTATGGGTGAAGTCACGGACGGATCGTCCGCCCTCGTGGATCGTGCCTATCCGCTCTGGCCGCGAGTGGAGACGAGCGCATGCGGTCGTCCTGGGTTCTGGCGTCCTCGTACGCCAGCTATCTTCGGACCGCGGGCAGGAGTAGGGCCACTACTTGTATTCCCAGACAACAACATCCTCATCTCTCTGCATCAGCAACTTGACGAGACCGAAGCGTTCATGCTTCGTGCCGTATGGAGTGACCTTAAGAGTCCCATCGATGCACTGTGCGATCTCATTCAGTTGTGGTGGTGGCGGGATGTGCGTTTCCGGGTTAGCTCTCTACACCTAATTGACGCAAGGAAGCAAATGACTCCCGAGCAAGAGGTTGCCCGGCATGCCGCCGTGCGCGAGTTGCGGCACGATTTCTATGATAGGGGAGGATACGAGCTGTTCATTTCTGATGCAGAGATCGTGATAGAAGATCGTCCTTGCGCTTTGCATTCAATCCCGGTTCGCTCATTGCCTACGCACGAGACCGTCTCTGCGGCGGTCGAACGTCTACCTCGGCAGGGCAAGGATAAAGCTCTAGTACTTAAGGCGCTTGAGGCTGGCTGCCACGTGTTTGTGACCTGCGACAGGAAAGTCCTGCGGTGTCATGGCTCATTCCTTCCCTTGGGCCTGGCTATTCTAAGTCCAGCCCAGCTGCTGGAAGAGCTGGATGCAAGCGGCGAGCTGGATGAGTGCGAGAATCCTTTGACTGCACCCTCGTCAGATATTTCTTCCCTCAGCTGTTTTTACGGCGCATTCGCAAGCGATTGCTTTGATGACTTGCACCCTGGGAATGAGAACAGTTGACCAAATATCCGGAACCATGCCCACTCTGTGGAAAACGGAGTCAGCTTTCTTACGAAGATATAGTGCCCACTTGGGCGCGCAAGGGCGTTGTAAGTCTTACTTCGCTTGGTCCCCGCGACCAGTGGCCGCGCCGAATAAAGATGCGAATATGTATTAACTGTAACTCATCTCTCGGCCGGGCTTTTGAAAATGACTGCTCGGAGCTGCTTAAGCCGATGTTGCATGGATCGCAAGTAATCCTTAGTCAACGGCAGCAAATTCACATTTCATGCTGGATCATAAAAACGAGTCTTCTCATGAACTTGACTGGTCTGAGCCAGTCGCACCCTGATCATTCACTTGCCATCTCCATCGTGCGAGCGCTTGTAGCGGAGCGAATACCACCCGCTAAGACGTTGGTGCGAATTTTCACACGAGACATTTATGGAGAAGACAGGCCGGAGCTAGTAAGTTCGATTATTGCGCCGCCTACCACCTTCTGGTCTGTAACAACAATTGGGTACCTCGGATGGGAGATGGCGATCGGGCCTACCGGGCCGATCCTTGAATACCAATCCAAGGACCCGCAGCTGCCTGGTAGCACGGAGATATGGCCGCCTAGGAAACGAGAGGTGAGCTGGCCAGCTCTCATTCTCTCGCAAGTACAACCGATGTCGAGGACCTCCGCGCAGCATATATTGCAGCAACCAAGCCTGGTTATGCGACGCCAGTCAGGCATCGGTGGTAGCTGGTAAGGTTGGTCAGTAACCAAGTCGATGATTCGTATTGCACTGGACCGAAGATCTAGTTACCAGTGAGTTCACTAGGAGTCCGATGATTGAAGTTATTCGGTTGCTTGTAGACAGCTTGGCCAAAGTAGTCCAATATGCATCAGCAAATAAGGAGAAGCGAGACCTTAATAAACTTGGCGGCCAGCTCTACGGTGTTTACATACAGCTTGCCGATATTCTGGTTTTGGCTGGTAAAATTCTCGCTGACCTGGGCAGCATAAACGAAGGCATATCGCAGAGTGAAATGCAAACCATTTCTTCCTTGATCGCTACGAAACTGGCTAGACAAGCTCGCAATTTGCAGGCTGTTACCAGGGGCATGTCCGCCGTAGACCGAGAGCTAATTGTTCTGAACGCCGGTTGCAGGATTAAGCTAGACGGTCTACTACGCGATAAGCATAGTCTAATTAATGCTGTAATAGGCGGCCTGACGGCTGATAATGTGCCTTTGGGTGCGTTGACAGAGCAGGCCTACACTGACCTGCTGGCGGAGATAGAGAATGGCGCAAGGATCGGTAAACACTGTATACTATTTTCTTCAAATCACACAAACTCAGTTCTATATAAGGCCAGGAGAGCAGTCATGGATAGCCGCCGAGTTTCCTGCTTATGTTGACCGGGCCCAAGTTGTAAGGCAAGTAGAAGAAATTGGCGCTGTCTTGGCGGAACTTCGCGCAAGCCTTGAAAATGCCTTTAAGGTAAGCGACATGATGCTGTACGTCTCGCGGGAGAATAAACGGGCGCCCGAAGCAAGGTAGAGGTAAGTCTCACGGCTAAGCCAGGTCATGTGCGTTCGGTTGCATAAGCCCGTGTTCGCTCGTGGCCGTTGACCCATTCCGCGTTGCACTGGTCACCCGGTAACTTTTTTAGACATATATCCCTTCAGGAAGTCTTGGGCAAGGCGGTGTCGCCGAGAGGAAAGCAAGTTATTCTATTATTGCGCCGGAGTGCGGCTCGGTGCGCCCTATGTTGGCACGATATATCGAAGGATAAGCGTGTCGCCCGGGACTATTGCGATCATTACTCGGACCGTCTTACCGTCAGCCGTATATCCAGTACGTAAAGTTCGGCCACCGGCTGACCTGCTCCCAGAACCAGGCGCTGCGCCTCATCTGGAGTCGGCATACGGGTAATAATCTCGTCTACGTCGTACGTCTGTTCGTAGCCAGCTTCCTTGAGGATATCCTCGCGAGTTGAATCCGCTGGCGCGGATAGCTCTGTATCTCGTTGATAAAGAAAATTTGGGTGTCAACGGCCAATTTGCAGTCCCCGCTGGTGGCCAGTTAAAAGTCCCCACCCGCCTGTCGATGTCGTACCCCTCACCTACGATGCGGGCATGCGCTACCTGATGCTGATGTGGGCCGACGCGGATGCCGCGAGCGGTGACGAGAGCGACTTTCAGGCCTGGGCCGACTTCGATGAGGAAGTTAAGACTGCGGGCGCGTTCGTGCTCAACGGCGCGCTCACGCCGGCGGCGACGAACGCCCGTCTCGTGCAGACCGCCATCGCTGGCCACGCCGTCAACGAGGCGGTGGAACGTCGGCCGTTCGCCGAAGGCGAGCGGCAGATCCAGGCGTTCTACATCATGGACCTCCCGGACATGGACGCCGCACTCGAGTGGGCAAACAAGCTGCCTACCTACGGCTACGTTGAGGTCCGCGAGCTGCTCCAGTTCTGACTTCCTTTCGTGGTGACGGCCACGTCAACGGTGAGTTCGACAACGTCGTGTCATGCACCGTCACGCCGATCAGCGAGGAGTTGTTCAGCACGCATGACGCTCCGACCGTGGCGCAGGCTCCGCACGGCTAAGTCGCCACATACAGACGCTGATTCAGGCGCGAAGAGCAGTCTGACCCTCTCTTTACCATTGAGGTGCAGGAAGGTCGGGGGAAGCAGGTCAGCAGGCCAGTGAAGATCGGATGAGGTCGGCACCGTTCGCTGCGGTTGCTGCACTTTGCTGCTGCACCTTCCCAGCACCCGGAGACAGTCCAGCTCTGACCTGTCGCCTTTAATCCTCTATTGCCCTTTTGGCACTTAAGCGACAGTCCGAGGCTTTCATCCGCTCGTTAACAGGTTGAACTACAGACCCTTGCTTGTAAGGCAACGTACGTTGTAATACGCTTAGTAATATGACAAATCCGAACTGTAATGATCCGCCCACGCAGGTCGTTTATACAGGTTAGAGGGACAGCGACGGTCGAGGGAGAGGTTGCCTGTGAGCGGTGCCTGGCTGCAACGCCCTGGGGTGAAAGAGTCTCTGCGACTCATCCCCGTAGCTTTACTGATCACTCTCGGTGCTGGTGTCTGGGCGTGGATGCTGGCTTCCGGCCAGTTTGCTCCGGCGCCTGTCATTCCTGATCCTGGGACCATAGCAATCGCTCTCGACACCGGAGTTTCCGCGAAAGAAGCTGGTATCACAGTCGATGTTACATATAGCGCGTCCATCAGCCAGCGCGTCACCACCACCACAATTTCGTTGGTGCAGCAAGGCGGGTCTGGCAACGCTAATAATACACCACCTCCGCCGATCACTGTGTTTTTGTGCGGCACGGCTGCACAGAATCCGCATCTTGCCAATGACCAGTTGCATGTAGTCAGGTGGCATCAGGCCACATTTCTGGCTGGCACATATTTTTCGGAAATTGGGTATTCTGGCACATCCCCGAGCGCGATATCTGGTTCTGGAGTCATCTATGCATGGCCGGGTGTCGTCACCGTGCCTAGCTTGGCCGTCGGAGGTTTCAAGATCCGCACTCTGCCGGAAGGCTCCACTCTCTCAGTGAGCTTGATTGATCCTCCCGCCGATCTATCAAATGTAGTCGCAAGCCCTCAGCTGACTAACTCGGGAAGTCTCCAATGGCAAGGACCGTTTTTGGGGAGCACTCCGTTGGCGAGTCAGTATAGAATTTCCGGCAGTCTTATGAACCGTCAGGCCATCGAGCAACGTAGCATTTTTATCGCAGGTGCTCTCGTCGGCGTTGCCGGAGGCGGCGTCATCTGGCTCCTGCAACTGCTTTCGGCCATCGCGCTAGCCATCATCAGGCCCGCTAAAGCCGCAACGACCAACAACGCAGGCGCCGAACTAGGCAAAGCCGCCCTTACGCAAGAGCCAGCTGTCTATCATGAGGAACAACGTCTGCCGAAGAGAGTAAAGAAAAGCCGGCTCAGGCTGAGGCCGATCAGACGGAAATGACCAGAATAAATGTACGGGAGCGCGGTACGCGTTCGCCTGTAGACCTTCTCTTTACCATCGAGAGGCAGGAAGGTCGTTGAGGGTCGTTGCTGATCACCCTGAGGTTAGTAGTCATCCGCGATTCGGTAGGCTTCACGGAAGTCGTCTGCCGTTACTCGCTCGAGCTCTAGTGATTGATCAATCCATCTATCAAGAGTCTGTTCATCCCCAAACATTTCGACAGCAAAGACAATAGCAAAATAGAACAATGACATACCGTGAGGGACTTCGGATGGGATAGGTTCGTTTTTGCTATAACCATATTTAGCCCATTCTTTGGCAAATTTAACGATTATGTCAGTCCGCTCATTTACCGCCTGGTCAAGTTCTGATATATATTCTATACCGAATGGCAAAATAGCATCAACGATTCTTTGCGCATACAGCGTTGACGCATTGCTTTCAGGTTCTACGTGACTATGAAATATTAGCGCTAGCTTTTCGTCCAGTTCTTTAACTAGTGGCGAATGTTCAATATACGCAATTAGCGAAATATTGTCGATCAAAAGATTGCTAGTACCTATATTAAGCTCTGCGCTTACTCTTGTTGCATACTTAGTGGTTTCATCGAGAATAGCCTGAAATTCCGTATCGGCGACCTCCAAGAGGCCTGCAAGTCTAGAGAACCGCCTTCTTATGTTTCGCGGAACTGCAACTTTAGATTTATAGCCAAGGTCGTGTTCTATTTCTGCCCAGGCATGCTGCAATAGCGAACGAATTTGAAATTCAATTTTTACATTTATAAACGGATTGTATTCAGCTAGCGCTGATCTGTTATCATTCAACGTGCCAATAAAGTGCATAGATAGATAACCAAATTGGTCCGGTTCTAGGGTAGACCTTTTATCAACAGATTGCGAATAATCTATATCGAATTCACTTGTGATTACTTCAGCTACCGCATCGACTTGATCTGGGAAGTATGTAATTATGCGTACGCCAAGCAGGTCCGTCAAATCTGCTATCGATCGATATTTATCCGGGTGGTCCCGAACTTTATCGAAGGCACTTTTGCGTTCCTTAACCCGATATGTGACCTGGTTAACTGATATCGAATTTGCCTTCAGTAGGTCTTCGACCAACTTTTTCAGGCGTTGCCCAAAGTCCCTTAGTCTACTCGTTATTTGCTCATACTCATCGGGTTCAGACATTAAATTCTATTCCTAACACCGCAAATTGAATAACGTGTAAGCCTGGGGCTTGCAGGGGGAGGCTCTGTCAAGGCCACATTTGCGTGTACGTCCACCAGGCACGTCTACCGATGCGGTCGCCCTGCGGTCACAGGCGGCCTTGACAGGTTTCTCCCTGGCCGGACAATACCAAGGTTCGGGAGCACACTTGCTCCCGATAGCTGCCCAAATCCGGCTTAGCTTGTCGACCGCCCGGACGTTGAGCACTCTGATAAGCCAAGGCGGGCCTTGGTTCGGAGGTTTTTCGCGCCGGCCGACCGGCGTCAGGCGCCGTCGCTGCGGGAGCGCCAGCGGGAGCTGCGGCGTGCGCGCCATGTTGGCGGCGCGAGCGGCCCGGCGGGCCGCCTTGAAAGACGTGCAGGAAGTCTTCACAGGGACGAACCGAAGCGCCTCTTGTTGATGATCAGTCTCCAGTGACTGCTCATGCCGGACCGGCTGATTACAAGAAGTACGGCTTAGTGCTCCGCCCGCTCTAGCTGCACGGATAGCACGGGTCATTGCTCTGCTTACCCTCGCTGAGCTGGAATTATCTGGCGCACCGTTCCACGAGCCGTTCCACGCCAAGAGTGCGCGAGCTGCCGGGCGGCGGCGTCCTTCCCTGGCCATGACCCGTGCCCGGACCAGCGCCCGCGGCGCCTGTAGCCGGGGTTCACCGGACACGTTCAGTGGGTATCACAGCACAAAGAGTCATCAGGGGGCCGCAGTGAAGTTTGAGTTGAAGATAGACAAGTTCATTCCGTCGGGATATAGAGGCATGTCCCTGAAGATCACCAGCACAGACGGTGAGCAGACCGGTGACCTTAGCGTCGGGCGCGCCACTGTTGAATGGATGAAGGGATGAACCCGAGAGGGCAACGGCAAGAAGATCCCGATGGGCATGCGGGTGTGCCCGTGGAGGTGTTTACAGAGCGCGAGGCGCTGGCTTATCTGGCTGAGCGGACCGGTCGCAAGGATGACTGCGGCGCCCGGTTGCTAGCCGAGGAACTCGGCTGGCTTCCGCTGGCGCTGGCCCAGGCCGCCGCCCTCATCGCTGACCAGCACCTCGACTACGGCACCTATCTGGATCGGTTGCGCGGCCTGCCGGTGAGCAAGTTGATGGTTCCTGTCCAGGCGGGCCAGTATCCCCGCAGCGTGGCGGCGGCGGTGTTGCTGTCGCTGGATGGCGTCCGTGCCGGTGAGGACGGCGCCGCGTGCGAGTCGGTGATGAATTTGCTGGCGGTGCTGTCGACGGCCGGCGTGCGTCGGTCCCTGATCCACGCGGCGAGCCGGACGGGTCTACCGGGCCGGGACGGGCCGGTGTCAGCCATCACGCCAGACGTGGCGGACCGAGTACTGGCGCGGCTGTCCGGAGCGTCGCTTCTGACCTTCAGCGTGGACGGATCCGCCGTCGCCTCGCATCCCCTCGTGATGCGAGTGATCCGGGAAAACCTTACTGCCAGCGGCTCCCTCACCGGAGTCTGCCAGGCGGCCGCGGACCTGCTTGACAGGCTGGCTGAATTGCTGAGCCAGACTTGGGATAGGGACCGGGGGGCGGCCCGGGACCTGACGGAGCAGATGATGGCCCTAGTCGAGTCCTGCACTGAATGTCCAGCTGAGAGCGACCTGGATCGCCGCATCATGGGGCTCAGATGGTGGGCGCTCTGGTTCCTGATTGAACTCGCCGACAGCCCGGATCAGGCCATCATGATAGGCAAGCGCTTGCTCGCTGACCAGGAACAAGCTCTGGGCCCGGATGACTACGACACCCTGGCAACGCGCAACAGCCTTGCCATCGCCTACGGGCACGTCGGACGCACCGCCGACGCGATCACCATGCACGAGCAGACCCTGGCCGCCATGGAACGCACCTCGGGCCCCGACCACCCAGACACCCTAGCGGCGCGCGGTAACCTCGCCATCGTTTACCAGGAGGCGGGCCGTCTGGCCGAGGCGATCACCTTGTACGAGCAGACCCTGGCCGACGAGGAGCGGGGCCTGGGCCGCGACCACTCCTCCACGCTGAAATCGCGCAACAACCTCGCCGTCGCCTATCGGGAGGCGGGCCGTACGGCCGAGGCGATCACCATGCAGGAGCAGACCGTGGCCGCCCGGGACCGAGTCCTGGGCCGCGACCACCCCGACACTTTGGGATCACGCGGCAACCTCGCCATCGCCTACCGGGACGCGGGCCGTATGACCGAGGCGATCACCATGCACGAGCAGACCCTGGCCGACGAGGAGCGGGTCCTGGGCCGCGACCACCCCTCCACCCTCAGATCACGCGGCAACCTTGCCGACGTCTACCGGGACGCGGGCCGCACGGCCGAGGCGATCACCATGCAGGAGCAGACCCTGGCCGCCATGGAGCGGGTCCTGGGCCGCGACCACCCCTCCACCCTCAGATCACGCGGCAACCTTGCCGACGCCTACCGGGACGCCGGCCGCACGGCCGAGGCGATCACCATGCAGGAGCAGACCCTGGCCGCCATGGAGCGGGTCCTGGGCCCCGACCACCCCGACACCCTGGAATCACGCGGCAACCTTGCCGGCGCCTACCGGGACGCTGGCCGCACGGCCGAGGCGAAGAATAAGAATGTGCACCCCTAGCCTTCAGATCCGTAAGTACGCGTACGGGCATCCGGACCCGTTCAGAACGGTTCGTGACCTCGGGCGGGTCCCTGCCCGCTGTTCATGCCAGTCCGGAGAACCGGAAGGTCGTTCGGTGGCGTAACTCCGTTCCGGTATGTGTGACGAATGAGTCGTGTCCGGCGAGGTCTCGTGGTTGCGACCCGGCGCGCTGCCGCAGGCCTCTCCAAGGCTGAGCGGCGCCACTGGCCCGGCCAGCGGCGCGTGCAGCGTCGCCTTGACCTAACACGCCTGGCCTTGACCTAATAAGGGCGCAACTCGGCATCGGATCAGCTCACCTCAGGCAACACATTACGAGAGGCATGCGAGTACGCCACGCAGGTATTACCTGCACAAACAGCACGACGGGTGGCGCGGAAAGCACTGATTCCACTGGAATTTCGTGGCCTCTCGGTCCACGCGCCGGTCCACGCTGGCCCGCCGCGAATACGAGGCACACGGCCTGCCCTACCACGACTTCCGTCACTCCGTGGAGGACCTCGCCGACGCCTGAACAGTCATCCGGCGGCTGTGGACAGAGACCGAGCCGTTCGACTTCCATGGCGCCCACATCGACCTCACCGGCGCGTTCGGCAACCCGAAGCCTGTCCAGCACCCGCACCCGCCGATCCTCGTCGCCGGACGCTCAGCCGCAGTGCTCCGCGTGGCCGCCGAGCACGCGGACCTATGGAACATCCCGGGCGGCGACACCGCCGACGCCGCCCAGCGCAGCGCGCTGCTGGACCGCTACTGCACCGAGATCGGCCGCGATCCCGCCGCCATCACCCGCTCGATTCATCTGCACGTGTCGTACAGCCAGCCCGGCACCACCCGGGACGCGATCAGCGAAGCGCTCGACGCCGGCTTCCGGCACATCACCCTCGGCCTGCCGGCACAGCCCTACCCCGCCAGCGTCGCGCGGTGGGTCGCGGATGAGCTCATCGCCAAGTCGGTGTAGCAGCTCTGCCGCAGCGGGGGACCCGGCGGAGTGCCCCTGCCGCACCGGTCATCGTGAAAGCACGGCCAAAGTCAGCCCCTCCCCGACGACCGCCGCCAAGTCCTCGACACCATCAACCGCCCCCGCTGACTTGCGCACTGAATTGAGCCAAGTCAGGTCAACCTGCAGCCCCGGCCCGGCCGGCAGTGGGCCGCGGTCAGCGGCAAGAGCAAAGAACCCGGCCGCAAGCCCGCGGCCCCGTGCGCGACCCACACCCGGACCGCCGGGGTCCGGTATCCGCTCGGCGCCTATGAGTTGGGCGAGGGCAAGCTGTTCGGGCACATCAAGCCGCGCAAGACCCGGACTCGGTTCCTGGAATTCTGCCGGTACCTGCGCTCCCTCTACCCGCCCGATACCAGGATCGCGATCATCTGTAACAACTTTGGCCCGCACCTGACCACGGCTTTGGCCCGCACCTGACCACGGCTTTGGCCCGCACCTGACCACGGCCAAAGATACCTGGGTCGGGACCTGGCCCAAGGCCAGCAACGTCGAGAGATCGCCTACACCCCCGACCAATTCTTTCTGTGTAAACCGTATAAAGGCGCAGTTCACCGCGCTGCGGTACTTTAGGCTCGACGGCACCGAGTACCTTAGCCACAAGGAACAGGTCGGCGTGATCCGCCGGTACATCATCTGGCGCAACAACCACGCCGACGACGAACGGCTCCGCCGAATCGTCGACCGGGCAGCGTAGCTTGATGCGGCACTACCCTTGTGCTTACATTGTCCTGCGCGTAGCCTCGAGGGAGGCTAAATCGTCAACGCCTAGTCGGATAACAATACGGTCTTTCCCGCGGGGAGTGATTCTTTATGCCTGGACTGTCTACGCAATCGTCACCGGAAGTCACGGTACCCACACCCGGAACGCTTGGGAACCTCGGCGGTTTCGCAGGCAGTGATCCCTTCCCTCCCTTCCTGGCCGCCTGTGTTGTCTACACCGCCATACTAACCGACGACCTCGGGGGCCACGAACCAGCCCAATCCGTGACGTGGAGTGAATATACGCCCGCTTTTTATTTCGGAGTTTGGGGTGATGCAGGCAACCAGCCTGCGCAGGTGGAACTTGTCTCAGGAACATTTAGTTCGCCTGCACCTCTTGGCTGCGGCGTTCTCGGGTCGAGTTCAAATGGCAGTGGGGTCATCGGAATTACATCCGAGACTTCCGCGGCGGGAGTCTACGGCGCGGGGCGGGTGGGCGTTGCCGGGTTTTCTGACGCTAACCCCAAACCGGGAAACCCGAACCTTCCTGAATCCCCACCCGGGGGGGCCGCTGGCGTCTATGGCCATGGATCCGGTGGTGCTGGCGTCATCGGAACCAGCGATACCGGTAACGGTGTCTTCGGCCAGGGAACAACCGGCGTCTCCGGTGTTCCCGGCCGCACAGGATGAGGGTGTAGGGAGCCGGTTGCGTCGCTGACGGTGTGGATGGGGTTTGAGGGCAGCCTTCGGGTTGTCCTTTTTCGTGTGCGACGGCACGGTGATCACGTCGGTGATGGGTGCGGCCCTCCCGCTTCTTCGTTTGGCACCGGAGACGGGAGG
>Ga0302325_10028078_pt1 | contig 11648 bp, 11 predicted proteins | sample Palsa_T0_2_FD_201948 | JGI IMG/M metagenome (GOLD analysis project Ga0302325, IMG submission 201948) | Peat permafrost microbial communities from Stordalen Mire near Abisko, Sweden - Palsa_T0_2 | ecosystem: Environmental > Terrestrial > Soil > Palsa > Peat permafrost | place: Sweden: Abisko... | reverse complement strand
TGTCGGCGTCCTCCGATAGCCTGCGAAGGTGAGCTCAGCAGAGGCTGATCCGGTTCCGCCCGACGTCCGTCGTGGTTGGCGTGAACTGGCCGACGAGGTGCGTGAACACCAGTTCCGTTACTACGTGCGTGATGCGCCGATCATCTCCGATGCGGACTTCGACAAGCTGCTGCGCCGTCTTGCCGCGCTCGAGGACGAGCATCCCGAGTTGCGCACACCCGACTCGCCGACGCAACTCGTCGGCGGCGCCGGCTTCGCCACCGATTTCACCTCAGCCGAGCACCTGGAGCGCATGCTGTCGCTGGACAACGTGTTCAGCGCCGAGGAATTCGAGCTGTGGGCGGGCCGCGTTCGAGCCGACGTCGGTGCGGACGTTCCGTTTCTCTGCGAACTCAAGATCGACGGTGTCGCGTTGGCTTTGGTGTACCGCAACGGCCGGTTGGTCCGCGCGGCGACTCGTGGTGACGGGCGCACCGGCGAAGACGTGACGCTCAATGCGCGCACTATCGACGACGTGCCCGAGCGGCTGACCCCTAGCGCCGACCATCCGGTGCCCGACGTCCTCGAGGTGCGCGGCGAAGTGTTCTTCCGGCTCGCCGATTTCGAGACGCTCAACGCCGCGCTCGTCGAAGACGGCAAGGCGCCGTTCGCCAACCCGCGCAACAGCGCCGCGGGGTCGCTGCGGCAGAAGGACCCCGCCGTGACTGCCCGGCGCAAGCTCCGGATGATCTGCCACGGGTTGGGGCATGTGGAGGGCTATCGACCGGCGACGCTGCACGACGCATATTTGGCGCTGGCCGCATGGGGGCTGCCGGTCTCCGACCACACCACCCGAGTGGAAGACGCCGGCGGTGCCCTCGAGCGGATCGACTACTGGGGCGAACACCGCCACGACGTCGACCACGAAATCGACGGCGTGGTGGTCAAAGTCGACGACGTGACGCTGCAGCGCCGGCTCGGCTCGACGTCCCGCGCACCGCGCTGGGCGATCGCCTACAAATACCCGCCGCAGGAAGTTCAGACCGAACTACTCGACATCCGGGTCAATGTCGGCCGGACCGGGCGGGTCACACCGTTTGCGTTCATGACGCCGGTCACCGTCTCCGGGTCGACGGTCGGGCTGGCGACCTTGCACAACGCCGCCGAAGTCAAGCGCAAAGGGGTGCTGATCGGCGACACGGTGGTGATCCGTAAGGCCGGCGACGTGATCCCCGAAGTGCTGGGCCCCGTTGTCGACCTGCGCGATGGCTCCGAGCGCGAATTCGTCATGCCCACAACATGTCCCGAGTGCGGTACGACATTGGCTCCGGCCAAGGAGGGCGATGCCGACATCCGCTGTCCCAATTCGCAGTCCTGCCCGGCGCAGCTGCGTGAACGGGTGTTTCACGTCGCCGGTCGTGGTGCGTTCGACATCGAGGGGCTCGGCTATGAGGCGGCGACTGCGTTACTTATAGCGAAGGTGATCAACGACGAGGGTGATTTGTTCGCCCTCACCGAAGACGACCTGTTGCGCACGGAGTTATTCACCACCAAAAGCGGCGCGTTGTCGGCCAATGGCAAGCGATTGCTGGCCAACTTGGACACCGCGAAGAAGCAACCGCTGTGGCGGGTGTTGGTGGCGTTGTCGATTCGCCACGTCGGGCCAACCGCGGCAAGGGCATTGGCCACCGAGTTCGGCAGCCTCGACGCGATCACCTCGGCGTCGACCGAACAGCTGGCCGCGGTCGAAGGCGTCGGTCCGACCATCGCCGATGCGGTGACCGAGTGGTTCACCGTCGACTGGCATTGCCAGATTGTGGACAAATGGCGATCGGCCGGGGTGCGGATGGCCGACGAGCGTGACGCCAGCGTGCCGCGAACGCTGGAGGGCGTGACGATCGTCGTCACCGGTTCGTTGGACGGCTTCTCCCGCGACGATGCCAAAGAGGCAATCCTGACCCGCGGCGGCAAAGCCGCCGGTTCGGTGTCGAAGAAGACCGACTACGTTGTCGCCGGCGATTCACCCGGATCGAAGTACGACAAGGCCGTCGAGCTTGGCGTGCCCATCCTCGACGAGGATGGATTCCGAAAGCTTTTGGCGGAAGGCCCTTCTGAGTCAGGGAAGTAGCGGCAACCGCCACAGCGGCGTCTTCGGCTCAAGCAGCCACATGCGGATCGCGGTAAACCGGAACAGTCGAAGCGTGCCGGTGATGAGGATCGCGGCCAGTGGCAGGTCACACATTGCCGCCGTGAACTCCGACATCTGAAAGTCTCTGGGCCCGGCGGTCATCAGGTCGAACCACGCATCGCAGATCAGCAACATGCCGGTGGCAAATGCGGTCAACAGCATCACTTGTCGGCGCAACATGCCGAAGACCACGGTTGCCGCCATCAGAGCAAGCAGAACAAGGTCGAACCCGACCCACGTTGCCGTCCAATCGTGCACCAGGTAGTCGTCGGGCAGCGCGAAGGCCAGATACACGATCCACGGAATCAGCACCAGCGTCCCGCCTGTCATGATCCCCAGCCAGCTCCAGCGGATGCGGTGCGCCACCTCTACCGGCAACAGCTCCGACAGGGGTCGCTCGAGGCGCTGGATGAGCTCGCGCCGCTCAGCGGGCGACATAGCGGCGATCTGGGCGTCGGTGAGCAGGTTCACCCCCGATGAATACCCCGTTTGGCGGGGCGTTCAGTGTAAAAGGGTTGCGACGATCCCGGCCAGGTATCCCAGCCGGGCGACCTCCGAGGGCCGGAAGGCCGGCCCACCGGGCCTGCCGAGCACAACCGCGGTCTCGGGGGCGCCCAACGGAGCCGCGATCAGGGTGGTGTCCAGCTCCCGCCACAGTTGTGGCACCCAATCCTGGGTTGCGTCCAGGGCGGTGGCATGTTCGATTGGCATCCAAGGGATATCGGTCAACCGGGTTTCCGGCGCCCCGGGACTGCCCGCGATGCGATGGAATCCGTCCTCGGACTTCTGCAGCACCGTGCACCAGCTCACCCGCAACACCTGCGGCGCCTCGTTGACGAGCACCTTCAGCTTCGCGGCGGTCTTGCCGGCGGCGGCGACGTGGTCGATCAGCGCCAGCTCGCGGTGCGCGTCCAACAGCCCGGTGTGCGGCCGCAGGCTGTCGACCCGCACACCCTGCAGCGCTTCGGCCGCTGTGATCAGCGTGTCAGGCATGCCCCCCGGCGGCAGTTCGACCACGAGATCGTCGATCGCATAATCGGGTCCGCGATCCACGACGTCCAGCGACAGGATGTCTGCGCCCACCGATCCCAGCGCCACGGCCAGCGAGCCGAGGCTACCCGGCCGGTCGGCCAGCTGGACCCGCAGCAGATAGGAGGACACGCGGACACTGTTGCACAGCGACGCCTCCTCGGCATTTCGGCGGATGCCAGGCGTGACGCCAGTGTTGCGCTCGCTAGGCTTTTCAGTCGTGTCCCAGATCTCTCGTGATGAGGTGGCCCATCTGGCCAGGCTGGCTCGCCTGGCGTTGACGGACGATGAGCTGGATCACTACGCCGGTCAGCTCGACGCCATCCTGACCCACGTCGGCCAGATCCAGGCGGTCGACGTGACCGGCGTCGAGCCGACTGACAACCCGCTCAAGGCCGTCAACGTCACCCGCCCGGACCTGACCGCGCCGTGCCTGACCCAGCAACAGGCGCTGGCCGAGGCGCCCGAAGCCCTCGACGGTCGCTTCGCCGTCCCGCAGATCCTTGGGGAGCCGCAATGACGGACATCATCCGGCTGGATGCGGCGACGCTGGCCGCGAAAATCGCCGCCAAGGAGCTGTCGTCGACTGAGGTCACCCAGGCCTGCCTGGACCAGATTGCCGCGACCGATCAGCGGTATGGCGCATTCCTGCACGTCGCGGCCGACGCGGCGCTGTCGGCCGCGGCCACTGTCGACAAGTCACTGGCCGCCGGGGAGCAGCCCGCGTCGGCGCTGGCCGGGGTCCCGCTGGCCCTCAAAGACGTGTTCACCAGCGTCGACATGCCCACCACCTGCGGCTCGAAGATCCTCGAGGGCTGGCGTTCGCCCTACGACGCCACCGTGACCGCGCGGCTGCGCGCGGCCGGAATCCCGATCCTCGGCAAGACCAACATGGACGAGTTCGCCATGGGTTCATCAACGGAGAACTCCGCCTACGGCCCGACCCGCAACCCGTGGAACACCGACCGGGTTCCGGGCGGTTCGGGCGGGGGCAGTGCCGCCGCGCTCGCGGCGTTTCAGGCGCCGTTGGCCATCGGTACCGACACCGGCGGCTCGATCCGCCAGCCGGCCGCGTTGACCGCCACCGTCGGGGTCAAGCCCACCTATGGCACGGTCTCCCGCTACGGACTGGTGGCCTGCGCGTCATCGCTGGATCAAGGTGGGCCCTGCGCGCGGACTGTCGTCGACACCGCGCTCCTGCATCAGGTGATCGCCGGACACGATCCCCGCGACTCCACCTCTATCGACGCCGAGGTGCCCGACATGGTCGGCGCCGCGAAAGCCGGTGCGGCAGGCGATCTGAGCGGTGTGCGCATCGGCGTGGTCAAGCAGCTGCGCGGCGAGGGATATCAGCCCGGCGTGCTGGCGTCGTTCAACAAAGCCGTCGAACAGTTGACCGCGCTCGGCGCCGACGTGTCCGAAGTCGACTGTCCTCATTTCGATCACGCGCTGCCCGCCTACTACCTGATTCTGCCGTCGGAGGTGTCGAGCAACCTGGCCCGATTCGACGCGATGCGCTACGGGCTGCGGGTCGGCGACGACGGCACACACAGCGCCGAAGAGGTGATGGCGCTGACCCGTGCTGCTGGATTCGGCCCGGAAGTCAAGCGGCGCATCATGATTGGCACCTATGCGCTGTCGGCCGGGTACTACGACGCCTATTACAACCAGGCGCAGAAGGTGCGCACGCTGATCGCGCGCGACCTCGACGCGGCGTATCAATCTGTGGACGTGCTGATTTCGCCGACAACGCCGACGACGGCGTTCCCGTTGGGGGAGAAGGTCGACGACCCGCTGGCGATGTATCTGTTCGACCTGTGCACGTTGCCGCTGAACCTGGCCGGGCACTGTGGGATGTCGGTGCCGTCCGGTTTGTCCGACGACGACAACCTGCCGGTCGGACTGCAGATCATGGCGCCCGCGCTGGCCGACGATCGGATCTACCGGGTGGGAGCCGCCTACGAGGCCGCACGGGGCGCGCTGCCCTCCGCCATTTGAGATCGGCTGCGATCGGCTGCTGCAACGGCTCCCTCGGGGCAAGATGAAGACATGCGGATCGGAATTCTCACCGGCGGTGGCGACTGTCCCGGACTCAACGCCGTCATCCGGGCAGTGGTGCGAACGAGCGACTCGCGATACGGGTCGTCGGTGGTCGGTTTCCAGGACGGCTGGCGTGGCCTGTTGGAGAACCGGCGCATGCAACTGGCCAACGATGACCGCAACGATCGCCTGCTGGCCAAAGGCGGAACGATGCTGGGCACCGCCCGCGTGCACCCTGACAAGCTCAAGGCCGGTCTGGACCAGATCAAAGACACGCTGGACGAGAACGGCATCGACGTGCTCATCCCGATCGGGGGTGAGGGCACGCTGACCGCCGCGCACTGGCTCTCGGAAGAGAACGTCCCCGTCGTCGGCGTGCCCAAGACCATCGACAACGACATCGATTGCACCGATGTGACATTCGGCCACGACACGGCGTTGATGGTAGCCACCGACGCCATCGATCGGCTGCACAGCACCGCGGAATCACACCAGCGGGTGATGCTGGTGGAGGTGATGGGCCGGCACGCCGGCTGGATCGCCCTGAACGCTGGGCTGGCCTCCGGCGCACACATGACGCTGATTCCTGAACAGCCCTTCGACATCGACGAGGTGTGCCGGTTGGTCAAGCGGCGCTTCCAGCGCGGCGATGCGCACTTCATCTGCGTCGTCGCCGAGGGCGCCAAGCCGGCCGAAGGCTCGATGGAGCTGCGCAAAGGCGGTACCGACGAGTTCGGTCACGAGCGGTTCACCGGGGTGGCTGACCAGCTGGCTTACGAGGTCGAGAAGCGCATCAACAAAGAGGTCCGGGTGACCGTGCTCGGCCACGTCCAGCGCGGTGGTACGCCGACCGCCTACGACCGGGTGCTGGCCACCCGGTTCGGGGTCAACGCCGCCGACGCCGCGCATGCCGGCGAATACGGGCAGATGGTGTCGCTTCGTGGTCAGGACATCGGCCGGGTACCGTTGGCCGACGCGGTGCGCCAGCTCAAGCTGGTACCCCAGAGTCGCTACGATGACGCGGCCGCCTTCTTCGGCTAGCGGTAACGTAACGCAGATGATCGGGCTTTTGACCTGCGACGGGTGTTGGGCCGGCTTCCGTGGCCGCACAGCACGGCGAATCGCGGCACCGGCCGAGCAGAGCCGACCGTAATGGCCGCCGAGCTGGATGGCCACGCGGCCGAGGTCGACCAGGCTTTCGCCGGAGCGCCGCAGCGCGTCGGGTGGTTTCGCTTTTACTTCGAGGACCAACGCTGGGAGTGGTCGGAGCAGCTGCAGCGGATGCACGGCTACGAGCCGGGCACGGTCACCCCGACCACCGAATTGGTGCTGGCGCACAAGCATCCCGAGGATCGTGGCGAGGTGGCAAAGACCATCGACGAGATGCTGCTCGCCCGCCGCGCATTCAGCACCCGGCATCGCATCCTCGACACCCGTGGCGTCGTGCACCAGGTGGTGGTGGTCGGCGACCTGCTGACCGACCGGCAGGACGTGGTCATCGGCACGCACGGCTACTACGTGGACATCACGCCGTCGTCGGATCGGGCGCGCGAGGACCTCATCTCCGCGAGGGTCGCCGAGATCACCGAGCACCGCGCGGTCATCGAACAGGCCAAGGGCATGCTGATGATGGTCTACGGCCTGGACGACGAAGCCGCTTTCGATCTGCTCAGATGGCGCTCGCAATCGAGCAATGTGAAGCTGCGGCGGCTGGCCGAGAAGATCGTCGAAGACTTCCGCGCCGTCCGCGACGACGGCATCACTTCTCGATCCGCGTTCGATCATGCGCTGCTGACCGTCGATGAGGGAGTCGGCAGCGACGGCGATGGCAAGGCCGCTTCGCCCGCCAATTAGGATCGACCGCATGACTTCTGCTGCGAGCGCCGCCCATGCGCCCGGGGCGGAGCTGCTCGACTACGACGATGTGATCGCGCGCTACGACCCGGTGCTCGGCTTGGAAGTGCATGTTGAGCTGTCCACCGCCACCAAGATGTTCTGCGGCTGCGGCAACGAGTTCGGCGCCGAGCCCAACACCCGGGTGTGCCCGGTGTGCCTCGGCCTACCGGGATCGCTGCCGGTGCTCAACGAGGCAGCCGTCGAGTCGGCGATTCGGATCGGGTTGGCGCTCAACTGTGACATCGCGCCGTGGGGCCGGTTCGCGCGGAAGAACTACTTCTATCCGGACCAGCCGAAGAACTACCAGATCTCCCAATACGACGAGCCGATCGCCGTCCAGGGTTACCTCGATGTCCCGCTGGATGACGGCACCACCTTTCGGGTGGAGATCGAGCGCGCCCACATGGAAGAGGACACCGGGAAGCTGACCCATCTGGGCAGCGACACCGGCCGGATCGCCGGCGCGACCACTTCGCTGGCCGACTACAACCGAGCCGGCGTCCCGCTGATCGAGATCGTCACCAAGCCGATCGAGGACACCGCCCAGCGGGCACCGGAGATCGCCCGCGCCTACGTCACCGCGCTGCGCGACCTGCTGCGTTCGCTGGGCGTCTCCGACGTGCGGATGGACCAGGGTTCCATGCGCTGTGACGCCAACCTCTCGCTGAAACCGAAGGGCGCCGGCGAATTCGGCACGCGAACCGAGACGAAGAACGTCAACTCGCTCAAGAGCGTCGAGGTGGCTATCCGCTACGAGATGCGGCGTCAGGGTGCTGTGTTGGACTCCGGTGGCCGAGTCATCCAGGAGACCAGGCACTTTCACGAGGACGGCTACACCAGCCCGGGTCGCACCAAGGAAACCGCGGAAGACTATCGCTACTTTCCCGAACCCGACCTGGAGCCGGTCGCGCCCAGCCGTGACCTCGTCGATCGGTTACGTGAAACCATCCCCGAGCTACCGTGGTTGCGCCGCAAGCGGATTCAGCAGGACTGGGGTATCTCCGACGAGGTGATGCGCGATCTCGTCAACGCCGGCGCCGTCGATCTGGTCATCGCGACCGTCGATCAAGGCGCCTCAAGCGAACAGGCCCGGGCCTGGTGGGGCAACTTCCTGGTGCAGAAGGCCAACGAATCGGACATCGAACTCGACGAATTACCCATCAGCCCAGCCCAAGTCGCCGCGGTGGCGGCGCTGGTGGACGGCGGCAAGCTGACCACCAAGATGGCCCGCCAAGTGGTCGAGGGCGTGCTGGCCGGCGAGGGCGAGCCCGAACAGGTGATGACCACGCGTGGGCTGGCCGTAGTGCGTGACGACACGCTGATCCAGGCCGCGGTCGACCAAGCTCTGGCCGCCAATCCCGATGTGGCCGAGAAGATTCGCGGCGGCAAGGTGCAGGCGGCAGGCGCGATCGTCGGCGCCGTGATGAAGGCGACCAAGGGACAGGCCGACGCCGCGCGGGTGCGCGAGCTGGTGCTCGCAGCCTGCAGCTAGAACAAGCTGGTCAATTCGCCGAACAGCTGGGCAAGCGGAGCGCCCACGCCGTCCCAGCCGATCGACTCGGCGATCGCTTGGTCCTCTAAGACCAGCGACGCGAGCGGCCCGACCGCCGTCGACGGAACATCAAATGACGCGCAAGCGATGCTGCAGTCGCCGAGCGTGTCGGTGAAGCCGATGCCGTTGATGAGCGAGCCGGCGGGGCTGAGCAACCCACCGAGGTCGACCTGAAGAGCGGCGTCGGTGGCCGGCGGAGTGATCCCGAACTCGGTCAGCAACGAATCGAGGTTGACGTCGCCGTAGCCGTTGAGGAAGGCGTTGGTGAGGTTGGCCGGCATGTTGGCCAAGTCGTCGAGTGCTGTCGTGTAATCGGGGTTGGCGCCGCTGAGAGCGGCTGTGAGGCCGGTGATGTCGTCGTTGAGCTGGAGTATCGGGCTGAACGTGGTGCCGAAGCTACCCCACAGGATGCCGCTCAGCGGTGATCCCGAGAAGTCGAGGTAGGGCACGATTTCGGAGGCCAGCTGGTCGCCGACGAGGAGCGGAAGTACGGGAATGGTCACATCCGTGCAGAGCAGGCCTGGGCAGATCCCAATGTCGAAGCTGAGCCCGTTGGTCAGGATGTCGATGAGGCCGTCTTTGCCCGGCAGGGGTATGTCGAACAGATGCCCCAAGAAGGTGTCGATGCTGATGTTGCTGGGCGTTGTGTCGAGCGATGAGTAGATGTACGGCTCGGCGCCAGTGGGAATGAACGGGTTGATCGCGGCGTTGCCGGCCGTGGTCAGGTCGGTGCCGAAGTTGCGCGTGCCGTCGAGATAGTCGGGCAGGTTGGCAGCGAACTGCTGCAAGTCCGCGAACGGGGCAGGGGAGAAGTGGTCATAGATGTCGGTGGCGTTGGCCAGCGCGGTCTGCAGGACCTGGTCCCAGGAGACGTCGACGAGCTGCACATCGCGGGTTTGGATGGCAGGAAGGCCCGGCAACGGCGCGACAACCGGGGCGGCGATCACGCCGGCGGCCGCGAGGGTGAGGGCGAATCCTGCGTTGATCGAGGGACGAGCGGTGAGTTCCATTGATGTCTCCTCGGCGCATCAGCCCCCCAATGGCAGTTAGATATTAACTGAGATATTGCTGAGCATTGGCTCAATGAACAAGCTGAGTCGTAGGTATGGTGGGCGACGATGACCAGCATCGGCGATCAGCTTCGCGAGCAGACGGTGGACACTGTTCTCGGCCGAATTCGGCTGCAGGTAGGCGGATCCGGTTCACCGATCGTTTTTTGGCCCAGCCTGCTGATGGCCGGCGGGTGGTGCTGGTCGACCCGCCCGGGCAGGGCGGCAGCCAACCGCTGACGGAGTTGTTCAGTTTCGACGACTGTGCCCGCTGTGTGGTCGACATCCTCGATGGGCTCGGTATAGACAAGGCGCACTTCGTCGGCAATTCCTGGGGCGGCATGATCGGCGGGACCTTTGCCGCAACCTATCCCGAGCGCATCGGGGGAGCGGTGCTGATGAATTGCACGGCAGGTCGGGCCGGCGTCCGGCAAAAGGTGCAATTCGCGATCCTGCTTGCACTGGCGAAGTGGACCGGTGGGATGGGACCGCTGCTGAATCGGCCTGTGCTGAAGGCATTCCTGGGGCCGACTACCTCTCGGCAGCGTCCCGAGGTCGTCGCGCATGTCCGTACCGCGGTGAAAGCCGTTGATGTCGCTTCTGTCTCTTGGGCGGTGAAGAGTGTGGTCCCGCGCCGGCCGGACCAGCGGGCGCTGCTGGGCACCATCAAGACACCGGTGCTCGTTGTCGGCGGCGTGGAGGATGTGACCTTTCCGCCGCGGGAAGCGATCGCGATGGCCGATGCCATCCCCAACTCGTCGGTCCGGGTGCTCGACGGGGTGGCCCACCTGGCCGGTTTGGAGAACCCGCCGCTGGTGAGTGCTTTGGTGGAACAGTTTCTGTTCGGAGGCAGCGAAAGCACTTCTGGCGCAACGTAATCGCGCTAGCGTCCGAATCGCCGCGTTGGTTGAGTCATGATGGCGATGTGGGCGACGAATCTTTCGACCGGCTGGTCGGGATGCTGGACTACACGATGTTCGTGGTGACGACTCAGGCCGACGGTGAAATGTCGGGCTGCCTGGTCGGTTTCGCCACCCAGACCAGCATGCATCCGCCGCGATTTCTGGCCGGCATCTCGCGCGTAAACCACACCTGCGGGGTGGCGGCGCGATCCGATTATCTGGCGGTGCACGTGGTGGAGCGCCGCCACGTCGGGCTGGCGCGTCTGTTCGGCGGCCAAACCGGTGACCAGGTCAACAAATTCGATCACTGCTCGTGGCACACCGGCCCGCACGCCATGCCGATTCTCGACGACGCGGCGGCGTGGTTCGTCGGCAAGACGCTGAAGCGGGTCGACCTCGGTGATCACATCGGCTACCTGCTGGAACCCGGCGCTGGAGCGGCCGGGGAGCCTACGGACGACCTGGTCAGCTTTCCCGACGTCGCCGATCTGACGCCGGGCCACCAAGCCTGAGTCGTTAGGTCTTGTCGTCGTTGGCCCGCGGGAATCCGCCGCCCTGCGGGAACAGCGGGAACACCACATCGTCGAGCTTCATGGCGTCCCCGGCGGTTTTGTTGACCGTCGCGCCCCACACGTTGCCGTCCGGCGACATCCGCAGCGCCCAGGCATGTCCGTGAGTGTCCTGGCGAACCACATCGGGTGGGCCGGTGACCGCGCCGGTGCCCTGCGCCAGGTGGACGGCCACCGTCTGCTTGGTGTTGACCAGGTTGACCAGCACGGTGCCGTCCAACGCCGAGCAGCCGGCCACCCCGGGTCGATCCGGCCACGTCCACACGGTGGAAACCTTGGAGTCCTTGGTGATTCGCTGCAGTCGGTCGGCGGTGGGTGCACGGTCGAGCACGAAGAGTGAGCCGTCGACAGGGTCGGTGCACAGGCCGCCGCCGGCGCCGATTCCGCTCAGCGCGGTCGTCGGCGGCGAGGGGTGCAGCGTGGTGGGCTGCTCGAGCCGGATCA
>Ga0302325_10028077_pt1 | contig 11648 bp, 9 predicted proteins | sample Palsa_T0_2_FD_201948 | JGI IMG/M metagenome (GOLD analysis project Ga0302325, IMG submission 201948) | Peat permafrost microbial communities from Stordalen Mire near Abisko, Sweden - Palsa_T0_2 | ecosystem: Environmental > Terrestrial > Soil > Palsa > Peat permafrost | place: Sweden: Abisko... | reverse complement strand
ATTCTCCAATGCCGTCGCGCCTGCCGTGAACTGCGCGCCATTGTCCAGATTCTGAAAGATCAGCACATTAAATACCTGAATGGGCGACAAATTGGCGACGGCACTTTTCAATTCCCGTTTGAGAATGTCATCCTTCCCGCTCAGAATCGACCCCGTCCCGTCACAAACATAAACCACGCTCCGAACATTGCTCCCCGATCCGAAGATTCTGCTCTTGGGTCCAAATCCGCCGCCGCCCCCGCGCGGGCCAAAGTTGGCCACTTCCCCGCCCCCCTCGCCGCCGAGATGGCTCAGGGCGGAATTATCCTTCCCCGTCCCCGGCTCCTGATTCGCCCCGGAGGCAATCACATCGCTCGACTGCGCCGCCGGCGCGGACAACGCCTGCGCCAAATTCTGGCTCTTTCGCTCCGCCCATCCCTTGGAATCCTCGGCATTGACATCCGTCTCCTGATTGGCCGCCCGACTCGGATCGTTGTTCAATCCCGGATTGGGAATCCCCCCCAAATGTCCATCCTCAGCCAATGATGTATCCGGAATAACCACCTGCTCCTGCGACGGCGCCCGCGCCGCCCGCACCAGCGGCGGGACGAGAATGGCCGCCACGATCAGAAACGCCGCATGGAGGAATATCGCCATCGCCCAGGGGAGAGATCGAGCCACCCACGGCCGCTGCCAGAACGAAACCCGCCACCGAAAATACTCCGGCGGCATCGGCAAAGGAGCAACATCCGACGGCTCGGTCATGAAGAACGATCCTCAAATACCCACACCTAAGCGTAAGCGGCAAAAGGGGAAAAGAAAAGCGGGATTAAGGACGCGACTACCCGTTTTGAACCGGCCTTATGGGGATCGTGCTGTGGTTAGCGAGTGAATTTGCTCTTGGAACCATTCCATCAGCCGGTAATAGGCGAATTTTATTTTCCGCCCCCCGGGGCTCTTGCGGCTGAGCCACTGAGTGAATGTCGGCCTGCTCAACTGTATCCACGTCAGCATTCCCATGGTTATCGCGGCCAACAACATCAGCCGCCCAAACGCTTCGTAGGTTCGCAAGGCAAACCGCTCCATTCCCAACTGGCTTTTGAGGAATCGGGCCGATTCCTCGCACTTCCAACGCTGGCGGTAGTAGCGGAAGATGCTTTGGGCTCCCGGCTGATCCGCCGCCAGCAAATTCGACAATAAAATCAGCGGACGGTCGTAGCCCGGCGTGGTTTTGCACACCAGATACAACGGCTGGTTGGGACGTTCGGGAAGATAAACCTTCCGCCAGGCCAAACCGCTGCCTGACTTGAGCAGGGTTTCAGCCAGAAGGGAGGCTTCGATCCTCACGCCATTTTCCAATTGCAGGTGGCGATCTCCCTTGAGCCGCACCACGAACCGGCGTTGGTCGTCGATCCAGGGAATCAACAGATTGTCCCGATCGGCGCCGGCGTCCATCACCAGCACGCCGCGGCCTTCGGTGGCGGTCAATACCTGATCGATACAGCGTAAAATCATCGCGTTTTCGCTGATCGTATCGGGGTCTTCGATGCTGTAGGGATGCAGCAGCATCGGCGTGATGCGACCCTTGCCCCAGTAAGAGTAAATCTCCACGCACCAGTAGCCGTTGACCAGCCGGTGATCCGGATCGCTGCCGTCGCGGACCAGAGCCAGATACTTGAGCTTGCGGGCCCGTGGCTTGGCCAGATCGGACAGGTCCACGATCAGCGGCGTGTCAGGCTGAACCTTTTGGCCCCAGTTCCGCTGATACTCCGCCCGGACGGCCTGATGATCCCAATCCCGGCTCTTCAGTTGGTTCAGCAGGCGCTTGTGACGCCAGAAGCGTTGGCGGCAACGGTCGTGAATCCATCGAAGCCATCGGGCGACAACGAGCGAATTGCTCATCAGCACGGCCCAAATCGCTTGACGGAAAAACCGCTGGCGAGTCTTATCCAACGACGGACAGAATCGTTTGAGAAACTGTCGCAAATCGTTTTGACGGTTGCGATACCTGGCCTCCTTGCCTAGCATCGCGGCATCACCTCCATTCGTCTGGTTGTCTGGTTAAACAACCCATGACGTGGGGGTGATGCTTTTTCAAGGGGTTACGTCATTTTCAAAACGGGTAGTCGCGTCATCGGAATAACCCCCTGTCCGATAATTCTAAAGTTCTCCATCCCACCATTCCGATGAAGGCCTTGGATGTGGCACACTCCCAATTGGGGCCGATGGACCGGCCCGGTCGTGCCGATGCCTCCAAGGAAGGTCGCCTCATGCGGACCATCGCGATTATCAATCAAAAGGGTGGATGCGGAAAAACCACCACAAGCATTAACCTTGCCGCCTGTCTTGCCAGGCTCGGGCAAAAGACGCTCCTGTGCGACATGGACCCCCAGGGGCACTGCGCCGTTGGATTGGCGGTCCCCGAGGAGCAAATCGAACGCACCATCTTCGATGCCCTGATCGAAGATAAGGATGGCAAGCCGGCCAAGCTCGCGGACATCGTCTGGCAGATCGCCAGCGATTTCGATCTGGCTCCTTCCAACATCAAACTATCCGCCTTCGAGCAGATGTTCGCCGGCCGGCCGGGGCGCGAGGATCGGCTCAAGAAGGCCATCACGCCCATCGGCAGCGCGTACAAGTGGTGCATCATCGACTGCCCGCCGAGCGTGGGCCTGATCACGTTCAACGCCCTGCGCGCCTGCGATGAAGTTATCGTCCCGGTGGAGACCGGCTACTTCAGCCTGCACGGACTGGCCAAGATGATGGAGACGCTGGAAGTTCTCCGCGAAAAGTGCGGCAACGAAATTCTCATCCGCGTGCTGCCTAATCTTTATGACACTCGCACCAAGCTGGCGCGCGAAGTGCTCTCTGAATTGCGAAATAAATTCCGCGAATACCTGATGGAGAGCACGGTCAACTTCAACACCAAGCTGAAGGAAGCGGCGAGTTTTGGGCAACCGATCACGGAATACGATCCGGGCAGCCGAGGGTACAAGGATTTTGTGAATTTGGCTCGTGAATTGATGGGGCATCGCCCAGTCGATGCCGAGCCGACGCCGATGGAAAAACTCTCGCGGCCCGCGGAGCTGGTGCAGCGCGCCAAGCAATTGGCGCAGCTCACGACCGCGCAATTTGGCAAGAACGTGATGACCACTCCCACGATGCCGGCGATACCGTTGCCGGTGGAATCCGAGCCGAGCGAAGATCCGCTGGCCAATATTCCGCCGCTGGTTCTGGGCAACACCGCCCCGCTGCATACGGGCACGCCGATGCCGACATTTGATTTGTCCGGCTCTTCGCCGATGTCCCTCGCCTCCGGCCCTGCGGCTGCGAGCAGCCAGACGACGTTTGCGGGAAGCAACACGCTCTCGAATCCCTTCGGCGGCCGGCTGACCGATTTGGTCGCCACCGCTCCGGCGCCCTCTTTTTCCAAGTCGCTTTCGTCGCTGGAAGAGGAACAGGCCGACAATGGAAAGTCGATTGAACCGATCCGATTCACCGAAGTGGTCAAGTCCCCCGTTCCGGTCGTGGCTCCGATTGAGCCGCTGATGCCCAAGACCACCGCACAGAAAATCGACGAATTTTACGGCTGCAAACAGGTTGGCGATGAAGTGATCTTTTCCGCCCACTTCGCCCAGGCCAAGAAGGTGTTGATCGCCGGCGATTTCAATAATTGGTCGCCGATGTCCACCCCGATGATCAACCGAAGGCCCGGAGAATTCTGGACCTGCCTCCCGCTTCAGCCCGGCCGATATCGTTATCGCTTTGTCGTAGATGGCAAGTGGATGACTGACCCGCACAATAAATACGTTGAGACCAATCAGTTCGGAGAACTGAACAACGTGATCGAAGTGGATTGAACCCGTTTACACGGATTGCGAGCGCACCATGGCTTCGGAGAAGCGAACGCTCAGCGAAATCAGTCATTTGTTTTTGAGCGAGGTTCGGCAAAAGCAGACCGGCAGCGCCAGCCCGCGGCCGGTGCGAATCGCGCCGCCAAAAACAGTAGAACCCCAAACGGATATGACACCCCAGGAAGTTGCTGAAGCGCTGGAGATTGAAACGGAGCCGAGTGCGCCGTCTGTTCAATCCTCGGCTGTGCCGCTGCATCCGGCGATCGCATCCGATGCGCCGGCTTCGATCATTCTCGCGTCGCATCTTCCCGATCCGGCCAGCCGGGTGCGGGCTTATGCTCGCCAGCTTGCGGAAAGCTCCGGCAGGGTCGCGCTGGTGGAGATTGATGCTACGGAGATCGGCATCACCTGTTTTGAGCGCGGTCATTCACAGCATGCCGATCCGATTATCCTGGGCGATCTCGACGCTCGGCAGATTTCTGAAACCATCGCGGAACTGGGATTCGATGTGGATCGGTGGCTGATTTCGCTTCCGAATCCACGAACACCCGAGGCGCGCGATCTTTTGAAGGCCGCCCCGCATTGGGTGCTGCTGAGCAAGGCGGATGATGACGGCGTTGTGGCGACCTATCGGGCTTTGAAGGGTCTGGCCGAATTGGGCAAGCCGCGATTGTCGTTGGCGGTGGTGGATGCCAAGGATTCGGCGGAGGCCGCGACGGTTTTCCACAAACTGGATGATGTCAGCCGGCGATTTCTCGGATGCCCGATGGAAGAGCAGCCGGCGGTTGCGGCGGTCACACAGATCAGCGAGCAATTGGTGATTCATTGCCGGCTCTCCGGACAGAAGCCCGCGTCGATGCCGCAATGGAAAATCGTCGCTGCTTTGCTGCAGAATGCCTCTGCCCCACGAAAGGACACCGGGCCTATTGCAATGGAACAACCCATGAAAATCACCGAAAAAGCACCTGAGGCCGAGGCAAAGCAGTCATTTGAAGAGATCAAACCGACCACAGCCGCTGAGCCGCTGGCGCCAAAGATGACGCTTCGGCCGGCACCCCAAATGGAGGAAACGCAACCGACTGAGGTGATCGATCTTTCCGATGGAGGCGATGAGGCGATTCTTCAGGCGGTTGTCCGACAGGGAGGCGCGGATGGGATGTGGGTGCAATGCCCGGTCAAGGCGCCCATGTGTCCGCAGGCCGTGCTGGCCGTCGGCCGGGATCAGCGGTTGGTTCTGCTGGCCATGGCCGGCAAGGGGCTTGCCGAGGTTCGATCCATCGGTTTGGCCCTGCGCTGGATGAACGAGAATCGCGAACTGATCCGCATGGCCCTGCCGCAACTGGCCATCGACGCCGCCGCCCTTCCGATGGTTCGACTGCTGGTGGATCACGCGGATTTGTCCGCTGAATTGATCCAACCCCTGCTGGAAAGCGCGACCGTGACGGTGCAGGCCTATCGCAAGCTGAAATGGGGCCGAAAATCCGGGCTGCTGCTGGAAGCGGCGTAATCCATGTCTATGCCGCGTTGCCTCCCCACGGTTTAATTTTGGCCAATGTTTTGCTGAGCGCCGATTCTGCGACCTCTGTGTCGTGAGCGGCCTGGGCGCGAAGCCAGTAACCCTTGGAAAGTCCAAAAAAACGGCAGAGACGCAGGTCCGTGTCGGCCGTGACCGAACGTCTGCCGGCGACAATTTGCCCGATCCTCTGGGCGGGGACGTCGATCTCCTTGGCCAGGCGATACTGAGATATCCCCATTGGAATCAAAAACTCCTCGCGAAGCAGTTCGCCGGGAGTTACCGGCTTGAGTTTTCGCATGGTCATCAAACCTCAATGGTAATCCACGATCTCCACATCGTGCGCTCCGGCGAGTGTCCAACGGAAACAGACCCGGAACTGATCGTTGATCCGGATGCTATTTTGGCCCGCCCGGTCGCCCCTCAGCGCCTCCAACCGATTCCCTGGCGGCACGCGAAGATCCTGAAGCTGCCGGGCGATTTGCAGTTGTCGAAGCTTCCGTCTCGCCGTCGATTCGATATTTGCGAATCGTTTGACCCGTCGTCCGCTCGCCAAAGCTTCAGTGTCGGCGCACTTGAACGACAAGATCATCGCCGGCAATAGTAACGCATCGCGTGACTAACGTCAATTGTTCCCCTTTCCGTTCAAATTATCCAGCGTCTTGGGAAGATTATTGATGAACGCCTCCGGGTCGTAATGGCCGTGGTGATCGTCGCTGTCGGCCTTCACGTTTCCGTAGCGGTCCACCAAAACGAACTCCGGCAGGAGCCCGCTGTCCTGTGTGTAGGTGACGAATCCCGGGCAATTCTGGCCCATCGTGTCCCACGTCACCGCGGGCCAGGGCATTTGCTCGTCCTTCATGTATTGCAGTGTCGTGCCCAGTTGATCGCCCTGATCGTCTTCGCTCATCAAAACCACCTGCAATTCCGGATGGGCTGGCTGGAGAAGAGTGACGATCGTCACAAGCTGGGGGGAAATCTGCACACATCGCGGGCAACGTTTTCCGCCGAAGTAGAGAAGAAAATATTTTTTGTCGGCCAGATGATCGTCAACGTGCTTTTGTCCGGTGGAGTCGATCAACAAGGGACTGAGTGCGTCGGCGACGCGCGGCGGACGTTTGTCGGGATCGGTCAAGATCAGCAGCCTGGCGCGGGCGATCACGTCGGTGTTGCCGGGATCGACGGTGATACCCCCGACCTGCGATTGCATCGCCAGCGAGACATTATTTGCAGTGACGCCGGCCAATGGCAGCTCGGTCCCCGCTGCGACATTTTGATTATTGTCCAGGGTCAAAGCCGCCTTGAGCTTAGCCTTCTCCGGCCAAAGCGATCGATCCGCCGCCAACGCCGTCATATCCAACGCGCGCTGGGCCGGGGTCAGTTTCGACCACGCGGCATTGGCGGCATCGACGAGATTGCAGTCGGTGGAGTTAATATCGAATTGGAGGGTATGGTCCGTCGTTTCAACCAGAAGCTGGCCGTTGTCGAACCCGTCGAAGAGGACGGTCTGGCCACTGCTCACCGATCCGCCGCCGTTGAACTGGAAACTGCGATTGACCGTCACCGAATCCGGCCATCGATCGGGATGATTGACCAGATCATTCAAGGTCAGTTGATCCGGGGGATCGGCCCACGCCATCGCCGTGAAAATTAATGCCAGACCCGCCGCGACATAGAAATTCGCTCTGTTCATCGCCAACTCCTTCCATCGAGGTTCTGCCGGCTTTTAAGATTGCATCAAATATACCCCATGACCGCCCTGGAAATCACTTCCCGTCCGCCGATTTCCAGACCGCGTTGTACTTTGAAAGAGTATCCCAACATTGCATCGACGGCTGATCGATTGATTTTCCTGTGTCATAGAAAAACGCGATCTGCCCAGTTTCGCCGAAGGTCGCTTCCAGCTTGGGAATGTGAATCACGATGTAATGCACATCCTGATTCCAATCCTTCGCCTGCTCGATGGGCTTAAAGGTTCCGTCGATATCCTTGAATTCCATGCCCCAGTCGCCGGTGACTTTTTCGATGGTGACCGAGTCGGCGAAGGTGATTTGATAGTAGAGATCCTCTGAGGTGGCGTTCCCTTGATTCTTGATCTGGAAATCCATCTCGCCCAGCGTGTACTTATTGGCGGACTGAAAGAGGCCCTTTCGAAACATCCCCTGGAACGGTGTCCACTCAGCCGTCACCACAATCACCGGCGCCGGCGGCGGAGGCGGAGGCGCCGCAGTATAGGCTTTGTACAACGCGACCGGATCGAGGTATTTCACGATTAACGTGACAACGATGGGGCTGCTAAACAGCGCCGCCATCAACGCGCGATACAGATTTTTACGGCCACTACCTTCCATTATTACATTCTGCCAATACGACGATCTCTTGCGCAGCGGCAGATTCTACGGGCTATGGAGTGATGGAGCAAAGCGGCGAATTTGTGCCCCTATCTTGCCGCTCGCTTTGGTGATAAATTGAATCCGGCTGGAGTGATTGCGGCACCCGGCCTTCCAACTCCATGCGATCTAAACTTTTGCGGCTTGCATTCTTGATCAGCCTTGCGATCGGCATCGGCCAGGCAACGGCGCAGACGCCCCCCGCTGCGACACGGCCGACGCGTGATCCGCATTCGCCGGGATACGTCACTGCAACCGAATTGCCGGACGGCACGCTACCTGCGCCGGATGCGGATGGGAATTTTATCATCGGCCCCACGCACACGCGCGCGGCGGAAATGTCCGTCCGGGATGGCGTGCCGCGCGGGACGGTGATTGAATTCACCATGAAATCGACAGACAGCAAAATCTATCCCGGCATCGCGCGTGATGCGGGGACTTTCGGAACAGCTGATCCCACCGATCCCGCCAAGATGATCGTGACCACCAGCCACCCCGCTCCCTACACCCGCCAGGTGGGAGTTTATATCCCCAAGCAATACGTCCCCGGCACGGCGGCGCCATTTATCGTCGGAGCCGATGGAATTGATCACGGGCTCTTCACCGCGTTGGATAACCTCATCGCCGAGCACAAAGTCCCGGTGATGATCGCCATCTCCATCGGCAAGGGCGGCGGCGATGCGCAGGGCAGCGAGCGTGGGTTGGAATATGACACGATGTCCGGACTTTATGCGGAGTTTGTTCAGACCGAAGTGTTGCCGCTGGTGGAAACGAAGTGCAATGTGAAACTCACCGATGATCCGGACGGCCGGGCAACCATGGGCGGAAGTTCCGGCGGATCGTGCGCACTCATCATGGCGTGGTATCACCCCGAGTGGTACCACCGCGTGCTGACTTTTTCCGGAACCTATGTGAATCAGCAATGGCCATCCAACCCCGAAACTCCGCATGGCGCGTGGGAATTTCATGAGCACCTGATTCCAAACAGCCCGCCCAAGCCGCTGCGAATCTGGATGGAAGTCGGCGACCGCGACAATTACAACCCCAACGCCATGCGCGACAACATGCACGATTGGGTCGTCGCCAATGAGAATATGGCCAAAGTGCTGGCGGCCAAGGGATATCACTATCAGTTTCCGTTCGCGCGCAATGCCGGGCATACGGATCGTGCGGTGAGATCACAAACCTTGCCCGAGGCGCTGGAATATTTGTGGCAGGGTTATCCGATTTCGGCGGCGACGAACTGACATCAATGAATCAGCGGAATTATTGGCGGAGATACCTATGAATAATCGGCCAAGTGCGCTTTCCATCCGGTCAATATCGGCGGCGAGGACGGTTTTTTGGGTGATGGCTGTCGGCCTGACGGTTGGATGCAGTATGTCGCACGGTTCGAAACCGTCGCTGGCCGCCAAGCCGATCCCCACAACCGCGCCGATGGCGACGGCATCCCCAACTACAGCGCCGGCCATCACTCAATGGCTGCCTCCTCTACCCACGACTCGATATGACATCTCCGATTATGGCGCGGTTTCCGATGGAAAGACGATCAACACCAAGGCGATCCAAACCCTGATTGACAACACCGCGGCGGCCGGCGGTGGAATTGTCGTCGTTCCCCCCGGCACATTTCTCACGGGAGCGATCTTCCTGAAACAGGGCGTCGGACTGTACGTGGATAAAGACGGCGTACTCAAAGGTTCGACCGATGTGGCGGATTATCCGATGACCCGCACGCGCATCGAGGGACATTTCCAACCATGGCTGCCGGCGCTGGTGAATGCCGATGGCATCGATCATCTCCGAATCGGCGGCGAGGGCACGCTCGATGGCAGCGGCACGCCATTCTACGCGGCGTTCCGAACCGCAACCCGCGCCAGGCGCGGCACAACCAATCTCGATGTCCCCCGCCCTCGGATGGTGTTCATTTCCAATTGTTCGGATGCGCGGGTCGAAGGGTTACATTTTTTCAATTCCGGGTTCTGGAATCTGCATGTCTATCACTCACATGATGTGGTGATCGATGGGCTGGATATCCTGGCCCCCCCCACCAGCCCCAGCACGGATGGCATGGACATCGACAGTTCGCAATGGATCACCATTCATGCGTGCCGAATCGCCAACAATGACGATGGGATCGCGCTGAAGGGATCAAAGGGCCCGACGGCGATGGACGATGCCGACAGCCCGCCGGTTGAGCACATCCATGTTTACGACTGCGAGTTTGTCCGAGCCGGCAGCTTCGTCACCTGCGGCAGCGAGGCGACGATCGTCCGGGATGTCGAGATCGATCATTGCCGGGCCGTCGGCAATGGCGGGATGGCGGTGCTGCGGCTCAAGCTCCGCACCGACACGCCGCAGTTGTATGAGGATATTCACGTTCACGACATCACCCTCCAGGGCCGCGGGCCGCTCATCGCCATGGCCCCCTGGACGCAGTATGCCGACCTTCAGGGCCACGCCCCTCCGACGCACACGGTGCGGAATATTTCCATATCCAACGTCACCGGCACCTACGGAAGTTTCGGCACCATCCGCCCCAATCCCGGCGATGGCATCGATCATCTGACGCTGGAAAATATCGATGTGAAATTGAACAACCCCACGCCGTCCTTCACGGGTGTGACCAACCTGGAAGTGAAGAACGTGACAGTAAACGGCCAGGATTACACCGGGCCGGCAACGCAGCCTGCGCGATGAACATCCGCAATTATCGTGCGACAGCGCGGCGGGATTTGATGGTGTAAATCCCTGCGAGTCCCGCCAGCAAGGTCAGGCTGGACCAGGCGGCAGAAGGCAACGGCACGCCCGAGACGACGGAATTGGGATTCTTATCAAATTCGACGACGTAACCCTGCGGAAGCGTGAATCCGGAAACGCCGTTCTGCGGCGTATCGCCCCATGTTGGGCCGATGCTGGCGAAGTCGTAATAGTCGATCGCCTGCAAAGGAAGATCGCCCGGATAACCATCCGGTTGATTGGCGCCCCAGGGGGCATAGGAGAATGTCGCGCCGTTAACCCATTTCCAGGTCGCATCGGATCCGTCCGTGTCGTTGGAAGCCGACGCCCCAAGCCACGGGCCGAGGAAATCTGAATTGACGCTCAATGCCGTCCAATACGACGGCGAATCAACGAGGTCAAAGACAAACGTGTTTTCAGCGGAATCCGTGGGGCATGCGAGATATCCACCGTCCGAAACCGCCGCCGACTCCGCGGCGCCCCAGGTGATTCCGGCCGGCACGAGAACCGGCGTGTACCATTTCCCATCCGCCGAGTCGTAACTCGCTGTCAGCGCCTTCACGCTGCTCCAATGTCCGAGCGCCAAGGTGCAGGCGAAAAATCCCAATACGGCGAGCCGTCGGTTCAACATTTTTTCCTCGCTGAAAAAACAAGTGCCCAGAGATCTCCGGCGGAAACTCCTGGGATTCATTCGAGATCACCCACGAATGATGAATGCAATTATAAATTTTTGGGTTGGTTCCCGCAATCACAATCTTTTAACAAGCAATTGATATGGCGGACGTGATCCATCTTTGGAGTTTTGGGCAATTTGTAAGGGCGTGTTGGGTAAAGAATTAGCCACCGATAAACACCGATGGGCACCGATAAATGCAATGATTTTGTATCTATTTCAATCGGTGATCATCGGTGTTCATCGGTGGCTAAATCTCTCTTAGGCTTTGCCCCCCCAATAATCGCTCATAAGCTCGCTCATCCACGCCGGCTGAGTGACCGGGCCGCGCGGGGCGAATTCCTGGACCCAGGGTTTCACGTCCAGCACCGGCGTGCCGTCGATGGCGTCCAGGCCCTGCACATGCAGTTGCCGGCCGTCGAGCCGCAGCACCCGACAAATGGTCGCGCCGAGGCGATTGGGGCGGAATTTGGCCCGCTGGGCGAAGATTCCCATTTTCG
>Ga0302325_10028076_pt1 | contig 11649 bp, 7 predicted proteins | sample Palsa_T0_2_FD_201948 | JGI IMG/M metagenome (GOLD analysis project Ga0302325, IMG submission 201948) | Peat permafrost microbial communities from Stordalen Mire near Abisko, Sweden - Palsa_T0_2 | ecosystem: Environmental > Terrestrial > Soil > Palsa > Peat permafrost | place: Sweden: Abisko... | reverse complement strand
GTCGACCACCGTGGGTAGCATCGAACCCCGTGCAAACAAGCGGTGGTCACCGAGGGTGAAGACACTGGTCGTCGGGGCCACGGGCGTCCTGGGACGACGGGTGGTGGCGCGGCTGGTGGCGGCGGGCCACGAGGTGACCGCGCCGGCGCGATCCGAGGCGCGGGCGACGCTGCTCGCGGAGCTCGGGGCGAGCCCGGTGCGCGTCGACGTGTTCGACCCCGCCGCGCTGCGCCGGGTCGTGGCCGGTCACGACGTCGTGGCCAACCTGGCGACCCACATCCCGCCCACCTCGAAGATGGCCATGCCCCGGGCGTGGGCCGAGAACGACCGCATCCGGACCGAGGTGTCGCGCCACCTGGTCGAGGCCGTGTTGGCCGAGAACACGGTGTCGGGGAACACGGCACGCTATGTCCAGGAGTCGATCGCCTTCGTGTACCGCGACGGAGGAGACCGGTGGCTCGACGAGTCCTCCCCCGTCGACCCGGTGGCGAACCTGGCGTCGGCCACCGTGGCCGAGGCCAACGCCGCCCGGGTGACCGCGGCGGGTGCCACGGGGGTGATCCTCCGGTTCGCCGCGTTCTACGGCCCCGACAGCGACTCCACCCTGGACATGATCAGGCTGGCCCGGCGACGCATCGCCCTGGGGGCGGGGCCGGACCGGTACGTGTCGTCGATCACCACCGACGACGCGGCGGCCGCGGTGGTGGCGTCGTTCTCGGCGCCGGCGGGTGTGTACAACATCGGGGACGACGAGCCTGTGACCAGCCGCGACTACTTCGCCGCGCTGGCCGGCGCGCTGGGGGTGCGGCCTCCGTTGATCGCTCCTGTCGCGTTGGCCAAACTCGGTGGGCCCAAAGCGTCGGTCCTGGTGCGTTCTCAGCGCGTGTCCAATGGCGCCTTCGTCGAGGCCACCGGTTGGAAGCCCGAGTACCGCAGCGTGCGCGAAGGTTGGCCGATGGTGCTGGCAGCTATCACCGCGCAAGGGGCAACCTGACACCCAGCGCAACCTGACATGACGCGCCCGTAACGTCAGGCAAGTCTCAGTCAAATCACAGGTCGAGTGCATTCGTTGGAGTTCGTTCGCATTCGCGCATCAGTACGCGTCGGTTTGCGTCGACAATTTGACGGTGGCGCGAACCGAGCAGCACGATGCTCGCGCGCCTGTTTCTTCGAACCGCTCTCATCGGACTACTGCGCGCGGGGTGTCACTGCTCCTCGTCGCCCTCGCCGCCTTGACGTCGCTCGGCGCGTTCGTCGCCATCGTCGCAGTGCCGGCGCGCAGCGCCGCGGCCGCACCGGTGATCCATCCCTACGCCGGCAGCGGTGTGATCCCGTTCGGCGACGCGAGCGACTTCGCCACGTTGACGACGACTCTGGCTTCGCCGGTCACGGGCATGGCGGCGACACCCGACGGCAAGGGGTATTGGCTGGTGGGCGCAGACGGCGGCGTGTTCGCCTTCGGCGACGCGCTGTACTACGGGTCGATGGCCACGACCGCGCTCAACGGGCCCATCGTGGCGATCACCCCGACCCCCGACGGCAAGGGCTACTGGCTCGCCGCGCTGGACGGTGGGGTGTTCGCGTTCGGTGACGCCGCCTTCTACGGGTCGATGGGGGCGTTCGCGCTGACCCGGCCCATCGTGGGCATGGCGAGCACGCCCGACGGCGCCGGGTACTGGCTGGTGGCCGGCGACGGTGGGGTGTTCGCGTTCGGTGACGCCGCCTTCTACGGGTCGATGGGGGCGACCAAGCTCGCGGCGGGTGTCACCGGCATGGCCGCCACCCACGACGGCAAGGGCTATTGGCTGGTGGCGGGCGACGGCGGGGTGTTCACCTTCGGCGACGCCACATTCCTGGGATCGCTGGCGAACAAGACGTTGCCGGCTTCGATCGCCGGGATGGCGACGACGTCGGACGGCGGCGGGTACTGGATGGTGGGCAACGACGGGACCGTCTACCAGTTCGGCGACGCGCAGAACTTCGGGTCGAGCTCGACCACGACGCCGATCTCGCCCGTGGCCGCCATCGTCCCCACCACCGACGGCCAGGGCTACTGGTTGCTCGAGCCCGACGACTGGTCGTATTCCTTCTCGACCCCGTCGCCCTACGTGATCGGGCCCTCGGCTGCGATCACGGCCTTGGCCACCAGCCAGGTCGGGCCCGACCCCGATACCGGCCAAGGCGCGTTCTGCAACCCGTACGGGCCGTGCGAGCAGTGGTGCTCGCTGTTCGCCACCTGGGTGTGGGCTCACGCGGGGATACCGATCCCCTCCATGGCCTTCACGGGCAACATGTACGGATGGGCGGTCGCGCACGGCCGGATCCTCCCGGGCAACGTCCTGGCCGCGCCCGGCGACGCCGTGCTCTACGGCACCGGGCCGGAGAGCACCGCGTCCTCGGTCCACGTCGGGCTGGTGGTCGAGGTGTGGCCCGACGATGCCGTGGTGACGGTCGAAGGTGACGCCGGCCCGGCACCGACGGGGCAGCTGGCCACCATCGTCAACGGCCCCTTCGTGATCAGTGACTCCGCGTCCTACAACGGCGTCGCCGTCTATGCCGTGGCCCAACCGGTGCACTGACCGGCGCAGCACAACCGGTGCGCTGACCCGGCCGCAATCGTTTCGCAATCACGCCGCCATGTCGGGCCGGAGTAGGGACACCTAGGCTCTTTGCCATGGCAACGTCCGCAGTCCCGGGGCCGTCGGTCGTACCGGGTATCCCCGGTCTCGGGGGCCCCCAGGTCGTGCCTGTCGCCCCGGCGCCGGTGCCCGACCTCCCGGCGCAGCTGGCCCAGACGTTCAACACCGTGGTCGCCAGCGTCCGCAGCGCGTACGTGGGGCGCGACGCCACGGTGCGCCTGGCGCTGTGCTGCTTGATGGCCGAAGGACATCTGCTGGTCGAGGACCACCCCGGGGTGGGCAAGACGACGCTGGCCAAGGCCCTGGCCCGGTCTCTCGGACTGACCTTCGGGCGGGTGCAGTTCACCGCCGACCTGCTCCCCGCCGACGTCACCGGCGCCATGGTGTTCGACCGCGACAGCGGCCAGATCGCGTTCCGACCCGGTCCGGTGTTCACCAACATCCTGCTGGCCGACGAGCTCAACCGGGCATCGCCCAAGGCCCAGTCGGCGTTGCTGGAGTCGATGGAGGAGCACCAGGTCAGCGCGGACGGGATCAGCCACCCGCTGCCCCAGCCGTTCATGGTGATCGCCACCCAGAACCCCTACGACGCGGCGGGGACGTTCCCTCTCCCCCACAGCCAACGCGACCGTTTCTTGCTGCGGCTGAGCCTGGGCTACCCCGATCGGGCGGCCGAGGACATGCTGCTGGCGAGCACCCTCACCCGTCCGTCGCCCGATTCGCTCACCGGGGTGGAAGGCGCGGGGTTCCTGCACGCGTTCGCCGGCGCCGTGGTGCGCGCCCATGTGGCGCCCGAGGTGCGCGGCTATGTCCTGGACCTCATCGGCGAGACCAGGGCGCATCCCGACCTGACGGTGGGTGCCTCGCCCCGGGCCACGCTGGCCGTGCTGAGGGCGGCCGGGGCGGTGGCGGTGTCGACGGGACGCGACTACGTGACGCCCGACGACGTGAAGCTGGTGGCCGAGCCCGCCCTCGGGCACCGCGTCGTGGTGCATCCCGCGGCGGAGCTGGCCGGCGTGACGGCGACGTCGACGATCGAGGAGATCCTGTCGCGCCTGGTCGTGCCCGTGGGCAGCTCCCGGTAGAGGTGCTGTCGACGCGAGGAGCCGTGCTGGCGGTGGGGGCCGGCTTGTCGGCGGTGGCGGGGCTTGTCTTCGGCGTCGAGGAGTTCGTGTTCCTGGCGTTGTCGGTGGCCGTGCTGCTGGTCCTCGGCGTCGCCTCGGCCTGGTACCGCCAGCACACGAGCCGGGGGACGCTGCGACTGGTGATGAAGGTGCCGCAGGCCGAGGTGACCGCGGGCCAGTCGGCGGAGGTCGTCTTGGCCGTGACCAACGGGGGGCGTCGTCGCCTGCCACCGCTGCTGGTCGAGGATCCCGGGGTCCACTGGTCGGTGTCGTACCCGGGCCTGGCCCAGAGCTCGGTCGCCGGGGCCCGCGGGCCCACGAAGCGGGCCCCCACCCAGGGCTTCACCACCTTGGGCCAGCGATCCCCCTCCCCGCGCCCCGACTGGCGCCAGCGGGCCCGGGAGCGACGCACCGTGTCGGGCGCACGGCGGCTTCCCGACATCGGTCCCGGTGCGCAGGACACCTTCTCGATCCGGGTGCCAACCGCCACCCGTGGACTGCTCACCCTGTCCGAGCTGGGCGTGTGGTGCGAGGACCCCTTCGGCCTGCTGTCGCGTCGGATCACGGTGGCCCCGCCCGCGCACGTGGTCGTCTACCCGGTGCCGGCCGAGGTCACCTCCCACGGACGTCCCACCGGCGCGCACCTGGGCGGGCGTCAGCGGGCGCAGACCTCGGGGACGACCAACGCGCTGTCGGGGGACGAGCTCAGCGGGCTGCGCCCCTATGCCCCGGGAGACCGGCTGACCCGCCTGCACTGGCCCTCCCTGGCGCGCACGGGCGAGCTGGTGGTGCGCGAATTCCTCGAACCGCAGTCGGGCTCGCTGGCCCTGCTCGTCGACCTGCGGCCCGCGGCCCACAGCGGCGACTCCGTCGAGAGGACGATCTCGCGCGCCGCGGGGTTCGGCCTGGCTGCGCTGGAGCGGGGCGTGACCGTCGAGCTGTGCACGAGCACGGGGGAGCGCGTGGTGATCACGCCCAACGCGTCGGGACGGCAGACGATGCTGCGCGCCTTGGCCCTGCTCGGGGCCGCCAGCGCGCCCCCCGCCGTCATGCGGCGCTGGGGCAACAGGCCGACCGGGGGCGCGGTGTGGGCGACGGGGAGCGCGTCGGGTGACGACGTGGTGCTGGTGACCACGGCGGGCGGTGCAGCCGAGCCGACCCTGCCCGACGCCATCCGACGGCAGGCCGAGACGGTCCTCGTGCCGTGAGACGCGGAGCGAGCCCGGCCGTCGCAGCGGACTTCTGGCTGCTGGCCGTGTCGCTGGCGGCGGGGCTGGGCACGGCCCGCCTGACCCGGGCACCGGGCGCGGCGCACGTCGTCGGCCCGATCGAGGCCACGGTGGTGGCGGGCCACCTGGGGGCGTCGCTGGCGCGGCGGTTGCGGGGCCCGGTCGGGGTCGTCCTGGCCGGTGGGGTGGTGGCGGTGGGCCTGGCGACGGTGTGGGGCCAGCTCCTGTCGGCCACCCGCCACGGCATTCCCACCCTCGGGACGTGGCGGACGCTGGTCTCGAGGTTCGACACGGCCGGCACCGTGATCCGGACGCACCCCACCCCGGTGCCGGCCACGCCCGACGTGGTGTTGTGCATCGCCACCGGGGCAGGGCTCGTCGCCGTGCTGGCCCGCTCCGTCTGGGCCTGGCAGCAGGCCCGCAGGACCCGGTCCATGGTGGCGCTCCTGCCGTCGTTCGGGTTGTTCTGTTACACGTCGCTGTTGAGCTCGCAGGTCGACCGGGTCACCGGCGTGGTGGCCTACCTCGGCTGTGCCCTGGCCTTCGTGATCGCCGCCGACCGCGCCACCGTGGTGGCACCGGTCTCGGCCGGGCGGCGCAGGGCGAGAGGCGTGCTCGGCGTCCTTCCTGCGCTGGCGGCTGCTGTGGTTGCCATCGCGCTGCCCCTGGCCGCCGGGCCGGCGCTGGCGACGTTGAAGGTGGACGCCCTGCCGTTCCCACAGCCCGCGGGGGGAGCCCAGCTGGGAGGCCTGGCGCCGGGGACGGGACCGGGCGGCCTGGGAGGGACAGGGGCGATCAATGTCGGGTCCGGGGCCCCGGGGGTGCGGGCCATCGACCTCGTCGACAACCTGCAGGCGGTGCTGGTCAACCGCACCGACGAGGTCATGTTCGACGCCCAGACGACGTTGCCGACCTATTGGCAGGTGGCGGTGCTGACGGTCTTCAACGGCACGGCATGGCTGCCCGACCCCACCACCGAAGCCGCCGCGCAGAGCTTTGCGCTCTCGCCCCAGGCCGGCGCGGTGCCGGGCCTGCCCGCGCTGCCCGAGCCGGTCCCCACCAAGACCTTCCGGGCCGAGATCACCATCGGGGACCTGGAGAGCACGCTGCTCCCGCTCCCGCCCACCACGTTCTCGGTCGACACCGACGCCGACATGGTGCCGGGGTTCGGGGCGGTGCAGCCGGTCGAGGCCCCGCCCGGCCAGAGCTACATCGCGGTGGCCCGGGTCCCGGTCAGCCCCACCAAGCCCACCGAGCCGGCTACATCGACCAAGCCGGCCATCGGTGGGGTCCCGGTGTCGGAGCTGGCTCCGTACCTGCAGCTCCCGACCGAGCCGGCGCCGGTCGTGGCGCTCGCCCATCAGATCGTGGCCGGCGCCAAGAGCCAAGCGGCCGAGGCCGCCGATCTGGCCCGGTGGTTCAACAGCGGCCGGTACCGCTACACGCTGACGCCCCCTCCGGGGGGCCCCGACGCGCTGGAGTCGTTCCTGTTCACCACGCGGGAGGGCTTCTGTCAGCAGTTCGCGGCCGCCTACGGGGTGCTGGCCCGGATCGACGGGCTGCCCACGCGGGTGGCGGTGGGGTTCACGACCGGCGACTCCGAGGGACACGGGCGCTACCAGGTCACGGGGGCCGACGCGCACGTGTGGCCCGAGGTGTACCTCGGCCCGTCGACGGGTTGGACCTCGTACGAGCCCACGCCCGCCTCGTCGGGCGAGGCCACCGGGGTGGGGGTGAACTCGGGCTCGAGGTCGACCTCGCCGAACTCCGGGTCCCGGTCGACCGCCACCACGGCCTCGACCGTGGCGAACATCCGGCGCCCCTCCTCCACCAACGCCACGGTTCCGTCCACGCTGGCGTTGCCAGGTCGGGGCAAGGCGGCGACCTCGGTCACCCCCGGCGGGACACCGGTCAACGGGCTCGTGGTGGTCGGGATCGGAGCGGCGCTGGTGGTCCTGGCCCTGGTGGGGCTGGGGCTGCGGCGGGCGGTGCGGGCCGGGTGGGACCCCGTCGGCCTCCTTCGTGAGCGCCGACGCCGGCGCCGACGGCGCCCCGCTCCTGACCCCCGGGCCGAGGTGCTGGTGCAGTGGCGCGACGCCATGGACGTGCTCGAGCGGGCCCGGCTGGGGCGTCGCCCGGCCGAGACCCTCGAGGAGCACTCGACGCGCCTTCGTTCCCTGGTCGGCGCCCAGTGGTTGGCACCGCATCGGCCGGTGACCGACGACCTGCCCGGGCTCGGGGTCACGATCGAGGACAGCGTCGACGCCTACACCCGGCTGGCGGAGATGGCCGCCCGGGCCAGCTACGGAGCTGACCCGTGCTCGCCCCAGGAGGCGGCCGAGGCCGGGCAGTTCGGGGCCGTGGTCCGTTCGGGTCTCGCCCGACAGGGCGGTCGGCGGGGCCCGCTGGTCTCGTCCTGACCGGCTCGCCGGTGGGCGGGGAGCGGGCGTCGGCGCGAGGATACCTATCCATGACCACCTCTCCCACACTGGGCGTAGACGAGATCGACCTGTCGAACCTCGACTTCTGGGCCGAACCGTGGTCGCTACGCGAGCAGGCGTTCACCACCCTGCGGGCGCAGCGCCCCATCGCCTTCTACGAGGAGCCCGAGATCGAGGTGGAGACCATGGTCCCCATCCCCCGGGGCCGCGGCTACTACGCCATCACCCGGCACGCGGACGTGGTCGAGATGAGCCGGCACCCCGAGCTGTTCTGCTCGGGCCAGTCGGCCACCAACATCTTCGACATGCCGCCGGAGCTCCTCGAGTTCTTCGGCTCGATGATCAACATGGACGACCCCCGCCACGCCCGCATGCGCCGGATCGTCTCGGCCGCGTTCAACCCGCGCATGGTGCGCTCCATCGAGGACAACATCGAGCAGGTGGCCGACGACCTGATCGCCACGGTGCGCGACAAGGGTCAGTGCGACTTCGTCACCGAGGTGGCGGCGAGACTGCCGCTGCAGATCATCTGCGACATGATGGGCGTGCCCGAGAGCGACTACGACACGGTGTTCAACCGGTCGAACATCATCTTGTCCTTCGGCGACCCCGAGTACGTCCCCGAGGGCGAGGACCCCGTGCTGGCCTTCATGAACGCCGGCAACGACCTGGCCGAGCTCATGCGGGGGCTGGCCGCGCACCGCCTGGACCACCCCACCGACGACCTCACCTCGGCCCTCGTGAACGGCAACGTGGACGGCGAGTCGCTCACCGACTCCGAGCTGGCGTCGTTCTTCATCCTCCTGGTGGTGGCCGGCAACGAGACGACGCGCAACGCCATCAGCCACGCCCTGTGGGCATTCACCGAGCACCCCGACCAGCGCGCCATCTGGGCGGGTGACTTCGACGCGGTGGCGCCCAGTGCCGTCGACGAGATCGTCCGGTGGGCCACCCCGGTCATCTTCATGCGCCGCACCGTCACCCAGGAGACGACCCTGTCGGGCCACACCTTCGTCGAGGGCGACAAGTGCATCCTCTTCTACAACTCGGCCAACCGCGACGAGGACGTCTTCACCGACCCCCAGCGCTTCGACGTGCTCCGCCAGCCCAACCCCCACGTCGGCTTCGGCGCCCCCGGCCCCCACTTCTGCCTGGGCGCCCATCTGGCCCGGCGCGAGATCACGGTGATGTACCGGGAGCTCTTCCGCCACCTCCCCGACATCCACGCCACGGGCGAGCCCGACCGCCTGCGCTCGAACTTCATCAACGGCATCAAGCACCTGCCCTGCGCGTACTGAGCGACGACATGAGCGACACACCGCAACAGATGGGCCACGGCGTCAACCAGCGGGCCCAGATCAAGATGACCCCCGAGGAGATCGACGGGTTCCTGCACGAACGGCGGCCCGTGACGCTGTGCTCGATCAACCACGACGGCTCCATCCACGCCGTGGCCATGTGGTACGGGTTTCTCGACGGCATGCTGGCCTTCGAGACCAAGGCCAAGTCGCAGAAGGCCCAGAACCTGCGGCGCAGCCCGGCCATGACGTGCATGGCCGAGGACGGCGACTACTACGAGGAGCTGCGCGGCGTCGAGCTCGTCGGCACCGCCGAGTTCATCGACGACCCCGACCGCATGTTCGAGCTGGGGATCGACCTGTTCGAGCGCTACTACGGGACCTACACCGAGGAGCTCCGGCCCTTCGTGGAGACCATGCTCAACAAGCGCGTGGTCATCGCCCTGCACGTCGAACGAACCGTGTCGTGGGACCATCGCAAGCTGGGGCTGCCCTCCACCCGCCCCGGCTGAGGGCTCTCGATGACCCTGGGCTAGGGTCGGCGCCGATGATCCTGGACCGTTTTCGCCTGACCGACCGCGCCGCCATCGTCACCGGAGCAGGGCGGGGCATCGGCGCCGCCACCGCCATCGCCCTGGCCGAAGCGGGCGCGGATGTCGTCATCGCGGCGCGCACCGAAGAGCAGCTGCGCGAGGTGGAGAAGAGGATCGAGGCGGCGGGCCGCCGGGCCGTGGTGGTGCCGGCCGATCTCAACGACCTCGACGTGATGGCTCAGCTCGTCGACAAGGCCACCGAGGCCTTCGGTCGGCTCGACGTCATCGTCAACAACCACGGGGGCTGGATGCCGCGCCCGCTGCTCGACGTCTCCCCCGGTCATCTCGAACGGGCCTTCCGCTACAACGTGAGCAGCGCCCACGCCCTGGTGCGCGCCGCGGTGCCCGCCATGGCGGCGGGAGGCGGAGGAGCCGTCGTCAACATCTCGTCGATGGCCGGACGCGTGGCACCCCGGGGTTTCACCGCCTACGCCACGGCCAAGGCGGCGTTGTCGCACTACACGCGCCTGGCCGCCGCTGAGCTGGCCCCGCGCATCAGAGTCAATGCCATCGCGGTGGGCACCATCCAAACCTCGGCCGTCGACATCGTCGTCCAGGACGCGGCCATGCTGGCCTTCATCGAAGAGACATCCCTGGTGAAGCGCATCGGCCAACCCGAGGACATCGCGGCGTGCGTCGTCTACCTGGCGTCGCCGGCGGGCGACTTCGTCACGGGCAAGATCTTCGAGATCGACGGCGGCGCCGAGCGCCCCCAAGTCGACCTGGGCTGAAGAGCATTCGATGGCCTATCGCGTCGTCCTGTGGGGGACCGGCAACGTCGGTCGCCACGCCCTGGCCGGCATCGACGCCCGGCCCGACCTCGAGCTCGTCGGCGTGTGGGTGTCGAACCCCGACAAGGTGGGCCGTGACGCCGGGGACCTGGCCGGCCTGGGCCGCTCCCTGGGCGTGGCCGCCACCGACGACGCCGAAGCCCTGTTCGCCCTGGCGCCCGACTGCGTCGTGCACACCGCCATGGCCGACCACCGCCTGCCCGAGGCGCTGGCCGACCTGGAGAGGATCCTGCGGGCCGGGGCCAACGTGGTGTCGAGCGGGCCCGTGTTCCTGCAGTACCCCGAGGGCGTGGTGCCGGCCGAGATGACCGACCCCCTGCGCGACGCGGCACGCGGTGCGGGGGTGTCGCTGTGGGTCAACGGCATCGACCCCGGCTTCGCCAACGACTGGCTCCCGCTCGTCATCACCGGCATCAGTGAGCGCATCGAAGAGGTCCGCTGTCTCGAGATCCTCAACTACGCCACCTACGACCAACCCATGGTGATGTTCGACATCATGGGGTTCGGCCGGCCCCTCGATGCGGTCCCCATGCTGCTCATGCCCGGGGTGCTCACCATGGCGTGGGGCAGTGTCGTGCGCCAGATCGCGGCCGGGCTCGATGTCGAGCTCGACGCGGTCGAAGAGCACTACGAGCGCCTGCCCGCGCCCCGGGAGATCTCGATCGCGTCGGGCATCGTGGACAAGGGCACCGCGGCGGGGCTGCGATTCGAGGTGCGGGGCATGCGCGGGGGGCGGGCGGTCATCGTCCTCGAGCACGTCACCCGTCTGGCCGACGACATCGGGCCGGACTGGCCCCAGCCCGCCGGTCAGGGCGGGTACCGCGTGGTGGTGCGGGGCGAGCCCAACTACACCGTCGACCTCCAGCTGATGGGGACCGACGGCGACCACAACACCGGCGGGCTCAATGCCACGGCCATGCGCCTGGTGAACGCCGTGCCGGCCGTGGTCGAGGCGGCTCCGGGGCTGATCACGGCCCTCGACCTACCGCTGGTCACCGGGCGGGGCCTCGTCGTCTGATCATGCCCGTGCCGCTCGACGAGTATCCCGTACACCAGGTGCCGCTCTCGATGCGCCACGTGGCCACGAGCGACCGCAACGCCTACGACCGCTGCTACTTCAACGCGCACGACCGGACCGGCCAGGTGTTCCTGGTGACGGGCATGGGTGTCTACCCGAACCTCGGCGTCATCGACGCCTACGCCACGGTCCGGCTCGGTGACCAGCAGTACACGGTGCGCACCTCCGATGCGCTGGGCGACGACCGCATGGTGCAGCGCGTCGGCCCCTACCGGATCGAGGTGCTCGAGCCACTGCAGCAGGTGCGCGTGGTGTGTGAGGGCGCCGATCACGGGGTCGCCTTCGACCTGACCTGGACCGGCTCGTTCCCGGTGGTGGAGGAGCCCGCGCATGTCATGCGCCAGGGTGGGCGCGTGATCCTCGACGCCTGTCGCTTCGCCCAGGTGGGGACGTGGTCGGGCGTGCTCCACGTCGGAGGCCGCGAGCTCGCGGTGAGCGACGACCGGTGGCTGGGCA
>Ga0302325_10028075_pt1 | contig 11649 bp, 8 predicted proteins | sample Palsa_T0_2_FD_201948 | JGI IMG/M metagenome (GOLD analysis project Ga0302325, IMG submission 201948) | Peat permafrost microbial communities from Stordalen Mire near Abisko, Sweden - Palsa_T0_2 | ecosystem: Environmental > Terrestrial > Soil > Palsa > Peat permafrost | place: Sweden: Abisko... | reverse complement strand
CCGGAGGATCGAGCAGCGCCAGATGGGCGTAGGCGCGGGCCAACGCCGGGTCGCGCTCCAGGGCGCGATAGTCGCACAGCGCGAAGCCACCGAGTCGATCCCGCAGGTGACCGTGGCGCCGGGCCGCGTCCGCGCAGACCACCAGCACCGGTTCGCCGCTGGCCACCAGACCGGCCAGGCGGCCGGCCAGACCGCGGCCACGGCGATCACACACCGCGCGTACGCCGCCCTGTGGCGGCGGCCCTTCCCCGTCGTCCGGCGGGTCAGCGGCCAGCTCGCGCCAGACGCCATCGAGGTAGCTGTCGAGCTCGCCCAGCCGCACGATGTCCGTGGGTCCGCACGGCTGCGCGTGGCGCAGGACGAGCCGGGGCTCGACCGCGCCGCGAAACCGGTTGACCTCGAGCGCGAAGACGGCGTCGGCCGGAGCGTCCTCGCCGACCGGCAGGCGCCCGCCGTTGCCGAAGGCCACCGCCTGTGAGCGCGCCCCGCCGGAGCGCACGGAGAAGCGAACGTGGCGCCCCTCGCCCATCGGGCGGGGATCGTGCACGGTGGCGGCGGGCAGCAGCAGCGCCACCGGCGGATTGTCACGGCCGAAGGGACCGAGCCGCTGCAGCTCCTCGGCCAGCGACAGGCCGAGCTCGTCCCCGCCGACCACCGCATCGACGCGAACGCTCGGCGTCAGCTCGCCGGTGCCGAGCACCGCTTCGGCGTGGCGCTCGAAGGCGGCCGCGAAGGCCGTGACCCGCGCGCGGTCGATCTCCAGACCGGCGGCCGCCCGGTGACCACCGTGACGGCGCAGGTGCTCGGCGCACGCCGCCAGGCCGGCGAGCAGGTCGAAGTCGTCGATGCTGCGTCCCGAGCCGCGCCCCGACTCGCCGTCCAGCGCGATGCAGACGACCGGACGATGGTGGCGATCGACCAGACGTGAGGCGACGATGCCGATCACCCCGGGGTGCCAGTTCTCGCCGGCCAGCACATAGGCGGCCCGCTCGCCACGCTCGGCCACCTGCGCCTCGGCCTCGAACAGGATGCGCGTCTCGGTGTGGCGACGCTCGTGATTGGCGTGATCGAGCTCATCGGCCACCGCCGCCGCGCGGGCCGGGTCCTCGGTGAGGATGAGCTCGAGGGCCGCGTCGGCGCGATGCAGGCGCCCGGCGGCATTCAACCGCGGACACAACCCGAAGCCGACGGCCCGTTCGTCGATCCGCGCGGGATCGACGCCGGCCACCGCCATCAGCGCGCGCAGGCCCGGCTTGGCGGTGGTCGCCAGAGCCCGTAGCCCGGTACGCACGAGCGTGCGGTTCTCCCCGACCAGCGGCACGACGTCGGCGATCGTCGCGAGCGCGACGAGGTCGAGGTCGTCGAGCAGTGCGGCCTCGTCCGCGCCGTGGGCACGGTAGAAGGCTCGCGCGAACTGGTGCGCCACCCCCGTGGCGCACAGGCCCGGGCAGGGATAGCCGCAGACCGCCGGATGCACGATCGGGGCGTCGGGCAGCGTCCCGTCGGCGGGCGGCGCGTGATGGTCGGTGACCACGACATCGATCCCCGCCGCCCGCGCCTGCGCGACCTCGGCCACCGCGCCGATCGCGCAGTCGGCCGTGACGAGCAGCCGCGTGCCGCGGTCGTACAGCCGCCGTACCGTGGCCGGGTTGAGGCCGTAGCCGTCGGTGGCTCGATCGGGCAGATACCAGTCCACGACGGCACCCAGGCCGCGCAGCGCGCGCACGAGCACCGCGGTCGAGCACACGCCGTCGACGTCGTAGTCACCGTGAATGGTGATCTGGCTGCCCTGGTTTACGTGGCGCTGCACGAGCTCGACGGCGGCGCCGATGCCGGCGAACTGGCCGGGATCGTGACGCTCGTCGGCCGCCAGAAACGCGCGGGCGCGGTGCGGATCGGCCCAGCCCCGGCGCACCAGGACCTGCGCGGCGGCCTCGCTGATCCCGAGCTCGCGGGTGAGGCGCAGCGTGTCGGAGACCGAGGCCGGTGCGATCTGCAGAGTGGACTCGGTCAAGACCCCCGGGAGACTAGGCACCGGCGACGACGGAACGGCGAGCGGCCGGGTGACCCGATATCCGGCCGGTGCGGCAGGCGGGGGGTTCAGCTTCGCGCCGCAGCCGCCGACAGACGTGCGTGTGACGATTGGATCAAGCCTTGCTGACCCGCGCGCCGACCGGCACCGCGGGCGACTCGATCACCGCATGGTGATGACCACACCCACCCCACCCCGCACCGCTCGACTGCGCGCTCGCACCGTGGCCGCGGTTGCGCGCGCCGGCATCGCCGTGGCCGCGCTGGCGATCGTGGCCGGCGACCCATCGCTGCACCCCCACCCGGTCATCGCCGGGCTGGGCATGGCCATCATCGTGGTCTGCGCCCTGACGCAGGTCGTCGATCTGGGCACCCGCGCCGACCGGATCGAGGAAACGGTCGCGGCGGTCGCCGGCGTGCTCATCATCGGCTTCGGCGACGAGCGGGTCACCGTGATCACGCTGCTGTGGCTCGCCGCGGTCATCACCGGGGCGCTCGCGCGCGCCACCGTGAACGTGCTGGCGGCCGCGATCTTCGTCACCGCGATGGCGCTGCCGATCGTGCTCGTCGGTTCGTTGCAGCCGAGCTACGTCGGTCTGTGCGTCGCCGCCGCCGCGCTGCTGCTGAGCGGGCGGGCCGTCATGTCCGAGCTTGGCAATCTGCTCGAATGCGCCCGCTACGAGGCCGACCATGACGGCCTGACGAGCGGTCTCGGGCGCTCGGCCTTCCGCGCCGCCCTCGACGAGGCGCTCGCCGATGCCGACGACCAACGCCCACTGGCCCTGATCATGCTCGACCTCGACCGCTTCGGCCTGGTCAACAAGCTCCACGGTCACGCGGCCGGGGATCTGCTCCTCGCCCAGACCGTCGAGCACATGCGCGAGCTCGGCGACCGCGACTCGATCGTCGGACGCCTGGGCGGCGACGAGTTCGCCATCACCGTCGCCGACGCGCCCGAGATCCTCGCGCACGAACTGCTGCACCGGCTGGCCCACGGCAACGGCGACGCGCCAGGCGCCGCCGGCTCGGTCGGCATTGCCTGGGCGCCCCGCGACGGGCACGACGCCACGTCGCTCCTGCGGGCCGGCGACGTGGCGCTGCGCATGGCCAAGCGCAGCGGCGAGCACTGCGTGTCGACCTACAACGGCGAATCGCTCAGCGGCGACGGCGAGAACGATGCCGAGGCGATCCTGGCGCGGCTCATCGGCGGCGAAGGCATCGAAATGGTCACCCAGCCGATCTTCGACCTGCTCACCGGCCAGGCCCACGCCTACGAGGCGCTGGCCCGCTTCCGGCTCGGCTCGACCGCCAGCCCGCTGCACTGGTTCTCCCTGGCCGAGGAGTTCGGCGAGCGCGACGCCCTCGAGCAGGCTTGCCTGGCCGCGGCGATCCAGCTGCTGCCCGACCTGCCGGCCGGCGCCCGGCTGTGCGTCAACCTGTCCGGCGCCACCCTGCCGGATGCCCGCACGATGGCCATCCTCGACACCCCGGCCGACCTCTCGCGCCTGGTCGTCGAGATCACCGAGGACACTCTCGTGCGTAACGACGACCCGTCGGTGAACGCGGCGATCGCGGTGCTGCGCCGACACGGCACCATGCTGGCGGTCGACGACATGGGCGCGGGCTACGCCGGGCTTCGCCAGATCACCGCGGTGCACCCCGACTACCTCAAGCTCGACCGGTCGCTGGTGAGCGGGATTCAGCGCGACGACGACCGGGCGGCCCTGGTCAAGGCGATGGTCGACTACGCGGAGAACGTCGGAGCGCTGGTGGTCGCCGAGGGGATCGAGACGGAGGCCGAGTTGCGGGTCCTGGCCCAGCTCGGCGTTCACCTGCTGCAGGGGTTCCTGCTCGCCCGCCCGGCCGCCGGATGGCCGCTGGCCGGCACGCGTCCCGCAGTGCTCGCCGCCGGCGACCACCTGCGTCGCGCCGCCTGACCTACGCGAGCTGCTGCTGCTCCTGACGCAGGCCGACGAAGTACACGGCGGCGATGCCGAGCAGCGCGCCCGGGATGGCATAACAGACGACGAGGATGTCGGTGGCGTTCTGACCCGGGATGCTCAGCGTCCCCGTCTTCACGCCGAACACCAGCAGCCCGAAGATGATTCCGCCGGCCAGCGAGCCAAGCAGCGCTCCGACGATCCCGCCCCAGAAGTGATCGGGGAGAAAGATGGTGAAGTGCCAGATCGCGAGGGCCATCATGACCCAGCCGAGCATGCCCATCAGCGCCTGCCGTGACGGCGGTTGCGCTTGGACTTGGTCGGTCGCGGCCGGGACTTCATGACGACGTCCTCCGGGAGCGCGTCGGCGGCCGGATCGAGCTCGGGGGCGGCCGGCTGCTCGTCCGCCTCGGCGGCTGGGGCGTCGCCGGGCACCACCGGGGGCGGGGCCGGCTCGGTGGCCGCGGCGGCGCCGTTGCTCGGTCGGGAGCGTCCGCGTCCGCTGACCGGCGCGGGCGGCGCGGCCGGGGCACCGGCGTCGACGTCGAGGTCGCGCACGAGCTCGGCGAACTCGGCCTTGGAGATCTGCTCGCCCGGAGTCTCGGGGGCGATGATCGACCCGCGGCGACCGCGTCGGCTCTTCGGCGTGGGATCCACGTCCACCGGCGCGCCGGACACCGCGGTGGCGTAGGCGGGCACCGCGCCGAGCTCGCGGACGATCCGCTCACGGCGATTGCGATAGATCGGCTCGCGCTCCTTCCAGTGCGTCAGCACCGGCGAGGCGATGAAGATCGACGAGTACGCGCCCGACGCCACGCCGATGAGCAGCGCGAAGGCGAAGTCCTTCAGCGTGGTGCCACCGAAGATGAGCAGCGCGACGATCGGCAGCAGCGTGCACAGGCTGGTCGCCAGCGAACGGGTGATCACCTCCGACATCGAGCGGTTGACGATCTGCGAGAACGCTGCCCTGGGCATTCGCGGTACGTTCTCGCGCACCCGGTCGAACACGATGATCGTGTCGTAGAGGGAGTAGCCGAGGATGGTGAGCAGGGCCGCCACCGTGTCGGCCGTCACCTGCCTCCCGGTGAGGGCGTAGACGCCCGACGTGATGAGCAGGTCGTGCGCCAGCGCGATGAGCACCGGCACGGCGTACTTCCACTCGAACCGCAGGGCGATGTACAGCGAGATGACGATCAGCGAGGCGATGATGGCGATCACCGCCGAGTCGGCGATCGTCTTGCCGAACGCCGCTCCGATCGAGGTGTTGCTGAACGTTCCGGGCTTGATGCCAAAGCGCGTGTTCAGGGCGTCCTGGACCTTGGACACGTTCGACGGCGTCAGCTTCTGGGTGGCGACCTGGAAGGCGTTGTTCCCGAGATGGGAGTACTTCTGCACCTGGGCCGAGGGGTAGCCCGCCGCGCCGACGGTGCTCGCCACCGAGGCCTGGGTGGCCGGCTTGACGAGCGCGACCTGGATCTCGGTGCCGCCCTTGAAGTCGATGCCGAAGTTGATGCCCTTGCCGCCGATGGCCAGCGCCCCGATGAGCAGGATGGTGCCGGACAGCGAGAAGAACCACTTCGACGCCCCCATGAAGTCGAAGGTCCAGTGGTGGCGCTGCTTGCCGGCGCCGAGCAGGGACGGCTTGGCGATGAACCGCGAGCGTGACATGGCGCCGAGGGCCGCCTGGGTGGCCAGCACCGCGGTGAACAGCGAGACGATCGTGCCGAGTCCGAGCGTCAGCGCGAAACCCTTGACGTCGGCGCTCGACAGCACGAACAGGATGAACGCCACCATGATCGTCACCACGTTGGCGTCGACGATCGCGGCAAAGCCGCGTTTGTAGCCCGCGGCGATGCCGGCCGGGATGGACCGGCCCGCACGTATCTCTTCCTTGACGCGTTCGAATATGACGATGTTCGCGTCGGCGGCGACACCGATGGTCAGGATCAGCCCGGCGATTCCGGCCAGTGTCAGGGTCACCGGGATGAGCTTGATCAGGGCAAAGAAGTACGCGCCGTAGATGACCAGGCCGCCGATCGCCACCATTCCGAGCACTCGGTAGAAGACGAGCAGGAACAGGCACACCGCCAGGAAGCCGACCAGGCCGGCGATCAGACCCTGGTTGAGCGCCTGCTTACCGAGCGTGGCGGAGACCTGCGACAGCGAGATGAGCGACAGGCGGATCGGCAACGCCCCGGACTGCAGCTCGTTGGCCAGGTTCTGGGCCGACTGCAGCGTGAAGCCGCCGCTGATCTCCGAGCCCTGGGTGGCGTCGATCCCGTCCGGATACTGCGTGTAGTCGATCGACGGCACGGTGATCAGCTGTCCGTCGAGCACGACGGCGAAGTGCTGCTCGGCCTCCGCCTTGCTGACCCCGGGGACCTGGGCCTCCTGACCGCGCTGGGCGATCTGCTTGGTGATGTTCTCGAAGATGCCCTTCCCGCTCCCGTTGAAGCCGAAGCTGACGTCCGGCTGACCGCTGTTCGGATCGGTGGACTGGGTCGGGCTGGTGATGTCGTTGCCGGTGAGCACCGGGTTGTCGTTGAGGACGTAGTAGGAGTCGGGGTTCGCCACGGTGACGTCACCGTTGGCGTCGGTGGTCGGAACCGCCTCGACCACGACGGTGCCGGGGTTGACGTGCACCACCCGGGTCTTGTCGTTGGCGTGCTTGGGGCCGAGCGTGGCCAGCGCCTGGGCGGGCGTCTCCAGACCGGACTCCTGGTCGGCCGGGCCGTCGAGGACCTGCTGCGTGGTGTCGTTGACCAGGTACCACGCCCCGTACAGGCAGCCGGTTGAGGCGTTCAGGGCTGGCGTACAGCCCTTCGAGTAGGTCGTGTCGTTACTGCGGATGACCGTCGGTCGCGCCGCGGCCCGCAGCACGGCCTGGTACTGGGTCACGCCGGTGCTCGAGCCACCGGGATCGGTGCCGTCGCCGGTGACCGTGGGGTCGTTCGGTCCGGCCGGCTGACCGTCGGGCCCGATGACGTTCGGCTCCCAGTCATAGAAGTACAGCTGCGCCGTCTTGCCGACCTCTTCCTTGGCGCGCTGCTCGTTGCTGACGTTCGGCAGCGAGACCTCGATGTCCGACGAGCCGTACTGCTCGATCTGCGGCTCGGCCACGCCGAGCTGGTTGACCCGCTTCTCCATGATCGAGATCGCCCGGCTGAGCGAGGTGGAGTTCACCTGCGACTGCGCGGTGGCCTTGCCCTGATAGACGAGCTCGACCCCGCCCTTGAGGTCGAGGCCGAGGAAGGTCGGCTTGATCGCGATGACCACGATCGATCCGGCCAGCAGCCCGAGGACCAGCAGCAGCACCAGCCCATTGCGACGACGATCGGTCATGAGAGACGGTTCAGCGCGACGGTCATCGCTTCAAGTGTCGACCAAGCGGGCGGTCGTCTGAAGGCTTCGCGGTTAAGAGTCATGGTGCTGAGTCGGCTACTTGTCGGGGGTGAGCACGAGCATCAAGCCGCCGTCATCGTCATACGCAGGGAAAATGTCGGCCTTCGCGAGCGCGGGCACATCGCGTTCCCCGGCCACCTCCACCGAGACCCCCAGCGCCCTCACGCCCCATTCCAGCACGGTTTGTACCGGATCGTCACCGTTGTTGAAGGCGAGACCGAGCACCTGCTCGACTCGCTGGCCGATGACGTCCTCCTCCTCGAGCCCGGTGAACGCGAAGGAATTGCGCCCACAGCCGATGACCCGGCCCTCCTTGTCGCACACGAAGAACGCCGCGTCGGGGGCCGGGTAGTAGTCGTCGAGCAGCTCGAACAGGAAGGCGAAGCCGCACTTCGCGCAGCCCTTGGGCTGGCGCGTGAACCCCACGGTGCGGTCGGTCTCGCTCGTGCGATGGCCGCAATTCGGACAAATGAACGGATGAGCCATGAGCAAACAGAGTAGGGAAGCGTCTAAGGACGCGATCAAAAGAGCGCGGGATCGCTGCGCGCCGGCAGGCCAAGATGCGCGAATGCGGCGTTCGTGGCGACGCGGCCGCGGGGCGTGCGGGCGATGAGACCCTCCTGCAGCAGGTAGGGCTCATACACGTCCTCGATCGTGTCCTGCTCCTCTCCGACCGAGACCGCCAGCGTCGACAGCCCGACCGGGCCGCCATCGAACTTGACGCAAATCGCGCGCAGTATCTCGCGGTCGAGGCGGTCCAATCCGCGTTCGTCGACCTCGAGCAGCGCCAGCGCGCCGTCGGCGGCCTCGGCGGTGACCACGCCGGCCATCCGCACCTCGGCGTAGTCGCGCACCCGCTTGAGCAGGCGGTTGGCCACGCGCGGCGTGCCGCGGCTGCGGGCGGCGATGCGCCGCGCGCCCTCTCCCTCCACCCTGATGTCGAGGATCTGCGCCGAGCGGGCGACGATCCGGGCCAGCTCGGATTCGGCGTAGGACTCCAGGCGTGCCTGGATGCCGAACCGGTCGCGCAGCGGGGTGGTCAGCAGCCCCGACCGGGTCGTCGCGCCGATGAGCGTGAACGGCGGCAGGTCGAGCGTGACCACGCGGGCGCCGGCGCCCTGACCGACGGTGATCGGCAGCTGGTGGTCCTCCATGGCCGGGTAGAAGGTCTCCTCCAGCGCGCGCGGCAGCCGGTGGATCTCGTCGACGAAGAACACGCTGCGCGGCTCCAGCGCGGTGAGGAACGCCGCGACGTCGCCCTTGCGCTCGAGCGCCGGACCGGCGGTGGCCACGAAGCCGACCCCGAGCTCGCTCGCCACGATCTGGGCCAGCGAGGTCTTGCCGAGGCCCGGCGGGCCGGCGAGCAGGACGTGATCGAGCGCGTCGCCGCGCGCGGCCGCCGCCTCGATCGCCACCCGCAGCTGCTCCTTGAGCTGCTCCTGACCGACGAAGTCGTCGAGGCGCCGCGGACGCAGCGAGCGATCCAGCTCATCCTCCGGGGTGAGCGTCGGCGTCTGGATCCGCCCGGTCTGGACCGTCTCGCTCATCGGCGCCAGCTCATCGCGTCCGCGCCGTGCGCAGGGCATCGGCGATCAGCGCCTCGGCGCTGGCGCCGGAGGCGTCGGCCAGCAGCTCCTGGGCCTCGGCCGGAGTGAACCCGAGCTCGAGCAGCCCATCGCGGGCGAGTAGACGCGGGTCATCCCCGTGGCGGACCGGGGCGGCGTGCGGCAGCGCGTCGGTCTCGACGCCGACCTTCTCGCGCAGCTCGAGCACGATTCGCTCGGCCGTGCGCTTGCCGACGCCTTGCGCGGCCTGGAACCGGGCGGCGTCTCCGGCCGCGATCGCGCCGACCAGCTCGCGCGGGGTACCGACCGAGAGGATGGCCAGCGCCACCTTCGGGCCGACCGCCTGCACCGACAGCAACATCAGGAAGAGGTCGCGTTCCTGCTCGCTGGCGAATCCGTACAGGGTCAACGCGTCGTCGCGCACCACCAGGTGCGCGTGTAGGCTGACGTCCGCGCCGGCGGCGGGAACGTGGCGCAGCGTCTCGTTGGACACCGCCAGCCGGTAGCCCACGCCACCGCAGAGCACGACGACGTGATCGGGACGGCGGATGGCCACCTCGCCGCGCACGAGCGCGATCATCGGCCCGTCCCGGCGTGTTGCAGGGCGCGAGCCAGCGGCGCCGCGTTGGCGTGACAGATGGCCACGGCCAGGGCGTCGGAGGCGTGGTCGGGCGCCGGCGGGTCGCTCAGTCCGAGCAGCGCCTGGACCATGCGGGCGACCTGGTCCTTGGGCGCGCGGCCCTGTCCGCACACCGCCGCCTTGACCTGCTGCGGCGTATATGAGCAACAGGAGGCCCCGTGCAGAGCGCCGGCGAGCATCACCACGCCGCGAGCCTGGCCCACGGCGAACGCGCTGTGCGCATTCTGGCCGAAGTACACGTCCTCGAGCGCGAACGCGTCGACCTCGTGCTCGGCGGCGAGATCGAGCACCCGGCGGTGGATGGTCGCCAGCCGGCGCTCGGGACTGAGCTCGGCGCGCGTGGTGATCACGCCGCCGTCGAGAGCGCTCAGACGCCCGCTGCGACGCATCACCACGCCATAGCCCGTGTTGGCGGTGCCGGGGTCGATGCCGAGGACGATCACGGGTGGGGATTCTGCGCGCCGGCCCGGACGCCTGCCCCACCGGACCGCGGTGGCGTACCCTGGCGACGATGCCCGAACCCGCCCTCACCCAACCCACCCCCGACGTCGAGTTCGAACGGGCCGGACTGCTCGACGGGCTGACCGGGGAGGCCCGCGCCCAGCGCCTTGACCTGCTGCGCTATCTGGACGAGCGGGGGGTGTCCCGCTCGGAGCTGTTGCGCCACCATCGCGAGGGCACGCTGACCTACGTGTTGGTCGAGCGGGCCGTGGGCGGTCCCCCGCGCTACACCCGCGCGGAGCTGCTGGCCCGCACCGGCGTGACCGCGGCCCAGTTCAAGGCCATGCGTCAGGCCATCGGACTGCCCCTGCCCGAGGAGACCGAACGGGTGTTCACCGATGCCGACGTAGAGACCAACCGGATCGCCGCCCAGTTCCTGGCGGCGGGGATCCCCGAAACCGACGTCCTCGACGTGGCCCGGGTCCTCGGTCGCGGCCTGGCCCAGGCCGCCGACCTCATGCGCGAGGCGACCCTGCGCCGCGTGCTCGAGCCGGACCTGTCCGAGCGTGAGCTGGCCGAGCGCCTCGGCCAGGCGGCCGAAGCGCGCGCTCCCAAGCTGCCGTCGCTGGTGGCGAACATGCTCACCCTGCATCTGCGCCAGATCGCTCAGCTCGAGGCGATCGACGCGGCCGAGCGCCTCGGGGGCGGCCTGCTCGGCGCCCGCAACGTCGTGGTGGCGTTTGCCGACCTCGTCGGCTTCACCCGCGTCGGGGAGGAGGTGCAGCCGGAGGAGCTCGGACGACTGGCCAGTCGCCTGGATGCCCTGGCCGCCGCCGCGATCAGCCCACCGGTGACGCTGGTCAAGACCATCGGGGACGCCGTGCTGCTCGTGGCCCCCGAGGCCGAGCCGCTGTTGCAGTCGGCGTTGTGGCTCGTGGCGGCGGCCGACGACGAGGGCCACGACTTTCCGCAGCTACGCGTCGGAGTCGCCCTCGGCCCGGCCCTGCGGCGCGCCGGCGACTGGTACGGGCGCCCGGTCAACCTGGCCAGCCGGGTGACCAGCGTCGCCCGACCCGGCAGCGTGCTCGCCACCCGCGAGGTGCGCGATGCCGCGGCGGAGGGGTTCCGCTGGTCCTACGCCGGCGAGCGGCGACTGAAGGGGGTCAGCGGCGGGGTGCCGCTGTACCGGGCGCGGGGGTTGGTGTAGGGGGTTTGCCGCCCGGGGGTGGGTTTTCGCGGGGGCGGGGTCGGGCAGGGCGGGCGGCGGGCGGTCGGCGGGGCCCGAGGCGCGGGCTCGTGCCGACCCGCGCGGTTCTGTGACGGTCGCGTGACATGCGCGTTGCGTCGCGACGCGGTTTGACACACCGCCGCAACGCGCATCGCGGTCCGCCAGGAGGGTTTGGCGAGAAGCTGGTCAATACGAAGGATTCCTCGCCACACCCCCCGCCCGGCACCGACCCGTCGCGGGCCTGTGGCGAGAACCTGGTCACCACGAAGAGTTTCTCGCCACACCCCCCCGCGGGATGGGCACCCCCGGTCGGTTCCGCCCGCGGCCTTCCGACCGGGGGTGCTTCCAAAACGGACTCCCGCGGATCCCCCGGGCTGGTGAACGGGTAGCAAGCCGTGGTCC
>Ga0302325_10028070_pt1 | contig 11650 bp, 8 predicted proteins | sample Palsa_T0_2_FD_201948 | JGI IMG/M metagenome (GOLD analysis project Ga0302325, IMG submission 201948) | Peat permafrost microbial communities from Stordalen Mire near Abisko, Sweden - Palsa_T0_2 | ecosystem: Environmental > Terrestrial > Soil > Palsa > Peat permafrost | place: Sweden: Abisko... | reverse complement strand
GTAGGCCAGGCCGAGCTGGTCCCGGAACACGGTGGGGAGGATCTCACCGATCACGCGGTGATCCTGGTGCGCGTCGGCCGCGGACGGCGCCAGGATGACATCGGGCGAGCACGACTTGGCCACCTCCTCCAGGACCTCCTTGACCTGCGTCCAGGCCGCGGGCAGCCGGCTCTCCGGCAGCTGGAACAACTCGATGGTCAGGTCCGCTCCGGGCAGGAAGGCATGGGCCGCGGACCGGGCCTCCCCCTGCCGTTCGGCCGTGCCGGTGAGCAACACATAACGGACCTGCAGCGGGCGGGCGGCGAGCTGGCGGAGCAGACCGCCCGCCCCGATCTCCACGTCGTCCGGGTGCGCGCCGATGGCCAGCACGGACAGCGGCCGGCCGGGTGGCGGCTCTAGGCGCAGCGGCAGCATGATCCACTCACCTGGCCCGGCCGGAACGCTCCGCGTCCCAGATCATCCAGGGGCAGTTGCCGCGCTGGTACATCTCCTCCAGCTGCGCCCGCTCCTTGACCGTGTCGGCCGGGGACCAGTAGCCCTTGTAGGGGTACGCCAGCACGCGGCCCTGCGGGACAAGCCGCACGATCGCGTCCTCGACCAGGTCTTCACCCTCGTTGAGGTGATCGAAGATCTCGGGACGGAACGTGAAGTAGCCCCCGTTCTCCCACTGGCGCAAGTCCCGCATGGGGGTGACCTGAGTGATCAGGCCGTCCTCGCCGATGTCCACCACGTGGTGCGATGACTGCGGCGGCACCGCGAGCAGGCTGGCGACCGCCTCGCTGGCCTCGAACCGGCTGATCATCTCGGGCAGCGGGGCGTTGGTCAGCACGTCCGCGTAGTTGGCCAGGAACATCGGCTCGTCCGCAACGAACCGGCGGACCCGGCGCAGCCGCTCGCCGATCGGGGAATCCAGGCCGGTATCGACGAACGTGATCCGCCAGTCCGAGATGTCGGTCCGGAACAGCCTCGCGTGCCGGTCACCTCGCTCGAGCACGAAATCGTTGGACCTGGTCTCGTCGTAGTTCAGGAAGAAGTCCTTGACGTGCGCGGCGCCGTAGCCCAGGCAGAGCACGAAATCACTGTGGCCGAAGTGCGCGTAGTAGCGCATGACGTGCCAGAGCATCGGGCGCTCACCGATCATGGCCATCGGCTTGGGCGCGTTGCTGACCCCATCGCGCATCCGCATCCCGAGACCACCGCAGAACAGAACGACTTTCACGAATCACACCTCGTTAGACGATGTCGAGCTCGGGAATCGGGTAGACGAGTTGCCCGCCCCAGGTCCGCACGTACTCCAGCTGCTTGCTGATCTCGTCCCGCAGGTTCCACGGCAGGACGAGGATGTAGTCGGGCCGGGTCTCGCCCAGGCGTTCCGGCGGGTAGATCGGAATATGCGTGCCGGGCAGGAACTGCCCCTGCTTGACCGGGCTGCGGTCGACCGTATAGGAGAGCAGGTCGGACCGGATGCCGCAGTGGTTGAGCAGGGTGTTCCCCTTGCCGGGGGCACCGTAGCCCGCCACCGAGCGGCCGCGGGCGGCGGCGTCGAGCAGGAACCCGAGCAGGTCGGTCTTGATCTTCAGCACCGCGGCCGCGAAACCCTCGTGACCCGCCACGGTATGCAGGCCCGCGGCCTCTTCCGCGGCTAGCACCGCTTTCACCGATCCGGCCGGCTCCGCGGCGGCATCCTCGGGCCGGGCGTAAACGCGCAGCGAGCCGCCGTGGGAGGCCAGCTCGTCGACGTCGACGACCCGCAGCCCGGCCGTGGCCAGGGCCGCGGACGAGGTCAGCAGGGACAGGTAAGAGAAGTGCTCGTGGTAGATGGTGTCGTACTGCCGCCGCTCGATCAGCCGGAGCAGGTGCGGGAACTCCAGCGTGACCAGGCCGTCGTCCTTGACCAGCGCGCGCAGCCCGGCGGCAAAGCCGCGGATGTCCGGCACGTGGGCGAAGACGTTGTTGGCGGCCACCAGATCGGCCCGGCCCCGGAGTTCCGCGATCTGCCGGCCGGTTTCGGGGCCCAGGAACTGGACTTCGGTGGGGATGCCTTTGGCCTGGGCCGCCGCCGCCACGTTACCGGCGGGCTCCACGCCCAGAACACCGATACCCGCGGCCTGGAAGTGCTGCAGCAGGTAGCCGTCGTTGCTGGCCACCTCGGTGACGAGGCTGTCCGGGGTCAGGGCCAGGCGGTCTATCATGGCCCCGGCGTAACGCTTCGCGTGGGCCACCCACGAGTCCGAGTACGAGGAGAAGTAGGCGTAGTCGGAAAATATCTCCTCGCCGGGCACATAGGCGGGCAGCTGGACCAGCAGGCACGCGTCGCACAGGCGGACGTGCAACGGGTAGAAAACCTCGGGCTCGTCGAGCCGGCCCGCCGGGACGTAGCTCTCGCACAACGGAGACATCCCGAGGTCGACGAACGTACGGGTGAGCGGCGCGCCGCACAGGCGGCAATCGTGCGATGTGGACATGACCGTAAACTCCAAGCCGACCAGCTGATCGCCGGCCGAGCTGATATCGGAATCCTGTTAGGTGGAATATCGGGTGGATATGGACAGCCGGGCATGCCGGGCGTGCCGTGGATCAGCTGGCGAGGTGGTGCTGGACCTGGGCCAGCAGCCCGCCTGCGACTACTTCCCGCGCTGGGACGATCCGGGCCCGGATCCCGTGTATCCGCTGCAGATGTGGCTGTGTTCATCGTGCGGCCTGGCCCAGCTGCTGGCCGACCCCACGGTCTCCGAAGAGCCGAAGGGAACCGAGCCTGCCGCCCTCGTGGCGCAGGCCGCCGACGCCGTCGAACGAGTCATCGCGGCCGGGTGGCTGCCGGCCCGAGGCGCGGTCGCCGAGTATGGCAGTCCGCACGGCGGGTCGTGGCTGGGGCTGCTGGCGGCCCATGGGCTTGGGCCCGCTGGCGACGGGGAGCAGGCCAGCGTGGTCCTCGATTGCTTCGGCCTCATGCACGCCGCGGATCAGCAGTCGGCGCTGGCCGAGCGCGCCGCCCGGGTGAGGCCTGGCGGAGTGCTCTTGCTGCAGTATCACGCCCTTCCCGCGATCATCCGCGGCCGGCAATGGAACGCGCTCAGGCACGGGCACTACGCGTATTACTCGACGACTGCGCTCACCGCCATGCTGGCCGCGGTCGGCTTCAGCCCGCGCACCGCCTGGCCGTTCGACCTGTACGGCGGCACCGTGCTGCTGGCCGCCAGCAGAGATGGCGACGGGCTTGGCGGGCCGGATGAGGCGGTCGCAGCGCTGCTCGCGGACGATGCGCGCACCGGCGTCCGCGACCCCAGTGTGTTCCTTGGCCTGCAGCGGAACGTTCAAGCCCATGCTAGGAACCTGCATAACTGGCTGGCCGCGCAGCGGTCGGCCGGAAGGAAGGTCCTCGGCTACGGCGCCGCGTCCCGGGCGGTCGCACTGCTGTGCCACGCCCAAGTAGATCGCCTCCTCTTGCCCGCCGTGGTCGACGCCTCGCCGGCCAAGCAGGGCCTGCGGATGCCGGGAAGCGGCATTCCAGTGGCCGACCCGGCACAACTCGCTGTCCGCCGGCCGGATGCGGTATTGCTGTTCGTTCCGGACCTGCTGGCCGAGGTGCGGAACGCCTTTCCGCAGGTGGAAGCCATGGGGGGCCAGTGGGTGGACGTTGAGCAACTCGGCTCATGATGCCTGCAGCACCACGCACAGGTCCCGCGACATAGTCAGACATCCGCACCTACCCCCCCACGGGCAGCACCAAGTAGAAACGGCACTTCCCACGCTCCCACCCAAGAAGCCCTCTTAGGAGACGCATGGGAGAATGCACCGGTTTACGGGTACAGCTCGTAACTTGTCGTTACGCGCCAGTTAACCCCCTGAGAAAGATATATCACGGAGAGTGAATATCGCCCCGGGAAAGGCAGACCTACACCCAAGTAGCACCCGAACTGCTACGGACGCTCGCGCGGGGAGGGCGGCGGCGGACCGCAGCGGCTCCCCGGCCGACCAGCCGAGCAGCCCGGGCGCCGCCCCTGGACTAGCCGACCAGCTGAGCCCGCGGGCGCCGCCCCTGGACTAGCCGACCAGCTGAGCCCCGGGCTAGCTGCCAGGATCAGCAAGCGGGCGCCGTCGCTGGTACGGCAGACCTGGCCGCGAGCACCCTCAGCCCGCGCCCAGGATACCTGCAGGCTATCCAGAAGACTATTGTGATAATCTGCTATTCACATTTGCCTGGCCCGATCACCGGATTCGTTTAAAAGACCGGCCGCCTGGAGACGATCATGACTTACCGAAAGGCTTATGCCGCCGTGAAGCGTGAGACAGTCAGATGACCAGGATAGGCAGGTTCCTGATCATTAGCTGGGACGGCGGAGGAAACGTACCGCCAGCGCTCAACCTGGGCACCCGACTTGTACACCTAGGGCACCGTGTCCGGCTCCTCGGCTGGGAATCCATGAAGTCACGTGCGGCCATCGCCGGGCTTGAGTTTGCGGCATATCCCTCAATGCCACCCTGGCCATCAGGGATTACTCTTCAGCAAGGCTGGATGAAACACGTGGTACCCGCCTTGTTTGGCCCGGGCACGCGGGATGACATTCGATCCGAAATCGAGGATTTCGCACCTGACGTCGTCGTTGTCGACTGCATGATAGGTGTAGGCCTTGAGGTAGCGGACACGCTCGATCTACCTCGAGCCGTGCTCATGCATATCCTCTATGCTACGTTCACGGATACGTGGGGCACCAGGACAACCCGCGCGAAGAACGCAGCTTACCTTGACCATGCCGGCCAGGTGCTTGTGCTGGTCCCCCCGGGCTTCGAGACAGCCTACCGACTTCCACCCAATACCTCGAACGTCGGCCCGATCACCGATCCGGACCCCGGCCCGCCGCTCAGTACCCGCATGACTGAATTGCTGGCCGAACCAGGTAAACCGTGGGTACTGCTCAGCCTAGGTACGACATTGCAAGACCAGGCTACGACGCTGCCAGCAATTCTCGAGGCGGTGGCCCGGCTACCGATCCGGGTACTCCTGACCCTCGGCGACGTATTGCCGCCCGACGCCATTAATTCGCCACCGAATGTGACGGTATGCGGATACATTCCTCATGATCTGCTCATGCCACACATGGCGGCTGTCGTCTCCCATGGCGGGCTTAGCACCATCACCGCGGCCCTGGCCGCGGGAGTGCCGCTGGTATGCATCCCGCAAAGCCGCGATCAGCCGGACAACGCGAAGCGCGTCGTGGCCTCGGGTGTCGGTCGAGCCGTCGACAAAAACGCGGCACCGGCTGAAATTGCCGCAGCTATAGAGGCAGTGCTGACGGATCCAGCTATACCGGACAAGACAAGCCACTTTGCCAATGTCATTGCCGGGCTTGGCCGCGGCAATGTCGCCGCACGAAAAGTCGCCGGACTGATCGGCCCGAGTACACCTGGCGATTCGAATTAGTCTGATACGTAAGGCGCTACGCGACCGGCAAGATGACTGTCAGTTAGGACTGGCGTTCAAGCCAGGAAGAAAGCCGCCGGATACGGCGGTCGCGGACCCCGGCCGCCAGGCCACCCAGGACGTCGGCGGTCATACCGATATCCATGCAGGCGTCGGTGACACTCTGCCCGTAGGTAAGCGTGGCCGGATGGCCTGGTTCCTGCCTACCCGCACGCAGGAAGCTCTCCAGCATCACCCCGGTCAGGCCTCGTTCTCCGGCCGCCAGCTGGTCCGCGAGGGCGGCCGCCACCAGCGGCTGGCGGCGGTGATTCTTCCAGCTGTTGCCGTGGCTGGCGTCGACCATCAGCCGACGCGGCAGCCCGGCGTCCGCGACCATGTCGAGCGCCTTCGAGACGTGGCTCGCCCCGTAATTCGGGCCCGCCCGGCCCCCGCGCAGGATCACATGGGTGTCGGCGTTGCCAGCGGTCTTCACGAGTGCGACTGTCCCGAGCGGGGTAGCGCCGAAGAACGTGTGCCGGACCGCGGACGCGCGGCACGCGTCCACCGCCACCTGGATGTCGCCGTCGGTTCCGTTCTTGAACCCGACCGGCATGGACAGGCCCGAGGCGAGCTGCCGGTGGACCTGGCTTTCCGAGGTCCGGGCGCCGATCGCGCCCCAGGTCACGGTGTCGCTGATGTACTGAGGCATGACGGGGTCAAGCCACTCGCAGCCGACCGGCAAGCCGAGGGTTACGATCTCGAGCAGTAGCTGCCGCGCGACGCGCAGGCCGCGGTGTACGTCATGGCCGCCATCCATCCCCGGGTCGTTGATCAGGCCCTTCCAACCCGTCACGGTCCGCGGCTTCTCGAAGTACACCCGCATCACGACCAGCAGATCATCCTGATGCCGGTCCCGCAGGGCGGCCAGGCGGCCCGCGTAGTCGAGGGCGGCCGCCGGGTCGTGCACGGAACAGGGCCCGGTCACCACGAGGAGGCGGTCATCGGACCCGTCGAGCACGGCGCGGACCTCGTCCCGGGCACCCTTGACCCGCGCCACCGCCGCCTCGCTGAGCGGCAGCTCGTCAAGGAGAGCCGTCGGTGAAATCAGCGGCTCGTAGCCGATAAGACAGGTGTCTGCATCAGTAAGACAGGTGTCTGCATCAGGCAGCGCCTTCAGTACGGACATGACGCCCCCACTCAGTAATCTGGCCGCGACGGGTTCATCAAGGCCAGCAGTCACGGCTCTAGGTGTAGATAGGATCATGCGATACGCCCGCTTGATACGCCCGCGTCCATCTTCTCGCTGGCGTACTTAGGAGAACGGCTATAGGCATGACCGCTGAGGTGGGGCGCCGTGGAAGGCACGGCGGCTGCCGAAGCTACGTAGACCGGCGTCGAGGCGCCTAGTTCCAAGCTGTTCACCAGCGCGCGGGTACAGTCCAGCCTTGACGCGATTCAGATCCACGAGGCCTGCGGCGACCTGAAGGAAGCCAGGATCGAGAGGGAAGGGAATGGCATACCTGCACCGGGCGGAGCGGCTGCTGCGCAACGCGGAGAGCGTGGCCTACTGGCTGGCCGTGGCGCCGCTGGCGTCGCGCCTGCCCGCCCGCCTCGCCTACCGTGTCGCCTGCTGGCGGGGGGACTGGGGTTTCCGGCACCGGGCCGGGCAGCGCTCGGACATCGTGCGTAACCTGCGCCAGGTGCTCGGCGACGAGGTCGGCCCGGACGAGGCTGAGCGGCTGGCCCGGGAATTCTTCCGGCTGAGGTCCTGTGAGGTCATCGACGTGATGCTGCTCCGGGACCGGGCCAAGTCCCTGGGGAAACTCGTCGAGATCCGGGGCCGCGAGCATCTAGACGCGGCCCTGGCCGAGGGCAAGGGAGCGATCCTCTGCAGCGCCCACTTTGGCTCCTACAACAGCGCGTTTTCCCTGATCCATGCCAGCGGGTTCCCGCTCACCTCCACCGGGCGCGCGTTTTCTACCCAGATGCCTGGTATTTCTGCCGCCGAGCGGCGGCTCTTGGAGTTCGCCTACATCAGGCGGCTGCAGCGGCACCGGCAGCGGCCGGGCATCGAGTTCCAGCCGGGCCGGGTGCAGGTCGCGGCGCAGATCGCAGTCGCGCTTCGCGCCAATGAGGTAGTGACGTTCTCCAGCGACGCCGCACCGCTAGAGGCGGACCGGGCCCGCGCGGTCGACGTGACCTTCCTCGGGCGGCAGGTCGGGCTCTTGCCCGGGGTCGTGACCCTCGCCCAGCTGACCGGTGCTCCCGTCCTCATGGTTTTCATGCACCGCCAGGCCGACTACCGGCACCAGGTGCTTGACATCTCGGCGCCGGTCTCGGCGGAAGGCGGCACGGCGGCGGCGTTCGGGCGCTGCGTGGCCGCGATGGACGCCGCCGTCAGGACAAGCCCGGCCGAGTGGGTCTACTGGGCCAATACCGATGACCTCGCCACCTTGGGGCTGGTCCCGGCGGCTCCGCCGGCCGGGACGGCCACCGTCATCCCCCCGCCCGCCGCCGACGAGCCCGCAGCGCTCCTGGAGGACGGACGCTTAGGACGCGTCAGCCTTGCGGCCCGGGGCGGGACTTTTTACTCTGCGGCCGGGGGCGAGAGTCTTTACTTTGCGGCCGGGGACGCGCTGTGCTCGACTAGGGCCACCAGGTCCGCCACGGTCACGAGCTCGATGGTGGTCAGGTACTCATCTACCACCTGGACGCCGAGCTTGCCCTCGAGCTCGATGAGCAGGCGGGCGAGACCCAACGAGTCCAGGCCCAGGTCGGTGTAGAGTTCCTGGCGCTCGTCTAGCGTCTCGACCGGCAGGTCTGGGATGACCGTGGTCAGGGCGGCGGACACCAGGCTCATCACCTCGCTCCGATCCAGCTCTGGCCGGACGGTCACTTTGCCACTGTCTCTAGTGCCCATAACGGTACCTCCGCTTGTGGAAAGATTGTCCTGCTCGTACGCAGGCGGGCCGACGGTGCCCGGGCCTAATCCGGCTGAGACGAAGGGCCGACGGTCACCGCCTGGCGGCGGATCACCTTGCCGGTCGCGGTGGTTTCGAGGCTGTCGACGCCGACGAATCGGCTCGGCTGCTTCGCCGGGGAAAGCCGCTGCCGGCAGAAGGCCTGCAGCGCGGACAGGTCGACGTCGGCCGGTGTCACCATGGCCCGGATCCGCTGGCCACGCCATTCGTCCGGCTCACCGTCGACCAGGCAGGCGCGCACCGTCGGGAACTCAAGCAGCACGGCCTCGACTTCCTCCGGGCTGACCTTCGTACCGCCGACGTTGACGCAGTTGGCCAGCCGGCCCACGATCACCAGTCCGTCCGGCGTCATCCGGCCGATGTCGCCGGTGACAAAGCCATTCTCGATCGGCTCGGAATCGACCCGATCCGGGTACAGGTATCCGGTCATCGCGGTCGGCGAGTGGACCGTGACCAGACCTGACAGTGAGTCGGCGGCGCCCCCTAGCGCCGGAGCCGCATCCGTCGGCGCCAGCGGGCGCAGGTCGACCCGGACCCCCTTGAGCGGCTGGCCAAGCGAGATCGCCTCCTGCCAGGGGACCGGCGGCCGAACGCAGATGGGGCCGGTTTCCGTCGTGCCGTATGTCTCGCTGAGCAGGCCGCCGAGCACGGTCCCGACGAGTTCGGCGGTCCGCGCGTCCATCGACATGCCCGCAGACATGTAACCGATTCCGCGCTTCGGCCGGCCGGTGGTCGACTCGGCCAGCAGCCGCAGCAGGGGCGGCACGCCGGCCACCAGCGTGACGTCGTGTTCGTTCAGGGCACGCGACAGCATCCAGGGCCGGTCCGCGCTGGTGACGACCGTAGTCGCGCCGGCCAGCGGAGCGGCCAAGGCGGCCAATCCGAAGCCGTAGGCGTGATGCAGCGGTATCGGGCAAGCCAGCACCGTGCCCGGGCCCAGGTCCAGGGCGGTGCGGTAGTTCTCCGCCTCGGCCACCAGGGCGCTGACCGGACGCAGCGCCACCTTGGTGCGCCCGCTGGTGCCTGAGGTGAGCTGAGCGCTCGCGGCGCCACCAGGCGGCGCTTCGCCGGGCGGCCTGCGAGCGATCAGTCGTTCGCCGGCCACCACGTCGCCGATCCCCGGCAGCAGCGCCCAGTCGAGCGGCGCGACCAGGTGCGTCGTCGCGGCCAGTTCCTCGGTCCGCTCTCGTTCCCACTCGCTCAGCTGCCGCGGTAGCGGAACCACCACCGCATCAAGGGCGAGCACCGCGAGCACGTCCGCGACGAACGACGCGGCCGGCCAGGCGATGGCCCCGACCCGGCAACCCGGCCCGATCCCCGCCCGCCGGTAGGCTTCGAGGCGGGTTGCGACCAGGTCGACGAGGTCCTGCGCGGTGGTGTGGCCGGCTTCCTCGGCGAAGAGCACGGCCTGCGGGGAACGCCCGGCTGTCTCCCGCAACAGCTCGAGCGGCGTGTCTGCGTTCATCACGACTCGGGGACGCTGCCCAGCGCGTCGCGCAGGACGGCTACCACTTGATCGATGTCATCGACGCTGTGTTCTGTGCTCAGGAACCAGGTCTCGATCGGGCTCGGGTGGAAGTAGACGCCCCGTTCCTGGGCGGCCATCTGCAGCGCGCGGTGGCCGGCGTAGTCCATCGCCTGGGCGGCCGCGCGAGGACCGCGGGACAGGTCCGCGGGCCGGGTCAGCAGCGACACGGAGAACAGCGATCCGACCCGGCTGACCAGCGCGAGCCGGTTCTCCTGGGCGAACATCGCGTTCAGCTGCTGCTCAAGGTAATCTGCGTGCTGCTCGAGCCGGTCGTAGACCTCGGGGGAACGCTCGATCTTCGCCAGGTTGGTGGCGGCGGCCCGCACCGACAGGTGGTTCCCGGCGTAGACCCCGAGGTGCACGGCGCGCTGGTCCGCGAGCATGGCCATCTTGCCGCGGGATCCGCCAAACGCCGCCACCGGGACGCCGCCGCCCATCACCTTCGAGATCACGGTCAGGTCCGCCGGGACCCCGTAGCGCTGCTGCGCCCCGCCGCTCGCGACCCGGAACCCGGTGATCACTTCATCGAAGATCAGCCAGGCGCCGAAGCGGTCGCACAGCGCACGCAGTTCCTCGAGCTGCCCGGGCGCGGGCGGGATGACACAGGCGTTGGCCATCACCGGCTCGCAAATCACCGCCGCGAGCTGGTCGCCCTGGGCCTCGAACACGGCGCGCAGGGCGGCCAGGTCGTTCCAGGGGATCTGCAGGGTGTAGTCGAGCGCCTCCGGAATCATGCCAAGCGCGCCGGGCTGCGGGTCGCTGGACTCCGGCGCGGCCTCGTGCAGGGTGCCCTTGCCGGCCCGCATTATCGTCTCGCTCCAGCCGTGGTAGTGCGCTTCGAAGGTGAGCACCTTCATCCGGCCGGTGGCGGCCCGGGCCAGGCGCAGCACGGAGGTGATCGCCTCGGTCCCGGAGTTGGCGAAACGCACCTGCTCGATCGACGGCATCAGCCGGGCGATCAGCTCGCCGGCCTCCTGGTCGACCAGATGCGGCAGCCCGGTCATCGAGCCTTCGGTCATCTGCCGGGCGAGCGCGGCGGCCAGCTCGGGCTCCGCGTAGCCGAACAGGTGCGGACCGTACCCCATGTTGAGGTCGATCAGCTCCCGGCCTTCGACGTCCCAGATCCGAGACCCCTCGGCCCGCTGCACGACAAGTGGCTCGGGGATGGCCTGGGCACGCATGCTGCTGCTCACGCCTCCCGCGATGACCTCGCGGATAGCGTCAAATTGCTTGGCGTTCGTGGTACCGGTATAAACGTCCGCTATCTCTTCTTGCACGAGTGACTCAACCATCGTCCCCTCCCACCTTCCCGCTCAGTTCGGCCCGACAACATCTTGATCTTGTTACTAGAGATCGGCCTGAAGTCCTTGATACAAAAGACGCATGGTCAGATCTGCCGGTTTACGCGCACAATCCGTGACTTTCCGCGACAAACGGCAGTTGAGGCACCGGATAGCCGCCGTCCGGGCGTCGGCACGATCGCATCGCCGACCGCAGGCAGGCCGGTCCGTTCGGCATGATCTTGATCTGTCCAGCTCAGGAGGCCTGCATGAGGACGCGGAGCCGGGCCAGACAGCGCCCCCTGGTGGGGCCGATGCTGCCGATAGGCAGCCCTAGCTCGTCAGATATCTCGGCGTAGGGCACCGGCGGGTCGGCCATCAGCATTTCGAGCAGCCGCTGCCAGCGCCGGGGCAGCCGGGAGAGCGCGTCGCGAACGACCTGGGCCCTCTCGTCGGCGAG
>Ga0302325_10028066_pt1 | contig 11651 bp, 15 predicted proteins | sample Palsa_T0_2_FD_201948 | JGI IMG/M metagenome (GOLD analysis project Ga0302325, IMG submission 201948) | Peat permafrost microbial communities from Stordalen Mire near Abisko, Sweden - Palsa_T0_2 | ecosystem: Environmental > Terrestrial > Soil > Palsa > Peat permafrost | place: Sweden: Abisko... | reverse complement strand
TCGAGGAGCCAACGTTCGGCAATGAGTTCTCATGGAACAGACCATATGGATTATCCAACGTCACGTTATCTTGGGTGAGCCGGACATAAGTAGTGAGTTTATCGGTGACGTGATAATCCAATCGCAGTGATTCCTCACGCCACTTAGTGAAATCCGGATTGGACGATACGAAGTTATATGGCCCGTTCTGAAAACCTGGAATCGGCTCCGGGTAGTAATACTTGAGCAGTAACTGCGCGTTTGGGTCGAGCTGCGAAGCGGGAATGACGTTATTCGGATAAGGAACCTGCGTTGCGGGATTCCGGACCACTTGCGGATTCGATCCACTCAGCAGCGAGCTGAGATCCCCCGCGCGCTCGGCATCGGTTGGAACGATGGCGAGAGTTGTGCCCGCGCTCTGGATGATCCGCCGCCATTCCTCGGACCAGAAGAAGAACAGCTTGTTCTTCTTGATGGGGCCGCCGACATCGTAGCCGAAATCGTTATAACGATTCTCCGGCACCGAGTTCGCGAAAAAGTTGCGCGCGTTAAGCTGGTCATTGCGGAAAAACTCGAAAGCATTACCATGGAATTGGTTGTCTCCCGAGCGGGAGATCAGGTTGATCTGGCCGCCCACGGATCGCCCGGTGACCGCCGAGTAAGAATTGTTCTCAATCCGAAACTCCGATACTGAAAATAGGTTCGGAGTTACGAACGCATTTCCGCCAAAGGTGTCGAGATTCCGCACGCCGTCCACCATCAGATTGTTGGCATCCGAGCGTACTCCGTTCATGCTGAAACCCACCGAGGAGTTCGAACCGAATCCGGGTGTCTGGTTAAGGGAGGCGGAAACACCCGGCTCGAGCAAGACGAGCTGCGTAAACAGACGATTCGTCAGGGGCAGGGCGTTCAACTGCGTCCCAGTCACGGTATTGCCCTCACTGGCGGTTACCGTATTGACGGCCGAGGGCGCCTCCGAGACGGTGACCTGCTCGCTGGTCTCGCCAATCGTCAGTGCGATCGTGAGGCTCACCGGGGAGGCGGCGTTCACCGCGAACGCGGACTGCACGTAGGACTTAAAGCCCGGCTTGCTTACCGTCAGCGTGTAGCGGCCGACCGGAACGATCGGGAAGCTGAAGGCGCCTGATGCGCCCGTCGCGGCCGCCTGCGCCGAGCCGGTCGCCACGTCGTTCAGCGTAACCGAAGCGTCGGGAATCAACGCGCCGGTTGGGTCGGCCACTGTGCCCTGGACCGAACCGGTGTTGGCCACCTGCGCGCTCGCTGTGGGGCCGCCGAGGGAAAAATATCCTGTCAGAAATAGCAACAGAAGCGTGCTATGAGCTGATTTTCGAATCATATGTAACCCCCTTGCAGTCAGAAATGCTCCTTCTTCCTGCGAATGGAATGCACCACGGCGCTATAGAGGTCACCTCGATAGGTCGACCGGGTCAGTTCGAGGGCGGCGCCCGCGTCCGTGTATGCCTTCCGATTCACCACCAGCACCGCGCAACTCCTGGGGATTCCCAGCAGCCTGCGATGCGCCGCGGAGGGCAGCTCCGCCGAAATTTCTTCCGCACACGCATCCAACCTGAGCCCATAGGATTCTTCGAGAATCTGGTAGAGAGAGTTCTTCTCGAGATCGAAACGTTCCAGCCATGGAGCGAGGCGCTGCAGGATCTGGCAGGTCTCCACCGCGAGGGGCGTTCCCTCCTTGAGGCGCAGTCGGCAAATTTCGTAGATTCTGCTCCCTTCGGACAAACCAAAGAACTCGCGGGCGGAAGGGCCAGGCTCGACCAGCTTGAAAGAGATCATGCGCGATTGGGCGCCGCCTCCGCGGATCCGGATTTCTTCGGTGAAACTGCGCATCTCCTGTTGCTGCTTCTGCAGACGTTTCGGCGTTACAAACGTGCCGCGGCCGCGGTGCGATTCGATGAGCCCCTCGCGCTCGAGCATCGCCATCGTTTGACGCAAGGTCATGCGGCTGATCCTGTACTGCTCACAAAAGAACCGCTCTGGGGGCAAAAGGGAGCCCGGCGCGAACAGACCGCTCCTCAGGAGGGCCACCAGTCCCTCCGCCATCTGGAGGTAGATGGGTGTGGCGGACTTCTTGTCGAGCCGAAGGGACTGAAAGGCGATAAAAGGGTCGGGTTTAGCGGCCATTTTAAAAAGTATGGACGAAATGTATAGACATTTATATCACTGCTGCATTATTCTGTCAATATATTTTCGCGAAGCGGTTTCTGAAAAGGGATATGGTTGCCATCGGCATACTGCTTGCTGCTTTGTCCGGCATCTGCAACGGTCTTTTCACGGCGCCGATGAAGATCGAAAAGCGTTGGAAGTGGGAAAATATCTGGTTCGCATTTATTGTGGTGGCGTGCGTGATCATGCCCCCCGCCTTTGTTTTCCCGGCTGTACCAGCGTGGCGGGAGGTGGTGGCCGCGGCTCCTTCGAGCGCGGTTTTTTCAGCGTTGGGTTTCGGGTTCGCCTGGGGATTCGGCGCCATTTGTTTCGGTCGCAGCGTCGACCGGCTGGGCGTATCGATGGCCAACAGCCTGGTAATCGGGCTGAGCTCGGCACTGGGTTCGCTGGTGCCTCTTATCATGACCGGCGTGTTGCGCGCGGACGCGCGGGAGCTGGTGTTATTCGCCGGCATTCTCACGTTCCTGATCGGTGTCTGGTTCTGCGGCCAGGCGGGACGCCTTCGTGACGGCGCCCACGCTGGCACAGCGACCGCTCCGCTGGGCGGCTATCTTTTGGCAATCGGCGCGGGCGTGATGTCGGCGGTTTTCAATGTCGGCTATACGCTGGCGCTGCCCATTGCGGACGCGGGCGTGAAAATGGGATACTCCCGCTTTTCGGCAACCAACTGCATTTGGTTGCTGATGTTGGGAGCGGGCTCGATTCCCAACATCGCTTATTGTCTATTCCTCATGAGGCGCAACAAGAGTACCAGGCTGATGTTCTCCGGGGCCGCGTTTCGATCCTGGGTGCTGTGCGTGGCGATGGGACTATTGTGGGCTGGCAGTATCTTCCTCTATGGGGCGGCCACACCTCGGCTTGGTGACATCGGCCCGTCCATAGGATGGCCGCTCAGCCTTGCGGTCGGCCTGGTAGTCGCGAATTTGATGGGAGTTTGGCTGGGAGAGTGGCGTGACGTAAACGCTCCCGCAATGCGGAAGATGACCTGGGGCGTCTCGATGCTTGTTGTGGCGATCGTGATTTGCGCTGTCTCGGCCCGGTTAGCCGCATGAACGTACCGCTAGTGTGCCGGAAACTGGAAGGGAAACTGGTCGCTTCCTGCCAGGCTCCCGAAGGCGATATGTTCTGCGATTCTCACTTGATTGCCCGCTTTGCGCAGGCGGCGCTGGCGGGGGGTGCCGCCGGAATTCGCGCGAATGGCCCTGCGGATATCCGTGCGATCCGGCGGATTACCAATGCGCCTATCCTGGGCATACAGAAGGTAGTCGTGGAGGACGGCAAAGTGCTCATCACGCCGTCGCTCGAGGCGGCCCGCGCTTTGGTGGAGGCCGGTGCCGACATGGTTGCCGTGGATGCGACCTTGCGCGGCCAGCGCCATGGGGCGTTGGAGCGCATCCGGCGGATCAAACAGGACCTCGGAGTTCCTGTCTTCGGCGACATATCTACGGTGGATGAAGCGCTGGCCGCCGCCCGCGCAGGCGCTGACTTCGTGCTTTCGACCATGCGGGGCTATACGCCCGAGACGGCGCACCTCACCGGTTTCGAAGCCTCCTTCATCGAGCAGTTGGCGCGTGTGTGTCCCGTACCCGTGATGGCAGAGGGCCGCATCCGCACGCCGCTCGAAGCGCGCGACGCGATAGCGGCAGGGGCATTTTCGGTAGTCGTAGGTACCGCGATTACGCGACCTCGGGAAATAGCCCGGGCGTTCGCTGATTCGATAGAAAAGCAGGCGGCGCTGCGCCGAGGTAGTCACAGCTTTCTAGGGATCGATCTGGGGGGAACAAACACGAAGGCCGGCGTGGTTTCGGCCGGAGGCAAGCTTCTCTCCGTTTGTCACGTTCCGACCCCCGCGATGGAAGGAAGGGAGGTGCTGCTGGAGCATCTCAAACGGGTGGCGCAGACTGCTTTTCAGCGCGCCCTCGAGACGGACTCCCCACCTGCAGCCCTGGGTGTTGCCACTGCGGGCTGGGTAAATGTGGACACCGGCAGAGTGGCGTACGCGACGGGAAATCTGCCCGGCTGGACTGGAGCACCCATCGGGGAAGAGTTGAGCGACGCCCTCGGGATTCCAGTGGCGGTCGAAAATGACGCCAACGCGCTGGCGGTGGCGGAGAAGCACTTCGGCGCGGGCCGCGGCTTGCGGGACTTCGTCTGCATTACGCTGGGTACCGGTGTGGGCGGTGGCTGCTATGTCGCCGGTAAGCTAAACCGCGGAGCGCATTTTTTCGCGAACGCAATCGGCCACATCAACATCGTGCCCGGCGGTCTGCCCTGCACATGCGAACAGTGCGGATGCCTTGAGGTGTACTGCAATGCAGCCGCGCTGGTGCGCTACGCCGGCACACGCTTCCAAAGCGCCGAGGAGATCATCGCAGCCGCTCGTACCGGCGACTCTGACGGTGTCCGGGCAATCCGCACCTTTGCGGGATATCTGGCCCAAGGCTGTGCATCGGTGATTCGGTTATTGGATCCCGAAGCATTGATTATTTCGGGGGGCTTGGCCCAGAATAACCCCATGCTCCTCGAATTGCTCGAAAGGGAGCTTGCAGCCGTCGTGCCCGTATGGAACCAGCGTCAGCTCACGATAACAGCGTCGCCTTTGGGCTTCTATGGCGGTGTATTCGGTGCGGCTGCGATCGCAATGGAAAAGTTGTTTTGATTGTTGGGGTTTGCCATTCGCACCGCTATGCCTGAGTGGCCTTGAGTTCGTATTCTGGGTGGTTGGACGCGTCGTGGCCCAGCGAAAATCGGGAACCTGGAACGATGCGCAGCTCATCGGCGAAAGCGTCGCAACGGAAGGCGGCGATGAGCACGGCGGCGTGAGGCGAGCGTATCAGTTCCAGCCTCGCGCACCGGATCGAAACTTGACCCGTTGGCCGCGGTGTCCACAAATCCACCCATATCCGCCTGCAGGTCTGGCCGAGCAGTGCGACGATTTGGTTTCCATCCCGCATTAGCGTAACGGATTCAGAGACAGTGGCGTTCACCTCTGGCTTCTTTAAATTCGATCACCATGATTTCAGTTTGCGATCGGATGTCACGGCATTGCCACAGGAGTATACCGACGCCCGCCTCCGTCGCCGCAACGACGCGCCGCTCATGGTCGAACGCGCCACAACGCGCGGGCGCATGACAACGCAAGGTGGCGATGAGCACGGTGGTGCGGTCATTCGTTCGAGCGCCAGCCTGCAAAGCACGCGGCGAACCACGCGACCAGGGACGCGCACGCTCGGGGATAATGGTTCCTGGGAGTGTGATCATGAGACAAACCATTACGGTAGGGTTAATCATGGCGGCGTTGACGTTGAGCGCCGTTGGGCAGGACTGGTATCACGAGCGCGAAGAGCGTTTTCGGGGCGAGCAGTGGCGATCGCACATCTTCGTGCACGTGCGGACCGATCTCGAACATGTCTGGAGCGCCGTCCGGGCGAGCGACAAAGAACGCAGGCGTCTCGAGAGAACGAAGGAAGAGTTAACCAAGATGCAGGCGGATCTGGATCAGGGCCGGTTCGATAATGGGCTGTTGAACGATGTGATCGATTCCATTCGAAAGTCATCGAATGACGACCGTCTGGCGCCGCGCGATCGAGAAGTGTTAGCTGACGACCTGATTCGGCTTAAGGATTATCAGGATCATCACGATCACTGGGCTCACTAGCCGAACCAAAGGCATTTGGTTTCCGTGGTATGAGACCCCGACGCGTGACCACCTCCCGTGAGGCCGCTTGGGGGAGTGCAGCAGCAGCCGGGGGGCAAGCCGCGCGGTCGATTCCAGCGGACAAACCATCGATTTCCTGTTAACTGCCAAGCACGATACGGCCGCCGCTAAACGTTTCTTTCAAAGAGGAATGGCCAATCCGGCAATTCGCTACCGCGGGCGATCAACGTGGATCGGAACCGCGCCTACCCTTCAGCGGTGGACGAGTTGAAGACGGACGGTACCATCGGACGACGCTGCAAACTGCGACAGTGCAAATACCTCCACAACGTGGAGCAGGATCACCGCAATGTAAAATGCCGAACCTGGCTGGCGAAGGATTATGGTTCCGCGCGGACAGCGTGGCGGACCTTGCGTGACATTGAGGCGATGGACATGATCAGAAAGGTAGGGTGTGAAGGGCAGGCAAAGGAGATGTGGTCGCCCATGTCAAATTCATCAGCAAGCTGTTCGGCATCGCCGGGTAAGAAACGTCTCAACTCAGCGAGTCCTCGACCTTCACTATTCTTCGCAGCGGAATCCTCTCGGGCCAACATCTACGCGCGGTCTGCGCAGAGGCGGCCGAGCGTTGCCAGCGCGCGGTTACGGGCCCCCGACGGCCCGATTCCCGCATTGAGTCGAATGTGGTTCTTGTAACGGCCAGCCGGAAGAAAATATCGTTCCCGGCAAAATGGTGATATGTTCGCCGAGGGCGGCTCGACATAGCTTCATGGCATCGATTTTCGCCGGCAGTTCTATCCATAACATGTGGCTGCTGGCCGGCGTTGCGCTGTTGGCGTGCCTTATTCCCGCCCAGAGGGCGACCCGCGTTGACCCGTTGGTGGCGTTGCGCCATGAATGACGAGGGCGGGGTGATGCCGCTTTCGGTCATTAGCCGGCACAATGCAGAACACTACATCTGGGGAACCGGCTGCGACGGCTGGCACGCCGCTGCTTCCGAAGTAGTTCACTACCACCGGAAATCCCGGCAGTTTTTCTTAATTCTTGCCGGACAGGCCGTCATGGAGGCCGACGGCCGAAGGATCTCATTATTCGCGGGCCAGGGCTTGCAGATCCCGCCTGGCACATATCACCGTTTCTATAATGAGTCCGATGAGTCGGTGCGGTTTCTGGTGGTCTCGCAACCGCCGAGTCATGGAGATCGCGTGACGGAGTGAAGAAGTCTTAAATACCAGGGAAGCAGACGACATTGGGCAAAGGAGGCCGTATGAATTGTCTACTACGCCACGCTGGCTTAACAGTCGCCAGTGGAGGAATGCTCATGATGAGCGTCAGACAGCGAGCGCGCGCAGCCACGCCGGAAACGCTGCTCTCGACGTATTCATCGGTGAGGCGGATAGCTGGGATGTGATGTCTACTGTGCAGCTGGGCGCGCTATCTCGCTGCGTTCCTTCTTTGAGAACTTCGGCCCCAGCAGGTGCGTCCAGTAGTCGAGTTGCTGGCGGATGATGGCCGGGCTGAGACGGTCGGCGGCGGCCTGCCGTGCAGCCACGTGGTCCACTGCGAGGATAGCGTGGTCGTCTTTCCGGAAGCCGACCTTGCCGCGCGTCAGTTCGCGCTCCAGGAAGGAGTGGCCGTTGAGGTAATAGGTGGCGTGGAATGGAAAAAACGACGCCACGCGTATGGCCACCGGCCCCAGTACCTGGTCCCGGACGTAGAAGTAGAAATGGGTGAAACGGCTCCGCTGGTGTTCCAGGATGCGATAGTGGGGATCTTGTGAGGGAAACTGTGGCATGCCGATGCGAAACGTCCGGCCCTGCGCGATGCTCCGAAAGATGAAGGAGACGCCAAAAGCGTTCTTCTTCTCCATTCGGCGCAGCGCGGGCAGGACGTAGTCTTCCTTGCGCGGGCCCTTTTCCGCCCATTCGATGAGTAGCCCGTGATTGTGTGCAAACGCTTCCACCCAGGCTTTGTAGTCGTTGGTGCGATGGCTGAGCACTTCCTTGCTGACCACCGGAATGGGCAAAACCTGCCCATTGCTCAGGCGCGGTGGGCCGTAGAACCATCCAACGCGGAGCCGGGAAAAAGCGTATCCACGGGAAGGATTTTCTTCTGGCTGAACAGATCGAATACATCCGGAGCCGAGCGCCGAACACGACGGCCGTCTCGTGACCGTCGGCCCGCGGGTGCTGTTCTCGACCGAAACCGGCGACGCGTGGCTGCTCGATCCCGCCGATTCCCGGGCCGCCCGCGTGGCGCGAGATGGTGATCCTGAAGATATCCACTTCGAGGAAACCGACACTAACTTCGCCATCGGCTGGAAGGGTAACTATCAGATCGACGGCGATGCCTTCGTCTTCATCCACCGCGACACCGCCCGTGTCACCACTATCCTCGGCTATCCCACCCGCAGGCTCGCTCAGGTGGGCTGATCGGGAAATTTCAAATACGTTTGGTTAGGATTTACTCGCGTGAACGACGAACCCTTGTCCCTGAGAGAGCTCAACCGTGCGATCTTCAAGATCGATGAGCAACCGTCCCTCTACCAAGTAAAAGAATTCGTCATCGTCCTTATGCCAGTGATACTTTCCCTCAACAACACCGAGACGGATCACCGAATCATTTACCTTGCAGAGAGTCTGGTTGTACCACTTATACTCACACGCATCGGCAAGAGCCTTCTCGTCGATCACCTGCAGCGAGCTACTCAAAATGTTCAAGCGTGTCTCGTACGGAAAGGCGGACGACACTGGCATGTTGAATTCTCCTGGCCGCCAGCGCGCTTCTGGAGCGGATCAAACCGACAGGCGCGGCTTATTTCAGATTGTGCCACTACGACTGGAACAACTGCGTCGGGACAAGCCCTCTTGAGCCTGCCGAAGATTCGTTTCATACGCTTTAGAATGCTGAGGGCGATTCGATTCCGGCCGAGCGCAGGCTGGTGGCCATCTTCTCCAGAGCTACCTTGTGGATCTGCGACACGCGGCTTTCGTTTACGCCCAGAACTTCGCCGATTTCCTTCATGGTCATCTCGTTGGTGTAATACAGGAAGACTACCTTCTGATAGCGCGCCGGCAAGTCTTTCATGGCGCCGACCAGCGCCGAGCGCAATTCCTGCCTTGCGCAGATGCGGTCCGGCTGCGTATCGGGCGCGGCGGGGAACTCGACAGGCGCGTTGTTATCCGGATCCGATCGCAGCGAAGAAACCGACACTTGGCCCAGGTTGGCTAATTCCAAGGCGATGCGGCGCCAGCGGTCGAGCGTCAAGCCCATGTTCTCGGCGATTTCGATCTCGATCGGCGCGCGTCCCAGTTGAGCCGTCAAATTGCGCGTCGTTGCTTCCAATTGCTTCTGCCGCTTGCGCAAATCGCGTGAAGCCCAGTCGGCCTGGCGCAGGCTGTCCAGAATCGCGCCTTTGATGCGATGCTTGGCGTAGCTTTTGAAAACGACTTTCTTGTCCGCGTCGTATTTGGTCGCCGCGTCGAACAGCCCCAACACGCCGGCATGAACCAGATCATCCAGATCCACATGTACCGGCAGGTTCTCGTGTACGCGTATGGCAATAGCCTTTACCAGCGAGAGGTGTTGCAGAACGATCTCGTCCCGCGCCGCGTTCGCTGCTGTTTCGTTCGATGCTTTGATGCTTTTGGCTGCCATATCTCGCTTTTCCTTTTCGTTGGTTGCCGCCGGAATTTCTTTCGGCAATACCATAAAAGGCAAGCGGAATACCAGACTCCAATATCCTGTTAATACCTTAGATGCGGTCCCTTTTAAGTCTTGGGAGCTGGAACGTAAGTACCTATGAAATCAATTCGGTACTGCCGAGCACCGACGGTCGGTCGGCGGCGGCGGCGCCTCTATTGGTTCTTCCCGGCGCGCGGTAAAGTGGTTCGATTCGGAACGTGTGTTTCAATGTGGAAACCGAAATGGCTTGTGCGCAGCGCGCGGATCGCGGTCGATGTCAACCGGGCATCCGTTATGATCGCACCAGGTTATTCAGCGGCCAAGGGTCGATATTGGCAAGCCGCCCATCCGGAAAGAGCAGCAGCGGGGTAACTGCGTAGAATACCCTTTTCACACCGGCGGCTCATCGCCACCTTTCGTTGCGCTACGCCCGAGCATCGCGTTGGCCGATGAGTGGACGAAGGCGGGTAGGTGTACTCCCTCGCTCGTGGCTCGATCGATAACAGCCGCTCTCCCGGCAATGCCCCTGTGGTTCCGGAATGAATGAGACGGACGAGATAGAAATCGTCCGTGTAGCGATGGACCCAATTTTTGAATCGAAAGGACCAGCCGTACGATGAATTCTCAGCGGACGCTGAATACGCAGAACTTGTCCAGCGATGGCTTTCGCGGCCCGGCGACACTTCCTTTATCCCGAGTCTTTCTCTCAGATGTTTCCTAAGCACATCTGCAACCGCTTGTGTGGCTCGCCGCAAATTCGACTGGACGAGCCGGCCCATGAGATTGCACAATTCGAGAGCACGCACAGATAAGGCGAGCGAGGGTCACGGGAATGCTAGATGATCAACTGGATACTGATGATTCCGTCAGCTTTATCACAGGGCCATCAGAGCCATTTTGAACCTTCCGCCGGCCTGCCTCGACGCGCGATGACTCCGATCCGCGCATAATGCATGGCGCGTCGTTGCCGGCAATGCGGGCGGCGGACAAAAGGGCGGGCGGAAAAGCGGTTCGGGTTTTGGAGTGATCGGTTTTGGCGGTATGCCTTCAGTCGGTCGCGTGATCGCCTACTGCTCAAGGTTCCCCGCCGTTCGATCCGGTACGCGATGCGGAACTTCGGGCAAGAGGTCTCCTGCTAATTCGCGAGGCTCTGTCACGGTGGCCCGAACTTGAGGTTGTCCTGATTTTGATTATCCCCTGTGACGAAAAGAGCCTTTCGGCGCGGCGGCAATCGGGAAATACGTGAAATCGTTCTGGAAATACCAGGCGGCCATAATAGTGACCACGAATCTTTCGTTCTCCGAATGGACCACGATGTTTCCAAACGCCCAGTTGTGCAAAGCGAAGCTGGACCGGTTGACGGACCAGGCGACATTATTGACACCGGCAGCGAGTCTTATCGGTTTCGACGAACGTTGGAAAGAAAGAAGGGAGGTAAGGGATGACGCCGCGAGAATGGTATCGGGCTGAGATCCGATGCGCCGTGATGGTGGAGGGCAAGCAGGGACCGCGTGACTGGGAAGACGCCGTATACTTCTTCCTGGCGGAAAACGAGGAGTGCCGCCTTGAAGCAGACTCCGGAAATCGGCTGGCACGAGCGCGATGGTCACCAATAAGGCCGGCGGTGGGTCGAAAAGCGGTTGGCTCGGATTATGAGCCTGCAACGCCTGGGGAGTAACCAGACGGAGTTGCGGTTCACCTGGGTTTCCGGAGGGCGACGGAATAAAGCGTCTCCGAAAATGTCACGCCAAGCCGACCCGGATGTTTGGCGGGCTGCCCCTTCACACGAAAGGATCGCCAACGTGAGCGGAGCGGTAATCTGAATCGAATCCTCGCGTGAGCGATCAAATCACAAGTTCAGTAGCGCAGCCGCGCAGATCCATCTCGTATTCGATGCTCTCAATTGGCGGCCGCGAGTAGTGCCACGTGACGCCGTGCGCTCCGCCTTCGTCCATACGCTTGAGCAGCTCTTCGTCGAGAAAGGGACGGATGTCATGCACAGTGTAAATTTCGCTTACCGTGACATCGCTCCAGCCCACTTCGAGTCCCTTCAATCTTCCTTCCATCAGTCCCATGACGAAGTGCGCTTTCTCCCGAATTGCCGCCGCGCCGTACTCTCCCCGGCGCA